>JRHI01002809.1_pt1 | contig 11299 bp, 11 predicted proteins | sample 215371 | NCBI WGS metagenome assembly JRHI01 (sample SAMN02929681, study PRJNA255918) | sediment metagenome | biome: cave system; feature: Ice Cave; material: Sediment; isolation source: sediment from deep within a dark volcanic ice cave with no known source of... ... | reverse complement strand
TCACCAACCCCAGAAACCCGAGCATTAATAAAGTCGTGACGCCTTACCGGCGCTCTCGCACCCGTCGGCGCTGTCGCACCCGTAGTGCCGAACCTGCTCGGCGCGGCGCACTAGCGCCGGCCTCGAACGGCTCGACGCCCTCGGCCGTCAGTTGGTGCCCGTGGCCGGGGTGGTCAGTCGAAGTCGGTGACGGCGTAGACCGTCCGCTTGGCGAGCTCGATCGTCGTCTGGCGACCCGGGTCGGCCGGATCGTCGCAGTGGACGGTGTAAAGCTCGCGCCCGACCTGGAGGATCGCGATCACCCTGTGGCCGTCGAGCAGGTCCTCAGAACCGACCTCGATCGTCGTGTCGGCGCCGCTGCGCCGGCACATCACCCTGTGGATGCGCCGCTTGTGGGCCACCATGCCGGATGACGCCTCGGCCTGTGTGCGCAGGTCGTCATAGATGCGCTCCGCCCCGGGTCCGTCGTGGCCGGGGATGAAGAACGCTGTCAAGTTGCCATCTGCGTGAATCGTGGCATCAGCCCCGACCGCGCGCGCGCGGCTTCGGCTTGCCGATCGGCCGCGCCGGCGGCTGCTGCAGCCGCTCGGCCGGCGTCATCTGCCGGACCGTAAGCTTGCCGGAGGCGATCTGCTCGCGAATCTCCGCGAGCTTCTGCTCCCGCCGCTCCTCGGCCCGCAACTGCTGTGGTCCTTTGACTGTAGGCATCGTGCTGTCCAGGGTACTCCCTCCGGTCAGCCGGGCGGCTCCGGCACCTGGATGGGGTCCGGGCCTCCGGCCCGGGGGGACCCACCTACGCCGGCCATGTGGCCGGCTCCGGCACCCCTAAACGCCGCCGGGCTCGCTAGAGTCAGCTCGATGATCACCTCAGATCTACCACTGCTCAGCACCGGCAAGGTGCGCGACATGTACGCGTTCGGCGACAGCCTGCTGATGGTCGCCTCCGACCGGATCTCGACCTACGACGTCGTCCACCCGACGCTGATCCCCGACAAGGGCAAGGTACTGACCGGCATCTCGGTGCACTGGTTCCGACTGACCGATCAGATCGTCCCCAACCACCTGCTCGCTGCAGCGGTCCCGGTCCCGACCGAGATGCGCGGCCGCGGGCTGATCGTCAAGTCGCTCGAGATGCTGCCCGTCGAGTGCGTCGTGCGCGGCTACCTGACCGGTTCGGGCTGGTCCGACTACAAGCGGACGGGCGCCGTCTGCGGGATCGAGCTGCCGCCCGGCCTCGTCGAGTCCGACCGCCTCGCCGCGCCGATCTTCACCCCGGCGAGCAAGGCGCCGCTCGGAGACCACGACGAGAACATCTCCTTCGAGGTCGCCGTCGCGGCGGTCGGCGACCAGGCGATGGCCGAGCGGCTGCGGGAGATCTCGCTCGCGCTGTACGAGACGGCGGCAGCCCACGCGCTCGAGCGGGGGATCATCCTCGCGGACACGAAGTTCGAGTTCGGGCTCGACCACGGCGGCCGCCTGACGCTCGCCGACGAGGTGCTGACCCCTGACTCCTCGCGCTTCTGGCCGGCCGACGGCTACCGGCCGGGCGGTCCGCAGCCGAGCTTCGACAAGCAGTACGTCCGCGACTGGGCCACAACGACCGGCTGGGACCGCACGCCGCCGGCGCCGGCGATCCCCGATGAGGTCGTTGCCGATACGCGCACGCGCTACATCGAGGCCTACGAACGGATCACGGGCGAGCCATTCAGCGCCTGGATCGAGCGCAGCACCGGCGTCCCGACACCCGACCCGGCATGAGGGCCCGCATCCTCGTGCGGCCGAAGGCCGGGATCCTCGACCCGCAGGGGCAGGCGGTCGAGCGGGCGCTCGGAGCCCTCGGCTTCGGCGGCGTCGGCAACGTCCACGTCGGCCGCCTGATCGAGCTCGATGTCGACGATCCGGGCCGGCTGCCCGAGATGTGCGCCCAGCTCCTGGCCAACCCGCTGATCGAGGACTACGAGGTGCTGGGGACCGAAGGGCACGCGGCCACTGCCTGATGCGCTTCGGCGTCGTCGTCTTCCCCGGCAGCTGCGACGACGTCGATGCACGCCTCGCGTGCGAGCGGGTCGGCGAGGCGGTCGCTCTCTGGCACGCCGACACCGACCTACAGGGCGTCGACGCCGTGGTCATCCCCGGCGGTTTCTCCTACGGCGATTACCTGCGCGCCGGGGCGATCGCCCGCTTCGCTCCGATCATGGAGGAGGTCATCGCGTTCGCCGCCGACGGCGGTCTGGTGATGGGGATCTGCAACGGCTTCCAGGTCCTCTGCGAAGCCGGCCTGCTCCCGGGCGCGCTGCTGCCGAACACCGGTCTGCGCTTCCTCTGCCGCCAGGTCGAGCTCGACGTCGTCAACGCCGCCACCCCCTTCACAAGCGCCGCCACCACCGGCGAGCGGTTGTCGATCCCGGTCAAGCACACCACCGGCCGCTACTGGGCGCCGGCGGCCACCTTGGCCGAGATGGAGGCCGCAGGCCAGGTCGTCCTGCGCTACGCGCCGGGTGAGAACCCGAACGGCTCGAGCGACGACATCGCCGGGGTGACCAACCTGCAGGGCAACGTCTTCGGTCTGATGCCCCACCCCGAGCACGCCGTCGATGAGCTCACCGGCTCGACCGACGGCCTCAAGCTGTTCGCCTCCGCGGCCGGAGCGGCGGCGTGAGCGCGTCATCATCGAAGATGGCCCTCGCCCAGGCGCCCCCCGGCCGGGCGCGGGCGATCGAGCTCGGGCTGACCGGCCCGGAATACGAGCTGATCACCGAGAAGCTCGGCGGGCGCGAGCCGAACGAGGTCGAACTGGCGATGTTCAGCCTGATGTGGTCCGAGCACTGCGCCTACAAGCACTCCAAGCGCCTGCTCGGCACGCTGCCGACCGAGGGTCCGCGGGTCGTGATGGGGCCGGGCGAAAACGCCGGCGCCGTCGACGTCGGCGGCGGGCTGGTCTGCGCGTTCAAGGTCGAGTCGCACAACCATCCGAGCGCGGTCGAGCCCTTCCAGGGCGCGGCGACCGGCGTCGGCGGGATCCTGCGCGACGTCTTCGCGATCGGCGCCCGCCCGATCGCGATCCTCGACAGCCTTCGCTTCGGCCTGCCAACCACCGAGCCTGACGGACGCACCCGCTACCTGCTCGAACGGGCGGTCGCCGGGATCGGTCACTACGGTAACTCGATCGGCGTGCCGACGATCGGCGGCGAGGTCTACTTCGAGGGCCCGTACGAGCAGAACTGCCTGATCAACGCGATGGCGATCGGCCTGATCGAAGGCGACCGGCTGATCCGCTCGGCCGCGCAGGGCCCGGGCAACGTGCTGGTCCTGTTCGGCGCCGCGACCGGCCGCGACGGAATCGGCGGAGCCTCGGTCCTGGCGAGCGCCGAGCTCGGCGCGGACGACGCGTCGAAGCGGCCCAGCGTCCAGGTCGGCGACCCGTTCGCCGAGAAGAAGCTGATGGAGTGCTCGCTCGAGCTGCTTGACCACGGCCTGCTGGTCGCCCTCCAGGATCTCGGTGCCGCCGGGCTGACCTCGGCGGCCGCGGAGATGGCGAGCAAGGGAGAGCTCGGCGTCGACATCGACGTCGCGCGGATCCCCCTGCGAGAGGCCGGGATGGCGCCGTTCGAGATCATGGTCTCCGAGTCCCAGGAGCGGATGCTCTGCGTCGCCGAGCCCGACCGGGTGGCCGAGGTGATCGCCGTGTGCGAGCGCTGGCAGACGGCGGCGACGCCGATCGGCGCGGTCACCGAGACCGGGCTCGTGCGGATCCTCGACGGCGCSATCGTCGTCGGCGAGCTGCCGGTCCGGGCGCTGGTCGACGACTGCCCGCTGTACGTGCTCGAGCCGGCGGCGCCCGAGCGCCAGATCTACCCGCGCCCGCGCCGCACGCTCACGCACGAGGGGCCGGCCGACGTCCTGCTGGCCCTGCTCGCGAGCCCGAACATCGCCGACCGCCGCCCGCTCTTTGAGCAGTACGACTGCATCGTCGGCTCGCGGACCGTGCGCCGTCCCGGCCAGGCCGACGCCGCCGTGCTGATGCTCCCCGACCGCGACGGCGTGACCCCGGCGATCGCGGCCGCGATCGACTGCAACGGCCGCCGCGTCGCCTGCGACCCCTACAACGGGACGATCGAGGCGGTGCTCGAGTGCGCGGCGAACCTCGCCTGCGTCGGCGCCGAGCCGCTCGGCCTGACCAACTGCCTGAACTTCGGCAACCCCGAGCGCCCGCACGTCGCCTGGCAGCTGACCGAATCCGTCCGCGGCCTGGCCGACGCCTGCCGAGCGCTGTCGATACCGGTCGTCGGCGGCAACGTCTCGCTCTACAACGAGGCGGGCGACGGGCCGATCTACCCGACCCCGGTCGTCGGCATGGTCGGCGAGCTGCCTGACGCCACGCGGGCCGGACGCACCGGCTTCGCCGCGGCCGAGGACCTGATCGCGCTCGTCGGGCCTTTCGCGCCGGGCCTGCCCGGCTCGGAGCTCGCGAGCCTCGGCGGGGCTGAGCTGCCGGTGAGGCTGCCGAGCGCCGACCTGGAATCGATCACCGCCGTCCAGCGGGCGGTCCGCGACGGCGTCCGCAGCGGCGAGCTGCGCAGCGCCCATGACATCGCCGAAGGCGGCCTGGCCGTGTCCCTCGCCGAATGCTGCCTCGCCAGCCGGCTCGGCGCGCGGATCGTGCTCCAGAAATTCGAGAAGCCGATGCGGACGCTGTTCGGAGAGGGCCCGGGCGGGTTCGTCGTCTCCGGTTCGCCGGGTGCGCTGGAGGCCCTCGGCGCGAGCGTGATCGGCACCGTCGGGGGGGACTCGCTCGCGATCGAGGCCGGGCCGGCGCGCATCATCCTTTCCCTGGAGCAGCTGCGGGAGGCCCACGCGGCGCTCGGGGAGCTGTTCGGGTAACGGGCCCACGAAGGGACATCTGCCAGGTGAAGCTGCGCGAGGCGGTCGAGGCCGACGCGGAGGCGCTCTGGCAGATCTTCCGGGCCGTCATCGCCGGGGGCGACACGTACGTATATGAGCCGCTGACGCCGCGCGCCGAGGCGCTCGAGCGCTGGCTCGTCGGGCACTGCGTCGTCGCCGAGCTGCCCGATCGACGGGTCGCGGGGAGCTACGTGCTGCGCGCGAACCAGCCGGGGCTCGGCGCCCACGTCGCGAACGCGGCGTTCATGGTCGACCCGGCGCTCAGCGGCCGGGGAATCGGACGAGCGCTCGGCGAGCATGCCCTCGTGCAGGCGAGCCAACTCGGGTTCCGGGCGATGCAGTTCAACTTCGTCGTCGCCACCAACGAGCGGGCGATCGCCCTCTGGCAGAGCCTCGGCTTCGAGATCGTCGGGCGCCTGCCCGGCGCCTTCCACTGGCGGCGAGAGCGGTATGTCGACGGGCTCGTGATGTATCGCTCGTTGGGGCCGCCCGCGGAGGCGCTGCTACCCTTTGGACCTGGTGCGCAGGGCTCCTGCCCCGCGGATCGCGGTCCTCGATGAAACCTTCGTCAATCGACACAGGTGCGCGCGACGGACCGCGTGACGAGTGTGGCGTCTTCGGGATCTACGCCCCCGATCACGATGTCTCCCGTCTCGCCTATTTCGCGCTATTCGCCCTCCAGCATCGCGGCCAGGAGTCGGCCGGCATCGCCGCAGCCGACCACGGCGGGCAGATCGTCACCCGGCGCGAGCTCGGCCTGGTCAGCCAGGTCTTCAACGAGAACGATCTGGCGACGCTGGCGGGTGAGCTCGCGATCGGGCACGTCCGCTACTCGACGACCGGCGGCAACAGCTGGGAGAACTCCCAGCCGGTCCAGCGCTCGGCCGGGTCAGACGCCAACCGCCGCGAGGTGGCGCTCGCCCACAACGGCAACCTGATCAACGCCGTCGAACTCCACGCCGCGCTGACCGCTCGGGGGGTCAGCTTCCGTTCGACGTCGGACTCGGAGATCATCGCCGCGCTGATCGCGACGCATGAGGCCGAGCAAATCGAGGACGCCGTGTCTGACGTCCTGCCGCGGCTGAAGGGCGCGTTCTCGACCGTCGTGATGACTGCCGACCGAGTGATCGCCTTCCGCGACCCGCACGGCCTGCGCCCGCTCGTACTCGGCGAGCTGCCGCCGCTCGAGCCGGGCGAGGAGCCGCGTTACTGTGTGGCGAGCGAGTCGTGCGCGTTCGACATCATCGGCGCCCGGCTGCTGCGGGACGTGCGACCTGGGGAGGTCGTCTCGTTCGGGGCCGACGGGCTTCATTGCGTCCAGGTGACCGAGGGCGCACGCGAGGCGTTCTGCGTCTTCGAGTACATCTACTTCGCCCGGCCCGACTCGCGGATGGGGGGCAACGTGCTCCAGGTTGCGCGCGGGCGGATGGGCGAGATCCTCGCCCGGGAGGCGCCCGTCGCGGCCGACCTCGTGATCCCGGTGCCCGACTCCGGCAATCCGGCCGCGCGGGGCTTCGCCCGGGCGAGCGGCCTGCCCCAGGACGACGGCTTCGTCAAGAACCGCTATGTCGCCCGCACTTTCATCCAGCCGGGCCAGGAGCTGCGCAAGCACGGCCTGCGGATGAAGTTCAACCCCCTGCCGGAGGTCGTCTCAGGCAAGCGGCTGGTCGTCGTCGACGACTCGATCGTCCGCGGCAACACGACCAAGCAGATCGTCGCGATGCTGCGCGACGCCGGCGCCGCCGAGATCCACCTGCGGATCTGCGCCCCGCCGATCGAGCACCCCTGTCACTACGGGATCGACATGTCGACGCGCGAGGAGATGATCGCCCACGGGCGGACGGTCGCCGAGATCGCCGCCGAGCTCGGCTGCGACTCGCTCGCATATTTGTCTCTCGAGGGCGTATACGAGGCGATCAACGGCACACGTGCGACCCACTGCGACGCCTGCTTCACCGGCGAGTACCCGCTCAAGGACAGCGCTGGGGCGCGGGGGAAGTACTCGCTCGAGCTGCCGCTCGCACCGGTCTAGGCGCCGGCTCGCGCGCTGCGTGCCGGCCGCAGCGCCCGCTACCGTCAAAGCTGTGCAGCAGGTTCTCGCCGCTTTCGCCCGCGCCGCCGCCGGCGACCGTGACGCCCTCGAGCACGCCCGACGGGCGTGGGGCGGGCTGCGTCCCGATGAGCGAGCCCTGCTCGCCGAGCTCGGCCGCCACCTCGCGGCGGCGACGACGCCCTCAGGCGGCCTCGCCGAGGTGCTGCGCGCGCTGGCGGCCGGCTCCGTCGAGCGGGCGCGCGCCGCCACCCGCAGCCTCTCACCTGTGGAGCGGGGGCTGACTGGCGCGATCGAGCGGCATCTGGTGGCCCGGGACGCGGCCGCGGAGAGCGCCGCGTGGCTGGCCGCACAGGAGGGTCTCGAGGCCGCTGAGGATCCCTACGCGGGCTACGACTTCGCCGGAGCGCTCGCCCAGGAGGCGACAGTCGCTCCCCGCCGGACGGGCATCCGCACGGAGCGCACACCCGAGGAGCTGCTCGCCCTGATGGGGCTGGACGAGTTCCGCCCGAGCCAGCGCGAGGCCGTCGAGTCGGCGCTCGCGGGTCGCGACAGCCTAGTCGTGATGCCGACCGGCGGCGGCAAGAGCCTCTGCTATCAGCTGCCGGCGCTGGCCTCCGACGCGCTGACGGTCGTCGTCAGTCCGCTGATCGCGCTGATCGCCGACCAGCACGGGCGGCTGATCGAAGCCGGGCACCGCTCGGTCATGCTCGCCTCGAACCTCAGCCCCGAGCAGAACCGGGCGGCGCTCGAGGAGATCCGCTCCGGGCATGCCCAGATCGTGTTCTGCGCCCCCGAGCGGTTCGCGAGCCGGGCGCTGCGAGCGACGCTGCTGACGCGGGAGATCGGCTTGTTCGTCGTCGACGAGGCCCACTGCGTCAGCGAATGGGGCCACGACTTCCGCCCGGATTACCTGCGGCTGCGACCGGTGATCGAGCTGCTCGGCCGGCCGCCGGTGATGGCCGCGACCGCGACGGCGACACCGCGCGTGGCGCTCGAGATCGCCGCGCGACTCGGCCTGCACGACCCGCTGATCGTGCGGCGCGGCTTCGACCGGCCGAACATCAGCTTCGACGTGATCGCCCTCGCCGGGGACGGCGCGGTCGCCCGCAAGCGGGGGATCCTGCTGGCCGGCCTCGCCGACCCGTGCAACCGGCCGGCGATCGTCTACTGCGGCACGCGCAAGGACACCGAGCTCGTCGCCGAGCTGCTTCTCGGTGCTGGGATCACCGCCGCCGCCTACCACGCCGGGATGGATTCGGCGGCCCGCGATGCGAGCCAGCGGGCGTTCATGGACGGCCTGGTCGACGTCGTCGTGGCGACCAACGCCTTCGGCCAGGGAATCGACAAGCGGGACATCCGCAGCGTCTGGCACTGGGCGCTCCCGTCGAGTGTCGAGGGCTACTACCAGGAGGCCGGTCGGGCCGGACGCGATGGGGCGCCGGCGCGCGCGGTGCTCCTGGCGATGCGCGGGGATCTCGGCCGGCTGATCCAGTTCATCAAGAGCTCGGAGATGACCGTCGCCGACGTCAAGGCCGTGATCGCGCGCCTGCGCCGATCAGCTCACGACGGCGTTACGATCGTCGACCCGCGGGCCCAGGACGATCGCGAGCGGATCGCGCTTGCCGTGGCCGAGCGCGCCGGGACGATCACGCTCGCCCCGGCACCGGGCGGACGGCTCGCGGCGACRRTCACTGGGGCGCTCGACGAGTACGCCGCCCGGGCGGTCTGCCGGGAGGCGACGAACCGCCGCTGGACTGCTTACCAGGCGCTCAAGAACTTCGCCGACGCGCGCGATATCTGCCGTCGGCGGCAGCTGCTCGACCATTTCGGCGACGACACGCCGACCGGCGCCGAGGGCCGCTGCTGCGACGTCTGTTCGCCGATCGAGTGGATCGACCTCGACGCGATCCGCGCGGCTCCGGCCGGCCGCTCGGCCGCCGCCAGGGCAGCGCCGGCGCCGACCGGGCCGCCGGTCGATGAGCGCGAGTTCGACGCGCTCAAGCGCTGGCGCCGCGAGCGCGCCGAGGGCAAGCCCGCCTACACGGTCGCGGCGAACGCCACGCTCGAGGAGGTGCTCCGCCGCCGGCCGGGATCAACGGCCGATCTGCTCGCGATCCGCGGCATCGGGCCGGCGTTCGTGGAAAAGCACGGGGCCGAGCTACTCGCCGCGCTCGCGCACATCTGATCGCAGCCGGGTCGGTCGATGTTTAGCTTACGTGGTAGTGGGTATGCCTTTGGATCTAGAGGGGATCCCCACCCCGACAGCCGAGCTGAGGAGTTGGATGTCGCGCGAAGCCAACATCGCTGCGCAGGTGCGCTTGATCGAGCACGTCAACGCCGGCCATGTCGACGCAGCCGTCCAATCGTTCGCCGAGGACGCCGTCAGCCACGGCTTCTCGCTTCCGCGGGAGCCGGGCCGCGCCGGGTTCGAGCAGTTCTTCAACGCCGTGCGAACCGGGTTCCCGGACGCTCACATCGAGGTCGCGCGGATCGTCGGGGACGACGAGCACGTATCGGTCGGCTACACGCTGACCGGAACGCACTCGGGCGAGTTCCATGGGCTCGCCGCGACCGGTCGCACGATCGAGGTCCGCAGCCTTCAGGTCGGTCGATTCGAGAACGGCCAGATCGTCGAGCAATGGGGTACCAGCGACGAGCTCGCGATTCTCGGAGAGCTCGGCATCCTCGACGAGCTCGAGGAGTTCGCTTTGGACGAGTCCCCCCCCACCACCGCCTGCCGCCGGCTGCGCTGGGATGACAAGCCTCGGGGTCGGCACTCGCGCGCCGACCAGCGGTGCTTCGGCCGACCGACCGGGCCGCTTGGGCGCACCCGGACGTTCGGGCGCGGAGCGACCGGACACGAGCGTTCGACGCTCTCAGGATCGCTCGCGGCCGGCGTCGCCGCCGAGCAGTGCCGTGCGGGGCGCAGACGCGTCTGCCGCCGGGGCGAAGACAGCTCAGGCTGACGGCCCCTCGGTCCGCGTGCCGCGCGGTCCGAGGCGCTCGATTCCGATCAGAGGCGCCCGCCCACAGGCTCAGTTGCGACCGTTGGGAAGGGCCACCACGGCTGTCCCGACGACAGGAATCCGGGCGACGACGAGCAGCTGACGTGGCTCGCGCAGCCGCACGACGCCCAGGAACGGTCCGCGGCGCCGACGCACGGCTCCGCCGCGCCCGCCGGCGAAGTCGGCGCGAGCCATCAGCACGGAGACGCGCAGATCCTCGGCGAGCTCGCGTCCGTTCCCGACTAGCCTGATCGCGAACGCCAGCCCGTCGGCCACGCCACCCCCGGCGGCCGGCGCGGCGACGGCGCGAGCGAAGGCGTCGAACTCCTCATCGAAGGCCGCGCCGAGCGCCGCCTCGAGCGTCGGCCACGCCCGGACGACCAGCCGGCCCCGCTTTCGGCGCAGGGCTCGCGACGCGAGCCCTGCCGGCTCGGGCGCGAAACCGGCGGGGAAGTCGACGCCGGCGAGAAGCGCGCGCAGGAGCCCTTCCTGGGCCTCGGCGTAGGAGCCGCGATCCGCCGTCATCGCCGCTCGTCGCGTCGCTCGCTACCCCGCTGCGCTGCAGCTGCGATTGCGTCGAGCTCGGCGGCGAGCTCCGCGTCCGACGGGAAGTTGTCGTCGCGCTCGAGCAGGAGCCCGGGCGCGTCGGCCAGGCCGAACAGCTCCTCGACCAGGTCGAGCACACCGGAGACGACCGGATCGGAGTGCGTATCGTGGTACACGCCGTCCCGGTGTACCCCGCCGCCGACGTGGACGTAGGCGATCCGTTCGAGCGGGAAGTCCCGCAGAGCCGCGGCCGCGGCGTAACCGTGATTGTGGGCGTTCGCGTAGAGATTCGAGAGGTCGAGGAGCAGCAGGGCGCCCGTGCGGTCGAGCAGCTCCGTGACGAACGCCGCCTCGCCGTACTCGGCGCCCGGCCACTCGAGCAGCGCAGCGACGTGTTCCAGGGCGAGCGGAACCGGCAGCGCGCGCTGGGCGATCAGGACGTTCTCGACGAGGATCTCGAGCGCCTGCTCGGTTCGTGGCACCGGCAGCAGATGGCCGGCCTCCAGCCCACCGGCTCGCACGAAGGCGATGTGCTCGCTGACGACTGGCGCTCCGAGCCGCTCGGCGACGGCCGCGAGGTGGGCGAGGCGGCGCTTGTCGGGTCGCTCGGCGCCCCCGAGGGAGAGACGGATCCCGTGCGGGACAACGCGCAGGCCGGCGTCATGCGCCTCCAGGAGCCCTCGCGGAGGCCGCCGGGGATCGACGTCCTCGGCGACCGCTTCGACGAACCCGAGCTCGCGATCCCGGACGAGCCAATCCGTTTCGGGCCGCCAGCCGACACCGAGCCCAAGCC
>JRHI01002808.1_pt1 | contig 11304 bp, 10 predicted proteins | sample 215371 | NCBI WGS metagenome assembly JRHI01 (sample SAMN02929681, study PRJNA255918) | sediment metagenome | biome: cave system; feature: Ice Cave; material: Sediment; isolation source: sediment from deep within a dark volcanic ice cave with no known source of... ... | reverse complement strand
GAAGACGCTCGCATCGGCGAGGCCGCGCTGAAGCGCCTTGAATTTTCTATCCAGTAGAGCTAACGCGCACTTATGGCTGTGCGCGGCGAAGCTTCGTCGGCGGAACTCTTGCAACGTCACCGGCGCACTTGTCCGTGACGCCAGCGACCTAGGCCGGTGCGTTGTCACATGCCTGCAAGGCTCTCCTCCTAGAAGGCCGCCTGAACTTCGCCTATTTCGCAGGCACCCGAGGACCTACCCACGTGCCGGGGGGTAAGGCGGGAATTCTCGCCGCCAGCCCGTCGAGCATGCCTTGCCACACGCTCTCGCTAAGTTCGTCCGATTTTCCTTTTGGGCCGACGAGCCGGTCGACCAGCAGCAAAGTCAGGCCGTGCAGGAGCGACCAATAAATCAGAAGAGCACCAGTGATCTTCCGTTCGTTCCGCGGTGTATTCGCAATGGCGCTTCCCAGACCGCCTTTAATGATCGCTTCCGCGAGCAGCGCCTTCGTCTTCTCCGCCGCAGCTCTTTCGATGGCAGGGCGCCCGTCATCCGGCCCGGTGAGATAGCCACCGAACATCAACCTGTAGAGGGCTGGATTATCGACGCCATGGCGAACGTAATCGCGCGCCATAGCCGATAGCCGTGCACGGGGATTGCTGTGCCTCGCCGTTGCGTCGCTCATCCGCTTTGCAAGACGCTCGAACCCCGTCGCCGAGACCGCCGCCAACAACTCACGCTTGTCGGCAAAGTGCTTGTAAGGGGCGTTGTGACTAACCCCCGCACGCCGCGCGAGCTCCCGAAGAGAAAACTCGGTGCTTTGCGTCTCGCTCAGAACCTCGAGTGCCGCGCTGACAATAGCGCGCTGCAGGTCACCGTGATGGTAGGGGCGCTCCTCGATAGGGGCTTGGGGTTTGCTCATGGCTTTTCCAGTTGCGAGGCGAAGTTGTCGATGTCTACATGCTCACACATTCGTGATCCAGCATGCGTGTTGACAGCGCCAACTTAGTACGTTAAGTGGTCGCTGTCAACATCTGGGTTGGCGGAGAACCAGTCATGCGACTTCTAGGCATTCCTCTCGCGCTTCTCGTGGCTCTTGGTGGCTGCAAGCCTGAAAATTCAACTCTCGACGTCCGGTCTGTGCGCACCCTTGTTGTCGATCCTAAACCCATTCCCGACGATCGTCAGGCGGTAGGCGAGGTGAAGCCCCGCTACGAAAGCGATTTGTCGTTCCGAGTTGCGGGCAAGGTTCTCGCCCGCCGAGTCGATGTCGGAGCGTCGGTCAGCCAAGGGGACACGCTGGCCACGCTCGATACGCAGGACTTTCAGAACCGCCTGCGTTCAGCCGAAGCTGAGGTCGCATCTGCCGACGCCGTGCTCGTCGAAGCCCGAGGTGATGAGGCGCGCAAGGCGAAGCTGTTGTCTGACGGCTGGACGCCAAAGGCGACCTACGACACGGTGCTGCGCAATCTGCGCTCCGCCGAGGCCAGGCTCACTTCTGCCAAGGCCAATCTCGACCTGACCAGCGACCAGCTTCGTTACGCGGAGCTCAAGGCCGAGTTCGACGGTGTGATCACCACCGTCGGCGCCGAGCCGGGCCAGAATGTCAATGCTGGCCAAATGGTGGTGAAGCTCGCCCGACCGGGTGACAAGGACGCCGTCTTCAACATCGCCGAGACCGCCTTCACTGATCGCAAGTCGAGCAGCGAGCATCCCGAAGTCATCGTCTGGCCGCTGTCCAACCCGGAACTGCGTATCAACGGCATGGTACGCGAGATCTCTCCCGTCGCCGACTCCACGACACGCACCTATACGGTCAAAGTAACACTCAAGACTCCGCCACCGCAGCTGCGCTTCGGAATGAGCGTCGGTGGTCGCCTGAAGGCGAACTCCGATCCAGTGGTGGCGCTCCCCCTCTCAGCTCTCTTCGAAAAGAACGGCTCCCCCGCCGTTTGGCTATTCGATCAGGCCTCCGGCAGCGTAGCGCTAAGACCAGTTACCGTCGCACTCTATGAGACCGATACCGCCATCATCGCTGACGGGCTCGCGAAGGGAGACGTCGTTGTTACGGCCGGCGCCAATACCTTGCGTGAAGGTCAGCCGGTCCGCCTCTCAGAAACCTCTTTAGTCCGGAGCGCCCTCAAATGAAGAGCTTCAACCTCTCCCGATGGGCGCTCGAGCATAAGAGCCTCGTCGTCTACCTGATGCTGGTGTTTGCACTCGCCGGCATCATGGAATATCGCAAGCTCGGGCGCGAAGAGGACCCTCCGTTCACCATCAAGACTATGGTGGTGAAGACGCTATGGCCCGGCGCCACAACGCTGGAGACCATCCAGCAGGTCACCGATCGCATCGAGAAGAAGCTCGAGGAGCTGCCGAACCTCGACTATCTGAAGAGCTACACCAAGCCCGGCGAGTCCGTGGTGTTCGTCACCCTCAAGGACGCAACGCGCGCGTCCCAGGTACCGGACCTCTGGTACCAGGCCCGCAAGAAGGTCGGCGACATCAAGCAGACGTTACCGCAAGGAATTCAGGGCCCGTTCTTCAACGACGAGTTCGGTGACACCTATTCGCTCATCTTCGCCCTGACCTCGGATGGCTTTTCGCATCGCGAGTTGCGCGACCAGGCCGAGCGTCTACGTGGCGAGCTGCGCGGCGTTCCTGACGTTGACAAGATCGATCTCATTGGCACGCAGGACGAGAAGATCTACCTGGAGTTCTCTACCCAGCAGCTCGCCGCCATGGGGCTCGACATTTCCCAACTGATCGAAACGCTGCAGGCGCAGAACGCCATCCAGCCCAGCGGCACCGTCGATGCAGGGCCCGAGAATATTGCCATCCGCGTTTCGGGTCAATTCACGTCGGAAGAAAGCCTCAAGGCCATCAACTTCCGCGTCAACGGCCGGTTCTTCCGCCTCAGCGACATCGCCAAAGTGCGCCGCACCTACGTCGACCCGCAGCAGCCGATATTCCGCTACAACGGCACTCCGGCCATCGGCCTCGCCATCTCGATGACCAAGAACGCCAATGTTCTGGAGTTCGGGGAGCACATAAAGGAACGGCTCGCCCAGCTCACCTCAGACTTGCCGGCCGGCATCGAGGCGCATCTCGTCGCAGACCAGCCGCAGGTCGTCGAGGAGGCCGTCGGAGAGTTCGTAAAGACTCTGGTCGAGGCCATCGCCATCGTGCTGGGGGTGAGCTTTCTGTCATTGGGCTGGCGTCCCGGCATCGTCGTCGCCATCGCCATACCGCTCGTTCTCGCCATCACCTTCGCGGTCATGAAGCTCACAGGCATCAGCCTCCAGCGCATCTCGCTGGGCGCGCTCATCATCGGGCTCGGACTTCTCGTCGACGACGCGATGATCGCGGTTGAGATGATGATCACGAAACTCGAGGAGGGTTGCGACAAGATCACTGCCGCGACCTTCGCCTACACTTCCACGGCCTTCCCGATGCTGACGGGCACCCTCGTCACAATCGCCGGGTTCATCCCCGTCGGCTTTGCGGCGAGCGGCGCCGGTGAGTACTGCTTCACGCTGTTTGCGGTTGTAGGAGTAGCGCTCGTTGCCTCATGGGTGGTCGCCGTGCTGTTCACGCCCCTCACCGGCGTGTTCATTCTTCCCGACAAGCTGAAGGGCCATGGCCACGAGCCATCGCGCTTTGCGCGTGCCTTCCACGCCGTCCTCGATCGCCTTCTGCGGATGAAGTACGCCGTCATTGCTGGCACGGCAGGCCTGTTCGTTGCCTCACTCCTCGGCATGCAGCTCGTACAGCAGCAATTCTTCCCGAGCTCCGACCGTCCCGAGCTGCTCGTCGATGTCACGTTGCCACAAGGGTCTTCCATCAATGCGACGCGCAAAGTGGTCGATGACCTCGAGGCGATCTTGAAGACCGACCCCGATGTCGAGCGCTGGTCGTTCTATATCGGCAGCGGCGCCATTCGCTTCTACCTGCCACTGGACCAGCTACTCACCAACGACTTCTTCGCGCAAGCGGTGGTGGTCACCAAAGGGTTCAAAGCGCGCTCCGGCGTGCAGCAACGCATCGTCGCCGCGCTGCAACGGCCTGAGTTCGAACAGGTGCAGTCGCGAGTGAGCCCACTCGAGCTTGGACCGCCTGTCGGCTGGCCGCTCAAGTTCCGCATCAGCGGACCAGATCCGACGAAAGTACGCGAGCTTGCGCACGACTTCGCATCGTTGCTCGGTAACAGCCCGAATGCACGCAACATTAACTTCGACTGGAACGAGCCCTCGAAGGCTGTCCGCGTCGAGGTGGATCAAGATCGCGCGCGTGCGCTCGGCATCAGCTCACAAGCCTTGAGTGAGACCATCAATGCGGTCTTGTCCGGCACCAACGTGACGCAGGTGCGCGACAGCATCTATCTCATCGATATCGTCGCCCGTGCGATCCCGGAGGAGCGCGCGAAGCTTGAGACCTTGCGCAGCCTGATGCTTGAGACCCCCGGCGGCAAGGCGGTGCCGCTGGAGCAGGTGGCTAAGCTCTCATACGGCCTCGAGCCGCCGTTGATTTGGCGCAGGCACCGCGTTCCAACCGTCACCGTCCAAGCGGACACTGCCCCAGGGATCGAGCCGGTGACAGTCGTGCGCTCGCTTGCCGCAGAGGTTGCCACCTTCAAGGCGAAACTTCCGGCGGGTTACGACGTGGTTGCCGGCGGCACCGTTGAGGACAGCGCCAAAGCCCAGGCCAGTATTTTCGCTGTGTTCCCACTCATGCTGCTCATCATGGTAACGATCCTGATGGTGCAGCTGCAGAGCTTCCAGCGCCTGTTCCTGGTGCTGGCTACGGCGCCGCTGGCCCTCATCGGGGTCGCCGGGGCGTTGCTGGTGTCGGGTGCACCGATGGGTTTCGTCGCCATTCTGGGCATTGTCTCGCTGATGGGCATGGTTATCCGAAACTCGGTGATTCTGATCGACCAGATCGAGACTGAAATCGCCAATGGCCTCCATCCCTGGAATGCGGTCATTGTCGCCACGCAGCATCGCCTGCGTCCGATTCTGCTGACCGCAGCCGCAGCTATCCTCGGCATGATCCCGATTGCACCAACCGTGTTCTGGGGGCCGATGGCCTACGCCGTTATGGGTGGGCTGGTTGTGGCGACGCTCCTTACTCTCGCATTCCTACCTGCGCTCTACGTAACGTGGTTCCGCATATCGCCCGCAGATGCGGAGATCCCGCTTGGGTCAGAGGCATCGTTTACGGGGGCAGAGCTGAAGGGGAACAGTTGGCACGTTCCCGAGTTCGCCGGCTGAGGGAGCTGGCGAAGGGTTGGCCAGCAGCAGTAGCGGAGGGGTAAATGGGGGCGCGATCTAACTGCAGGACAGTGGAGGCATTCGCCCTTGCTGCTTCGCTGCTAGCTTTGAGCGGCTGCGCAACCGCATCGCTGCGCAATCCGGTTCCTCCTGCGCTTGCGGAGAACGCGCACGTTCCGGGCTTGGCTAAGGCTCGCTTCTGGTTTGACGAGCATCTCGATAAGCCGGACGAAGCGCTGCGCCAGCTGGGGTTGCGGCAGCTGTCCGAGACGTCGACCAACGCTGAGGGCCGGCCGGTAGTCAGTTACCTCGCTTTATCGGGGGGCGCAGACGATGGTGCCTACGGCGCAGGACTGCTCGTCGGCTGGTCTGCGACAGGCAAAAGGCCGAGCTTTGATGTCGTCACAGGGATTAGTGCGGGTGCGCTGATTGCCCCCTTCGCTTTTCTCGGGCGGGACCACGACCCACAGCTCCGCGCGATGTGGCTCAACTACACATCCGATGATCTTTACCGCAGCGATCCACTCGACGGCTTGCTCGGCGGACCTGCGCTCGCGGATTCCTCCCCGTTAGCCGAACTCATTGCAAAATACGTCGACCGTAGATTGCTCGCTGCCACAGCACGCGAATACCGGAAAGGCCGCCTACTGCTTATAGGGACCACGAATCTAGACACGCAGAGATTGGCGATCTGGAACATGGGTGAGATCGCTTCCAGCAATCACGCGGGGGCGCTCCAGCTGTTCAGGCAAATATTGCTGGCCTCCACCGCGGTCCCCGGATTGTTCCCGCCGGTCCGGATCAACGTGGCCGCAGCAGGCTACGAGCACGAAGAGTTGCACGTCGACGGCGGAGTCTCAACGCAGGTCTTTCTGCTACCTGTCAACGTGTCCTTCCGAGACCTCGACAAGCTGCATCCGTCGCCTCCGCAGCACCGCATCTTCGTCATCCGAAATGCCAAGTTGGCGCCGGCGTACAAGGCGGTTCAGGCCAGCCTCTTTCCAATTTCGGAGCGCTCTTTGTCGACTCTCATCCTCAACCAGAGTCTTGCCGACGTACAGCGAATCTATCTGCAGTCGGTTCGCGACGGGGCCGATTACAACCTGGCCTCAATCCCAAGCACCTTTTCGCATTCGCACCCGCAGCCGTTCGACAAGTCCTATATGGCGGCGCTATTTGAACTCGGGTTCGCTCAGGCGGAGCATGGCAGTCCCTGGATGAAGACGCCACCTGGTCTGCCGAGTGGCTCCGGGATGTGGGCCCGGAGCGCACTCAGATAAGCCTTGAAAAACTCGATCTGTATTCGGATCATAGTGTAGACGGATAGAAACTCATCCCACGGGTCGAGGAATCGAGTTTGGCCGTGGGCTCGCGCGAAGAATCCGGTTCCGGAAGAGCCGTCGGCTCTAGCTCCCAAAATCTTTTTTGCAAGAAGTTACATCAACAGGTGGGACCCCGAGTCGGTACAACGCGGAAATTGATGGTCGCGACAGCCGAATACTGAGATGTTTTTTCGGTGTGGGATTACGGCCCGTTGACGAAATTGTCAGTGCGCCCAGCTAGCTTTTACCTGAAGCGATCAACAAACGGAGCAAACGCCGACACACGAGCAGACGATATCAGCACTACTACAAGGCGAGACCCCGCGCGGCTGGAACCGAGCGAGGCCTCTTGATCTCAATCCTCCGAAGAAGGACTGAAACCCATGCTCAATCAGAGCACCACGAACGTTAGTTGTAAAGACTCCAGAATTGGCGCGAGTCGCCTCAAACGCTTAGTTGGCGCCACTTCATCCAAGCCCTTAGCTCCTGCGCTCGCAAAACTCGCTGCGTTGGCGCTGGCTCCCTCGGCGCAGAGCAAGGACCGCTTCTCGCCGTCCTCAGCATCGCAATGGCGATCGGGCTCGAGCTGGCCAAGCCGTTTAGTGTTGCTGCCGCCTTTGAAGCCTTCCGAACTCCGCGTTTCGGCCAAGGTCTGGCTGTGGCACTTCTGGGACTCGTTGCGATTTCCTACTCGCTCTCGGCCGAGTTGAGCTTGTGGGCAAGCATGCGTAGTGACAGGGTGTCTGAGCGTGCGGCCACGTCCAATGTCGCTATGAACGTCCGTGACAAATACCAACGGGCGAAATTTGAGCTTGATGGACTTCCGGCCGCACGCTCCGCGGTGCCGTAGCGGATCGTGTTGGAATTCGGCTGCGTGGCCTCCGGCAGGTTAGCATTACCGGTTCATGCGGCGAGGTCAATCTGCTGATCGAGCGGCTTGGTGGAAAGTGTCCTCCAGCCGTCGATCTTTCGCATCGAGATTTGGCCGGACGCCATCAGAGCCCAGAACAGCATCGCCGCGGTTTCGGCTGACGGCAGCACGGTCTGGGTTTTGATGCGCCGCTTGAACTCCTCGTGCAGACGCTCGATCGCGTTGGTTGTTCTGGCACTTTTCCACTGGCTCGGCGGCAGGCGGGTGAAGGCGAAGAGGCGCTCGCCGGCTTCCTCCAGGCTGTCGGCCACCGCTCTGCACTTGAGCCGCCATTTGCGAATGAAGGCCCTGCGGCGGGTCTCGATCTCCTCCGGCGTGGCGGCGTAGATCAGGCTTTGCCGTGAGGCGGGAATCCGCACCGCGAGACGCAACGGCAAACTCTACCTCTTGGACGTGACTCTGAAAGCCCGCTCGCCGCTGGCGGCCATTTCGCCGCCGCGCGGCAAATAAGGGGGGCCAGCGCATTGCCCTTCGTGCGGATGTGTAAGCCAGCGCGGGCGTAGGCCTCGAAATCGGTCATGAACCGCATGCGAATGGCGAGCACATCTTCAGGAAGCATCTCTCACCTCGTGAAGCTGGCGGAGCGCCTTGACGTAGGGATCGTCCTGAGCAGCCTCCGCCTTCTCATGCGGGCTATCCGCGGCGGCGGGCGTGGTTCCTTGCGGGTCGAACGCGCGCTGGTGCGCCGCTCGCAACGAGCTGACGTAGAGGTTGACATCGCCTTCGGCCTTCACTTTCTCAACCAAAAGGCCGTGCAGCTTGGCCTTGCCAAGTGTTGCGGACACCGCGGCGCTAGCCTGTTTCTGCTCCATTGCTACTGCGCGGGCCTGTTCTAGCTCTGCCGTCAGGCTGTCGATGGTGATGTCGTGCCGTTTTGCATGCCTAGCCTGCAGCGCCTCGACCCTTACCGTGACCTTACCGTTCTTAAGCAGCTCGCTCGCTTTGACCGCAACCACCTCCGGCTTCATGCGGGCAGCGTCGTACAAACGTCGGTACGCCTCGCTGGCGTTGCCGGTCTCGACATAGGCTTGCGCGAAGGCATCCTGCTTCGGCGTGAGTTTTTCCATGCTGGCCATCACTCCGCCCCTTATGAACTGCGCCGCCCTTGTTTGCCTAGGCGCGCTGACTCAAACCCGCACGCGGGAGTCAACCGGCGAGTTGGTGGGTGGTCTGATGCCGCCGGATGCGTTTGCCCGTCCTGAGTCAAATCTGAGGCTTCTGGCGCGAATTCGAAGGCACGCAAGGCAATGAGTGTCTTGGGCAAGGCACGCATGCTAGGCCCTCCCCAAAACATGAGTGCCTTGCGTTTCTTGCCGGCATCGTTGTTCATGCCGTTCAGCTCTCGGGCGATCTCCGCCGCGGGGCGGCCCTCGGCCTGGGTCGATTGCCCTCCCCATTTCATAAGCATCTTGAGCGCCTTGCTTCAGTGCCGGTCCGGTCGGACATGCCGGACACGCCGGACATCTCCTAAGAGAGATGTCCGGCGTGTCCGCCGTGTCCGCCGTGTCCGGTAGCCGCTAAGCCTCGTCTCGACCTCGGCCTGGCCGCCAGGTGTCGAGAGCGTCGTCCGAGCGACCAGAAACTCCTCGCCGCCGACGATCTCGATCGTGATGTCGGGCGGAAGCCAATCCGTGACCGCCCGCCGGAAGGCCCTGCCGCGCTTCTCGCTGGCCGTCTCGCCCGTCTCTCCGGTCGCGTATATCCCCACGAACTCGGCGCGTACGGCCTCGACGCTGGCCCTGCCGCCCTGCTCCACCCTACTGAAGGCCTCGCGAAGCGCCAGCACACCTTTAGGTACCGGCTTACGCCGCCGCGTTGGGGTGGTGTGCTGTTTTGCCGTCGTGGGGCTCGTCTTCAGGATGCAGCTCCACACGGCCTCGCCGGTCGCCTCGTCCTCAGCGACCGTGATGGGGACGAGATCGAACTCGCACAGCGGGCCGCTCTCGTCGTCCTTGGCCTTCTCGACAAAGAGCATCCCATTGGCCGCGTGTAGCACCAGGTCATAACCAGCCTTGTAGGCGCTCGACCCCCGGATAGCCCCCGCCTTGTTCTCGTGCTGGATCGTGAGCGTCGCGGCCCCCGTCCGCCGCGAGATTTCACCTACGCGTTTTTGCAGGTAGTGCATCGCCTCCTTGGCCGTGTTCTCGTCGTCGCCCGCGATGGCTCGTGCCATCGTGTCAATCACCACCAGGCCGACAGCCATGCCGGTGGTGGCTTTGACCTCCTCGGCGGCGGCGAGGATGGCGGCAAGACCGGCGTCACCATCCTTACCGGTCGCAAGCGAGACGTGCACCGCGAGACGGGCGAACATAACCCCCGGCTCGCCGAGCGTCTTCAGCGCCTGCACTCGCTTCCGGAACCCGTCCACGCCTTCGAGCGAGACATAGATCACCGGTGCCTGTTTCACCTTACGCCCGTTCCAGGCGAGCCCGAGCGAGATGTGCCAGCCTAGATGAGCGCCGAGGAACGTCTTGCCCACGCCCGACTCCGCGTAGAGCATGCCCGCGTCGCCGGGATAAAGAAGGCGGTGCACGAGCGCGCCCTTGTCGCGGTCGAGCAACGATTCGGGCGTGACCTCGTGGGAATATTCGAGCAGCTTGCGGCTCGGCTTCTCCCCAGTGTCTGGGGTGCCGAGGCTCTCGGCCCCCGCGATGCCGAGATCGGCCATCACGTCACCGGCCGCATCGGCCCGCGCAGGTTTCCAGCCACCGGCTATCGCCAGCCTGTAGACCGAGCGGACCGTTATGCCGCCGGGGCGGTCGTCACTAATCCTGTCCCACTGGTAGCGCTGGTCCCTGGCGTCGTAGTTGTTCGCGGCCGTCCGCCTAGCCCACTCGTCGAGAACGGCATAACCATCCTCGCCGAACGGCTTTAAGGCACACAGGACCGTGAACCACGTGTCACGGGGCTCCGGTTCCACGAAGCGCAGCGCATCGGCGATCCGCACGATCTCGCGCTCGGCGTCGATCGGGTTGCCGATTGGGTCTGGCGCTCGCCTTTCTGCTGGCCGTTCCGGTTCTGTCTGAGCGTCCGGCGCGAACGCCTTGAGTAGCTCGCCTGGCGTATAGCGCCGAGGGCCGCGGACTAGCCTGCCCTCGGCCTCGCGCTCGACCGTGCCCCCATAGTCCCAGGTCACCTCGAACGGCTCGCCTTTGCGGTGGATGGTGCCGGGCAGGCGCAGCACGCGCGCCTGGTCCTTAGCGTTTGGGTCGCCCCCGAACCGTCGCACCAGGACGGCCATGATCGCCTCGAAGTCGTCGCGTGTCAGGCACCCGCCGACGAGCCAGTAGAGCTGCCATTTGCCCGGCGACGTTTCGACCTTCAGCGACGGTTCGAGCGGGAGCTCAGGCAGCGGCTTGTCGGCGTCTCACAGCACCTGCGCCCGGCGCGCCGGGTTGCAGCACCTTATCCGCGCTTCACACGCGATCCGACGAACTGCACGATTTCATCCGCTGATAGCGTGCCGGGTGGCGGGGCCTGACCGGGAGCGGTCGTGAAGACCCGAATACTGTCCAGGCTTCACGTAGTTTATAGACACTGCCTGGGTTGAATGTCGTGTAAGCGGTGTTGCCGACGAACGAAGTCTGGGCGGTGCTGCCTGTTACAGCGCCCCCTTGCGGTGCCGATAGGCTCCGCAAACCCGGCAATATTGCGCGACGCGTTCACGTCGGCGTGCAGCCGTGTTCCGCACTGACAGGAGAAACTATGTTTCTCCCGTTTCCCGATTCCCCCGCAAACCTGACCGACGCCAGGGGCCGAGTAGTCGTAATCCGCGCGTTGAACGCCAAGACGGAGGGTCATT
>JRHI01002807.1_pt1 | contig 11317 bp, 8 predicted proteins | sample 215371 | NCBI WGS metagenome assembly JRHI01 (sample SAMN02929681, study PRJNA255918) | sediment metagenome | biome: cave system; feature: Ice Cave; material: Sediment; isolation source: sediment from deep within a dark volcanic ice cave with no known source of... ... | reverse complement strand
CCAGTTAATGGGGAAAACATCTCTGGGTGTGGAAGGAAGATCCGTCAGAACGCGCAGGATTTGAAAGGGTTGATTTTGCAGCGTTACCTTAAGACCATGCTTGCGAAGCTCCCCGGAAGCGAGGTCAACCTCGAATACGCCAAAACGAACGAGTTGCCGGCCTCGGTGCGTCGATTCCATGGTGGTGTACAAGTCTAACACCACGACGGACCCCGAGTAGAGATAAGATGTTGTCCTAATCACTTTGTTTTCAATCAGATATTCGGTCACTAGAGCATAAGGTGCCGGCCATTGACTCCGCAGCACCTCTTATCACATTATCCCGGACAGTTTCTAACAGTCCCCTACGCATTTAAGGACCACTGATAACGGTGGAAAGCTCGAGCGTCCGAGGGTTGTGCCCTCACTATTTAGGAGAAATATGAAGAACTTTGCGAATAAACCTGCCTTGGTGACCGTGGCTCTGATGCTGGTGGTCATGACTCTGACCGTAAGCTATGGCGTACATTCTGCGGAATCAGTTGCAGTCCCCCGCATGAATATCCCCAATATGCTCGAGTTTCCCGATTCCGACGGCAAGTTCGCGACGTTCAGTAAATTGGGTGACATTGACGTGACTAACCCATTCTTTCAGGATTTGGGTACCAATGGCCGCAGTTGCGTCACGTGCCATCTTCCCAGCGATGGATGGAGCATCACGCCGTCGCATTTGCAACTGCGCTTTAATACGACCGAGGGCCGCGATCCTATTTTTCGCACCAATGACGGCTCGAATTGTCCAACGGCTGACGTCTCTACGGCAGAGGCGCGCCTGAAGGCGTACAGCCTGTTACTAAGCAAAGGGCTCATACGGGTCGAAATCGCGGTGCCCCCGACGGCTGAGTATACCGTTGTAGATACGGCCAATCCCTACGGCTGCACCAGCACGAGTGCGATATCGGTTTACCGTCGTCCCCTCCCGTCGACGAATCTGTCGTTTTTAAGCACCGTTATGTGGGACGCCCGCGAGACGTTCAAGGACGCTAGCGGCAAGTTTGAGCCGATAGGATTTGATCTGGCCCATCAGGCGGTCGCCGCCACCCTGGGGCACGCGCAGGCTGCCCAACCGCCAACGGCCGAACAGGTTCGTCAGATTGTTGACTTTGAGACCCAGATTTTCACGGCACAAACGCGCGGCAAAGAAGCCGGACCGTTGGACGATGGTGCCAAAGGGGGTCCGGTGCATTTGTCCCAGCAAGAATTCTTCCTCGGCATCAATGATCCCCTGGGTGGCAACCCCAAAGGGATTCCGTTCACGTCCACAATTTTCACGCTGTTCGGAACCTGGGCACAGGGTAATTATGACGAATACACCGAAGCACGCCGGGCAATCGCTCGCGGCGAGCGCATTTTTAACACCCTGCAAATTCCCATCACCGGTGTCGGCGGGCTGAACGACGTGCTCAATCAGCCCGTGATAAACGGTTCGTGCGGCACGTGCCACGATTCCCCGAATGTGGGCAATCACTCTTTACCTGCTCCTCTTGACATAGGCTTAACCGATGCCTCGCAGCGCACGCTGGATCTTCCGCTTATTACTTTGCGAAACAATAAAAGCGGGTCTCTGCTGCAGGTCAGTGACCCAGGACGCGCATTGATTACCGGAAAGTGGGAGGACATTGGCAAATTCAAGGGTCCAATCTTGCGTGGATTGGCATCGCGTGCGCCTTATTTTCACAACGGTTCAGCAGCAACGCTCCTGGATGCTGTGAACTTCTACGACACGCGATTCAATCTCAAGCTCTCGCAACAGGACAAAGACGACCTGGTCGCTTTCCTGAAGATGCTCTAGCGCATCCACAGTGAGCCGGTCTGAGTCCACGGGGAAATACAGGTCGGGGCTCCGCCACAGAAGCGATAACTTGTGCGCCTACCTCCGGTGAGGATTTTGCCGAAGGAAGGGTGTAGTCCTTGAATATCGCGCGGCACTTCCACTCATGAAATTCATCAGGCAGGCAAAACCCATTCGATCCTGCTTTCGCCCGGGGGTATGGCCTTTTCGGGGCGAGATGGAAAATTCCGCGTACAAATAGACCGCGCGTTGGCCCTTGTAGAAACCGGCGTAAATTGATTATGCACAGACACGATCCGAGAATTCTTTACTAGGGAATTAATAGGGATTTCAAACTGGAAGCTCTTGGGGTAAACTATCAGCCACTCGGGATTTCAAAACGGAATTCTGGCTTATACCCTGCCCCACCAGACCCCACAGTCTGGCGAAGCCCGATCAGATCAGAAAGGATCGAATATGGTCCAACCAGCTTCGGCATGGATGACGTGCAGCATCTGCAATGCTTCGTACGATTCGGAAACCAAGCTTCGCGACCATCGAAGAATGGCGCATCGTGATGCCGGATTGGAAGCGGCCCGTGCGCATAACCATCAAACCCTTGATATTACATTCGGCCGGCAAAACGACAAAACCATGGACGAGATATTCGCACGGCTGAAAAACGCGCGAGTCTGATCTTCATCGAGGAGAATTGTCATGTCCCCCAAAAGTGAAAAGTGCGCGCATCCTAATTGTTCGTGTGTGGCTTCCGAGGGCAAATATTGCAGCGCCGCCTGCGCTGCCATGGAGAAGACGCCCGATATTGATTGTCGCTGCGGACATCCCGGCTGCAAAGGCAAAGCGCATTAATCCGGATTGCTATTTTCGCCGAGCACTAGTCCCTACATCGCATCCCAATCAGGAGTGCCGCGCGGTAATCCTGCGAAAACTCGGGCTTATCTGATGGCTGTTGAATTATGGGGCACAATCAAATTTCCACGACGGTTCGATATGCCCATCTGACCCCGCATCGTCAGTTGGCGGGGGTTGAACGCCTCTCTGCAACTTCTCCCGTGGCGCAGGCCCCAAATCAAAGTGACCCCAGAAGTGCCACCAAGCGAAATGAGGCTTCCGATGAGAAGGTCACTTTTGTCCATTACGTCTTTGCGTTGTAGTATGTTGTAAACACGTGGGGCCCGTAGCTCAGCTGGTTAGAGCAGCGGACTCATAATCCGTTGGTCCCTGGTTCGAATCCAGGCGGGCCCACCAACATCATCCGGGTCCGACCCAGACACATAGGTAACACAACCTACCGGCTCCAGAGGTAACACTTTTGGGCCGAACGGTTCAAGCACTCCAGATCGAAGTATCCCCAATTACCGACCCTAGCGGGACGGGTTGGATCAGTTGATTTCTACATGGGAGCGTAAAAATTAAGAGGAGGGCATGCGGTGAGTAATCGCATCGCAATCGCATTTTCCTTCACAGCCTTTTTACTGATTCTTGGGTTTGGTGCATGTATCTACGAGCTATTGTGGCGTGCAAGACACTTCTTAGAAGATGCTCTGACTTTGGAAGTAGGCCGATCATCTTTCGATGATGCGCAGCGCCTTGCGAAGAGGTATCACGCCGTAATCATTCAGATTGGCGATATGCCGCCAACCTGTTCAAGCGATTCTTGCAACTATCTCTTTGATCTCAGGAGTGTTTGCCTTCATCGCTTCGCACTTGCTCCTCCGAGTTCATTTGGAGGCATAATTCGTGTTAGGGAAGGGAAAGTTATCTCGCGGGAACTAGCGATGGGCACAGGAATGCAAAATCGCTATTTAGAAGTCTTCGCAGAAGAAAAGGAAAACATGCCCATGGATAAGCCCATGAGGTTGGTGCAATACTTGAAAATGCCGAGGCTTGGAATTGAATTTAGTCCTTCCGCTCCAATAGAACTTCGGCGAATTGCTGGTGAATTTGATCTAAAGTGTTTGACCAGAATTGGTGGATGCAAAGATCATCAGGAGATGCTTCCTGCCCTCCGCAAACTTGAACAGCTGGGATATGCTCTGGAAGCTCAGCGTTAGGGAAGAGCTGCCACTCAGCGGTAGGCTGAAATATCAAACAGTACGCTTACCATATGGGAGACGCAAGCATTGCGGGTGAAAAATAGGCGATCCAAAGGTAGGAGGGCCCCTCGATTTCGCGAACTTTTTCCATGATCCGCCCCCTGGCTCCGCGCACGGGATCATACAACACCAAGGTCTCCTGACGACATGACTCATGTGTCAAGCCCCTCATCGGTCCGACCCGCTTACAAACAATTTAAGTCTGAAGCTTATTCCTTCTGTTTCCCTCGCCGAAGCGAAAAACGAAGGGACGCAAAACGAAACGCTAGGCAGCTACTCTTAATCAGCGCGTTGCAGGTTCGAGTCCTGCGCGGCTCCCCACTTGTTTTCAATGGGCTACAGACTATTCGCGACGGGTGCATCCTTAGGCTGTAGCGGGAACTGTAGCGGGTGACGAGCTAAGCCAGTTTTCGGTTGACACTGAATCCCAATTAAATTCGCTTGACATCCGCTTTATTTAGTACTAAATAATTAGTATGAGACACAGGAGCAAGACTCTCACCGAGCAGGAACTCGAGATCATGAAGATCGTTTGGGACCGCGAAACCGCCACCGTCCGCGATGTATATGAAGCCCTGCTGGCGCGTCGCAAAGTGGCATACACCACCGTGATGACCATGATGAAGATCCTGGAACAGAAGAAATACCTGAAAAAAACCGCGGTGGAGCGTGCCTATGTTTATCGGCCAACGCAGCCCAAACGTCAGGTGGTGGGCGCCATGGTGCGCGAATTTGTGAACCGTGTGTTTAATGGCTCGGCCGAGCCGCTGCTCGTACACCTGGTGGAGGAGCACAACCTGTCGCGCGAAGATCAGAAGGAGATCGCGCGGCTGCGGAAGAAGCCATGAACGGTCCTCTGCTCTTGAGCAACTTGGCAGCCTACAGCCTGCAAATTGGGCTACTGGTGGCCGTGGCCGCGGTTGTACCCGCCCTTGTGGGCATGCGCACGCCGAGTGCGAGGCTCGCCTATTGGCATATCCTGCTGGTGGCTTGCATCGCGCTACCTTTGGTACGCCCCTGGAGGCAGGAGACCGTCACGCCGGCGGCAATCGCAACCTTTTCAACTTCCACTGCTGTGATTGAGACGTCGGCCGGGCCGGCGCATCGCGACTCTTTCAGAGGCGAAGCGGTTCTCTGGTTGCTCGCCGCCGGCGCCACGGTCCGGCTGCTGTGGCTGGCTGTGGGCCTCTGGCGGCTCCGCCGCTACCGGCTAAATTCACACCCGTTCGAAACCGTCTACGACATCGATATACGCGTCTCGTCCCAAATCTCCAGCCCTGTAACGTTCGGCTTTCGCGATCCGGTCGTTCTGGTGCCGCCGCATTTTTCGGAACTGTCCCCGCCCATGCAGCAGATCATTCTATGCCATGAGATTCTCCACATCGAAAGGCGCGACTGGCTCTTTACCATGGCTGAAGAAACGATACGGGCGTTTTTCTGGTTCCATCCCGCCATCTGGTGGCTGCTAGGCCAGATCCACCTTACGCGCGACCAGACCGTGGATCGCCGCGTCATCGAAACCACCAAGGCGCGCGAAACATACGTGGACGCCTTGCTGGCCATGGCCGGCGTGCGGCGGCAGCTCGACCTCGCGCCCGCGCCGCTGTTCTTGCGCAAGCGTCATTTGAAACGCAGAGTCGTGGAAGTTTTGAAGGAGGCAAAAATGTCCAAGAAACGTCTGATCTTCGCGCTGGCGGTGGGAGTGGCCGTACTGGTGGCGGCCTGCTGGTTGATTACCGGAGCTATTCCGCTGGCCGCCTCGCCGCAGGTGGTCGCGGACGCGTCCGGAGTCACGGTCAACCTCAACGGGGCGCAGTTGATGCACCGCTCGCCGGTGTTCTACCCAGTCGATGCAATGGCCAAAGGAATTCACGGAACGGTAGTGGTGCAGGTGAAGCTCGATGCCAAGGGCGAGGTAAGAGATGCTGCGGTGCAAAGCGGGCCCGATGAATTGCGGAAAACCGTGATCCAGTCGGTGCTGAACTGGCACTTCATGAACGATTCCTCCGCCTCGACCCGCACCGTCAATATTGAGTTCACCGTGCCGCAGGGTCCGGAGACTGCCATGCGGTCGGAGGGTATCCCGAGTGTACCCGTCGTGTCATCGATGTCGTCCTCGGCCAACGCGCCGCGAATCCTGCGCGATATCGAAGTGATGGGCCTTTCGGATCAGGCTCAGAGCGACCTGCTCGGCCGTTTGCCAGTACACGTTGGCGACACAATTGGCTCAGATCAGCTTATTCCAGTTATGGAAGCAGTCCGGAAATTTGATCGGCATCTTTCCTTCGCCGCCAACCCGAATTCTTCGGGCGAAATGGTGCTGCGAATCTGGGCGCAAGGGACTGCGACCGCGATGATCCCACCCAGCCCGCCTCCACCGCCGGTCATCGGCGGCTTGCTCCCCGCGAATGCCTCTGTACAACCCTCGCCGCCAAGCGCGCCGGGGGAGACGCCGCAACGCATCCGCGTCGGCGGGGCAGTGCAGGCTCAAATGTTGGTCGAGCAGACCCAACCGGTGTACCCGCCGCTGGCCAAAAATGCGCACGTTACCGGTACGGTGGAACTGAGCGCGATTATCGGTAAGGACGGCCACGTGACGAACCTGAGCGTGGTCAGTGGACATCCCCTGCTCCTGCACTCTGCGCTCCAGACCGTGCAGAACTGGGTCTACAAGCCCACGCTGCTCAACGGGCAGCCGGTGGAAGTCTTGACTACCATAAACGTTAACTTCACTGGCGAGCAGTAACAGAAGCGCCCCGATCGTGAAGTGGTCCGACATCGGCTAGGTGAACAGTCCTGGAGGAAATTACGGGATATCGGCAGCCGATCCTATTACATATAGGTTGCCATCGAGGGCACCGAGATAAGCGAGCCCGTCGCTGACGCCCACCCTCGAAAAGATCCATCCCTGGGGAGCGATTGAATAGAAAGCGGCGGCTCTCGTAGCAGGGTTGATGCTAATCAGATTTCCGTGAATAGCGCCTTGGCCGCGATCCTGAAATCCTCCCGCCAACAACTGGGAGTTGGACCAAACTAATCCCGAGTTGACGACCTGAAGGCCCACGAATGTACGCCACAGTTCGGTAGGAGCGGGGCCGCTCAGATCAAACTTCGCGAGGGTTCCTCCAAACGAAATGCTATAGAAACTCGGTCCTTCCACCAATATATCGTTATAGCCGAACGAGGATGGCCTCGGAAAAGGTGGTCCTACAAAGGTGCCTCTGCTCTTGTCTAGAAGATAATGAACGCCGGCCGGACCACTCACCACGACATTGTCTCCGATAATTTTCGGAGATTGGTACGCTGGCGCATAATAAAAAGGCCGCGGGATTTTGGTGCGCCACACCTGTCGGCCATCTTTCACTGCATACACATAAGTGTCCCACGCGCCAAAATACACTACGCCATCGCTGCAGGTTGGCTTCATCTGAATGAGCGCACTGGAAGAATTCGGATCGCCGGGATCTTCGGGCAGAGAAAATCTCCATTTTTCGGCGCCGGATGCGGCATCAATGGCGTACAGAGTGTGATCGCCCGATCCTACATACGCCACGCCCTCAACTACTTCCGGAGCGCCAAAGATGGGCCCGCCGGTAGTGAATTCCCAAATCTTGCTGCCGGAAGAAGAATCCAACGCATAAACTTTGGAATCGGCAGAGCCGATGTACACGACTCCACCTACAATCGTTGGCGAGGAGATGACTTGGTCGCCGGTTTGAAACGTCCAAACGGCAGCTTGCGAGATGGGATTGAAGGCATATACTTTGCCATCATTTGAGCCTACAAACACTTTTCCCTCGGCAACGGATGGTGAGGATTGAATTCCGCCGCCAGTAGGTAACGCCGCACGGATCTCGAACAAACCGCCAGTAATGGTGAATTCCGCGAAGTCCGTGTAGGCCCGACCAGTGTCGTCGAAGAGCTGAATTTTCACGGTGTGGCGGCCCGGTTTCTGTGAAGCAGTATCGAAAGTGGCCGACCAGACGTCTTGGCCTTCAGAGACCATCGATTTACGGCCGCCCCCCAGATACGTTATATCCAGCCAGTAGCGCACTCCTGTGGGATAGAGCGAGGTTAAGCTGCGCCGCCCGGTTTCGCCTGCGACCGAGACGAAATGCTCGGATTCGCTTTGGGCATTGCCGACATCAATCTTATCCAGCAAAGAACCGTTCGCATCGATCAGCCATATGTAGAAAGCATTTATTTCCGGCGTGGCGACAGCGCCAATTCCGGACGCAGCTGGCAGGTAGGAGACCAGCCGAAATGGCCCCGGCATCTCGCGCGGGATTCGGAATTTCAAATCGCTCCAGAACTGGTTATCAATAGGAGTGCAGCGTTCGTCGCAATTGTCGTCGTGGGACTTCGACGTCCAATCGACTGTGCCCCAGGTTCCATCGGGGCGTTGCGCTTGCAAGGCGACTGCAAGAAGGTCGCTATTACGATTGATCCGCACCTTGAGCGACGATTTTCCCCTGCGCGCACTTTTGAGAGAGAATTGATAAAAGCCATCGACGCCATTCCAGAAAACTCCGTCGTCTGTGATCTGCGCTCCGATATAAGCAGGGGTGAAATCATCATCGTGAACTTGAGCTTCGAATTTGTATTGAGTGCCAGCCGCCGTTTCGGGCTCCGGTTCCCGTGTGATCTCGACGGAGTTGGAATCGTTTTCAGGGGCCATGTTAAGGACCGCACGCGACACGATGGGTGCTTCGTTAGGTCTCTTGTTGTAGATTGTGAACACGCCGTCTTTTACCGTAACGATTCGATACCATCCGCCACGTCTGAGGTTGCCATACAAGTTATTTACATTTATTTGGGTGATGCCGTTTTCATTCCAGATTTCTTCATTGTGTTCATGTCCCTGGAACATCAGCTTTACCTTAAATCTCGAGAGTTCTTTGAGTACCTCGTACTGGTTGTCGACGTAAAATTTCCAGCGGCCCATGGGATGATGCATAAACAGAATCACCGGACGGTCGGAGCCCACGGCCTTCAGATCGTTTTTTAACCAGCGCAAAACTTCTTTTTCGACGTGAGCATATTGTTGCAGCGTGACGCTGACATCGAGGGAGACAAAGTGGTAGCTGCCATAATCGAATGAAAAATAGGTTCGGCCGTCGTTGTAGTTGCGAAACCGCTGCTTGCCGATATCCGCCCACTTCACATCGTGATTACCGGGAGTGTTGTAGACAGGCATCTTTGCCTGCCTTATGACGCTTTGATAGCCGGACCATTCTGATTCCCAGCCTCGTTCGGTCTCGTCACCGCAATTCAGAATAAATGCCGGAAGCGGATTCATGGCATTTGCCTCAGCAATCATTTTCTCGAGCCACATGCGGGATTGCGCGAATGCTCCGTAATGGACATCGGAAGTAACGATGAAAGTGAAGTCGTCACCCGCCGCGTTATTAGAAGTCTTAGCTTCGGCAAAGCCGGAAAAGAGCACTAGGGCCGTCAAAAGAAACAGAGAAGTCTTTACGGCAGATTTGAACACATGAGGTGGGTTTCTCATCTAATCCTCGCAAAAGCTGAATTTCGCAACTTGGCACTGGCTTCGGACTTTGGCGCGTGCTCTTCTTCTACCTGAGCATTCGAAACTCTTCAGCCGGCCTGCCCTCAGCCACGGGAAAACCAGCCGATATTTCATGCCAAGTGTAACCGTACAAACCGAGCCGCTCAGGATGGTATGTCAAAACCCCAGCCAAAACCAGTTTTGGTGCCTTAAGGGGTGGCTTCGAGGTGGGAACTGCAGAGTAGGCCGTCATCGCCTCCAACACGCATCGTCCCGGCGACCCTTCTTGGAACTCGTACTCCGTTGGTTTCTGGTTCCAATTCGGCGGGCCCGCCAGGGCATAAGCTAAATGAATATATGAATGATCCCCGCCGTCGCCAAGGGATCCCTATCACAAGATCAGATTCATTTCGTTTCTTGAGTGAGTGCCTGCCGCGTTAAAACAAAAGATATGCGTACACGGTGAGCTTTATCGTCGAGGGATACTTCGACGCCGTGCAAAAGCGCTTCAAGAAACGGCAGAGTAGAGGTCCCTAACTGGCGGCGGGTTTTTGCTTCGCTGAGGGCCATTTTGCTCATGATGCGCAGGCCATCGAGCGTCCCGGCGAGCTGGCGGGCGTTTTCGCTGTTGTCGCATTCGCCGGCAATCTCGATAGTGACGCGGTCGCCTACAGGGCTGGCCGCCAAAGCCACCCAGCGTACGCTTCGCGCAAGATTTTCAAGTTGATCGGAACGCAGGCCGCTCGGCAGAATGCTTCTTATGTCTGTCCCTGGATCAATTTTCGCTACTGCAAACACTGGGGCGCCTTGGACTCGAGCCAGCCGCAACCGCAACTCCGGGGACAACCGATTACTTGGCGGCTCCTGTGGAAACGATGGAAAACGTCGTGACGAATTGGCTGGCCGGCTAACCAGCGCGATGCGAGTGGCGTCGAGAAAACGAACCGCAACAACTTTCCCGGGCGATTTTGACGGTATTACGTAACTGTCGCCATCGCTTTGCTTTTCCAGTTTTCCGGCTCGCGATGCGTACGCGGCAATTTTATTTTGGTCAAAACGTCCCTCGCCAATCGCAGTAATAATTGGAGTTTTCGCAGAGTCCTGCACTGTGATGACGATGCGGTCAAGATCGCGCTCGTAGTCGAATCCGGTAGTCCTCACAAAATCCGCATACTCTCGGTCGGTGGCCGCAGGCGGCATAAGCGCCGCAAGCTGCATCATAAAAGGAGACGAACGTAATTCCGCGATATCGGCGTAGAATAAAGCCGACGAGGCTGCGGGCGCTAGGTGCACCAGTGAGGGAAGATCAGCCGCAGAAGTAAGGCCCGCGCCGCGCCGCCGCTCGAACGAATAAATAAAAACAGAGGCTCCAACTACAAGCAGTGTGACAAGCAGCCATCGTTTACGCATTGTAGCGAGTGTAGCGCGAACTATCGCGTCCGCGCCATTCTTGGATCAGGCCGTGGATCCGCTGGATATAAATCCGTTTAGGAAGTAATAATGGGTTTGAAACAGGCCGGCGAGAGATTCCCACTTTTCCACAGGCCTTGGCTGGAGTCGTGCTCTGAATAAATAAACCCCCTTGCAATTTCTAGACCCAATCTGATATTCTTCTTCGGTTTCACCAGTGCTGGCGTAGCTCAGTGGTAGAGCATCTGATTTGTAATCAGAGGGTCCGGGGTTCAAATCCCTGCGCCAGCTGAGATTGGATTGTTGGGGAGCGAGGGCGGAAGATTTCCTCTCAACGAAATTGAATGGGCTAGTGTCTTTTGACGCGAGCCCTTTCTGTTTTTCCCCGTGCGGAACGCGCGTGTTCCGATTGTTTTCGCGGGACGGGTGGGTGAGTGGCTAAAACCAGCAGACTGTAAATCTGCCGCT
>JRHI01002806.1_pt1 | contig 11320 bp, 14 predicted proteins | sample 215371 | NCBI WGS metagenome assembly JRHI01 (sample SAMN02929681, study PRJNA255918) | sediment metagenome | biome: cave system; feature: Ice Cave; material: Sediment; isolation source: sediment from deep within a dark volcanic ice cave with no known source of... ... | reverse complement strand
GGGGAGCACTGAGGGCGGCAGCCGCCCGTCGGGCCCGAGCGGGACCAGCGTGTTCGGCTGCGGGAAGAACGAGGCCCGGTAGCCGCCCACGCGTCCGGCGTTGTCGGCGTAGCGTGCGTGGTTGACCGGGACGGGCGGTCGCTTCGAGGCAGGCTGCTTGCTGGTGGCCGCATCGGCGATCGGTGTCGCGGCGAGCACAAGGGCGGCGACCGCGACGCACGTGCCCGGCGACGGACGACCAGCGAACTTACTGCGCATAAAGCTTCTCCGGCTCGAAGGACATGTGGCTGCCTGGGTGACACCCACTTCGAACACGGCCACCCCCCGCGAAGTTGCGCGGTCGGCCGACTATGGCGCTAACGCGTCCGACTCACTCGGCTCAAGCGCGGTCCAACGCTGATCCCGAGACGCACGCCGACCGCGCCTCCGGCGTTCGCCACGGTTCCCGGGGCGGGGGATTGCGAGACTACGACAAGGCTCAGGCGGCGCCTCGGGAAGTGTCGTCGCGCGGAGCGCAGACCCCGGCTGCTCGGTCTGAAGACGGGGCCGAGCTTGCAGTTCCCCAGGCTCAGCAGATGCTCCGCCCCGCCCAGCGTTTGGCGCCTCAGCATCGGGACGACGCATTTCACCACGGCCGGGAGGCTGCCCACACCCGGAGGTGTCGTGGACGCCGGGCTTGGCGGTGAGGGAGGCGGCCCGACGGCCAGCGCGAACGCCTGGTTCTGATGCTCGCTCATGCCCGCGACCGATCCGTCGAGGTACGTGCAGATGAAATAGGTGCCGGCCGCGGCCGGCGTAAATGCCGCGCTGTAACTGAAGGCGCCGGGGGCCACCGTCCGCTGATCGACCAGCGTCGCCCCGCGGGTGGCCTCCTCAGCGGCTTGCGTCGCGCAACTGGCCCCGCCGAACTGCGCGTAGATCGTGATCGTGCTCACGATTCCGACCGAGCCGGTAGCCGTGATCGTCACGGGTCGGGTCGCCTGCGGGTTGGCTGAAGGCTGAACCTGGAGGCTCTGGGTCGCGAGACTCTGCGTCGCGGCCGTGGCTGAAGTCGGGCTCGCGGCAAGCAGGCACGCTGAGGACAGGCCGCCGACCACGCAGGCGATCCGCCGTCCTGTAGCGCCCGCACGACGGCCGCATGTCTCTGTGAAGTTCATGGTCTCGATGATAGCCCGCCCAAGGACTTCGTGAATCACACCGGCCGCCGGCGGCGTAGGCTTCGCGGGCGAGCTCGGGCTCGCTCCCGCTTCGCCGCGGCCCGCCGACCGGCCGCTCCGCTGAATGACCGCCCCGCAAGAGCCACCGCGCGACACGACGCGGCCCGCCGCCGGCCGTGTCAGCGGTTGGCCGATCGCTGGGCTCGGCCAACCGCTGGCCGGTCCGTCTGTCGTCCTGCGGCTACCGCCGGTGTACGCACTCGCCGGTGCGCTGATCCTGGTCTGGCTGCTGTGGGCGCCTCGAAGCCCTGACCTCGCGGCACAGGTCTACCGTGTCGCGCTCTTCGCGCGCGACGGCTTCTCCGTTTGGGACAACACCTGGTATGGGGGGCACTACCTGCCCGACTACAGCCTGTCGTTCCCGCCGCTCGCCGCCCTGATCGGCACGCGCCTCGTCGGCGCCGCGTCGGTCCTGATCTCGGCGCTCCTCTTCGAACGGCTGGCCGAGGACCGCTTCGGCGCTCGGGCTCGTCCGGCCGCCCTCGCGTTTGCCCTGGGCGCCGTCGGGGACCTTTACATCGGGCGCCTGACCTTCGCGCTCGGCGTCACGTTCGGCCTCGGGGCCGTGCTCGCCGCCGTGCGTGCTCGCCGTGCCCCGGCCGCCCTGCTCTCGATCGGCTGCGCCGCGGCCAGCCCGGTGGCGGCGCTCTTCCTCGTGCTGCTCGCCGCCGCCGATCTGCTCGCCAACCGGACCGTTCGCCGAGCGGCCTGGCTCGGGGTTCCAGCCCTCTCTCTGGCCTTGACGATGGCCGTGTTGTTCCCCGAGGGCGGCACGCAGACGTTCTCGGGTCCGTCGGTGATCGCCGCGTTTGGCGTGCCGCTGATCACGCTCTGGCTGCTCCCGACCCGCGAGCGTCTGCTGCGCTGCGGCGTCGGGCTCTACCTCCTCGCCGTCCTCGCGTCCTATCTGCTCGCGACACCCATGGGCAGCAACGTCGTGCGACTCGGTGTGCTCCTCGCCGCGCCGATCCTCGTCGGCACGGTCGGCGCCGAAGACATGCGGCGATCGCTCGGACGGCTCGGCTTCGACTCGCGCTGGCATCGATCGCCACGCGGTGGCAGCCGACTGACCGGCCACGTCGCGGCTCGAGCGGCCCTCGTCGCGGTTGCCGCCGGGATGATCGCCTGGCAGGTCAACGGGCCGCTCGCCCAATCGCTCGAGGGCGTCGGCGACCGGTCGCTGCAGACCTCCTACTACCGCTCGGTCAGCGCCTTCCTCGCGGCAAGCGCCCACGGGGAGCCGATGCGCATCGAGGTGCCCTTCACCCGGTCCCACTGGGATGCCGTGGTTCTCGGCCGGTCTTTCAACCTCGCCCGGGGTTGGGAGCGGCAACTCGACACCAAGTACGACGCCCTGTTCTACGACCCGGTGCTCACGCCCGAGGCCTACCGGGCGTGGTTGGAGGACACCGCAGTCCGCTTCGTCGCCCTGCCCGACGCGCCGCTCGACGACTCGAGCAAACAGGAGGCGGCGTTGATCCGCGCCGGGCAGCCGTTCCTGCGCGAGGTCTTCGCCGGTCCTCATTGGCGCGTCTACGAGGTGCTCCATGGCACGCCGCTGGCCATTGGACCCGGACGGCTGGTCTCGATCGATCCGGCCGGCTTCACGCTGCGGGCACGCGGTCCGGGCACCTTTGTCGTCCGCGTGCGCTTCACCCGCTACTGGACGCTGATCGCCGGCCGCGGCTGCGTGACGAGCACGCCAGCCGGCTGGACCCAGCTGAGCGCCGAGGCGAGCGGGGTGATCCGCGTTGACGCGCTGTTCTCGCTCACGCGGCTGTTCACCTCGGCGCCGGCCTGCTTGAGCGGCTGAGCGCGGGGATCGGGATGTCACGCGCGCGGTTGATCCGCGACCTCCTCGCCCGTCCACCGTCGTTCCGCTTCGGAGCCGACCGCTCGCAGCGGGCCGATCTTCATCTTCCGAGCACCCCCGGGCCACACCCAATAGTGGTGGCGATCCACGGCGGCTCTTGGAGCTCGACCTACGGCAAGATCGTCATGCGCGGCGTCAGCGCCGACCTGGCCCGCCGCGGCTGGGCCGTGTGGAACATCGAGTACCGCAGACTCGGTCGGGGTGGCGGCTGGCCGTCGACATTCGAGGATGTGGCGGCGGCGATCGATCATCTCGCCGAGCTCGACATGCCGCTCGACCTGACCAGAGTCGCCGGCGTCGGGCATTCCGCCGGCGGTCAACTCGCCCTCTGGGCGGCCGGACGCTACAAGCTCCCTCCCGGAGCGCCCGGCGCCGACCCGCGGGTCCGCTTCGCCGCGGCGATCTCCCAAGCCGGCGTGATCGACATGACCGCCGCCCACGCGGTCGCGCCTGACGGCGTCGTCGATGAACTGATGGCTGGCTCGCCGGCGCAGTTCCCGGACCGTTATGCGATCGGCGACCCGATCCGCATGGTCCCGCTCGATCTGCCCGTCCTGCTCGTACACGGAACCGATGACCAGACCGTCTCGGTCCAGCGTAGCCGCGCCTACGCCGCGGCCGCGCGGGCCGCCGGCGGATCTGTCGAGTTGATCGAGGTTGCCGGCGACGCCGGGATGCATCGCAACCACCTCGACCCCGACGGTCAGGCGTTCGCGTTGGCCGTCGACTGGCTCGGGCGGTCCCCGGCCGGCCGGTCGGTCGCCTAGCTCACGGGCGCCGGAGATAGAAAGGCCCCGCGCGAGCGGGGCCTCCCCGTAGCAGGCCTGTAAGCCGGATCCTGTCGTGAGCAACCATCCATCTGAGCGGCCGACCTGGACCTCGGCGGGCAGCCTGCAAACGGTCCCGCTTGGCCTTGCATCGGGTGGGGTTTGCCCGGCCGCCGCGTCACCGCGACGCCGGTGCGCTCTTACCGCACCATTTCACCCTTACCGGCCTGGAGCTCTGCAGCGGCCCCAGGCTTAGGCGGTGTCTTTTCTGTGGCACTTTCCCGCGGGTTTCCCCGGGTCGGCGTTACCGACCACCTCGCCCTTTGATGTCCGGACTTTCCTCGAAGGTCCTTCACCTCCGCGGCTGCTCAGCCTGCAAGGGTCAGCATAGCGCCGCCGGCCGGTCCACCTGGGTCACGAGAGCGTCGCGCCACAATCTTTGCAGCAACCACCGATCGGCCGGGGATGCACGCCGTACCGGGGCACCATCACCTCCGCGCAGACCGGGCAGACTACGACTCGGTGGGCGGCGAGTTCCTCCCATACGCCGACGAGCAATTCGTCCAGCGTCGGCTCACCGCCCACCTCGTCGAACAGCGAGGGCAGGCGCGAGGCCACCATCGTGGTCATGCGCTCGTCCCTCTCACGACATGCTCCGCATCAGGCCCACGACCTTCCCGAGCACGCGTACGTCCCGGCTGCGGATTGGCTCCATCGCCTCGTTCTCAGGCTGAAGCCGAACGTGGTCCGCTTCCTGAAAGAAGCGCTTGACCGTCGCCTCCTCACCCACCAGCGCAACCACGATGTCGCCGTCGTTGGCGACATCCTGGGGCCGGACCACGACAAGATCGTCTTCAAGAATCCCGACGTCCTTCATCGATTCACCGCGCACCCGCAGCAGGTACTCACCATCTTCACCACCGGCAAATCCGGGTGTCTGGATGTAGTCCTCGATGTTCTCCTCGGCCAGCACCGGCTGGCCTGCAGCAACCTGGCCGATGAGCGGAAGTCCGGGCCGGACGAGGCTCCGCACGCCCGCGGCGGCGCGGTCGAGCAGCTCAATCGCACGCGGCTTGGTCGGATCCCGCCGGAGCAGCCCGATGCGCTCGAGGTTGGCCAGGTGCGCGTGGACCGTCGACGACGACGCCAGCCCCACCGCCTTGCCGATGTCACGCACCGTCGGCGGGTAGCCGTACTTGGCCGAGTACCGCTTGATGAAATCGAAAATCTCCTGTTGACGTTTGGTGAGATCCATCCGTCCACTCCTTGTCGCGTTGCCTCCGGCAGCGCCGGTGGTCGAACATGTGTTCGTGAATGTAGCGCGGCCCGGGGACGGACTCAACCGTGGACGGCCCGGGCCGCCGAAGGACAGACTCAGCCAGCCAGAAACGGCAGTGCCAGATCCAGCACCTGTTCGGGAGCCTCCTCCGGCAGAAAGTGGCCGGCTCCCTCGATGTCCCGTACCTCGAGGTTGCCCACCGTTTGCGGGGCGAGCAGTCGCCGCAGCAGGCTGGCGCCGCCCATCACCAGCAGGGTCGGGACGTCCAGGCTCTCCGGGTTGTGGCCGCCGAGCTTGCTCTCCGGAAGTTCGCGCGTGAGGAACGTGCGATAGGCGGCCGAGCTCGCGCGGGCCCGGGCGGGCTCGCGCAGGACATTGGCGTAGATGTCGAGCTCCTGGTCGCTCCAATCGGCGCCACGGCCACTGCCCTTGCGAATCAGGGTCCGCACGAGGAGATTGCCGGCGGTCAGCGAGCGCGGTCCGAGCCCCGGCGTCGCCAGCAGAACTTGGTAGGACAACAGCTGGAGCAGCCCCGGACCGAGCCGTGCGGCGGCCGGCCACGGCGGGACGATGTCCAACGCAACCAGTCGCTCGATTCGGTCCGGATGCTCGAGCGCCAGCAGAAGCGAGATAAAACCCCCCCAGTCGTGGCCGATCAGCTTCACCCGGTCGAGGCGTTCGGCGTCGAGTAGGGCGATGATGTCGGCAGCCAGCGTGGCCTTGGCGTAACGGCCAGGGGGTGCATCCGAGAATCCCCAGCCGCGTAGATCAGGAGCGAGTACGTGATATTGATCGGCGAGGCGAGGGATCAGATGCCGCCAGCACCACCAATGCTGCGGCCATCCGTGCAGGAGGATCAGTGGCGGCCCCTCCCCAGCCTCAGCGACGTGCAGCCGCGTCGCGCCAGCTTGGACATAACGATGGGTGACGCCGGCAACGGCCGGTAACTCCGACAGTTCCATTGCTCAACGCTAACCGGTCGCGAGCCTCCCTGCAGACCGCAGGGCCTACCGGCTCCGGCTATGTCTGCCATCCCGTCGACGCGAGCCGGCGCCCTGGCGCGAGCCGGCGCCCTGGCGCGAGCCGGCGCCGTGGCGGGCAGGCCCGGCGCCCTGGCGGGCAGGCGAACCCGCGCGCGCGGGAGGCGCCGTGCGGACACCGTCATCGGCGCCCAGCCCATGCTCGATGCCCAGCTGGCGCGCAAAACGGCCGACCTCGTGACGTTGAGCACTGTCCACGAGAGTGATCCCGATGCCGGGGCGGCCAGCGCGTCCGGTTCGCCCGATCCGGTGCACATAGGAGTCGCGGTCCGGCGGCGGATCAAAATTGATCACGTGGGAAATATTGGCGATGTCGATCCCCCGAGCGGCGACGTCGGTGGCGACCAGTGTGTCGACCCTGCCCGACTCGAAGCTAGCCAGCGCCCGCTCGCGCTGATTCTGGGTCTTGTTGCCGTGCATCGCCATCGCTGGGATGCCATGCGACTGAAGCCGCTTGACCAGGCGATCAGCACCGCGCTTCGTGCGGACGAAGACGAGCGTCAGCTCGCGCTCGCGGCTAAGTTCAGTGACCAGTGAAGCCAGACGTCCCTCGTGGGTGACACGGATGAATCGATGCTCAATCTGTACGGTGTCGCGATGCTGTACGGGCTCGTGCTCGTGGAGGATCGCGTCACGTGTGTAACGGTGCGCTACCTCGCCGACCGCCCCATCGAGCGTGGCCGAGAAAAACAGGGTCTGCCGCTGGTCACGGCACGCGTTGACGATCCGGTCGACGGCCGGGCGGAAGCCCATGTCGAGCATCCGGTCGGCTTCGTCGAGGACGAGCAGCTTGATCTGGGAAAGCGAGAAGGCGCCGCGCGCCAACAGGTCCTCGAGGCGCCCGGGGGTGGCAACGAGGATTTGTGAGCGCCCGGCCTCGCGGGCCTGCTTGACCAATCCAGCCCCTCCATAGACGGCGGTGATCCGCAGTGCGCGGGCGTGGGCGATCGGACGCAGATCCTCGACGATCTGCTGGGCGAGCTCCCGGGTGGGAGACAGCACCAGCGCCGCGGGACGCGGGCCGTCGCTGGCGATTCGATCGACGAGCGGGATTCCAAAGGCCAGCGTCTTGCCAGAGCCTGTGGGGGATTTGGCGAGCACGTCACGGCCGGCGAGAACATCGCCGATGACCAGTCGTTGCACCGCGAATGGTTCAGTGATCCCGCCACCAGCAAGCGTGCTGACGACGACATCGGACACGCCGAGATCGGCGAAGGACTGCAATGACATCAAGGACTCCTTGGCCGCGGCAACAGCCGCGTATGGTTCGGGAGACGGCTGACCCCGAAACCGCGCAAAAAGCGGGTACCAAGCGAGCTGCCTCGCGGCCGACGGACGTCGACCGCTGCCATGACCGTAGCAGCAGTCGGGACCGGCGAGCTCGATCAGTACGCCGACCCGCCGCCGCCGTAGGGCTTGGGAGAGCTCGGCGCCGTGGCCTTGGCGCTCTTTGCCGCGCCGGTGCTGACGGCATTCCAGGTGCCCACGTCCTTGATCCCCTGGCCCTTGATCTGGCCCGGCGACTGATCCTGGGTAAACGTGTACAGCGGCATGCCGCAATAGGTCACCTGCGTTTCTCCGTCGGGCCGCGTGACCGATCCCAGCGAGCTGACGGCGCTGCCCGGCTTTCCTCCGGCTGAGAGCGTGAGGGGGTGCCACACCTTCAGGCAGTCGGCGGTGCAGATGAACCTCCCCGCCTGCTCGCCGCTGAGGCGATACAGGGTCAGCCCATGCTGATCGACCAGCACCGTGGCGCCGAGGCTCGAATTAATCGCAGTCCTCACCGCGGAGCCGGGCGACAAGCCGCTAACTGACGCCGCCGACGGGTTCGCGCTGGAGCTGCTGCCGCCATAGGAGCTACCGCCGCACGCGCCGAGCAGCATGGTCGTAGCGAGCAGCGGAAGGGAAAGCCTGACTGAAGAACGCACCGTGTATCTCCTTCGTGCATCGGTTCGCGGTAGGCGATGTGCTGTTGATAAGGACGCCGCAGACCACGCGTTTCTTCCCGAGAACACCCAGGCGGGGAGCGACTCCCGGTGCCCGGCGCTCCCGTGGCGTCAGGCGGAGTGCTGCACCGATCCGCAGAAGGCGCACTTGCGGGCCTGCCGCGGGATGTCGCTCAGGCATTCAGAACATGCATGCGTCTCCGAATCCACGTCGGGCTGCGTCTTACCACGGGCCATCAGCGCATTGATCGGCTTCACGACGAAGAAGAACACCGCTGCCGCGACGGACACGAACGCGATCAGGAAGTTGATGAAATCGCCGTATAGGAAATGGCTGCCGTTGATCGTGAAGCTGAGCGCGGAAAAGTCCGGCTTGCCGAAGATCAGCGCGATGATCGGTGTGATCAGATCCCGCACGAGTGCCGTGACCACAGCGCCAAAAGCCGTGCCGATCACCACCGCCACCGCGAGGTCGACGACGTTGCCCCGTAGGAGAAAGGTCTTGAAATCCTTCAGCACGGCCGGCTCCTTCTGTCGCTTGACACACTGGCTGCAGGGGACTTTCGGAGCTCGCAGCGAACCCCCTGCTCACAGCCACGATGGGCGGGCGACCAGGTTGACCTCGGCTCGCCCGTTGTCACGAAGAGTGGCGGTCCTCAGCGCCTCGAGCTCGCCACGACACGCGTGATGACGAAGGAGATCAGGATCGTGCCTATGCCGATGATCACGCCGGCAACCGCGACGGAAGCCACTCCGTCGCCCACGGCTAGGCTGATGACGATGTAGAGCACGGCCGCGAGTACACCGGCGAGGAGGCTCCCGCGAAGATCTCGATTCATGGCTGCTCCGTTCAGGATTTAGCCGACCGGCGTCAACCAGTCGGGCAGCAAGCTGGTTCGTTCGATACCACACGCCATCCGGTCCTCGATGTGGTGGCTCCATTCGGTGATCCCAAAGGTGGGGGGCAGCAATCTGCTCGCCTTGTTTTATGGGTAGCAGTCGCTTGCGGTTTCGAGCGGGTTCGACGACAGTATGGACGAATGGCAGGGCGGGGCGCGGGCAGAGATGGCGCCGCCGCTTTAGTTCCTGGCGAGCGTCGCTTCCTCGTCGGGTTCCCCCCGGGCCCGGGCGGATCAGCGTATCGCTCCGACGGCCGCGGAGGCCCGAATCTAAACGAGATGGGGCATTCGAAAGTGTCCGGCGTATCGGCGAGATCGCTGGGCGGCGGATTGAGCTGGGTCGAAAGTTCTGGCTCGTCGCTGGATCGTGGTGAGTATCGTCGGGGCTGGCCGCGAGGATCAGCGGCTTTCCTTCGAAGATTGCGGGCCTGCCTGCACAGGATCTACGGGCGCATGGCGGCCATCCTGATCAGGTCACCGAGGTCTGCCAGGCGAGCCCTTCGTCGAACGCTCGCGCGGCCTCCTCGGACGGGAATCGACGCGCGCGTCGACGGCCCATGTGCCCCGCCAGCTGACCTCCCAGCCGCCCCTGTGGATGCTTGCGCTCACGTGTACGTCCAACTCGTTGTCAGAAAGGCCAGATGGACGTACTCAATGGACCTATTGTCACATGACAACAGGTACGTCCACGCCCGGACGGAAGCAACGACCCGTCCGAGAAACGGAAAAAGCCCCGCCACGCGGGGCTTTCCCTATGCGCCCGAGAGGACTCGAACCTCCACGGACCATTCAGTCCACAAGGCCCTCAACCTTGCGCGTCTACCAATTCCGCCACAGGCGCGTCAGCCGGGCAAGTATAGATATACGACAATGTCCTGCTCAGCCGCCACGGCGATGCGGAAGACCGAGGGGCGCGGGATCAGCGCTTCCGTCCGCGCCGAGGATTAGGGTGGTCGCCTTTCCTGAAAGCACGGTATCTCCGGTGCAGAACGGAGCAGCCAATGTCCGGACGGATCCGCACCGGGGACTGACCGACCTCAACCTCACGCTCAAGGGCGACGGCTTCGATTGCAATCCGACGTTCTCCGACGCGCCCAGTCTCTACCGTGACGGCGCGTTCTCTCCCGCCCAACACCCTTAGCATCGCCCGCCGCCGCGCGAGCGCACCACGTCCGCCCTGCTGCTCTGTCAGCCGCGATGTCGGCGTCGGCGGCCAGGGAGTCGTGGTGACGAGCAACCGGGAGGCCGTTCGCGGTCAACTCGATCCGCAGCAGGTGGGCTCCATTTAGACGAAAGGCGGCAGCGAAGCTAGGAACGGATCGGGGCGCGACCGATGAGGCTACCGTCTCCAGGATGGTTCGTAGGCGTTGTCGAGCAGCTTGCGTACGCCGCGCCCATTGGCGCGCACGAGGTAGATCGAGCTCTCTGTCTGCGATCGCGATTCGAACGCGATCTGCATGCCGTCAGGGGAGAACTTCGGCGCGCCATCATCGCGGTACGGGAGTCCTACGAGCGGGCGCTGACCGCTCCCATCCGGTTTCATCATCCAAAGCTCGAGTTTGCCGCGGCGATTGGTCGTGAACACGATCGTATGGCCATCGGGCGACCAATCGGGCCCCGCGCTGTCGCGAGGCGTTTCGGCGTCCCCGTTCGTGTGCGTGAGCCGACGCACGTGGCTGCCGTCACGCCGCACGGAGTAGACACCGGGGAATACTCGCTTGCCCGATCGGTGGTCAGCCTGCGCAGACCCCTCCCATCAGTCCGGATCGAATACAGGTGGGCGCCACGGACGAAGACGATCTCACGCGGGTGGGCGACCGCTGGCCGGGCTGGCGGGCTCCGGTGTGGACTTCGAGCGACGGCGAGCGACGTGACCACGACCACCGAGATCGCGGCCCCGGTCAGGACTCGAAGCAGGGGGCCGGAAAGCAAGGGGTAACCGATGCCCGGATTCTATATCCGGAGCCGAGGCGCATACGGTGTCGCGGAAGAACCCCCGGTCTGTCGCTATCCGTGTGTCCTGGCCGGTGCGTCGGTCGGCTACCCGGTCGGCTTGGGGCGCGAGTCAGGGGCGGTCGTCGGCGGGTGATCGATCTGTTCGGATCCAGGCGGCTCGAGCTTGTCTACGTACGCCTCGGCCTTGGTTCGGGCCTTGTCGATCTGGTTGTGGTACTTACCGCCGGTCTGCTGGTCGGCGAGCAACTCGGCATTCTCGACGGCCTGGTGGATCTGATCCTTGTGCTCCGCGGCAGTGTCCTTGAGGTTGTCCGAGACGTCGTAGAAATTTGAGTGGCGGTCC
>JRHI01002804.1_pt1 | contig 11323 bp, 11 predicted proteins | sample 215371 | NCBI WGS metagenome assembly JRHI01 (sample SAMN02929681, study PRJNA255918) | sediment metagenome | biome: cave system; feature: Ice Cave; material: Sediment; isolation source: sediment from deep within a dark volcanic ice cave with no known source of... ... | reverse complement strand
GCGTGCCCTGGTGGTCCTCGTGGAGGAAGCGCTCGAAGAGCAGGTCGTGCGCCACCGGGTCGACGCGGGTGATGCCCAGCAGGTAGGCCACGATGCTGTCGGCGGCGCTGCCGCGGCCCTGGCCGGGGATGTTGTTGTCGGCGGCGAACCGCATGATGTCGTGGACGATCAGGAAGAACTCCGCCAGGCCGGTGCGCTCGATGACGCCCAGCTCCCTGTCCAGCCGCGAGGCGACGGTGCTGGTGATGGGCCGGTACCGCTTCGGCAGCGCCTCCTGGCAGAGCCGGTAGAGGACGGAGAAGGGCGTCTCGCCCTCGGGCACGGGGAAGCCGGGGAAGCGCACGTCACTGAAGTCCAGTGCCAGCGAGCACTGCCGGGCCAGGTGCTCGGCAACGTCGAAGGCCTCAGGGTGATCGGCGAGCAGTGCGCGCAGCTCGCGCTCCGACTTGATGCGGTGCTCGGCGTTGGGCAGCAGCAGGCCGTGGGCGGCGGCGGCGCCCAGCGTGGTCCGCCAGCGGATGGCGGTGAGCACGTCGAGCAGCGGCTTGTCGCCGGCCCGGGCATGAACCGGCGTGTTGCTGGCGCAGAGCCGCAGCCCGCAGCGCTCGCCCAGCTCGGCGGTCTCGGCGCTCAGCCAGGTGTCGGCGGGATGGAGGTGGTGGGTCAGCAGCAGGGCCACGCGGTCGCGGCCGAAGGCCTCGCGGAGACGGTCGGCGTGGCGGGCGGCGCCGCGGCGGTCCCCGGCCACCAGCGCCTCGGTGATGGCGCAGCCCGGGCCGCCCACCAGGGCGATGCAGCCGCTGAGGTCGGCGGCGGCGACACCGGCGGGCTCGCCCTCGGGGCCGAGCGGGCGCGGGTCGGGGAGGCTGGGCCAGCCCGAGGGGAAGGGGCCGGCGGTGGGGCGGAGCGCCGGAGCGCGGCGGGGCGGTGCGGGGAAGCGGCGGCGACCTCGGCCGGGCGGCGGCGCGGCCGGCGCGGGGTGGTCGGGGAGCAGGTGGGCGGGGCGATCGGGCACGGTGGGATCGCCACCGGCCGGAGCCAGGCGCACCCCCCGGCAGGATGGCCGGGGGTCGGTGTCGAGCTCGAGGCGCAGACGGGGGCGACCCTTCTCCCCGGCCAGCTGGGCGGCGCTGACGGCGCGGCAGAGCTGGTGGTAGCCGCGCTGGTCGCGGGCCAGCAGGCGCAGCCGGGTGCCGTCGACGAGCTCGAGGTCAGCGCCGATCACGGGATGGATGCCGGCGGCGCGCGCCGCCTGGATGAAGCCGACCGCTCCATAGAGGCCGTTGCGATCGCAGAGGCCGAGGGCGCCGATGCCCGCCTCGGCGGCGGCGGCCACCAGCTCCCGCGGCGAGGAGGCGCCCTCGAGGAAGGAGTAGTGAGAGCGCGCGGCGAGCTCGGCGAAGCCCATTGACATCACCACTTGTCTGTGTATACTGCGGTCACGTCGATTCGCACTGACACAGGAGGACTGCCCGCTTCCACCCTCACCTCTCCCCTTCCCGGCCGCCTGTCCCGGCCCGGCCATCGGGCGTCCCGGGCCCCTCCCCGGGTCAGCCCGATGGTTCCGGGTCGCGACCGGACCCGGGATCTCCCACCCTCCGCCTCGATATTCCCCCCTTCCTGCCCGACCGCGGCCGTCGCCTCGGTGACGGCCGCGGTCCCTGGAAGGCCCCGCTCAGTCATAGCGGCGCACCAGCCGCCAGCCGCCGTCCAGCCGGTCGAGGCAGAGCTCGACACAGTCGCCACCGGCGAGCAGGCAGCGCCAGTAGTCGCGCCGCACCGGGGTGCGCCACCAGTCGGTCTCCACCCGCCAGCGGGCGGTGACCCGCTCCATCACGTGCCAGCGGACACCCACGCGCACCGCGCGGAGGGCACCGTCGGGACCGGTGCGCACCTCAACGGGGGTATCGAGCAGCTCGGTCATCGCGGCACCCCCGCGGGTCCGTCGGCCACCTCCAGGTGACCTGGAAGGGCTGGCTGAGTGCCGGCCACCGCGGGCCGCGGCCGGCGAACTCGGGAGACGGGGCCGTCCCCGTCCCGCCAGTCGGGCCGGCGGTCGCCGCGAAAGGTCACCGGGCGGGTCCCCGTCGGGGGGCAGGGCGGCACCGCCGGACCGGCGACCACGGCGGCAACCCCCGGGACTCTGGCACCTGCGGCCGGCTCGACCCGGGCCGGTGGCGCTCCCGCCACCGCGTCCCTCCCCTCCCAGGTGAAGCGGCGCTCGGGGAGATCGCCGGGATCGAGGGCCAGCCGGGGCCGCAGCACCGCGGTGGAGCCGAAGCGGTCGCGGAGGCGGGCCACGGTGACTGCCACCGCGTCCCGCGCCGCGTCGCCCCGCCGCCAGAGGTCGACCTGCCGCCCCGCCGCCGGCCGCAGGTCGGCGGCGATCAGCCGGAGCGCCCCCACCGGCGCCGGCGGCCGGACGGTGCCGAGCAGGCCGAGGACCGCCGGCCAGAGGTCGCCGGGGCCGCCCGCCGGCACCGGGGGCACCCGCCAGGCCGACCACACCGCGCCGCTTCCGGCTGCCACGGCCGCCGCCGCGTCCTCGGGCTCGAGCACCAGGTCCACCCGGGCGGCCACCAGCCCCAGCTCGGAGAGCCGCCCGCCCAGCGCCCGCGTTGCCCTCTCAGCGCACCAGCGCAGCGCCTCGAGGTCGGTGACCGAGCCCTCGAGCACCATCCGCTCGGCCAGGGTGCGGGGCGGCGGGGTGGGGTCGACGCCGTCGTCCCCCTGGCCGCGGGCGAGGCGCAGCAGGTCGAGCCCGGCCGGGCCGAACTGCCGCTGCAGGTCGGCGGGCGAGAGGGCGGCGACCTGGCCGACGAGGTCCAGACCCAGGTGGCCGAGCCGCGTGAGCACGTCGGGGTCGGCGGCCAGCACCCCGATGGGAAGCGACGCCAGGAAGCCCTGCTCCTCCCCCGACCGCACCCGCCGCACCCGCCGTGGCCCGGCCATCCGTGCCGCCACCCGGGCGACATGCCGGGTCGCCGCCACCCCCACCGAGGGCGCCGCCGCCGCGCAGGTGTCGGCGTCGAGGGCGGCGACCAGCGCCCGGGCCACCGCCGCGGCCCAGGCCGCCTCGCCGTCGTGGGCGGCATGGCGGCCGCTGAGGTCGCACCAGGCCTCGCCGTCGCCGAGCTCGACGGCGGGGGCGAGCGCGCAGAGGGCGTCGAGGACCTGGGCGCGCAGGCGCTCGACGGCGGCGCCGTCGACGGTGAGGCGGACTGCGCCGGGACAGAGCTGCCGCGCCGTGCGCAACGGCTGCCCGGCGCGCACCCCCGACCGCTGCGCCGGCTGCGAGGCGGCGACCACGCGCACCGGCTGGGCGGCGGTCTCGGCCTCGGCGATCACCACCGGCTCGGCGGCGAGCTCGGGATGCCGCTGCCAGGCCGCCACCAGCCCGAGGTGGGGAAAACGGGCGCAGAGGATGCGGGACATGGCGGCGGCGCAGAGCTCAGCGGGCCGTTGAAAAGCGTTGGCGGGCGATCCGCCAGGCCGGCCGGTCGCCGGCCCGGCCGGAGCCGCCGGCCACCGCCGCGACCCACTCGCCCGCCTCCCCCGGGAGGACCGCCGGGATGCCCACCACCTCGGCCGCCACCTGCGGCCGCGGGTAGCGCAGCAGCACGGCCGCCTCGCCCCCGGCTACGCCCAGCTTGGACTTGACCACCTCCAGCCCGACGCGCAGCCCAACCACATCGCCGTGCGCCTCCTGCCAGCCCAGCGACCGGCAGACCAGGGTCAGCGAGGAGGCGTAGGCGAGCGGCGCCGCCAGCGGCGAGGGCGCACCGAGGCAGGCCACCGCCCTCGATCCCTCGACGGCGGCCGCCAGGGCGGCGACGGCGTGGTCGATGCCGGGATCGCGCCGCCAGGCCGGCCCGCGGCCGATTCCGACCCCCAGCCAGGGCACCCCCGCCGCCACCAGCGCCCGCGCCATGGCCAGCCCCACCGCCGGCGAGCCGGAGGGCGGCCGCACCACCAGGCAGGCGTCGAGGTCGGCGCCCAGGTCCGCCAGGAAGCCGGGGTCGAGGCTGCCGGCGAGGTCGACGTAGGCCACCAGAGCGCTCCCGCAGGGACGCGCGGCCGGCCCCCCGTCAATGTCGCTGCGGCTGGCCGCCGCGGCGAAGGCCTGGAGGAGGGTCAGCCGTCCGGTGGTGCCTCGGACCGCCCCGCACAGAACGCTGATCCGTCCCTGGGGCAGCCCGCCGGAGCAGAGCCCGTCGACCGCCGGGACACCGGTGGACCAGGTGGCAGCGGCCACGGGGTCGCCACCACGCCGCAGCGCCGCGTCGCCGTAGCGCCGCCGGAGCTGGCGGATGGCGGCGTCGAGACCGCCGTCGGCGGCTGGTCGAGCCATGTGGCTGCTGCCTCCACCCCGTGCGGGGCGAACCGAGCGCGCTCTGCTGAACCCGGCCTCGGGGGAGAACGCGTGGCGGTGGGAGGCTGGGCGCACAGCATAGCGAACATGCGTTCGATGGGCAACGGGTGGGCGCACCCTCCGGCGGTCGCCGGGCGGTCGCGATCCCCTACATTTCAGCCGCCAGCGGTCAGGGAGGAGTCACGTGGCCCGCATCGCAATCACCGGTGGGACCGGGTTCGTCGGCATCCACACCAGCCGCGCGCTGCTGCGGGCCGGGCACGAGGTGGTTGTGGTCAGCCGCGGTCGCCACCGCGCCCCGCGCATCGAGGGCACCACCGCGGTCCGCGGTGACGTGGTCACCGGCAAGGGGCTGGCGGAGGCCTTCGCCGGCTGCGACGCCGTCGTCCACCTGGTGGCCATCATCCGCGAGAAGGGGGGCGCCACCTTCCAGGCGGTCAACGCCGAGGGCGCACGCAACACCGTGGAGGCGGCCCGGCAGGCCGGCGTCGGGCACCTCGTCCACATCAGCGCCATCGGCGTCGACCCCAACCCGCGCTACCCCTACCTGGAGACCAAATGGCAGGGCGAGCAGTACGTGCGCGGCGGCGGCGTGCCCTTCACGGTGCTCCGCCCCAGCCTGGTCTACGGCCTCGGCGACGGCTTCTTCACCGTGCTGACCCGGCTCATCCGGCTGCAGCCGGTGGTCCCCGTGGTGGGCGACGGGCGCGCGCTCTTCCAGCCCATCGCCGCCGAGGACCTGGCCCGCTGCATCGTCGACTCGATCGCGCGTGGGCCGCACAACCGCGTCCACGAGGTGGGCGGTCCGGATCACCTCACCTACGAGCAGATCATCGACACCATCCGGCGCGAGCTCGGCGTGCGGCGGCTCAAGGTCCACGTCCCGGTGCGCGCCATGCTGCCGCTGGCCGCGGTCATGGACAAGGTGCTCCCCAATCCGCCGGTCACGCCCGGGCAGCTGCGGCTGCTGGAGAAGAACAACATCACCCGGATCGACGCGGTGCCTCGGGCCTTCGGCTTCCGGCCGCTGGCGTTCGCGGAGAACTGCTCCTACCTGGCCAACTACTGAGAGCCGTGGAAAGCGCCGCGACCCGCCGTCAGGCGGTGCGGGGGCGGGCGAAGTTGGCTCCCACCAGGCAGAGGAAGGCGACGACGTAGCACACCACGGCGTGCTTGAAGTGCTTGCCGTCGGCGCTCGTCGCCAGCTGGAGGTTGCCGGTCTGGTAGAGGACGCCGACGATCGCGACAACCACCGCCGCGGCCACGAGCAGGAGGACGATCGACCAGTTGCGAGGCATGAGTCACTCACTCCAGAAGGGGGCCAGGGTCAGGGGTCAGCGTGCCAGAGCCAGGCCCACAACACCCAGCACGCCGCAATATGCCGCATAGGGTTCGAGGCGGCCGACGCGGAAGTATCGGATAAGGAACCGGGCGCTCGCATAGGCGGCGGCCGCCGCCAGGGCCGCCCCGGCCACCTCGTTGAGCAGCGATCCGGTTCCCTGCGCAGCCAGGTCGGGGATGGAGACGATGCCGGCGCCGAGGATGATCGGGGTGGCCAGCAGGAAGGCGAAGCGGAGCGCCTCCTCGTGCCGCAGGCCGCCCACCAGCCCGGCGGCGAGCGTCACCCCGGAGCGCGAGATGCCGGGCAGGAGCGCCAGCACCTGGGCGAAGCCCACCAGCATGGCGGTGCGCAGCGAGAGCCCGTCGATCCCCTGGTAGAGGGCCTCCTCGGCCTCGCGCGCCACCCGCGTGTCGGGGGCGCCGGCCGGCTCGGCGGCACCTGCGGCGGCCAGCCGGCGGCGCTCGTCGCGGCGGCGCAGCTGCTCGGCGCCGAGCAGGATCAGGGCGTTGACCATGAGGAAGCAGCAGGCGGGCAGAGGGCTGGCGAAGAGCTTCTGGAGCGGCTTCTGGAGGACCACCGCCACCGCCCCGGTGGGCACGGTGGCGAGCGCGAGGTGCATGGCCAGGCGCTCGTCGGGGTTCCTGATCTCGCCGCGCGCCGCCGCCCGGACGAAGCCGACGGCGATCCGCTTCCAGTCCTCGCGGTAGATCCACAGCAGCACCAGCGCGGTGCCGATGTGGAGGAGGACCAGGTAGGCGAGGAAGCTGTCGCTGCCCTCGTCGAAGCCGAGGTGAAGGATCTTGGGAATGACCACGGCGTGGCCGAGCGAGGAGACCGGGAACAGCTCGGTGGCTCCCTGGAGGAGGCCGAGAAAGAGCGCGAGGCCGACATCCACGTCAGGGGACGGCGGGCGCGGCGGCGTGCACGAGGCCGGATGGTCCCACAGGCGAGCGCCACCGCCTCGTCATTAACATGGGCGATCGTGGAGATGGAGGCGCTGATCGCCGCGGTCGAGCGGGAGAATCGCAGCGTCGGCCGGATCGCCGCGGGAGCGCTGGAGCGGGATGTCCCGCACTGTCCCGGTTGGGACGTCGCCCTGCTGCTGCGTCATCTCGGCGCCGTGCACCGGTGGGCGGCGGGGATCGTCCGGACGCCCGGCCTGTCCGTCCGGCCGCGGCGCGAGAACGAGCCGGCCGAGCCGGCCGACCCGGTCGAGCTGCTCGCCTGGTTCGACGAGGGGGTGACCGAGGTGGTCGCCGCCCTGCGCGAGGCCGATCCCGAGGCGACGACCTACGCCCTCGTCGGCGCGCGGCCGATGTCGTGGTGGGCGCGCCGCCAGGCGCTGGAGGCCGCCATCCACCGCGTCGACGTCGAGCAGGCGGTGGGCACCGAGCGGCCGGAGGTGGACGCCGAGCTGGCCGTCACCGGGGTCGACGAGATGTTCGAGGTCTTCTCGCAGTTCGCCAGGCTGCCACCAGAGCTGGGGGCCGAGGGGCGGACGCTCCATCTCCACGCCACCGATCGCGACGGCGAGTGGCTGGTGCGCCTGCATGCCGGCGGCATCGAGGCGAGTCACGGCCACGCCAAGGGGGACGCGGCGCTGCGGGGGACGGCGTCGGACCTGCTGCTCTTCGTCTGGGGCCGGCTGCCGGCGGAGCGGCTGGAGCTGTTCGGTGACCCCGAGGTGCCGGCGATCTACGCGCGCCACACCAGCCTCTGAGCGGCGGCGGCGCCTCAGGCGGGAGGCAGCACGTAGGGGCGGTTGACGACCTCCTCGAGCACGAAGATGGTCTCGGTGGCGCGGACGGCGCCGCTGGACTGGAGGCGTTCGAGGACGACGTCGCGCAGGGTCTCGACATCGGGGACGCGGACCAGCACCAGGGCGTCGTGCTCGCCGGAGGTGAAGGCGCACCACTCCACCTCCACCATGTCGCTGAGCTGGTCGCGCAGGGAGCGCCAGGCGGGCTGGGTGCCGGTCACGAGGATGAGGGCGGCGATGCCCAGGCCGACGCGGCGCGGATCGACCTGTGCCGAGAAACCGGTGATGACACCGTCGGCGCGCAGGCGCTCCATGCGTGCGTAGGCGTTGGCTCGCGAGACGCTGACCCGCTCGGCGAGGGCGGCGATGCTGATGCGACCGTCGACGCGGAGAATCTCGAGGATGCGGCGGTCGACCCGGTCGAGGGCGGCGCCACCACGCGGGTCCTGGGGCACGGCGCGTTCCTCCGATTCTGGCGCGATGCGGGGTCGTCCATGGGGCACAGCCGGCGTGGGCATCCCGCGAGACGAACCTACCATGGCCTGCTGTTGATGCGTAGATCCGTCTGGCAGACCGGTGGCGCGCTGGACGTTGATGCGCCGGGCCGCGACAATAGGTGGACATTCCATCAGGAGGTCCTGCCGTGACCGACACGGTCGCAGCCCCGCCGGTCGCCGCCCCCGAGATCACCGGCACCGACCATGTCGAGCTCTGGGTCGGCAATGCGCGCCAGGCGGCGCACTACTACCGTGGCGCGTTCGGCTTCGACGTGGTCGCCTACGCCGGCCCGGAGACGGGCGTGCGGGACCGCGCCTCCTATGTGCTCGCGCAGGGCAGGGTCCGGCTGGTGGTGACGGCGCCGCTGCACCCCGACGGTGACGTCGCCGAGCATGTCCGGTTGCACGGGGACGGGGTCAAGGCGATCGCGCTGCGGACGCCGGATGCGGCGGCCGCCTTCGCGGCGGCGGTGGCGCGGGGCGCGCGCCCGCTGGCCGAGCCGCGTTCACTCGAGGACGGGCAGGGGGCCGTGCGCGTGGCGACCATCGCCACCTTCGGCGACACCGTCCACCACTTCATCGAGCGCGAGGAGTACGGCGGCGTGCACCTGCCGGGCTACCGTGAGGACCGGCGCGCCGGCGAGGGCGTGGGGCTGCGACACATCGACCATGCGGTCGGCAACGTGCCGGTCGGGGAGATGGAGCCGACGGTGGGCTGGTACCAGGGCGTCATGGGCTTCGACGTCTTCCAGGAGTTCGACGAGAAGGACGTCGCGACCCAGTACTCCGCGCTGCGGAGCAAGGTGACGCGTGACCCGGAGAGCATGGTCACCTTCCCCATCAACGAGCCCGCCGAGGGCCTGCGGGCCTCGCAGATCCAGGAGTACCTCGACTACTACCGCGGCAGCGGGGTGCAGCACATCGCCATCCACACCAACGACATCGTGAGCACGGTGGCGGCGATGAAGGCCCGCGGGGTGGAGTTCCTCCACACCCCCGACACCTACTACCAAGCGCTGGCGCCGCGGCTGGCCGCCGAGAGCGTGAGCGAGGACCCGGAGCGGCTGCGCGACCTGCGTGTTCTCGTCGACTTCGACGAGAACGGCTACCTGCTGCAGATCTTCACCCGGCCTGTCGGCGACCGGCCGACGCTGTTCTTCGAGGTCATCCAGCGGCGGGGGTGCCTGGGCTTCGGGAAGGGCAACTTCCAGGCGCTGTTCGAGTCGATCGAGCGCGAGCAGGCGGCTCGCGGCAACCTCTAGGGTTCCGTTCCATGCGGCCATACATGCATCTTGGGGATGTGCCCCGCAAGCGGCACACGTACGAGGAGCGGGACGGGTCGCCGCTGTACGAGGAGCTGTTCGGGCGCGAGGGATTCAGTGGGCCGAGCTCCCTGCTCTACCATCGCGGGCTGCCCGAGGCGGCGCACGACATCCGGCCCGGGCCGGATGACGCGGCGGTGCGGGATGAGGAGTCCTGCCACACCCATGCGCACCTCCGCGGAGGCGAGCTGACGCCCCAGGGCGACCTGGTCGGGGGGCGGCGCTGGCTGCTGGTCAACGAGGACGTGCGCATCGGCATGGCGGTGCCGGCAGAGCAACAGCACGGGCTCTACGTCAACGGCAGTGCCGACGAGATCCTGTGGATGCACCACGGGGAGGGGATGCTGCGGTCGCAGTTCGGGCGGCTGGCGGTGCGGACGGGGGACTACGTTGTGATCCCGCGGGGGACGGTCTGGAGGCTGGACCTCGATTCCCTCGAGGGCAGCCGGATGCTGGTCATCGAATGCCAGGGGATGGTGGACTCGCCGGATCGGTACCGGGCGCGGAACGGGCAGCTGATGGAGTCGGCGCCGTACTCGGAACGGGACATCCGGGGACCGGAGGCGATCGAGGAGGCGCCGGACGAGGCGGCCGAGGTGTGGCTGCGGCGCGGGACGCGGGTGACGAGATACCAGCTGGACCGGCATCCCTTCGATGTCGTGGGGTGGGACGGGACCGTCTACCCGTACGCCTTCAACGTTGCCGACTTCGAGCCGCGAGCGGGGCGATTCCATGTGCCGCCGCCGACCCACCAGGTGTTCGCGGCGCGGAACGTGGTCATCTGCAACTTCGTGCCCCGGCTGGTCGACTGGGATCCGCAGGCCAACTTCCTGCCCTACCACCACAGCAACCTGGACAGCGACGAGGTCATGTACTACGCGGCGGGCAACTACCGGGCGCGGCGGGGGATCTCGGAGGGGAGCTTCACCCACCACGTCGGCGGGGTGCCGCACGGGCCACAGCCGGGGGCGCTGGAGGCCAGCCGGGGCGCGCCGCGCGAGGTCGACGAGCTGGCGGTGATGATCGACACCTTCCGGCCGCTGTGGCGGACGGCGGCGGCGAGTGAGGTACTGGACCCGGGATACCCGTTCTCCTGGCACGTCGACGCGGGGCGCTAGGGTCGCCTCGGTCGGTTCGCGCGGGTCAGTGCGGGAGGGGAGTCGGCGTGGGGGTGGGCTTGGGCTTCGTACCCGAAGGCGTCGGCGATCCCGCCGGCGCCGGCGATTGGGTGGCGGTGGTCGGCGTGGGGGTGGTGAGCACAGGCAGGGTGGCGGGCGGCGGAGTGCCGACGGGGGTGGGCGACGGCGGCCGCAGGGTCGAGCAGCTCCAACTCAGGGTGCCGCTGACGGTCCCGGGGCCGGCGACACCGACGATGCCGAGGTTGGTGTAGGTGACGGTGCCGGAGTTGTCGGGCATGACCACGGCCGACAGCATGGTGCCGGGGACGATGCCGTACTTGTTGCTGTCGACCGAGACCATGACCCCGGTGCCGTCGTCGCCCGCGATCACGCCGCCCTCGTAGCGCCCGGGTCCGTGGTACCCGCCGATGATCGTGTAGATCCGCACGGTGTGGCCGGAGAAGGTCGTGGTCAGGGGGGTCCGCGGCACGGCGTAGCGGAGGTTGTCCTGGGTGAAGCCCTTGACGGCGTCCTCGCAGGTAGGGGCGGAGGCGGCGTCGGAGATCTCGTCGATCCAGGCCGCCGAGATCGTGACGCCGCCGGTGAGGGACAGGGTGGCGCTCAGGTTCACCCCGGGAGCGGTGCGGGCGCGGAAGGGCTGGTAGTCGGTGGCGTTGGTCGAGTCGCCGCAGGCAGCGACGAGCAGGGCCAGGAGGACGGCGGCGGCGGTGACGCCCGCGCGCTGGGGGCGCCGGCGGCGTCGGGTCGCGGTGGTCAGGTGGGTTGTCCCCCGTATGCCGGCCGGCGGTCGGGTTGACGCGGCGGTGGCACCCGGCGTGCCGCCTCACCGGCCGATGCCGGGATGGCGGGAAGGGAGGGATTCGAACCCTCGGAGGAGCTTAACACCCCTCAC
>JRHI01002803.1_pt1 | contig 11325 bp, 10 predicted proteins | sample 215371 | NCBI WGS metagenome assembly JRHI01 (sample SAMN02929681, study PRJNA255918) | sediment metagenome | biome: cave system; feature: Ice Cave; material: Sediment; isolation source: sediment from deep within a dark volcanic ice cave with no known source of... ... | reverse complement strand
GCCCCGGATCGGCTCAGGCGCTGGAGTTCGATATCAATCAATTCTTCAGTGGTAAAGGTTTTATCTGGGGGCATGAATGTCGCATCGCAGGCGGCAACGAGTGGGACGTTTGGGACAATATTAACAGCCGATGGGTGCACACCGGGGTCTCATGCTATCCGAACACAAATTCCTGGAACCATTTGACGATCCAGGTACAACGCACTTCCAACGACGAATTGCTGTACCAGTCCATTACTCTTAACGGGGTAACGCACACTTTGAACCAGTACTACAATCATGCATCGGCCCCCAGTGGTTGGTGGGGTATCACGATTAACTATCAGATGGACGGAGATAACAAGCAAACGGCTTTTACCGCATATCTGGATCAGTTGACCTTCACTTATCAATGAGGGCAAGGCGCTAACTGGATACTCCGCAAGAAAACACGAGAACGTGCAAAAAGGGGCACATCCAACGATGGGCCCCTTTTGCATGCGCCGCACCCAGGGCGCATTCGTAAGAACCTCCTCAAGAGAGTCGAGGAACAACCAAGAGTAGCTGGCTAATCCTTTGAGCTGGGGTTCCCGACCTGATGCCGCAGGACGGCATGATATTCTATTGACTACCAGCTGCGTACCGTCTTGGCGGAAATTCCCCGCAGTTCCTGAAGAAGCTATAAGGAACCATGCTTTCAGTCAGCAATCTCTCCATGCGCTACGGCGCCAAAGTACTGTTCGAAGAAGTCTCCACGGCTTTCACCCCGGGCAAGCGCTACGGCCTGACCGGGCCGAATGGCGCCGGAAAATCGACGCTGATGAAGGTCCTGTCCGGCGAGCTGGATCCGCAAAAGGGCACAGTTGTTCGTCCGCGAAAGCTCGGAGTCCTGAGCCAGGACCAGTTCGCATTCGACGCCTACTCCGTGATCGACACAGTCATTATGGGCAATAAGCGTTTGTGGGCGGCGATGCAGGAGCGCGACGCCATCTACGAGAAGCCGGAGATCACCGATGCAGATGGCATGAAGCTGGGCGAACTCGAAGGGACTGTCGGCGAGGAAGACGGCTACACGGCCGAGAGTGATGCCGCCATCCTGCTCCAGGGTTTGGATATCGCAGACGAACTGCACGGCCGTAAGATGGGCGAACTGCAGGGTGGGCAAAAAGTTCGCGTGCTGCTGGCGCAGGCGCTTTTCGGACATCCGCAGGCGTTACTGCTGGATGAGCCTACGAACCATCTCGATCTGGATTCGATCCATTGGTTGCAGGGATTTCTGAATGTTTACGACGGAGTAGTGATCGCGATCTCGCACGACCGGCACTTCCTCAACAGTATCTGCACTCACATCGCCGATATTGATTATCAGACCATCATCACCTACACCGGCAGCTACGACGATATGGTCGTGGCCAAGACCCAGGTGCGTTCGCAGATTGAATCGCAGAACGCACAGCGGGAAAAGAAAATTTCGCAGTTGAATGAATTCATCGCGCGCTTCGCCGCCGGTACGCGATCAAGTCAGGTGCAGTCGCGCCGCAAAGAAGTGGAGCGCCTGCAGGTGACCGAACTGGCGAGGTCTAATATCCAGAGGCCGTACATCAAGTTCGACCAAAAGCGTCCATCCGGAAAGCACATTCTGGAGGTCGAACACTTAAGCAAGGCTTACGGAGATAAGTCGGTCATTCGCAATTTCACCGCTAGCGTCACGCGCGGCGAAAGGATCGCGCTCATGGGCCGCAACGGAGCGGGAAAGACTACTCTGGTAAATGCCCTGCTGGCTAATTCCCCGACCACGCCCGACGCTGAGCTCCGCAAAACCAGCGGCTATGACGGTCCGTTCCTCGACTCCGGAAAAGTAATCTGGGGGCACGAGGCGTCCGTCGGATACTTTGCCCAAGACCATCGCAGTTTGATCCAGGATGGCATGACTGCAATCGAGTGGCTGCATCAATGGGATGGTGCGGCGGTCACTGAGGAGCTTCGCGGAATTTTGGGCCAGATGTTGTTTGCCCGTGAAGAAGCCACGAAATCCACCAGTGTGTTGTCAGGTGGTGAAGCCGCGCGCATGCTCTTCTGTAAGCTGATGCTGCAAAAGCCAAACGTACTTGTGCTGGATGAGCCGACCAACCATTTGGATTTGGAATCCATTAACGCCCTGAACATCTCCTTGCAACGGTATCAGGGGACGGTGTTCCTGGTCACCCACGATCACGATTTGATCGATGAGGTGGCAACCCGCATCTGGCACTTCGAGAGCGACCACAAAATCACCGACTTCAAGGGAACTTACGAGGAGTATCAGGCTGCGGTGCCGGCGTAAAATGTGGATCGCACAGCTGAACCATTTCCGCTGCGTGTAAATTATCCAGGTTCTCCACAGGGTTCCACCGCGTTTGCGCTTGCGTTTACGGGGGCAAGTTGCAGATAATGATTGCGGAAAGGTCCCTGCGCACCGCGCCGGACGTTCACCCTGTGTACAGTCGAGCAGATCTCCTGAGGATTCTCCATCTTAACCCGCGCCAGTTGGCGAACTGGGAGCGAGCGGGTCTGGTACCGTCTGCCGGAATGTATTCCTTCTCGGATTTACTCGCGGTAAAGAAAGTGCGTGATCTGTGCGCTATGAGCGTGCGTCCAGCCGTGATTCGTGAATCGGTGGAGGCGATGCGCAAGCAGGTTGGCGGCCTGCAGCAGCCGCTGGTGGAGGCCGGAGCGTCCTCCACAAGAAACCATCGTATAGCCTTCCGTCACGAAGGTAAGCTGCTCGAGCCGATCGCTGGCCAATTTCTGATGGACTTCTCCGCCCATGCAGAAGTGGTTACCACCACACCTGTACCGCGGCACGAGCCTACTCCGCAAGAGGACGAAGTCGCGATGTGGTTTGCACGTGGCATCGCGCTGGAGGAAGATCCCAATACCCAGACCGCAGCCATTGCCGCGTACCAGAATGTACTCGACACTGAGCCCGGTCACGCCGCGGCTCACATCAATTTGGGCACTCTGTATTACAACCGGCAGGATTTTAAGCTTGCCGAGAAGCATTACCGGTCGGCTATCGAAGCCGATTCACGATACGCCCTGGCCTACTTTGATCTGGGTAACGTGCTGGATGAGACAGGACGCGTGCAGGAGGCTATCCAGATTTACAAGACAGCCATTCAGCTAGCCCCCACCTACGCAGATGCCCATTACAATCTGGCGTTAGCCTACGAAAAAGTGCGCGAACCTCGCAAGGCGCTCAAGCACTGGCAGATGTACGTAAGGCTCGACACAACCGGGCCATGGTCGGTCCATGCCCGCAACCAGATTCAGCGGATACTGCAGGCGGACGGACTGAAACTCGTGCACGCCCGCTGAAAGTTTTTTCACTCTGAGGCAAACCCTTTGCACTCTGCGCCCTGACTTCCCCTGGCACCACCTGAACCGTCCCAGTCCTGGCACGGTGCGACGGCCACAAACGATGTATCGCTGAGCCGCCCAAGTGCTAAAATTCAGGGTTCGCTGACTTCATATTGAAGGTCCTTTATGCCCGAGACCACCTTGCAAGTTCCCCATTCGATGCCTCTAACCACTCTTTCCGAAGATGAGATCCTCTTCCGCGACAACATCCGGCAGTTTGCCGATGAGAAGATCCGTCCGCTTGTGAAAGAGATGGATGAAAAAGGTGTGTTTGAAAAGGATCTTATTCACGAATTTTTCCATCTGGGCCTGATGGGAATTGAGATTCCTGAGCAGTACGGTGGAGGCGGTGCAAATTTTTTCGAGGCAATTCTGGCTGTAGAAGAGCTGTCGCGAGTAGATGCGTCGGCCGGAGTTGTCGTCGATGTGCAGAACACGCTGGTCAACAATGCTTTGCTGCGCTGGGGCAATGAGGAGCAGAAGAAGCGTTATCTGCCCAAAATGGCGACGGACACGGTTGGCGCCTACGCGCTCAGTGAGGCAAGTTCCGGCTCCGACGCGTTCGCCTTGCAGACACGTGCGGTACTCAAGGGTGGCGATTATGTGCTGAATGGACGCAAGCTGTGGATCACAAACGCGAAGGAAGCTGGATTGTTCGTGCTCTTTGCTACGCTTGATCCAGCCGCCGGATACAAGGGCATCACTGCATTCCTCGTCGAAAAGGATTTCCCCGGCTTTACCGTGGGCAAGAAGGAAGACAAGCTGGGAATTCGCGCATCTTCAACTTGCGAACTGATCCTCGAGGATTGCTCCGTGCCTAAGGAGAACGTGCTGGGCGAATCGGGCAAGGGTTACAAAATCGCAATTGAAACGCTGAACGAGGGCCGTATCGGCATTGGGGCGCAGATGATCGGACTGGCCCGCGGAGCATGGGAATATGCCTGCAAGTACGCGCAGGAACGCAAACAGTTCGGCAAGCCGATCGCAGAGTATCAGGGGATTCAGTTCCAGATCGCACAGATGGCGACAGAAATCGAAGCGGCGCGTCTAATGGTCTACAACGCGGCACGCATGAAGGATGCCGGAGTGAACTTTGTGAAGGAAGCAGCGATGACTAAACTGTTCGCCTCACAAGTTGCCGATCGCGTGACTTCGCTCGCCATTGAAATCTACGGGGGCTACGGTTTCACGAAAGACTATCCCGTCGAAAAGTATTGGCGTGACGCGAAGATCGGCAAGATTTACGAGGGTACTTCGAACATGCAGTTGGCCACGATTGCCAAACTGGTGCTAAGCGGAAAGTAGTTCGCTCCAAGCCTGCTGCTCCACAGGTGCAGAGCCGAAGTCCCCGGCTAGCGCGGTGTTTAGCGGGCGCAAGTCACTCTCGTAACAAAGTCGAGTTACTCATAATGTGCATTGAGTTGCACTCGGCCGTACCTTGCTAGTCTCTTCCACAGCCCTTAACCTTCGCTGATTCAACGGCTTTACCCAACCGAGACCGTTGGCGCTCCACCTGCATTTCTCTCAGTACCTGCCGTTCCGGAAGGCAGAGTGGGGAGACACTTTTGACCACCTTGTTCGGTAACGCTGAGATTCGGTCCGTAACATCCGCAGTTCCGCAGAAGCTCGGTTGGATGCCATTGCTGACCATTCTTTTTCTGATCTCCTACGGATTGATGACGATGCTCATTGTCGAGCAGGGTTCGACCATCGAGTCGCAGCGCGCTCTGATCCGGGACCTGCTGCGCGACAGCGTTGAATTGTGGACAGCCAAGGGAAAGGCGGTCGCAGAAAAGAATCGTACAGAAGGCCAGCGCCGCGCCCAAGCGCCGTCCGCGACAGCTCAAGCTCCCTTGACCCGTGACCCGGGAGTTCAAACTCCCTTTACGCAAGCCCCGTCGTCCCAGGCAACAATGCAAAATCGCTTCCCGAGTCATTTGGGCAAGGCGCAAAAGCCTCAGCTCCGACCTCCGTCCCGGCCTGCCTCTGATCTCGTGGACGATCGCCGCGCGCTGATAACGATTTAGGAATGGTGTACCGTTACCGGTAGAAAAGTTAAGTGGTAGTTGGAAGGAAACATGAAGACTCTGACCCTGGTCTTGTTGTTAAGTCTGCCAGTCCCTAAGCTGGCGCCGCAGTTGCGCCAACCCTCAGGCCACATCGTTGCGCAGCATTCGAAGGGCGGACAATGGTATTTTGCCGCCAACGGTCATGCCATCTACTGCTACGGTCCGGTGATGGTCGTGCCCGGCGCCAACGGTGACCTGCAGCGAGTCGCCACGTTTTGCAAGGATGGCAGCGCCGTGGTGCCGCTGAAAGACTAGCCGTCGCCATCGTTCTCGCGCGGCGAAAGTGGTAGCAACCTTCAACCCTCCCCCAAAGATCTACTGACCACCCCACGTAACAAATCCAACCAAGAGACCAGCATCCATACCTTGTGCTCGACCCAGCAGACGCAGAGCGAACTGCTTTTGTACACTTGAGGCATGCCCGAACTTCCTGAGGTGGAGACTATTGCGCGCGGCCTCGCCCAGCGCATTACAGGAGATGTGATCGAATCGGTCTGGCTCGGCGAGAAGCCTGAGCCCTTGAAGTCTCCAGCCCACGAGATAGCCGCCGTGCTCGAGCACAGCCGGATCGCCACCGTTCGCAGGATGGGGAAGCACATCGTATTCGACCTTCAGCGCGAGAGTGTGTTGCGGGTGCCATCGCCCACGAAGGTAGCTGTTCGGATGCGGCGTGGAAGCAAGGTCCGGCCTGCCCGTGCTCCAAGCCCCGTCCCAGCGAGCATCGGCAACTCAGCTCCCGAGCGCACGCAGGCGCAGTGGATTATCCACTTGGGGATGACCGGCCGCTTGCAGGTGTGTGACCCGCAAGCTGAAATGCTCAAACATACCCACGCCGTCCTCAAGCTGGCGTCGGGCAGGGAACTGCGCTTCGTAGATCCGCGGCGGTTCGGCCGACTAAGCGTCGCGCAAGCCGGAGACTTCGAGGCGGGTGGCTTTGAGCCGCTCGAAGTCGAACTCGCCCGCTTTGGCGAGTTATTCCACGGGCGTAAGACTCCAATCAAGAGTGCGCTTCTCAATCAAAAGCTGCTGCGCGGAGTTGGCAACATTTATGCCGATGAGTCATTGTTCCGCGCCGGCATTCGACCTCGAAGGCGCGCTTCCTCGATTTCGCGGGAGCATTTGCGAAAACTGTTCTTATCGGTGAAAGAAGTATTGCAGGAAGCCATCGCACTCGGCGGCTCTTCCATCTCCGATTACGTGGACGCCGACGGAGCAGAGGGATTCTTCCAGCTCCAACACCGCGTCTATGGCCGCGAAGGCGAATCCTGCCTGGTGTGCAAGACTCCCATCAAACGAGTCGTCATCGCAGGACGCAGCAGCCACTACTGCCCAAAGTGCCAGAAGTAAGAGGTCCAAGTCACCCGAAGGCCAATCGCAAATCGGCGTGCACTTTCCCGTATAAATCTGCTATTTCTACCCTATGCCTGATTTCTCCATCGGTGTCGATCTAGGCGGAACCAACCTGCGCATTGCGGCAATCAGCAGCGACGGGCAGCTTCTCGAAAAGGTAACGCTCGGGACTAAAGTCGCCTTGGGCCGCGATCATGTCATTACCGAAATGTGCGACGCCATTCATCGACTGACGGAACAGTATCGTAGCCTGGGCGCGTTCCTCGGCGTCGGGATCGGCATCCCCGGCATCATCGATATGGAGACTGGCACGTTGCACAAGTCGGCCAACCTGCCGGGATGGTCCGAGTATCCTGTGCGCGCCGAAATCGAGCAGCGCCTTGGAGCACGAGTCTTCCTGGAGAACGACGCGAACGTCGCCGCCCTCGGCGAGAAGTGGCTGGGTGCCGCTCGCGGCGTGCCGAATATGGCGATCGTAACGTTAGGCACTGGCATTGGTGGGGGGATCGTACTCAACGGAAAGTTATGGCATGGGATGAACGGAATGGCAGGGGAGTTTGGTCATGTCACGGTTGAACCAGAGGGGCATCCTTGCGGCTGTGGAAACCGCGGTTGTGCCGAGCGCTACGCCTCCGCCACCGCGGTTGTCCGGATGGCGCGCGAAGCCATTGCCAGCGGTGGGGCCCCGACCTTAGCCCGCGCGGCAGGTTCCGACCCCGAGTTCGGCGCCCAGTCAATCTACAACCTGGCGATCCAGGGGGATGAAGAGGCGCGTCGTATTTTCCGCCGCTTTGGCAGGTATTTGGGCATTCTACTCGCGGGCATGGTAAATATGCTGAACCTCGACATGTTTGTTATCGGAGGCGGAGTTTCCAGTGCATGGGACGCCTTCTCCCCGACCATGTTTGAGGAGATACGCGAACGATCTCTGGTCTATGCCGCAACGGCGCCGGAAGATCCGTTGGGAAAAACTCCCCTGGGAAAACAGGAAGGCGCTTCAGCGTTGGTCGAAGGACGCACACCGCGAAAAACAATCATCACGCGCGCTTTACTGGGAAGCGATGCCGGTCTTTACGGTGCGGCGTGGCTCCCAACCCTGAGCCGTTGACAGCTCTCACTTAGCGACGCGCGGCGGGCGCGGAAGAAGTTTGTGCAGCAATTCTGCGAACTGCCTGAAGAAAAAACAGGTTTTGCTCCGGAGTCCCAATACTGACGCGGATGCAATTCCGCGCACCCCACCCTCCCAAAGGCCGCACGCTTATCCCCTCTTCCGTCAGGCGCTGCGCCATGACCGACCCATCCTGGAGCACATCACAGTAGACAAAATTTGCCGCAGTCGGAGTAACGCGGTACCCGAACTCCGATAGTCCTTCAATTAAGAGGTTTGCCTGCACGGCATTGTTCGCGACCACCCGCGCAACATGGCCGTGGTCGTCCATCGCGGCGCACGCCGCTGCTTGAGCCACCGCCGACACGGAAAATGTGTTTCGCATCCGCGCGCAATATGCAAAAAGCTCGGACGGCCCAATCCCATATCCCACACGAAGACCCGCAAGCCCGTGAGCTTTCGAGAACGTGCGCAGCACCACCACGCGTGCGCCTTGTTTTACATACTGCACAGAATTTGAATACGTGCCTTTGCGGAGCGACGCGAAGTGTGCTGCAAACTCGTGGTATGCCTCGTCCAGAACAACAACTACGTGATCCGGAACGAGCGTAAGGAACTTGTCTACCATTTGAGAACCCAGCACGGTACCAGTTGGATTGTTGGGATTCGCCAGGAATATCAGCCGAGTGTTCGCGTCGATCGCATCGAGAATCGCGCCCAGATCGAAACAATCACCCCGCATGGGAGTTTCGATCAACTGCGCTCCCGTTGCGTGCACCGCCATCGAATAGACAATGAACGAACGCTCGCTGGTTACGGCGTTCAGTCCGGGCGCAAGCAGCGTCTGACATAGGAGGCCGAGCAGCGCCGTCGAACCGGCGCTTACCAGCACTTGTTCCACGGGCAATCCGTGCGAGGCGGCTAGCTTGCGGCGTAATTCGGCGCAGTCGTCGTCGGGATAGATGCTTGCGGCTGGCAAAGCGTTTCGCATGGCGGCAATCGCCAGAGGTGAGGGTCCGTAGGGATTTTCGTTCGAGTCGAGCCGGATGACCCGGGGTTGCACTCCTGACGCCGGTTCACGGAGAGGAGAACCGCGCGAGTAGTTGCTCATTTCGCGGGCGGGTTTCGAAACCAGGTCAAAGAATCGGCTCATGTTCTGCGCACGTCATGCCCCCGCATCAGACTCGCACCAACGATCGGCAGATCATGCCGTCGAACGCGTCCGGCTTGCCGTCGCGCATGCTGTCTGCAGGCGGTCGACTTCTTTCTGCGTGAGCGCACGGAACTTGCCGGGCGGAACATCCAGCGTGAGCGGGCCGTAACGCACGCGCTTGATTTTTTCTACGTGATGGCCCACGGCTTCGAACATGCGCCGGATCTGACGATTACGCCCCTCGACCAATGTAATTTCGTACCATGGGTTCGCTGCTTCCTTCACAATACAAACTCCGGCCGACCCCGTCTTCACTCGCTTGCCGTCGTCGGTGGCAATCGAAACCCCCACCCGGAGCTTGGCGATGGCTTCTTCCTTCGGTGTTCCAGCGACCTTGACGAGATATGTCTTGGGAACATGCGAAGCCGCCTTCATCAGGCGGTGGGCGAGTTCGCCGTCATTAGTCAGAATCAACAAGCCTTCGCTCGCGTAATCAAGCCGCCCCACGGGGTAAACTCGCCCTTTCACGCCGCGAATGAGGTCCATCACTGTAGGACGCTTCTGAGGGTCGCTCATTGTGGTCACGAATCCCTTCGGCTTGTTCAGCAAAAGGTACACGTGTCGCTGCGCTCCCTGCAGAAGTTTTCCGTTCACGCGAATGTGGTCCGTCTCGGGGTCGGCTTTGCTTCCTAGTTCGCTGACCACTTGGCCATTCACCAAAACGTGGCCCGCCGAAATGAGTTGCTCTGCCTTGCGACGCGAAGCGACTCCGGCGGCAGCGATAATTTTTTGCAGGCGCTCAGCAGGCATAGTAAGACGGCTTTCGATCCGCGATGGCGGTCATACTTTAATGGTCATTTCTTTGGCAATCATTCTTTTGGCGACCATTCGGTCACCATTTATGCGATGAACTTTTATGCGATGATCAATTTTCTCGAGCACTTGCAGATTTTTCGATCTCTTCCGAGTGGGGATGCGCGCCTTCCTGTTTCCGATCACTGGACTCGCGTGATGGATCGTCGCTTTCCTCATCTGTATCTGTTCCCGCATCCGATTCTGCTGACATGCCCGAACCTTCCGTTGCCGCAACTTCAGCCGGAATCAGTTCTGACTGGAACGATTCCGCTACCAGCTTCTCAAACTCTTCCATGCTCGGCAGTTCGTTGACGTCTTTCAATCCAAAACGCATCAGGAATTCTTTGGTCGTTTTGTAAAGGATCGGTCGTCCGATGACCTGCTTGCGGCCGGCGGTTGTAATCAGCTTGCGGTCGAGCAGCGTGCCGATCACTCCCCCGGAATCGACTCCACGAATCTCATTGATCTCCGGCACGGTGGCAGGTTGCTTATAGGCAATGACCGCAAGAGTCTCCAGGGCTGGAAGAGACAGGCGAATCGGCGGCTTCAGGCTTTTAGCAAAGGCGCGCACCACTTCATGCTGCTCCGGCTTGGTTGACATCCGGTATCCGCCGGCGACCTGGCGGATTTCGATCCCATGATCGGAACCACCGTATTCCCCGATCAATTCTTCGAGACTCGATCGCACCCGCGACTTGATGTCAGCCTCGTCGACCGCACCGGCCGCGACGATGGTTTGCTTAACCAGTTGGGTCATCTGTTCCAGCGTAATTGGCGTCTCCGCCGCATAAATGATGGCTTCGAGTTGACCTTTAAGACTCATAGAATTCAATTGCAACGTGTGCCTGCGGCGCGTCGTTATACCGCCAGCTTTCCTACCGCCAGTCGTCGCGCACGGCCGCCTGCTCGCTCATGATTGCGTCAAAGCCGGTATGCTTGCGGACTGCAATCTCACCGAACAGACGATCCTGTCGCACCTGAATCGCTTGCAGCCGCACCATTTCCAGGAGGGCCAAAAACATGCACACCAGTGCCTGCCGCGAGGGAACCCGCACCAAAAGCTGTTTCAGCCGGATGGGACGGTCTTCCAGCGAAAGTCTCCGTCGCAGGTAGTCAATCATCTGGCCCACGGTGACAGTTTCCTCATCGACATTGAGTACAGGCCGGGTCCGCACCCGTTCCAGTACCTGCTGGAACGTCTTGACCAGATCGATTACATCGGCGGCGATTTCCGGATCGGTTCCCTCAGCATCGGCGAACTCCTTTAGCGACGGATTCGAAAACACCGCATCCTCGATTTGCTGCTTCTGCAAAAGCATCTGTGCAGCCGACTTATACTTTTCATGCTCGAGCAGGCGATTCACCAGTTCGTTTCGCGGATCGTCCTGTTCCTCAGCCGGCGCCATCGGATC
>JRHI01002802.1_pt1 | contig 11327 bp, 11 predicted proteins | sample 215371 | NCBI WGS metagenome assembly JRHI01 (sample SAMN02929681, study PRJNA255918) | sediment metagenome | biome: cave system; feature: Ice Cave; material: Sediment; isolation source: sediment from deep within a dark volcanic ice cave with no known source of... ... | reverse complement strand
TACTTCTATATAAGAGAGGGCGCGCGTGGTGTCGGCCGTGGCCTCTTGGCGGTCCGAATCCACCGCGGCGCGCACCCCATCGCGCCGCGCCGCGTGGAGCCGCGCCGTCTGCACCGCGGCTGCCGCCAGCGCGGCCGTGAGCGCTATCGCACCGGCGTGGCCGGTCCATCGGTTGATATCCATGTCGTCATGCCTCCGCCGCCGAGCCCATGGCTCAGGGCCGCTGTCGGAGCGAGCGGGCCACGCCCGCGCGCACCTCGTTCACGTCGATGATCGGGCGTCTATCAGTGCGCACGCCCGTCGGGTCTGCTTTTCGGCCGAGCGTTCCCCAGAGCGCGAGTCCCCGTGCGTCGCTCAGCCCTGCGGCGCGGGTATACCGCGGGGTCCAGACCGCCTGCGCGTCGTGCCCCTGAATTCGGGTCGTCGTCGCTTCGGCCTTCCATCCGTGAAACCGGAAGAGCGCCACGCAGGTCGCGATGATCGTCTGAAGCTGTGCGGGCGTCGCCGGTACCACGCCGTTGGTGGCCGCGCTGATTCCATAGAACCGGCTGTTCGCCTGGGGCGTGAGGCACGGGCCCGCGTGCGGGGTGCGGAAAGCGGGGTCGGCGAGCTCCACCAGGGCGCCGTCGTGCAGCACGAGCCAGCTGTAGCCGTTTGTGCACCGCGGGTCGCTGAACCAGGCCAGCGCCCAATCGTCGCGGGTCGAATCGTCGTAGTGGATCATCACGCCCGAGCGCGGCGCGGCGAGCGGTGACTGGAGCACGCGGGAGTGGCGGAGCACGCGCGCCGGCAGCGTTGGAACGTGCACGTCCATGATCGCCTCCGCGAATGAAAGTGTGAGAGTGAGCGGGACCCGCGAACGCGAACGGCCGCCCCGGTTCTCGCCGGAGCGGCCGTTCACTGTTCGTCGGTGGAGTGTCAGGCAGCGCTAGGCGACATCGTGCCTCGCGTCGCGCCCCAACCCGTCATCGCGGTGGTCGTCGTACTTGCGCGGTTCCCGGTCGAGCAGCGGCGGTATCCCCCGCCGCGTCTCGCCAATCCCGAACCGCCCGAGCGCCGCCTTCGCCAGCGCGACTGCATCGGCCGGCCGCACGCGCTCCATTGCGCTCAGTATCGGCATGGCCAGCACGATCGAAATGGAGAGCGTGGCCTCGGGCCATCCGGCGATTCCCGAGTGCCACAGCTGACGCAGCATCGATATCGCGAAGGCGAGTACGATCACGCGCGCCATCGAGAACACCAGGGGCACGTCGAGCGAGCGCATGGCGACCGTCTTCGCCGCGTTCTTCTCCAGCAGCGGCGTCACGATCGCCATCAGCAGCGCGCGCGCCGTGATGATGGTGCCGGCCGCGAACCATTCCATCCAGAGTATTGCACGCATCCAGCCTTCCTCCATTGCGTGAGTGGTGAGTGAGTGACTGAGTGACGAAACGGCTCAGGCTGAGCGCCGCATGGCGCCGACGTCGGCCCGTTTGAGAACGGCGCGGTAACTGCGCTGCTCCGTGCGTTGGCCGCTCCGGTCGTCGGCGGCGAAGAGCTGCGCCCGGTCTGCCGAACCGAAGCGCTGCGTCCAGCCACCCGCGGCGCGAACCGCCTGATGGCCGCCCGCGGTGATGTGAAAGGGCGCCGGTACTTTGCGCAGGTGGTCGAACGGCACGGCACCAGCTGCGTGAAAGGGCTCGAAGTACGAGGGGTAGACGAAGTTGCTCACCGGTACGCCGTCGACGCCGAACCGCTGGCCCTCGACGGGGTCGGCGCATTCGACGGCGTACATCACCCGCGGGTCGGGACCGAGCGCAATGAGGTTGAGTGCCGGGTCGACGAGCAGCTCGACCAGTTCGTGTGACAGCGCCACGCTGACGTCTTCGCCGCTCGCGAGCGTGGGTCGCACGAAGAGCTTGGCCTGCGGGAGTCCGTCGGGCGTGAGGTCATGATGCGCCTGCGCGAACGGATCGTCGGGGCTGTCGAGCAGGACGAGTGCCCACGCGCCCTTCAGGTAGCCAGCCGACCGGACCAGATCGGCGCGCTTGCCCCATACCGGCGCCACGTGCTGGTCGACGTACTTCTGCATGGTGCGGAACAAGGTGGTGAGGGTAATACCGAGCGGTTTTGTGGCGTGGTTGAACAGGGCGATCGTGGGAACAGCGCTGTAGTGGAGACTGATGGGCGCGGCTGTCGCGGTAGGCATTCGTGCTCCGTTGTTGGGTGTTGGTGTCTGGTGTTGGCGATGTGCGATGGCACCGGGCGGTGCGGAGGGCTCCACAACGCGAACGGCCACCCCTGATCGGGTGGCCGTTCGCGAGGGACTGCTCCGCTTCAGTTTTCTCACGGCCTTGCTACCGGCGTGGAGTTACGCCGTTCGCGGTGGCTGCGTGCCGGCCGGGGCCGGGGTGACGGGAGTTGGAACCGGGGCCGGCGCCGGCGTTGGAGTGGGAGTTGGAGCCGGCGTGCTGCCCGGCGGTCGCAGCGCCCCCTGTGCCACGCCCGGCTTGGCGCGCACGCGTTTCGCGTTGGTCCACGCGCCCAGCAGGTCGCGATCCTTCCGGTCTCGCAACTGCTTCACCACGAGCGCGTTCAGCACTTTCACGTCGCTCTGGATGAGCGACAGTTCGGCTTTCACGCCCTTCGTGGCCTGGTTGGCCTTCAGCATGGCGTTGCTGCGGGCGTCGACGGCCAGCCGCACGACTTCCACCGCGGCGATGACCTGTTCCACGAAATCGGCGGGCAGCTGCTGGTCGATGAACACCTGCGCGTACTGCGCGGCGGCGGTCGCCATCGCCCGCCCCTTGGCCATCAGCTCGCCGTCGCTGATCCCCTTGGGCGGCAGCGAGAGGTTCTGCATGGCCGGCGTGTTCGTGAGCTTCTTGCGGGCGATCGCCGCGATTGGCTGCATGTGCCGCAGCCGCAGCTCCTCGCGTGCCGCGCGAAGCGCCTTCGTCCGGCTCGTGGCCTCGGTCTCGGCCCGGCTCTGCTCGGCCGCGAACCGTTCCAGGTCCTTCACCGCCGTGTCGAGGTCGGTGCGCGACGTCGACTTGTTGATGGTGCCGAGGGTCGCCGTGTTGGCATCCAGGAAGACCTGGACGCGCCGCAACATGGTGAGCCTCGCGTTCTGGCTCTTGTTCATTTACTACCTCCGGTGAAACGGGTGAGGCGCGCGCGAAAAACCCGCCGGCACGCGCGCCAGGCGCCGGCGGGACAGCGATGCATTCTGGTGGAGGAGCTTCTTGCCGCGGCGGAGAACGGTGCGAGGCGCTCGGCGCTCGCTGCGCGGAGCGTTGACCTCGGTGCGCGGGGCCGTGACGTCGGTGCGCGGGGCCGTGACCTCGGTGCGCGAGCGTGGAGCGCGGTGATCGCGCCGGAGCGCCTGCTGAGGGCGCCTCAGACTCCGTTACAGGCGCCGCAGGGTCCGATGTGTGTGCTTCACTGCTCGCTCACCGCGCCATACTGTCGGCTGTTCGCCGCTGAGCGCGTGTTGTGTGCAGCTGACTCTCCGGTGTGCGGCGAACGCGCGTGTTGTACGCCGCACTGTCGCCGGTGATCGAGCCGGCGCGGTGGCTGCGTCTAGCGCGGAGTTCGCTGCGGGCGGTGTTGAATCGGCTGCTCGCATCCGGGCGTTCGCTGCAGGCGCTTCGGAGCGCGGTGTACACAGCTGCGCGGATGTTGCTCGCGTCTCGAAGCGCGTGGTGCGGCCGGAACGGACGGTGCGCGCTGCTGGAATGCCGTTGCGCGCTCCTCCATTGATGGTGCGCGATTCTCCATTGAAGGCCGCTGCCGCCGCATCTCCGGCGCGCGCTGCGCGACGGATGGTGCGCAATCGCGAGTCGATGCGGTCGGCCGCTGCGTTCTGCTTGCACGCGGCGCCAATGGCGTGTCTGTCGCCGTCCTTACCCGTCGATACTCCAATGCCCCTACTTAAAGGGGAAAAAAAGGGGGTCAGCGCAAGAGCAAGAGCAAATTCACGCCGGCATGGGGAATTTCACGCTTTCGAGCGTTAATACATTGAAGGCTTCTTCATCGTCGGAGGTCGCTCAACCAATGACTGGCACCGCCCGGAATGTGCAGTCGCTTGCGAGCAGCGCCGAGCCGCAAGCCGCGATGCCGCTCGATCACTTCTATGGAAGGGTGTTCGAGCTCGCGCATGACGTGGCGCTGCGCCTGTTGATGGATCGAGACGCCGCGACGGAGGTGGCGCAGGATGTGGCGGAAAGCCTCTGGGAAAAATGGCGGGGAGTTCCAGAACTTTCGGGCGGCAAGGACAGGCTCGACCGGTACGTCGCGCAGACCACCCGGAGGCGCGTCGTGGATTACGTGCGAAGGCACGACCGGGAGTGCAGCAGGGACGCCGACATCGACATGGCGGAACTTCCCGCGGGCTGGGCCAATGCGGCGCAGGAATCCGCGGCGATCGCCACCGACCTGGCGCACCGCTTTGCCGTCGCCCTGAACCAGATGACGCCGGAGCGACGCGAGACCTACTTCCGCTTCATGGACGACGGGCTCACCTACGCCGAAATAGCCGCCGAGCGTGGCATCGCGTTCAAGACGGTCGACAGGCACGTCGCCAACGCCATGAGTGACCTGCGCGAGGCAAAACGTGCCTACGACGTGGGAAACCGATGATCGAACAGGAGCAGCTCGCAGCAACCACCGCTGATCGTCGCGCGATGAACCGCGCGACCGGAGGAGAAAGGTCATGACCGGGAATTGGAACGGAACCGTCGCGCGGCCCGGGGAGTCGGAGCAGGCCGACGCGGACATCGCGCTGATCACGGCGTATCTGGCGCGGGAACTCACACCAGCACAGGAAGCGGTCGTCGCAACGCGGCTGGAGCATGACGACGCGTTTTTCGAGAAAGTCTGGCCGGTGGTCGAAATCTGGCGGATGCCGGTGCGGTTTCGCGAGCTGCACGAGCGGTTCGTCACGAGCGGTGCGGCTGTCGTTCCAACAGCGATGTCTGTCGGCGCGCCGTCGCTCGTCGTCTCGGATATCGCGCCGCGTCGAACCGCTCGCACGCTCGCGACGACTCCGCGCAGGCGCGCCTGGTTCCGCTTCGACCTGGCCGCCGCACGGCTTGGACTCGATCGCGGGGTGCGGCTCGTAGCGGGAATCGCCTTCATGATGGTGGGCGGCACTGGCTACGTGGCCTACAACGGCACGCAGCAGCTGCACATGGCGACGATGGGCTTGCGCCTGGCGGACGCTCCGGCCGGGAGCGGTGACCAGGTGGAATATTCGACGAGACGTGGTGAGACGCGGACACTGACGCCTGAGGCCGGCGCCCGGATCGAACTGCGCCCCTACTCACAGCTCAACTGGCGGCCGAACAGCATGCTCCTCAATTCACGCACGCTCGCCACGCTCAAGGGCGAAGCGGTGTTCGACGTTCGCGGCAGCGCCAGACCGCTCTTCCTGGCCACGGCCGCGGGTGCAATGGTGCTCTGGCATGGGCTCTTCGCCGTGCGCTGCGAACGCGGGTGCGTGGACGTTCGGGTGACGGTGGTGCAGGGCATGGCGTGGCTGCATGGCGTGACCGGAACGGACTGGACCCTGGTCCGGGCCGGCGAGCATGGCCACGTCTGGATTGACGCCCGGTCGGAGCGAACTCGCGGCTTCGAGTATCCGGTCGTGGACAATCGCTAACGGCCGGCACTCGACGCCGCTCATGCTCTCGCCACTCCTGCTGGTCGCCGCGGCGCAGGCGTTCGTCGGACTGGGCGACGATCGCCTGGCGTGCGGAGGGAGCCGCGGCGTGCTCGTCGATTGCCTGCTGCGGGAGGCGGGCGCGTCCGAGCCGTTTCCATTTCAGCACGATTCGAATGAACTCACGGTACTCGCGGCGGTAACTGCGTCGGAGGGTCCGGTGGCCTCGCCGCCCATGGTGGCCTTGAAGGCTCGTCCGGCCTCGACCAACCCGCGAGTACCGTGGGACCTCGCGTTCGTCCACCACGTGGGCTACTGGTCACACTATGTGGCGAGCGCCGAACACACGACATGGCCGCTGCCGCTCCTGACCGATGCCGCGGCGCTCGCGGCGCATGCGCGGGAGCGATGCGTGCTGCGGCATGCACCGCTCGAGGGCGACCTGTTCCTGCTCTGGTCGCCGGCGCGGAGCGAGTTCGTGCGTGCGGGAATCGTGGCGCATGTGCGTGAGCCGACGCCGCCTGAAGAAGGGCTCGCGGCCTACGAATGCGTGACCATCGAGGGAGACTCGAGCCCGACGCTCGAGTTGCGCGGTGGCACGGTGCTGCGGCACTGGCGGCGGCTTTCGCCGCACCGCGGCGACCGGTTCGTCAGGTGGCCAGCGCTCGACGCGGGGCGTCTCGACCGGGAGAGCGCCATCGCACGAGGCACGGAGCCGCCGCTGCTGGGTCGCGCGGCCTGAAAAGAAACGCCGCGGGCAGTGTGGACGCGGTGCCATTCTCCGTGGTGGTGCCGGTCACGACGCCGTCCAGTGCGGAACCGTCGATCTACGCGACGGGCGCGCAGCTCACGATCTACGGCGAGAGCCGTGCGTTCGGGCGGGCTCACGAGCATTGGCTGCCGCGCATTTCGTGGGAGGCGGGTCAGATCGCGGACGAATACGATGATATGGATGTGGCCCCGGACTTGCTGCAGGAAGGGCTCGCCAGGCTCTGGGAGCTCGACTCCTCACGGTTCGACTCTTCCGATGACGATTGGATACGCCACGAGCTGAGGTCAGCCATGCGCTCCGCTTACCGCCGGCACCGAAGTCTGGTAGAGTAAGGGAGACCACCGACGAGGAGGGAACGATGCGCAAGGTCCAGCGACAGCCGCTCACGAGTTCCCTGCTCGTCGTCGCGCTGCTCTCGGCGGCAGCCCCGGCCCGCGCCCAGGTCACCCTCACCGACAGGGGCGCCACGGTCACGCTCGCCAACGGCACCATCTCGGCCGTCATCCAGAAAAGCAGCGGCCAGATCACCTCGATGCTCTACAACGGCCTGCAGACGGTGATGGGCAACGTCTACTTCAGCATGGACGGCGGCGCGAGCTACCAGCAGCCCGGCCCCTGCGTCTTCTCCGTCACCACGCAGACGCCCGACCTGATCGATCTCTCCTTCTTCCAGCCATACACCACGCAGCCGCACGCCTTCGACATCGACATTCACTACGTGCTCAAGAGCGGTGACGGCGGCGTGTACACGTACGCCACGCTCTCGCATCCGGCGTCGTACCCCGCCACCAGTGTGGGCGAGTGGCGCCAGGTGTGGAAGCTCCCCCGCAACGCGACCGATTTCACTTTCGAAAACATCTACGTCGACGCCCTGCGTAACTGGCAGATGCCGTCGTACTTCGACATCACGCAGGCGTCGCCCACCGGGATCGCCGAGATCCTGAGCCTCAACACCGGCGTCCGCGCGGGGCTCTACGACGGCAAGTACGAGTACAGCGCGAACTACGCCCGACCTGGGTACCTACGGCCACGCCAGCGTCGTGCACAAGACGGGCGTCTGGGTGGTGTTCGGCAGCCATGAATGGTTCAACGACGGCCCCACCAAGAACGACCTCACGGCGGCGTCGGGAATTATTCATGTGCACTTCGGCATGAACCACTACGGGGGGTCGGGCACGGCCGTGGCCGCGGGCGAGCAGTGGAGCAAGATCTACGGCCCCTACCTGCTCTACATGAACAGCGACTCCACGGGCGGAAACTCGCTCTGGCTGAACGCGCAGGCGCGGGCGCGCACAGAGGCAGCGGCGTGGCCCTACCCATGGGTGAACAACGTCAACTATCCGCTGGCGAGTGACCGCGGCACGGTCACCGGCACGTTCACCGTGACTGATGCGCTCAAGCCGGCCGTGAATGGCTCGAACGCGTGGATCGGCCTGTCGCAGGCTGCGCCGGGCGGTAACTGGCAGAACGAATCGAAGAACTACCAGTACTGGGTGAAGACCGACTCGAGCGGCGGATTCCTCATTCCGAATGTGCGGCCGGGCGTGTACACGCTCTCGTCGTTCGTGACGGGTGCGGTGGGCGAATATTCACAGGCCGGCGTATCGGTCGGCGCGGGCACGGTCACCGACCTGGGCGCGGTCGCCTGGAATGTCATGCACCCGGGCAGCACCATCGCCTGGGAAATCGGTATCCCCGATCGCTCGGCCGCCGAGTTCCGGCACGGCGCCGACTACTTCCAGGGCTTCACTTACAATTTATTTGCGTTCGAGTTCCCGAACCCCCTCGTGTACGAAGTGGCCACGAGCAACTGGGCCACGGACTGGAACTACGCGCACAGCGCCTACGTGCAGGACGGGGTGAATTATGCCTGGCCCTGGAAAATCAACTTCAACCTGGCATCCGTGCCATCCAGCGGGAACGCCACCCTCACGCTCGCCTGGGCGAGTGCCGACCAGGCGGCCATGCAGGTATTCGTGAACAGCGAGACCACCGTGCTCAAGGATTTCTATCCGTCGGTGTCGGGCGGCAACGCGCTGGTGCGGCAGGGTGTGCACGCGAAGTACGGCGTGGACTACATCTCCATTCCCGTCTCGCTGCTGCGCCCGGGTTTCAATACCATCACACTGCTCCAGCGCCGCGTGGCGGGAGTGGCCAGCCATGTGATGTACGATTACCTGAATCTGGAATTGCCGGCGGGCGCGGCCTACCACCAATGAACTAGAAGGCTCAAGTTCGGTTGGCGACGACTTGCGGGTTCGGGGTGCACGAGGGGACGAGCGGGGGCTACCCTTCTGTAATAGAGGCGGCCGAGCCGCGGCGGTGCGATACGCCTCGCAGTTCGGCGGAGAACGAATTTCGAACTGTCGACCGCATGGAGCGTACATGATTGTTCGCAGGCCGGTGGCTGGCTACGTGGTGTCGCTCGCGGTTCTCGTCGTCGCCGCCTTCTTCCTCTTCGAACCGCGTTTCAGCTTCGTGCCGGCCCGGCCCGAACACCGGCTCGGGGTCTTTCTCTTCGTCCTGTTCGGTGTGGCCGCGATCGCGATATTCGAGTCGCTCTGGTCGGCGGTGGAACAGACCTCCGAGAAGGGCACCTTGCTCGAGACCGCGCTCACCAGCATGGGCGACGCCGTGATCACCACCGACGCGCAGGCCCGCGTCCGGAGCATGAATGCCGCGGCCGAGTCGCTGACTGGGTGGAGTATCCGCGACGCCAAGGGCCAGCCGCTCGCCTCGGTATTCCGCGTGCTGCACGCGTCCAACCGCGCGCCTATGGAAAGCCCCGTGGCGATGGCGCTTGGCGCCGGCGTGATGGTCGGCCTCGCGAACCGGGCAATTCTCGTTTCGAAGGACGGCACCGAGCGGCCGATCGAAGACAGTGCGGCACCGCTCCGTCGGCATGGACGCCAGATCACGGGCTGCGTGCTCGTGTTCCGCGACATCCAGGAGCGCCGGCAGCAGGAGCGCGAAATCGAGAGCCGTGAGCAGCAGTTCCAGACGCTGGCCGAGTCGGTGCCACAGCTCGTGTGGATGGCGCACGCGGACGGCAGCATTTTCTGGTATAACCGCCGCTGGTACGACTACACTGGCACGACCTTCGAGCAGATGTCCGGGTGGGGGTGGCAGTCGGTGCACGACTCGAACGAGCTCCCCAAGGTGCTGGAGCGGTGGCGCGCGTCGATCGCGACCGGCGAGGAGTTCGACATGGTGTTCCCGATCAAGGGCAGGGACGGGGTGTTCCATCCCTTCCTCACGCGCGTGGTGCCCGTGCGCGACGACGAGGGCCGGGTGAAGCGGTGGTTCGGGACCAACACCGACATCACGGCGGCCAAGGCAGCCGAGGAGGAGTTGCGCGCGCTCACCGCGAAACTCTCCGAGGCCGACCACCGCAAGGACGAGTTCCTCGCGACGCTCGCCCACGAGCTGCGCAACCCGCTCGCGCCGGTGAAGAACTCGCTCGAACTCATGAAGCACGCCGAAGGGAACCGCGACCTGATGGAGAAGGCCCGCGCGACGATGGAACGGCAGATCTCGCAAATGGTGCGATTGATCGACGACCTGCTCGACGTCAGCCGCATCACCAGCAACAAGCTCGAACTCAGGACGCAGCGCATGGAACTCGCGCCGGCGCTGACCCAGGCGGTGGAAGCCTGTCGCCCCGACTGCACACGGCTCGGTCACCAACTGACGGTCACCCTGCCACCGGAGCCGATTTTCCTCGACGCCGACCAGGTGCGCATGGTTCAGCTCTTCGGTAACCTGCTCACCAACGCGTGCAAGTACACCCCGCGCGGCGGCCGCATCTGGCTTACCGCCGAACGGCAGGGGAGCAGCGTGGTGGTGAAGGTGAAAGATTCCGGCGTCGGCATTCCGCCCGAAATGCTGGGAAAGGTGTTCGACCTGTTCGCGCAAGTGGACCGCACGCTCGACCGGTCGGAGGGTGGGCTGGGCATCGGCCTGTCGCTCGTGAAGCGGCTGGTGGAGATGCACGGCGGAACGGTGGAGGCGCACAGCGAGGGGTCGGGTCACGGGAGCGAGTTCGTAGTGCGGCTGCCGATCCTGCTGACGAAGCCCGCGAGCCGGCCGCTCTCACCGCCGGCCGGCGAGCGGGTGCCGGCTCCGGTGCGCCGCATTCTCGTGGTGGACGACAATCGCGACAGCGCCGACAGCCTCGCGCAGCTGCTCTCGCTCACCGGCAACGACACCCGCACGGCGCACGACGGCGAGGAGGGCCTGTTGCGGGCAGAGGATTTCAGGCCCGACGTGGTGCTGCTCGACATCGGGCTGCCGAAACTGAACGGCTACGAAGTGTGCCGGAAAATCCGGGAGCAGCCGTGGGGCAAGAGTATGGCAATCGTGGCGCTGACCGGGTGGGGCCAGGATGACGACCGCCGCAAGTCGAAGGAGGCTGGCTTCAACGGCCACATGGTGAAGCCGGTGGACCTGACGGAACTCATGCGGCTGCTGGCGACGATTTCCGCCAACGGTGGCGCGGCGGTAGCGCGCACCCCAGCCGAGGGTACGCTCACCGCGGGCTGACGTTCGTGGTGACGCGGGCGGCGCGCGGCGGGTAGTTCTTGTGACGAGACTCTTGCCGGGGAAATCGACATGCCGGGTTGTGTGACGGGACGAACGAGCCGGTGGCGCCCTGCGCTGGCGATCGGGTTGCTGGTGGCGGCCGGAGCGTGCCGCGACCCCATGGCGCCCATGGCGCCCAACCAGGTCAATGTGGTCACGGTGCCGCCGGCGCGTACGATCGTGGTGGCGAATCAAACGAGCGCTCCCATTTTCGCTCTGGTGTGGGGCCGCAACCAGCTCGCCGTGATCAACTATGCCCTCGGCGTCGATCCCGAGCGATGTGAGTCGATCGCGCCCGGCGCCAGCCGCGCGTACAAGTATCCGGAGCCGTTC
>JRHI01002801.1_pt1 | contig 11327 bp, 9 predicted proteins | sample 215371 | NCBI WGS metagenome assembly JRHI01 (sample SAMN02929681, study PRJNA255918) | sediment metagenome | biome: cave system; feature: Ice Cave; material: Sediment; isolation source: sediment from deep within a dark volcanic ice cave with no known source of... ... | reverse complement strand
GCAATCGCGACGCGTGGTTTTTCAACAACAGACATATGGGAAATATTTCAAATTGGAGTCCGGAGATTCATCCGAATCTGTTATTGATCGGCGACAGCATCGTTCTCGGCGGCGATACTTTTAACCCTGAGGACAGACTCGGGCCTCTTTTAGAAAAAGATTTGGGCGGGCGCTTCACCGTGTGGTCCGTGGCGGCGAACAATTGGTCGAATGTCAATCAGATGACATATCTCGATCGCAACGCCGATGTCCTGCATAACGCCGATGCTGTGATCACCGAATATTCGGAAGACGACCTTATCGAACCCGCTGCGTGGCCAGGATATTACGTCTATCCCGACCATAAGCCTTGGATTTTGACGGGATACATCTTCACCAGATCTGTGCTGTATCGCCTTCGCCTGGCCCAAACGGCGTTCCTTCGTTATGACTCGACACCAAAAGGGAAGCCCGACGAGGCCCAATTGCAGCGCTTCAAAGAGCTAGTGGCGAGCGTTGCAAAGGACCGCAAAATGATGATTTTCATATATCCCACACTCAAAAAATCTGCAAAACAAATCCGCGTGGCTGGAAGTGACCGCCCCAATAGAGGGTCTGTGCAGAACCACGATGGCGAAATGCGTGGATATAGCTCAAGAACCGGCTTGGGACGAACGAGCGTATATAAGCGACGGCGTCCACCCGACAGTGGAAGGAAACAAAATACTTTCATCAATACTTTCGAAAGCSATGAACTAAACGCTATCATGCGATTTTCACACGGGGCGGGCAAGATAGTGACCACGACATCGGCAAGCCGCCTCTTTAGCTAACCGTTGCCCAGAATTCCGGCCGCGCTTGCGAAAGCCTGCCACCGATGCGCACCGGCGCGATTTTTGCCGCGAGGCCCTTGGCGTCGAGCTCGACCGCGATGCCGCAAAGGGTTGCCGCGCCGGATGCTGGTTCGAACCGCGCTGCGGGTAGCTTGGTCGTGAACCTGCGAACCGGTTCCTCCTTTTCCATGCCGATCACCGAATCATAATCCCCGGTCATTCCGGCGTCGGTCACAAAACCCGTGCCATTTGGCAGTATTTGATGATCGGCGGTCGGCACGTGGGTATGGGTGCCCACGACGAGCGAAACGCGGCCATCGACGAAATGCGCGAAAGCCTGCTTTTCGCTCGATGCCTCGGCATGGAAATCGACAACCAAGGCGTCGCAGCCAACTCCCAAGGGGCAGGTCGATACCTCGCGCGCAATCGCCGCGAAAGGATCGTCCATGGCATCCATGAAAACGCGGCCCATGAGATTGATGACAAGNNYSTGCGKGCNCNGGWTGYSGTYWCGAWRAKATTGGCGCCGCCKCCGGGCGYYCCGCKCGGATAGTTYAGSGGCCGGATCAGACGCSGCTSGCGGGCGATGAAGACGAGAGCCTCGCGCTGGTCGAAGGCATGATTGCCRAGCGTCACGCARTCCGCSCCCGCCGCGAGAATATCGGCGCAGATCGCCTCGGTGATKCCAAAGCCGCCGRCCGCGTTCTCGCCGTTTACRATMACGAAGTCGAGSCCCCAKGCTTGMCGCAATTTGGGCAAATTCTCGAAGAGARCCGCGCGGCCGGCGCGGCCGACAATATCGCCGATGAAGAGGAGRCGCATGCTAACRAAGARCCCGGCAGSTGATYAACTCSYGCTCCGTGAGCACGTAATCGAGGCGCTCATCATGCGCATCSTGSGGAACTTCCGGRAACTCYTGGCTCGCATAGGCGACGCCAACCGCGCARATTGGYTTTTTSGCGCGTAGCCCCGCTAGACTACGGTCGTAGAAGCCGGCGCCATAGCCGATCCGGTGCCCGCCCCGGTCGAATGCGGCCAAGGGCACGAACAAAAGATCAGGCGCGGCTTCCGGCGCGGCGGGCAGAGGCTCCTCGATCGCCATTTTACCCTGGAGGGTGGGTTCGCCTGGCCGCCATAGCCGGAACACAAGGGGCGTGCCCCGCCGCCCGGTAACCGGCAAAGCCGTTTTGACCCCGGCGCCCGCACGTTTTTCAAGGAGAGGCAAAGTCGAGGGTTCGCCCGCAAGCGGAAAATAGGCCGATACGATCCCGGGATACAAGCGCAGGACGAGGGCGAGACCTTCGGCCGCAAGATGCGTGGCGTAAGCGGCGGCGGCCTCGGTGCTCGTCTCGCCCCGCCGCGCCAGAGCCCGCGCGCGCAGGGCCGACTTGGTGAGCAACATGATGCAACCGGCGGGAAAATTGGCAAGCGCGGGGCCGCGATGGCCGTGGGATATCGATCCCGGGAACCTACAATGTAGGTGGGCGCCGTGTGGCCAAGCCCACGGGCGAGGCCAGGGACAGCTCCCTTGGAGATCGATAAGGCCCCGGGAATGCTGATCCAACACGCACCCCGCAGCTCCGCCCATCCAATGTAAGGGAAGACCGAGGGAATTGCCAGGGCAATGCCTGGACGGAATGGACAGTTGCGATTTCGCCGCCGAAGACGCATTTTGGCGCCGGCGCATTTCGGCATTGGCGCCGTTTCGCCCGCGCGAGGGCACCAAGGGAGAGCCGGACCATGGCGGGGATATTCGGCCGCTGGCGTGGCCAAGGGAGCGCGCAAGGCACCGGCGAAGCCGCGAACGGGGCCAAGCGGCAATATACGGCCGGGCCGCTTGTGAAGGATGCCACTACAGCGAGCTTCGCCGCCGATGTGATCGCGGAATCGGCGCGTCAGCCGGTGCTGGCGGACTTTTGGGCGCCCTGGTGCGAACCCTGTAAGCAGCTCGCGCCGGTTCTCGAAAAAATCGTCAATGCGGCAGCCGGCAAAGTCAAGCTCGTCAGGATGAATATCGACGAGCATCCGGAAATTCCGGGCCGGCTCGGCGTCCGTTCCATCCCCTCCGTCATCGCCTTTCAGCACGGTCAGCCAATCGACGGTTTCATGGGCGCTTTGCCGGAATCCCAGGTCAAAGGTTTTATCGAGCGGCTCGCCGGCCCGCTCGACGGCGATACCGATCGCCTGGTCGAAGCTGAGGCCTTGCTCGCTGCTGGCGACGCCGAGGGAGCGGCAGACCTCTATGCCGCGATCATCGCCGAGAATCCCGGCGAACCCGCCGCCGTGGCCGGATTGGCGAAGCTGCTCATTTCTGCGGGCGAACTCGAAAGCGCCAGGACCGTTCTCGCCTCGGTTGCCGCGGGCGGCGAGCGTGACAATGCGATCGTTGCCGCCAGAGCGGCGCTCGACCTCGCCGGACAAGCCGCCACCGTCGGCGATGCTTCCGAGCTGATGCGCAAGATCGCGGCCGATCCCGGCGACCATCAGGCGCGATTCGATTTCGCCATCCTCCTCAATGCCCAGAACCGGCGCGAGGAGGCGGCCGTCGAGCTCATTGAAATCATTAAACGCGACCGGGCCTGGAACGACGATGGCGCCCGCAAGCAATTGCTGCAATTTTTCGACGCCTGGGGGCCGGTCCATCCGGCAACGGTCAGCGCCCGCCGAAAGCTCTCCGCGCTGATATTTTCTTGAAAGCGGGGAAACTCGCGCCGCTGCTCGTTGCATTGTCCCATCGCAACCTTTGGTGCGGACGACGGGAAAATGACCGGCAAAAAAGGATTGTTATAGAATCAATGGCTTACGGGAAGCCGTTTGGATCATTAGGGGCAGCAAAAATGGCTTGTCATGAATACGCTTCTGCCAGGGCAGTCGGACTCAAACCGGCACTCGATATTGGTTACAGCAATTCTGGGCAGCGAAGACGCAAAAAAGGCGTAATGATATAACATTCTGCTCCTCGGAGATTGGTCATGCTCTTCGTGCCATTCGTAAGAGGGAAATTCTTCGCCTGGGTGTTCGCCCTCGCCGCCAGCTCCGCCTTTGCGCAAAGTGCAAAGCCGCAAGATTCCGCTGATGCCGGTGCAACCTCAATCACCCTCCCTACGGTAGAGGTCATCTCCGAGAAACTCGACACCGATCGCTTGCGAATCCAACCGAGCCTTGGAGCCAGCTCCTATTATTTTGGATCAGAGGCACTGCAGACGGTCCCGCAGGGTGAAAATGCGCCATTGAACCAGGTCTTGCTGCAAATGCCCGCTGTTGCACAGGATAGTTTTGGCCAGATCCATGTGCGCGGCGAACATGCCAATGTGCAATTCAGGATCAACGGCGTGGAATTGCCGGAGGGGCTTTCGGTGTTCGGGCAGGCGCTCGAAACCCGGTTTGCCCGCAGCGTTTCGCTCCTTACCGGCGCACTCCCGGCGCAATATGGATTTTATACCGCTGGCGTCTTGGACATCCAGACCAAAACTGGGCTCACCAATCCAGGTTTGGCTCTGACAATGTATGGGGGAAGCTTCAATTGGCTGGAGCCGAGCTTCGAATATGGCGGACACGAAGGTCCATTGGATTGGTTCTTCACCGGCGATCATTTAAGCAACAAACGTGGCATTGAGAATCCGGCTCCAACATTCAACGCGCTTCACGACGCGACACAGCAAATCCACGGCTTTTCTTATTTGTCTGGCATTATCGATCCCGACACAAAGGTAAGCGTGATCGGCGGGGCTTTTGACGGACGTTTTCAAGTCCCCAACAATCCGGGTCTAGTTCCTACCCTCGGCCTCAATGTACTTGGAGCAGCATTCTTCAGCAGCAATTTCCTCAACGAGGTTCAGCACGAGGCGAACCAATTTGGCTTGCTCTCCCTGCAGAAACATATCGATGACATCGACCTGCAAATCTCGGCTTTTGTACGCAACAGCATTTTGTCCTTCAGCCCTGACGGGATCGGCGACCTTTTATTCAATGGAGTGGCGCCTTTCGCGCGGCGGTCCAATCTCGCGGAAGGTATCCAGGCTGACGCCAGCTGCAGGATCAACGACAGCCATACTTTGCGCGGCGGTTTTCTTGGACAGGTTGAAACCACCGCATTCGAGACAAATTCGTTCGTACTGCCAGTCGATGCGATGGGGACCCAAACCTCGAATGCGCCGTTCAGCATCGTCGATAACGGCGCCCGCACCGGCGGTCTTTATGGTGTTTACCTTCAAGACGAATGGCGGATTTTCCCTGCTCTGACTCTTAACTCAGGCCTTCGTTTTGACGGGGTCAATGAATTCACCGATGAAACTCAACTCAGCCCGCGCGTAAACTTGGTCATGAAGGCAACAGACGAGACTTCTGTCCATGCCGGATATTCACGGTATTTCGTGCCGCCGCCCTTCGAACTCGTCACCCCTACGGCAATAGCACTTTTCAACAATACGACGGCGGCTCCTGCCGTTCAGCTGGACAACAACGTTAAGGCGGAGCGGTCGCATTACTTCGATGTTGGGGTTAACCAGACTCTTTTTCCTGGACTTACTATGGGGCTTGATGGCTACTACAAACTGGCAAGAAATCTAATCGACGAAGGACAGTTCGGCGCGCCAATCATCCTGACTGCCTTCAATTACGCCAAAGCCCATGTCGCCGGTGCGGTATTCACGTTAAGTTACGACCGGAGTCCGTGGTCGATCTATGGGAATGCCGCCTATTCGCGCGCCATGGGTAACGACATTATCTCTGCGCAGTTCAACTTCGCGCCGGACGATCTGGCCTACATTGCGCAGCATTACATTCACCTCGATCACGATCAAACATGGACGGGGTCGGGCGGCATCGCCTACACTTTCAATAAAGGCACAAAATACCAAACGCGCGTCTCGGTGGATTTCATCGCGCAAAGCGGCTTACGTGCGAGCACTCCAACGGTGCCAAATGGTGCGTCCCTTCCGGAATATGTGGCGGTCAACGTAAGCATCGTCCAAAAGCTCGATCTTGGGATAGGGCAGGGAACCGAATTGCGCCTCGATGCTCTGAACATCGGTGACAGTGTCTACGAAATCCGCAATGGCACAGGAGTGGGCGTCGGCGCCCCGCAATTTGGCATTCGCCGCACGATCCTCGCGGGATTGACCCAGCGGTTTTGATTCGACTCCAAGTAGGGCTTGCCCTAAATGCATCGCTAACCTTGTTCCAAGGCTATGGCCTCCGAGGAAAGCCTATAATATCTCCAAAACTGTCTTCGAACGAATTGTCGGAAATGGGGATATCGCCGTGAAAGTTGGATATTGCCGTGTCTCGACAACCGAACAGACGGCTTGAAATTTCATAACTTATCGCAATCGTTGGAACAGCCATAAGCTTTGGTGCGGACGACGGGAGTCGAACCCGTATGACCGAAGTCGAGGGATTTTAAGTCCCTTGCGTCTACCAGTTTCGCCACGTCCGCTTGCCGCCATGGGCTTTAACGGCGCAAGCAACGGCAGACAAGCGCCGTTTAGGTCAGCGCGGGGCAAACTAACATCGCAAGGCGATGACCCAGGAGACACGAAAGGCTTTTACGGCAACGGCGTTCTTTTGGAAGGGTGCTCCCGGGGTTCAGGTCCGTTCTTTGGCGAGCCGGGCCACCAAAGCGCCGATCGCCGCCGCCGCCGCGGCGACCTTTGCCGTGTCCTTGCCGCGAACGACGATCTCGTTGTGAAAGCCGCCGTCGCGGAAAGCGGGATAGGAGCCGATCGAAAGCTCGGGATTGGCGGCGGCGAGATCGCCGAGTGCGGCCGCATAGGCTCCCTCGAACAGGCTCCCCGCTGGAATTGTCGCGGCGATCATCGGAGCGCCGGTCGCGAGCTTCGGCGCGACATCGTCGAGCATGGCTTGCATGATCGCGGGAACCCCCGCCATAACGATCACATTGGCGATCCAAAAGCCGGGCGCCGCCGATATCTTGTTCTCGACAAGTTCGGCGCCATGCGGAATGCGCGCCATTTTCCGGCGCGCTTCGTTCAGATCCCCCGGCTTGATTCGCTCGAGCAGAAGTTTTATCGCACGCGGATCTTCCGAAATTTCGACATTGAGCGCGGCGGCCACCGCGCCGGCGGTGATGTCGTCATGCGTCGGGCCGATGCCCCCGGTCGTGAACAGATAATCGTAACGCGCACGCAGCGCGTTGACCGCCGCAGCAATCTCGGCCGCGACATCCGCAACGACGCGGACTTCGCGCAGATCGATGCCGATCTTGGTCAGGTAATCCGCGATATAACCAATGTTCTGGTCCTTGGTGCGCCCGGAAAGGATCTCGTCGCCGATGACGAGGAGCGCCGCCGTCACGGATGCAGCTTGCGTCATGGCCGTACTCCAAGACGCTTGCTAGCATGAAAGGGAGCAAAATTCGACTTTCTTGATGCGCAAACTGCCCGCGATTCCGCTCATTCCCGTTTATCGCGTCAAAAGCTTTCAAGACTGCCGGACCTAACCAGACCCGCGATGATCAGCCAACCGGAGAAATGGGTGATTCGCATGTCCATGGTCAAGCATGTTGGCCGTGCGCGTACATGACGCGGCGGCGGCGGCAATAGGGCGTGCGCGCTGGATGCGACGGTTATTCGAGAACAGAGCCGTGGAGCTCGACATCGAAGATCCTCGCTGGTGCCGTTCGGCGGGCGTCGAATCTCGAGGAAGACAGCGCGATAAAACCGCTCTTTGACTCTATTCATGCGTTGAGGTGAATGTTTGGCCAAGGCATGGCGTTATCTCCATGGACCGGACCGATTGCGCGGCGGAGCAACAATAGGCCACCGGGCGGCGACATTTTGCGCAATTGCCAGATGTGATCCAAGGTGCGACATTTAGCGCCAGCTTGGGCATGAGGCGGCTAAGCTTCGCCTCAAGCGGAAGCCACCGCCAGAGCCAAAGCCTGACGGTCGCTGGTTCGCGCGGAAATTCATAACGGCACCCTTTAAAGGCAAGGATGAATAAGGGATGGCTATAGCCTTCGCGCTTGTCCTGGTTTTGGTCGTGATCGGCTCCGTGATGTTTCACGTTCTGAGCCCGTGGTGGTTGACGCCGATTGCCTCGAATTGGGGGTACATCGACGGCACGATCAACCTCACGTTTTGGATTACCGGGGCCGGTTACATCGCCATTATTTTGTTTATGGCCTATTGCGTGGTCCGCTTCCGGCACCAGGTGGGAAGGCGGGCGGTATACCAGCCGGAGAACGTTAAGCTGGAGTGGTGGCTCGGCATAGGAACCACGGTGGCCGTCTTGGCGCTGTTGGGGCCGGGGTTGTTCGTGTGGTACCAATACATCGCGGTCCCGAAAGGGGCGTCCGAGTTCGAGGTCGTGGGTCAACAATGGAATTGGAGCTTTCGCCTTCCGGGGAAGGACGGCCGGCTCGGCACGACTGATCCACGCTACATCGGTTCCGACAATCCCTTGGGTTTGAATCCGAACGATCCAGACGGGCAAGACGATGTCGTGATAGAGAGCGGCGACTTGCACCTGGCGCTCGGCAAGCCGGTCAAGGTATTACTCCGCTCCATCGATGTCGTGCACGACTTTTATGTGCCCGAGTTCCGGGCCAAGATGGATTTGATGCCAGGGCTGGTCACCTACTTCTGGTTCACCCCGACCAGGACCGGGACATTCGAAGTTCTTTGCGCGGCATTCTGTGGCGTCGGTCACCCGCAGATGCGGGGCAGTGTCGTGATCGACAAGGAGAGCGACTATCAGGCGTGGCTGCAGAAGCAGCATACCTTCGCGGAATTATCGGCTCACGCCAAAAAAGTAAATCTAACGAAATAATCTGCCCTGTAAGTAACGTGAACACGAACGAGGAGAACATTTGATGGTCGATATTGGCGCAGCCGAAGCTATCCCGCCTGCCGAGGTCGAAGACGTAGAGCTTTACCACCCGAAGAGCTGGGTGACGAAGTATGTCTTTTGCCAGGATGCCAAGGTTATCGCCATCCAATATTCCATCACGGCGATCAGCATCGGATTGGTGGCTTTGGTATTGTCGTGGTTTATCCGGCTGCAACTGGCCTTCCCGGACACCTTTTCATTTATCACACCGAGCAACTACTACCAATTCGTCACGATGCACGGGATGATCATGGTAATCTACTTGCTCACCGCACTGTTCCTGGGGGGCTTTGGCAACTATCTCATCCCGCTGATGGTGGGCGCCCGGGACATGGTTTTCCCCTATGTGAACATGCTGAGCTACTGGGTCTATCTTCTCGCGGTGCTGGTCCTGGTGGCGAGCTTCGTCGCGCCGGGCGGGCCGACCGGCGCCGGCTGGACCCTGTATCCGCCGCAGGCCATCCTCGACGGCACCCCCGGGCGGCAGTGGGGCATCATATTGATGCTGGTTTCCCTGATCCTGTTCATCATCGGCTTCACCATGGGCGGCTTGAACTATGTGGTGACGGTGCTGCAGGGACGCACGCGGGGAATGACGATGATGCGCTTGCCCTTGACGGTATGGGGCATTTTCACGGCCACCATCCTCGCGCTGCTGGCCTTCCCCGCCTTGTTCGTCGCCTCGGTGATGATGCTGTTTGACAGGCTGCTCGGGACCAGCTTCTTCATGCCGGCCATGGTCGTAACCGGGGAACACCTGAAATATGGCGGAGGCAGCCCGATATTGTTCCAGCACCTCTTCTGGTTTTTCGGCCATCCCGAAGTCTACATTGTCGCCCTGCCGGCCTTCGGTATTGTCTCCGACCTGATCAGCACCCATGCGCGAAAAAACATCTTCGGCTATCGCATGATGGTGTGGGCGTTAGTGGCGATCGCCGTCCTCAGCTTCGTGGTGTGGGGGCACCACATGTACATAAGCGGCATGAACCCGCCTTTCGGATTCTTCTTCGCCACCTCGACGCTCATCATCGCCGTCCCAACCGCCATCAAGGTCTACAACTGGGTGCTGACCCTGTGGCGGGGTGACATCCACCTCACTGTCCCGATGCTGTTCGCCCTCGGATTCATCGTCACCTTCGTGAATGGGGGGATCACCGGCTTGTTCCTCGGCAATGTGATCGTGGATGTTCCGCTTTCCGCCACGATGTTCGTCGTTGCCCACTTTCACATGGTGATGGGCATCGCGCCAATTCTCGTTGTTTTCGGGGGAATCTACCATTGGTACCCCAAGATCACCGGGCGGATGCTGAACGARAGGCTGGGCCAATTTCACTTYTGGGTCACGTTCCTYGGGGCCTATCTGATWTACTTCCCGATGCACTAYYTGGGTTTTMTCGGCGTGCCGCGCCGSTATTACGAGCTSGGCGCGACGGCTTTTGTCCCGCCMTCGGCGGCGAMSYTGAACRTCTTYATYACCKCCGCSGCATTGATCGTGGGCGCCGCCCAGATGGTATTCTTTTTCAATCTGATATGGAGCCTGTATAAGGGCAAGCTTGCCGGCAGCAATCCCTGGAAAGCCACCACGCTGGAGTGGCAGACACCGGAAACTCCACCTGGGCATGGCAACTGGGGCAAGGAGTTGCCGGTCGTCTACCGCTGGGCTTACGATTACAGCGTGCCAGGCGCCGGGCCGGATTTCCTGCCGCAAAACCAGCCCCCCGCCATTCCCGCACGTTAGGCTGCCCCGTCATGAATATCACATTCCTATTCTTGGCTGTGATCGCGGCCATCGTCGCATGGTGGTTGGCGCGGCAAAGGCTGACCGCCAAGCCCTGGTTGGAGGCGGGGCCGACCGGCGACACAGGCGCATTGACCCCGCCCGCCGCGAAGATTGGATTGGGAGTGTTTCTCGCGGTCGTCGGCTGCCTCTTCACGCTCTTGATCAGCGCCTACACCATGCGAATGGAAATGGGGGAGTGGAGGCCTGCGCCCGCGCCGAAGCTGCTGTGGCTCAACACGGGCATGTTGATCTTGAGCAGCGGCGCGCTGCAATGGGCGCAGGTTGCCGGGCGCCGGGGAAAGATGGACGGCGTAAGAGCCGGCCTGCTCGCGGGGGGCGTTTTCGCGCTTGCCTTCCTGGCCGGCCAGCTCATCGCGTGGCGACAGCTCGACGCCGCGGGCTATTACTTGACGGCCAACCCAGCCGCCGCCTTCTTTTACCTGATCACCGGCGTGCACGGGCTGCACATATTGGGCGGCCTGGTGGCCTTGGGCAGAACCATGGATAAGGCGTGGCAAGGTGTCGCGGCGGGCGAGGTGCGCCTGAGCGTCGAACTCTGCGCGACGTACTGGCACTTTCTGCTTTTTGTCTGGCTGGCCTTATTCAGTCTGCTGTTGCTCACCGATCCGACTGAATCGAACAGCGGTCTAGTTTCTTTGATTTGGCGCATTTTCTGACCGCGAACCGGGGTTCTCCGCGCCTGAAAATGCGCAAGAGAGGAGTTTTCGCGAACAAATGACGGAACCGGCACTTACCGACACGCTGGAAGCTCCCGCGCGCCCTGGGGGCTGGCAAGGCTTTGCCGCCGATTGGTCCTCGGACCAGCGCGCGTTCAAGAATGTCCCCTGGGGCAAGGCCATGGTATGGATCTTCCTCCTGAGCGA
>JRHI01002800.1_pt1 | contig 11333 bp, 8 predicted proteins | sample 215371 | NCBI WGS metagenome assembly JRHI01 (sample SAMN02929681, study PRJNA255918) | sediment metagenome | biome: cave system; feature: Ice Cave; material: Sediment; isolation source: sediment from deep within a dark volcanic ice cave with no known source of... ... | reverse complement strand
CAATAGTATCAAGGGCACGGGCAGCGCACGAGACCGTCATCCACCGGAGGACCGCGCGTGAATTCACTGTTGGCAGCGGTCGCTTCCAGTCTCTTCCTCCTGTTCGCGGCGCCGTCCGACGAACCGCGTCCCCTTCCCCCGCCCAGGCACCACCGCGTGCACGCGGCGCCGATCGAACCGCAGGCCCTTACCGCCGTGGTGCAGCGCACCTGCGGTGGCTGTCACAGCGACCAGAAGCACTCGGGAAATCTCTCGCTGCAGCACTTCGACGTCGCCACGGCAGCAAGTACACCGGAGACGGCCGAAAAGATCATCGGGAAATTGCGCGCGGGGATGATGCCGCCGCCCGGGCGCGCGCGCCCCAAGGGCGACACGCTTCCCGCTCTCGCCGCGACACTTGAACGGCTCGTCGACCAGGCCGCCGCCACGCATCCGGAGCCCGGCCGGCGGACGTTCCAGCGGCTCACCCGCGTGGACTACGAACGCTCGATCCGGGAGCTGCTGGGCCTCGACATCAAGGCTGGCCGGTGGCTGCCGCTCGACACCAAGAGCGCGAACTTCGACAATATCGCCGACGCCCAGACGCCTTCGACGACGGTGCTCGACGCGTACATGGACGCGGCCAGCGAGGTGAGCCGGCTCGCGGTCGGCGATCCGCACGCGAGCACCACGAGCACCACCTACAAGCTGCCGCGGCTGGCCTCGCAGTGGGACCACGCGGAGGGCACACCGGTGGGAACGCGGGGCGGACTCTCCACCGTTCACACCTTTCCGGCCGACGGACAGTACGTTTTCGCGGTGTCACTGCATCCGGTGCCCACCGGGCAGCTCTTCGGGTCTGGTGCGCCCTTCGAAGAGAAAATCGAAGTCTCGGTGGACGGTGAGCGGGTCGCCCTGCTCGACATCGACCGCTCCATGTCGCAGTCCGATCCGCAGGGGATGGAGCTCAAGACGAGTCCGATCCAGCTGCGGGCCGGCGCGCATCGCATTGCCGCGGCCTTCCTCCGCACGTTTGAGGGGCCGGTGAACGACCTCATCGCGCCGATCGGCCACAGCATCGCCGACACCGAGATCGGCAACCAGAGTGGTGTCACGATGCTGCCGCACCTCCGCGACCTGGTCGTGGTGGGCCCGTACAATCCCACGGGCGTGTCGGAGACGGAGAGCCGCCGGCGCATTTTCTCCTGCCGCCCGACGTCGCCCGCCGAGGCGCGGCCGTGCGCCGAGAAAATCGTGTCGGCACTCGGCGGCGCCGCATACCGTCGGCCGCTGGCCGCCGGCGACCTCAAGTCGCTCATGGCGTTTTACGACCGCGGCGCGAAGGACGACGGCTTCGAGGGCGGCATTCGCTCGGCGCTCGAGGCGATCCTCGCCAGCCCCCATTTCATTTTCCGCGTGGAGGCACCGGCCGCGCGGGCGAAGGCCGGCGAGCGCTACGCCATCGGCAATCTCGACCTCGCGTCGCGCCTCTCGTTCTTCATCTGGGCCACGCCACCCGACGAAACACTGATCGCACTTGCGCGGCGTGGCGCGCTGTCCGATACCGCCGTGCTCCGCGCGCAAACCAGGCGGATGCTCGCCGACCCCAGGTCCGACGCACTCTCGACGCGATTCGCCGCGCAGTGGCTCCGCCTGCAGGACATCGAGAAAGTGCATCCCGACGCGCTCCAGTACCCGAACTTCCACGGGCAGCTCGCCGACGCCATGCGGCGCGAGACCGAGCTCTTCTTCCAGAGCATCGTGCGCGAGAACCGCAGTCTGCTCGACCTGTTCAGCGCGAACTACACCTTCGTGAACGAGGAGCTGGCGCGGCACTATGGCATGAGCGGCGTGACGGGTGCGGAGTTCCGGCGCGTCTCGTACGCCGACGACCGGCGCAGCGGACTGCTCGGCCATGCCAGCATCCTCACCCTCACCTCGCACGCCAACCGCACCTCTCCGGTGCTGCGCGGCAAGTGGGTGATGGAAGTGCTGCTCGGTTCGCCGCCTCCACCACCGCCGCCCGGCGTGCCCGACCTGGAAGAAACGAAGGACGTGAAGGAAGGCCGGCTCATCACCACGCGCGAACGGATGGAGATGCACCGCGCGAACGTGGCGTGCCGGTCGTGCCACCAATTCATGGATCCGATCGGCCTCGCGCTCGACAACTTCGACGTGACCGGCCAGTGGCGCATTCGCGAGAACGGTATGCCGCTCGATACCAAGGGCGAACTGTACGACGGCACGCCGATCGCGAGCCCGGCTGAGCTGCGGCGTGCGCTGCTCAACCGCCCCATTCCGCTCGTTCGCACCTTCACGCAGAACCTGATGGCGTATGCGCTTGGGCGCCGCGTGGAGTTTTACGATGGTCCCACCGTGCGCCGCATTGCCCGCGACGCCGAGGCGGGCGGTTACCATATTGCCGATTTCGTACAGGGTGTCGTGAGAAGCGACGCCTTTCGCATGGCGCGGTTGCCGGCCGCGGTCGCCGCGGACCACGCCACCCACAGCGCGTCGGGCACGCGCGAACCCCGATGACGACGATGGAGAATGTGATCGCATGGAATTCCTGACCGGCAAGCCGCTTCCCCGCCGCACCTTCGTCCGCGGCCTGAGCGCGACGGTCGCGCTTCCCTTTCTCGACGCGATGGTGCCGGCGGGCCCGGGAGCGTGGAAGTACGCGCTCCCCGACCGGACACGGCTGGTCGCCATCGAGATGGTGCACGGCGCGGCCGGCTGCAACGAGATCGGCGCCAAGCTGAACCTCTGGTCGCCGGCGGCCACGGGCAGCCAGTTCGACCTCAGCCCGACGGCGCTCAACTCGCTCGAGCCCTGGCGGAAATATCTGACGATCGTCAGCAACACCGACTGCCGACAGGCCGAGCCCGTGTCGCCCAAGGAGATCGGCGGCGACCATTTCCGGTCGAGCGCAGTGTACCTCACGCAGTCGCACCCGCGGCAAACGGAAGGTTCGGACATCCGCGTGGGCACCTCGCTCGACCAGCTGTACGCGCAGAAGTTCGGCCAGGAGACGCCCATTCCGTCGATGCAGCTCTGCATCGAGAATGTGGACCAGGCCGGCGGCTGCGCGTACGGATATGCCTGCGTCTACACCGACTCCATCAGCTGGGCCTCACCCACCGAGCCGTTGCCGGTGATTCGCGACCCGCGTGTGGCGTTCGAGAAACTCTTCGGCGTGGGCGGCACGCGCGCGGAACGCGCCGAGCGCCGGCGCAGCCGGCGGAGCATTCTCGACTTCGTGGCGAGCGAGATGGTGTCGCTCAAGGCTACGCTGGGCGGCGAGGACAAGAACCGGCTCGACCGCTACCTCGACGACATTCGCGAAGTGGAACGGCGCATCCAGCGCATCGAGGCTCGCAACACGAGTGGCGAGGCGCGCGAAATGCCCGAGGCGCCGGCCGGTGTTCCCGATTCGTTCGGCGAGCATGTCGCGCTGATGTTCGACTTGCAGGCGCTCGCCTTCGCCGCCGACATCACGCGCGTGTTCTCGTTCAAGATGGGCCGCGACGGTTCCAGCCGCGTGTATCCCGAGAGCGGGAGCGACAAGCCGTTCCACCCCGCGTCGCACCACGGTGGCAACGAGAAGGGCGTGAAGGATTTCTTCATGATCAACAAGTATCACGTCGCCATGCTGCCGTACTTCCTCGAAAAGCTCCGGAACATTCAGGAGGGCGAGGGGAACCTGCTCGACAAGACGCTCGTGATGTACGGCTCGCCAATGGCGGACTCGAACCTGCACAGCCACCGGCGCTGCCCGCTCTTTCTGGTTGGTGGGGCCAACGGCAAGCTCGCGGGCAACACGCACATCAAGGTGGCCGACGGCACGCCGATGGCGAACGCGATGCTGGGCGTGATGCACACCCTTGGCCTGGACGATGTGAAGAGTTTCGGCGACAGCACTGACGCCGTCTCGTTCGGCAGCCATGCGTAGCGCCACCGGCAGGCGGTCGCGCGGGTGGCTCGCGCGCCGCACGGGGGGAGCCGGCCTGGCCGTATGTGCGGCAGTGCTTCTTTCGGCGGCTGCTCCCGCGGTTTTTTCCGCGGTTTTTACTTCGACGTCCGTGGCCTCTCCGCCAGACGCGACGCTCGCCGACGCCGCCATGAGGCGCGACAGTGTGAAGGTGCGGCTGCTGCTCAGGCAGGGCGCCGACGCGAACGCCGCGCAGGGCGATGGGATGACGGCGCTGCACTGGGCGGCGACCCATGGCGACCTGGCCGAGGCACGGATGCTCGTCTCCGCAGGCGCACGACTCGAGGCCACCACGCGCAATGGCAGCTACACGCCGCTGCACCTGGCCAGCAAGGCCGGCCACGCGGCGGTGGTGAAGGCGCTGCTCGACGCGGGCGCCAGCGCGAGCGCCCCCACGAACACCGGCGGCGCCACGCCGCTGCACCTCGCGGCGGCGCAGGGGAGCGCGGAGGTGATCGTGGCGCTGCTTGATCACGGCGCGAAAGTCGACGTTCGCGATTCCGCGCTGGCGGAAACACCGCTCATGTGGGCGGCGGCGTACAACCGACTGGGCGCGCTCGACGCGCTGATCGCGCGCGGCGCCGACCTGAAGGCGACCTCGAGAGTCGAGGATCTTCCGGCCGCCGAGAACGCACAGCGGGCAGTGGCGCTCCTTCGTGCGCGCCGGTTCGCGGCGTTGCGCACGGTCGACCGCGCGACCGCCGCCGCGGCAGCAGCGGCGGCGAAGCCCGCGCTGCCGGCTCCGGCCAAGCCCGCGGACTCGTCCTCGAATTCGTCCGCAGTTCCCCGCAAGCCGAAAGTCACCGATGCGCCGACGGTCGCCGCTGCGCCGAAAACTGCCGACTCGGCGAAAGTCGGCGAGCTGCCGAAAGCCGCCGCGCGCACCGCCGCCGATTCCCAGACATCGGGGCTCATCAACGCGCAGCGCGGCGGTTCGTTCTCCGACCTGGTCGGCAAGAAGGGCGGCCTCACACCCCTCCTCTTCGCCGTGCGCGAGGGGAATGTCGAGGCGGTGGAACTCCTGCTCAAGGCCGGCGCCAGCATCGACCAGGAGAGCGAGGGCGATCACACGAGCCCGCTCCTGATGGCGACGATCAACGGTCAGTTCGACCTCGCCCGGATGCTGCTCGAGCGGGGAGCCGACCCGAACTGCGCCAGCGACGCCGGCGCCACGCCGCTCTACGCCACGATCAATGTGCAATGGGCCGCGAAGTCGCTCTACCCGCAGCCCACCGCGCAGACGCAGCAGCAGACGACGCATCTGCAATTGATGGAAGCTTTACTGAAGGCCGGAGCCGACCCCAACGCCCGCCTCAGGAAGCACCTCTGGTACATGTCGTACAACTTCGACCTGCTCGGTGTGAACACCGGTGGCGCCACACCATTCTGGCGCGCCGCGTACGGCACCGACGTTCCCGCCATGCGACTGCTCGTGGCGAACGGCGCCGACATCAGGATTCCCACGCAGAAGCCGGCCGTGTCTGCCCTTCGCAATCCCGATGCCTCACCGGAGGACAGTACCGCGGGCAAGGCGGATCCGTCGGGACTGCCTCCCATCCCGATTGGCGGCCCCGGCGTGTTTCCCATTCACGCCGCGTCCGGAGTGGGATACGGCGAGGGATTCGCGGCCAACGCGCACCGGCACGCGCCGGACGGCTGGCTTCCGTCGGTGAAATATCTGGTGGAAGAACTTGGCGCCGATGTGAACGCGAGGGACCTGAACGGCTTCACCCCGCTCCACCACGCGGCCGCGCGTGGCGACACCGTGCTCATCCGTTACCTGCTCTCGAAGGGCGCCGACATCGGCGCAGTGAGCCGGAAGGGTCAGACCGTGGCCGACATGGCGAACGGACCGGTGCAGCGCATTCCGCCCTTCGTGGAGACGGTCGCGCTGCTCGAGAAACTGGGCTCGAAGAACAACCACAAGTGCAAGTCGTGCTGAAGCGGCTGTCGCGGTGGCTCACCGCGGCGGCGCTGCCGCTCTCCGCCGCCGCACAGCCTGCGGCCGCGCATCTCTCTCCCGCGGAACAGCGCGTCGTGCGTGCCGTCGATTCGCACAATGCCGAGGCGCTCGCGCTCCTCGAGCGCATCGTGAACATCAACAGCGGCACGATGAATTTCGCCGGCGTGCGCAAGGTGGGCGACGCGCTCCGCACGGAGCTCGACGCGCTCGGATTCACCACACGGTGGGTGGACGGCGCGGGGTTCCATCGCGCCGGGCATCTCGTGGCCGAACATCCGGGCGCGGGGCCGAAGCTCCTCCTCATCGGCCACCTCGACACGGTGTTCGAGCCCGGGAGTTCGTTCCAGCGCTGGGTTCGTCTGGACGATTCTACTGCCCGCGGCCCCGGCATCATTGACATGAAGGGCGGCGACGTGATCATCGTGTACGCGCTCCGGGCGCTGAAGGACGCGGGAGCCCTCAGCGCCATGAACCTTACCATCTTGTTCGACGGCGACGAGGAGTCGGCGGGTGCGCCGGCGAGCGAGGCGCGCCGGGCGCTGCTCGAGGCCGCGCGTGGCGCCACGGCGGCCATCGGCTTCGAGGACGGAGCGGGCGACCCGCGCACCGCCGTGATCTCGCGCCGCGGTGCGACGGCGTGGACGCTCCGCACCACCGGCCAGGCCGGCCACGCGTCGCAGATCTTCCGGCAGGACATCGGAGCGGGCGCGGTGTTCGAGGCGGCGCGAATTCTCAACGCATTTTATGACAAGCTCTCCGGCAAGCCGCTGCTCGCCTTCAGCCCCGGCCTCGCACTGGGCGGCTCGACGGTGACCGTCGACAGCACTGGCACGAGCGGCGCGGCCGCGGGGAAGCACAACGTCGTGGCCAGCCGGATGACGGTGACCGGTGACATGCGCACGATATCGCCGGAGCAGCTCGCGCGGACCCGGCAGGCGATGACGGAGATCGTATCGCACCACCTTCCGCAGACCGACGCGACGATCACCTTCGACGACGGCTACCCACCGATGGCGCCGACCGACGGCAACCGGCGCCTGCTGGCGCAGTACGACCGCGTGAGCCGCGACCTGGGCTCCGGCCCGGTAGTGGCCGTCGATCCGGCAAAGGCCGGGGCCGCCGACGTGGCTTTCGTCGCCCAGCTCGTGCCGTCAATCATCGACGGCATTGGTCTGTCAGGTCACGACGACCACAGCGACAAGGAAACCGGCGACCTGCGGATGCTGCCGGTGCTGACGAAGCGGGCGGCGCTGCTGCTCCACCGGCTCACGACGGAACGGTCACGCGAGCTTCGGCCCCACTAGCCACCGCGCACGTCGGGAGCGTCAAACCGGCACTTCCGGCTGCGCGAAGGTCACCACACCGGCCAGGGGACTGCTGGCACTCCCCTGCGTGCGGATCGGCATCCGGCCCGCGAGGTACGCGGTTCTTCCCGCTTCGACGCCGCCGCGGAATGCCGCGGCCATGAGCACCGGCTGCCGCGATTCGGCGATCGCCGTATTCACCAGGACGGCGTGCGCTCCCATTTCCATCACGTCTGCCGCTTCGCTCGGCACGCCGAGCCCGGCGTCGACGACCACCGGCACCGACGCCTCCTCGATGATCACCGCGAGACTCGCACGCGTCAGCACGCCGCGGCCCGACCCGATTGGCGAGGCCAGCGGCATCACCGTTGCGCAACCGGCCTCCGCGAGCCGCCGCGCCAGCACCGGATCGGCGGGCATGTATGGCAGCACGACGAATCCCTCACCCACGAGGATCTCCGCGGCGCGCAGCGTCTCGACGGGATCGGGGAGGAGGTACTTCGCGTCGGGAATCACCTCGAGCTTCACCCAGTCGGTGCCGCTCATCGCGCGCGCGAGCCGCGCCACGCGCACGGCTTCGGCCGCCGTCTTGCATCCCGCGGTGTTCGGCAGGAGCTGGTACGCGCTCAGGTCGATCGCGTCGAGAATTCCGACATGGCCCGGCGCGCCGATTTCCAAGCGGCGAATGCTCACCGTCACGATTTCCGTGCCGCTGGCAGCGAGCGCCTCGCGCATGATGCCGAAGTCGTGGTACTTCCCCGTGCCGAGCATCAGGCGCGACCGGAAGGAACGCCCGTCGATGATGAGCGGGTCGGACCCGCCCTGCTGCGACTGGTCGTACACGTCAGCCTCCCTGCATCATGGTGACGATCTCCACCGTGTCGGGCGGTTCGAGCGGGACGTCGGGAATTTTTCCGGCGCGGTAGATGGCGTCGTCGTGCATGACCACGACGCGGCCCTGCTCGATTTTGAGATCGGCGAGCAGCTGGTGCAGCGTGAGCCCTTGCCGATGCGGGTACAGGTCGCCGTTCACGCGCATGGCACGCTCTGCAGTTGCGCGGCGAACGCGGCGGCCGCCTCGGCCGGGTCGGCTGCGTCAAGCACCGCGCGCACGAGTGCGATACGCGACGCCCCGGCGGACAGCACTTCACCGACATTGTTGAGCGTGATGCCGCCTATGGCAAACCACGGAATGCTGATGTCACGGCCGGCCACGTCGCGTACGTACGAGAGTCCGGCCGCCGCGCGCCCCGGCTTCGTCGGCGTCGGCCATACCGGCCCCACCGCGAAATAGTCCGCCGCGTCGGCCACGGCCCGCTCGGCGTGCGCCACGGCGTGGCTCGACCGTCCGACGATGCCGCCGGGAAAAATCCGTCGCGCCCACTCGACAGGGAGGTCCGTCTGCCCCAAGTGCACGCCGTCGGCGCCGACGGCAAGCGCCACGTCGACGCGATCGTTGATGATGAACGGCACGCCGGCATCCCGCGCGAGCGCCATCGTGCGGTCGGCCAGTCGCATGCATGGCAACGCGTCGAGTTCCTTGGCGCGGAGCTGCAGCAGGTCCACCCCGCCTGAAAGCGCGGCCCGCACGCGATCGAGAAACTCGATGTCCGTCATCGACGGTCGCGGCGTGGCCACCAGATAGAGCCGTCCCGGCATCATAGCACCTCCGTCAGCGCGGTCGTTCGTCCGTGAGCGCGACGCCAGAGTGCGCCCAGCGGATGCACGGGGCGGCGGCCTCCGCCCACGTCGAGATCGGCGCCTGCCGCGATCGCCGCCGCGACGAAGCGCTGCGCCTCGCGGCACGCGTCGGCCATCGTGAACCCCCGCGCGAGGAACGCCGCGATCGCCGACGAGAGCGAGCATCCCGTACCGTGCGCTCCTGTCGTCGGCACCCGCGGCGTGCGCAGGTCGAGGAACCGGAGGCCATCGAAGAGGATGTCCACGCAGTCGGGTCCGTCGTCGAGGTGTCCGCCGGTCACCAGCACCTGTGCCGCACCGAGCGCGTGCAGGGCACGCGCGGCCTCGCGTATCTCCGGCCGTGAGGCCGGCGCAGCCGTGCCAAGCAAGACGCCAAGTTCCGGAATGTTCGGGGTGATGAGCGTGGCCAAGGGCATCAGTTCACGCCGCAGCGCGTCGAGGCCGTCGCTGTCGAGCAGCGACTGCCCGGTGCCCGATCGGATCACCGGGTCGAGCACCACCGGGCCCGCCGCATGCGAGCGCAGCACACCGGCCACCGCCCGCACGATACCGGCGCCGCCGAGCGCACCGATCTTCACCGCGTCGACCGTCACGTCGTCGAGGAGCGTGCGAAGCTGCAGCGCGACGAACTCGGATGGCGGGAGGTGCACACCGGCAACGCCGCGCGTGTTCTGCGCCGTGAGGAGCGTCACCACGGCACAGCCGTAGACCTCGAGCGCGGCGAATGTCTTGAGGTCCGCCTGGATGCCGGCGCCGCCTCCGGGATCAGAGCCGGCAATGCTCAGCACATTCGGAATCGTTCGCACGGCGGCAGCTTCGGACATCACACGACGGCTTCCTGCTTCTGCGGCGTCGCCTCGACGTACAGCTCGCCGCCGCCATCACGGAATTCCGCGGCCTTCTGCTCAAGCCCGTCGGTAATCACCGCCGCGGCCGCGACCCGTTCGCTCGCCGCGTACTCGCGCACTTGCTGGGTGATGTTCATGCTGCAGAACTTCGGTCCGCACATCGAACAGAAGTGCGCGACCTTCGCGCCCTCGGCGGGCAAGGTCTCGTCGTGGAATGCCGCGGCCGTCACGGGGTCGAGCGACAGGTTGAACTGGTCGCGCCACCGGAACTCGAACCGCGCCTTGCTCAGCGCGTCGTCCCGCTCACGGGCGCGTGGATGGCCCTTGGCCAGGTCTGCCGCGTGCGCCGCGATCTTGTACGCGATCACGCCGGCCTTGACGTCGTCACGATTGGGGAGGCCAAGGTGTTCCTTTGGGGTGACGTAGCAGAGCATCGCCGTGCCGAACCATCCGATCATGGCGGCCCCGATGGCGCTGGTGATGTGGTCGTAGCCCGGCGCAATGTCGGTGGTGAGCGGTCCGAGCGTATAGAAGGGCGCCTCGGCGCACCACTCGAGCTGCTTGTCCATGTTCTCCTTGATGAGGTGCATGGGGACGTGTCCCGGTCCCTCATTCATGGTCTGGACGTCGTGCTCCCAGGCCACGCGGTTCAGCTCGCCCTGCGTGCGCAGCTCGGCGAACTGCGCCTCGTCGTTCGCATCGGCGATCGACCCGGGACGCAGGCCGTCGCCAAGCGAGAACGACACGTCGTAGGCCTGCATGATCTCGCAGATCTCGCGGAAATGCGTGTACAGGAAATTCTCGCGGTGGTGCGACAGGCACCACTTCGCCATGATCGCGCCTCCGCGCGAGACGATACCCGTGAGCCGGGTGGCCGTGAGCGGGACGTAGCGGAGGAGCACTCCGGCGTGGACGGTGAAATAGTCCACGCCCTGCTCCGCCTGTTCGATGAGCGTGTCGCGGTAGATCTCCCAGGTCAGCTCTTCCGGCGCGCCGCCCACCTTCTCGAGCGCCTGATAGATCGGCACGGTACCGATCGGGACGGCCGAGTTCCGGATGATCCACTCACGCGTCTCGTGGATGTCCTTGCCCGTGGAGAGATCCATCACCGTGTCGGCGCCCCAGAGCGTCGCCCAGCGGAGCTTGGCCACTTCCTCCTCGATGCTCGACGAGACGGCGGAATTCCCGATGTTGGCGTTGATCTTCACCTTGAACTGGCGGCCGATGATCATCGGCTCCGCCTCGGGGTGATTGATGTTCAGAGGGATGATCGCGCGCCCTCGTGCGATCTCGGCGCGCACGAACTCCGGTTCGAAGCCTTCACGAAGGGCCACGAATTCCATCTCTCTCGTGACTTCGCCACGGCGCGCGTAGTGCATCTGCGTGACACACCCGTTGCCGCGGACGGCGCTTCGTACGAGCGCCTCCGGCAGTTGTCCGTCGCGGCCCGGCCGCCGCGTGCGCTCCGCCGGCGACACGTCGCCGCGGTCGCGAATCCATTGCGCCCGCAGCGGCGGAAGTCCCGCACGCACATCGTGTCCCTGCGG
>JRHI01002799.1_pt1 | contig 11333 bp, 12 predicted proteins | sample 215371 | NCBI WGS metagenome assembly JRHI01 (sample SAMN02929681, study PRJNA255918) | sediment metagenome | biome: cave system; feature: Ice Cave; material: Sediment; isolation source: sediment from deep within a dark volcanic ice cave with no known source of... ... | reverse complement strand
GGTCAAGGCCCAGTCATCGAACCAGTGCATGGCTTGTCGCTACCTCGCTTCAGAGGACATTCGTCAGGTACACGGCGAGGCTCAGCACGGCCACACCGAGGAAGAGCATGAGCGCGTACCGCTGCACGCGCCCGGACTGGATGCGTTGGAGCTCCCCGCTCGCGGCATCCGCTTCGTAGGCGAGCCCGTTGACGGCGCCGTCGACGAGTCGCTGGTCGACGACGTCGTAGGTGTAACGGGCCAGGACCGAAGTCCCGCGGGCGAGGCCGTTCACGAACCCGTCGATGACGTGCTGGTTGACCCAGTACGACACCCGCGCCACCGAGCCTCGGATTCCGTCGATGATGACGTCTTCGTAGAGGTGATCCAGGTAGTACTTGTTGACGAGGAACGTGTAGCCGGCACGCGCCAGAGGGTTGCGTTTCGTGAGATCGCGGAAGGCGCGCTGCTCCTCGTGCTGGAACCAGTAGTAGGCGGCGATGCCGATCGCGGCGACGGCGATCGCGACCGAGATCACGGCCTTCGGGTAGTCGAACGCCGCGTGACTGAGCGCGGGGAACGCGACTTGGGGGTCGACCCATTCCTTGAACTTCTCGATGCCGAACGGAGCCGCGTTGACGAACCCGGCGACGATCGACAGGCCGGCGAGCACGAGCAGGGGGACGGTGATGAGGCGCTCCGACTCGTGGGGGTGCTCGTGGCCTCGGTATTCGCCGAAGAAGGTGAGATAGACGACGCGGGTCATGTACGCCGCGGTGAGGAAGGCGCCGACGAGGCCGACGACGAGGAAGGTGTCGAAGCCGTTGGAGCCGGCGTTCACGAGGATCTCGTCTTTGGACCAGAAGCCGGCCAGTGGGAAGATCCCGGCCAGCGCGGCGGATCCGATCACGAAGGTCCAGAACGTGGTCGGCATGCGCTTGCGCAGGCCGCCCATCTCGCGCATGTCGAAGGTGTGGCCGGCGCCGTGGCTCACCGACCCGGCCCCGAGGAAGAGCAGCGCCTTGAAGAAGGCGTGGGTGAAGAGGTGGAAGACCGCGGCGGTCCAGGCGCCGACGCCGAGGCCCATCACCATGTAGCCGAGCTGGCTGATGGTCGAGTACGCGAGGACCTTCTTGATGTCGGTCTGGACGAAGGCCAGCACGGCACCGATCAGGATGGTGACGCCGCCGATGAGCGCCATCATGTTGACGCCGCCGTGCCCGATCGAGAACCCGTTGAAGAACACCGGGTAGACGCGGGCGCCGACGAAGACGCCGGCGACGACCATCGTGGCGGCGTGGATGAGCGCGGACACGGGCGTCGGGCCGGCCATGGCGTCGGGCAGCCAGGTATGCAGGGGGAACTGTCCGCTCTTGCCCATGATCCCGATCATCAGGCAGACCGCGGCGGCGAGGAGGAGGTCGTGGTGGGCGTGGGCGCCCGCGGCGTAGAGGTTCGTCGCGCCGATCCCGAACGACCCGACCGTGAAGAAGAGGATCACGATCCCGATCATCAGTCCGACGTCGCCGGTGCGGGTGGTGAGGAACGCTTTGATCGCCGCCCGGCTGTTCGCGGCGTCTTCCCACCAGTGGCCGATGAGCATGAACGAGCACACGCCGACGAGCTCCCAGCCGACGAGGAGCTCGAGCATGTTCTCCGCGACGACGAGGGTCGCCATCGACGCGGTGAACAACGACAGGGCCGCGAAGTACCAGGTGAAACGACGATCGCCGCGCATGTAGGCGCTGGAGTAGACGTGCACCAGCAGGGAGATGAGGGTGACGACGACGAGCATCATCACGGTCAAGCCGTCGACGTAGGTGCCGACCTCGAACTTGACGGAGCCGTTCTGCCACCAGGTCACGGATTCGGTGACCGGCTGCACGACGTGGTTGCCGCCGGCGGAGGTCGCGAGGCCCTTGGTGAACGCTGCGAGGCCTTGGCTCGAGCCGGTGGCGTTGTCGACTCGCTGGACCCATTCGACGGCTGCGACGCACGACGCGATGAACGAGGCGCCGACCGCGGCGATTCCGATCGCCGCGCCCTGTTTCGGTGAGCGCTTGCCGAACAGGATGATCGCGAGAAAGGAGACCGCGGGCAGCGATGGGATGAGCCAGGCGTTCTCGAGCATGATTCGTCAGCCCTTCAGCTGGTCGATCTCGTCGAGGTTCGGGCTCTTCAGGTTCCGGTAGATGAGCAGCACGATGGCGAGCCCGACGCCCACCTCGGCGGCGGCGATCGTGATGACGAACAGGGCGAACACCTGGCCGCTGACGTTCTTGGTGAACGCCGCGAACGCGATGAGGTTGATGTTGACGGCGTTGAGCATGAGCTCGACGCTCATGAGGACGAGGACGCCGTTGCGGCGGGCGAGGACGCCGTAGATCCCGGTGCAGAACAGGAAGGCACTGAGGATGAGGAACTCGTTGAGTTGCACCTCAGTCCTTCCTGGCGAGGACGACGGCGCCGACGAGGGCGGCGAGGAGCAGCATCGAGACGACCTCGAAGGGGACAACGTAGACCCGGAAGATGTTGTGGCCGACGGTGCTGGTGCGGCCGAGGGTGACCAGCGCGTGGCTGAACTGGATCTTCTTCCCGCCGAAGGCGTCGAGGAGGAGTGCGATGAGCACGCCGAGGACGAACAGGGCGGCCACGACGGCACCCCACCGTTGGTCGTTGTCGAGGCTCGCTCCCTCACCACGCATGGGCGCGCGGGTGAGCATGACGCCGAACAAGAAGAGGATGATCACGGCGCCGATGTAGATGAGGACTTGGACCCAGGCAACGAACTCGGCGGCGAGCAGGATGTACTGGGCTGCGGCGCCGGCAAGGACGACGACGAGGAACAACGCGGCGTGGACGACGTTGCGGGTCCGCACGACGCCGATCGCGGCGGCGCCCATCGCGAGGGCGAGGACCCAGAAGGCGACCTGCTGCTCCCACACGGCGCTACTTCTTGCCTTTCGTTTCGGCGCCGACCTCGAGGGGCTCGGGTTCGGGGACGCTCTCCATCCATTCGCCGAGCTTGACCTTGTCGTGGAGCATGTGGGAGATCTGGAATTCCGAGTACTCGTACTCCGGGCTCCAGAACAGCGCGTCGAAGGGGCAGACCTCGACGCAGATACCGCAGTACATGCACAGGGCGTAGTCGATGTCGAAGCGGTCGAGCACGCTCACCGAGCGGGGCCGCCCGCCCTCGCGGCGGGGGGGACGTTGCTCCTTGTGCCCTTCGATGTAGATGCACCAGTCCGGGCACTGGCGTGCGCACAGCATGCACACGGTGCAGTTCTCTTCCTTGAGGGCGATGACACCGCGGGCGCGCGGCGCCGGTGCCTCTTTCTCGTGCGGGTACTGCACCGTGACCGCCGGGCGCAGCATCGTCTTGAGCGTGACGCCGAGACCGCCGATGAGCCCGGGAACCTTGGGCTTGGGGAATTTCGGGGGCATCAGAACGCGACCTTGAAGACGCCGGTGAGCAGGATGTTGGCGAGCCCGAGGGGGATCAGGACCTTCCAGGCGAGGGCCTGCAGCTGGTCCTCACGAAGCCGCGGATAGGTGAAGCGCACCCAGAACATGAGGAACGCGACGAACATCAGCTTCGCGAACAGCACCACCGGCCCGAGGATGTTGGCCAGGTCGCCGTGGACACCCGGGACCGCCCAGCCGCCGAGGAAGAGCGTCGCCGCGATCGCGGAGAACGCGAACGCGGTCCCGAACTCACCGATGAAGAAGAACAAGAACCGAAACCCCGTGTACTCCACCATGTAGCCGGCGACGAGCTCGCTCTCGGCGACCGGCATGTCGAACGGGGTCTGGGTGAGCTCGGCTTGCGACGCGACGAGGAACAGCGCGAATCCGACGAACTGCGTGAGGACGAACGGCTCACCGAGACCGCCCCAACCGAAGATGGAGCCGCCCTGCTGGGAGAGGACGATGCCCTGGAGGCTCATCGTCCCGGCCTGGATGACGACACCGACGACGGCCAGGAGCAGCGGGAGCTCGTAGGCGATGAGCTGCGCGGCGGCTCGCAGCGCGCCGAGCAGCGCGAACTTGTTCGCGCTGGCCCATCCGGCCATGAGGACCCCGATGACCGAGAGGCTCGACACTGCGAGCGCGTAGAAGACGCCGACGTCGAGGTTCTTGACGACGAGGTCGGGCCCCATCGGGATCACGAGGAAGACGAGGAAGGTCGACATCACGACCACCGCCGGTGCCGCGGCGAAGACTCGGCGGTCCGACTCCGCCGGCATGATGTCCTCCTTCTGGAGGAACTTCAGGCCGTCGCCGACGAGCTGGTACCAGCCGTGGAAGCCGCCGGGGTCCATAGGCCCGAGGCGGCTCTGCATGTGGCTCATCATCTTCATCAGGAAGACGTAGCCGAGCACGATGGCGCCCAACGGGATCACGGTGAGGACCACGATCGTCTTGATCGCGAGGGTCGTGCCCCAGCCGAGGTTCAGCGCGAGCGTCGGGATCGTGGCCATCACCGGTCGATGTCACCGAGGATGAAGTACAGCGACGCGAGGATCGTGATGATGTCCGGCACGTAGACGCCGCGCAGCAGCCACGGCAGGATCGACACGTTGCTGAACGACGCCGACCGGATCTTGACCCGGAACGGCCCCGTGGCTCCCTTCGAGATGACGTAGTAGCCCATCTGCCCGAGCGGGTTCTCGGTCTCGACCCAGATCTCACCCTCGGGCACCTTGATGATGCGCGGCACCTTCGCCATGACCGGACCGCTCGGGATGCCGTCGAGGCACTGCAGCACCATGCGGGCGGCTTCGCGGGTCTCTTGGAGCCGGACCCAGTAGCGCGAGTACGAGTCGCCGTCGGGGTGCGTCCAGACCTTGAAGTCGAGGTCGGGGTAGGCGAGGTACGGCGGTCCGTCGCGGCGCAGGTCCCAGTCGACGCCCGAGGCGCGCAGGTTGGATCCGGAGACGCCGTACGAGGTGCCGATGTGGCCGGGGATGATCCCGATCCCGCGCGTGCGGGCCTCGAAGATCTCGTTGCCGAGCACGAGGTCCTCGAAGTCGTCGCACGCGTCGAGGACGACTTTCATCGTGGATCGGCACTCGGCGATCCATCCCCAGGGGACGTCGTCCTTCAGTCCGCCGATCCGGTTGAAGTTGGGGTGGAAGCGCCCGCCGGTCGCAGATTCGATGAGGTTCAGGACGTACTCGCGGTCGCGGAACCCGTAGAAGACGGGGGTGAGCGCGCCGACTTGGGCGGCCATCTCGCCGAGGAACAGCAGGAAGGTGGCGATGCGCGAGAGCTCGGTGAGGATGGTCCGGATGTACTTGGCCCGGGGTGGGGCCTCGATGCCCATGAGCTGCTCGGCGGCGTCCATGAACGGCACTTCGTTGGCGAAGCTCGAGAGCCAGTCGATCCGGTTGATGAGGGTCGTGATCTGGGGGTAGGTGCGGAACTCGGTCAGCTTCTCGTACCCGCGGTGCATGTATCCGATGATCGGGTCGGCGGACACGACTCGCTCCCCGTCGAGTCGCACCACGATGCGGAGCGTCCCGTGCGTGGCGGGATGTTGGGGTCCGAGGTTCAGGATCATGTCGCCGGTGTCGAGCTCGACGTTGACCTGCGCGTCGGCGAGGTGGTGCAGCGCGGACGGGTCCGCGGCGAAGCGGGGCGCGGGCGTGTCGGTGGTGCTCATGACGCGTCCTCGTCACCCGCGGGTACCGCTGCCGGTTCGGGGGTGTCGCCGCCGGGCATCGCCTCGACGTCGACGAGGCCCGGCCAGGGCTTCACGACTCGAGCGAGGAGCGCGTAGTCCTTGCGGAGGGGGTGGCCTTCGAACTCGCTCGGCAGGTAGAGGTGGCGCAGCGCCGGGTGGTCGTCGAACACCACGCCGAACATCTCCCAGCACTCCCGTTCGTGCCAGTCCGCGCCCGGGTAGACGGGAACCCACGATGCGACGGCCGAGGGTTCGTCGCCGACGTCGGTCTTGAGCGTCAGCCCGTAGTGCCCGCTGGTGGACTGGACGTGCGCGAAGACCTGGAACCGCCCGGCGGAACCTGCGGCGCCGAAGGTCATCTCGGTGGGCTGCACGGGTGATGAGGTGTCGCCACCGGCGGCGTCGCCCTCGCGGGGCGCGGGTTGCCAGTCGATGCCCGAGATGAAGCAGAGGTAGTCGCATTCGAGCTGGTCCTTGACGACCTCGGCGGCGCGACGCCACGACGCCGGCGTGATCCGGACGACGAGGTCGTCGTAGACGACGGCGCTGTCGAGGACCGCGTCGCCCAGCGTCTCCTGCAGCCGTCCGAGCATCCATTCATGCTTCGGATTCGGCGTGGGCTGAGGGTCTTGCGCCGGGTCGGTGGTGGGGTCGTCAGGCAACGACGATCGGCTCCCCGCGCCACCGCTGAGCCATCTCGTCGTTGCCGAGTCCTTCGTGCTGGATGCGCTCCTGGAGCAGGACGATTCCCTCCAGGAGGGCTTCGGGCCGCGGCGGGCAGCCCGGCACGTACACGTCGACGGGGATGATCTGGTCGACGCCTTTGGTCACCGAGTACGAGTCCCAGTACGGACCGCCGCAGTTCGCGCAGGACCCCATCGAGATCACGTACTTCGGGTCGGGCATCTGCTCGTAGAGACGCTTGATCGACGGCGCCATCTTGTCGGTGACGGTTCCGGAGATCACGACCAGGTCCGCTTGGCGGGGGCTGGCCGGGAACGGGATGACGCCGAGGCGCATGACGTCGTAGCGGGGGCTGACGAGCGCAGCGCCCATCTCGATGGCGCAGCACGCCAGACCCCACTGAAACATCCAGAGCGAGTACTTGCGGCTGTAGTTGAGGAGCCACGTGAGCGGCTTCGGCAGTCGACCCTGTTCGACTAGGCCCACCGGAGCACTCCCTTGCGCCAGGCGTAGACCAGGCCGAGGGTGAGCACCACGATGAAGACGGTCATCTCGACCAACCCGAACACGTCGAGGGTCTTGAGGTTGACGGCCCACGGGAAGATGAACACCGCTTCGACGTCGAAGATGACGAAGAGCAGCGCGTAGATGTAGTAGCGGACGTTTGACTGGCCCCACCCGCCGACGGGGTCCGATCCGGACTCGTAGGTGATGAACTTCTCGGGTTGCGGCCGGTTCGGCCGCAGGAGCCGACCGGCTCCGAGCATCGCCCCGAACATGAGCGCGGCCGCGCCCATCAGCACCGCGACGGCCAGGTATTGCCGGTAGAACTCGGTCACCGCGAGCCGGCCCTCTCGATCCCCCGGGGATGCACCGGGCGCGGAGGTTATCAGCGACCATCGTCCGCGCTTGAACCGTCGGAGCGGAGGTCCTGCGCGACGATGACGGGGACGACGAGGAGGCCGGGCGTGCGAGCACAGCGAGCGCGGCGCGGTGCCGGGGCTCGCCGCCCGGTGACCGCGTTCGTACTCTCGGGTGGCGGCAACCAGGGTGTGGCGCACGTCGGGATGCTCCGCGCGCTGCTGGAGCGCGGGATCGTCCCCGACGTCGTCGTGGGGACCTCGGCCGGTGCGCTGAACGGCGCCGCGATCGCCACCTCCCCGACGCTCGAGCGGGTCGACGAGCTGGAGCACATCTGGCTGGGCTTGCGAGGCGACCAGATCTTCCCGGGTGGTGCGCTCAAGCGGGCCTGGAACGTCCTGCGCCGCGGCGACCATCTGTCACCGAACGACGGCTTGCTCGCGGTGCTCGAATCGTCGGGGTCGGCCGAGGACTTCGCGAGCCTCGCGGTCCCCCTGCGGATCGTCACGACCGACCTCGACACTGGTGACGAGATCCTCGTCGTCGCCGGCCCGATCGTCCCCGCGCTGTTGGCCAGCTCGGCGATCCCCGGGGTCTTCCCTCCGGTGGAGCTCCACGGCCATCGGCTCGTCGACGGCGCAGTGGTGAACCTCGTGCCGATCTCGCATGCGCTCGCGGGACCCACGGAGCGGATCTTCGTCCTCGACGTGTCCGATCCGATCGGAGATCGGCCCATCCGGTCACCGCTCGACGTCGCGATCCGCGCCTTCGCGATCTCGCGGGATCAGCGCTTCGAGCTCGAGCTGCAGTGGGTGCCGCCCGACGTCGAGCTGGTCGTGCTCCCCGCACCGCTCGACGACCGCGAGTTCTTCGAGTTCTCGGGCGGCGTGGCCCTCATCGAAGAGGCGTACAAGATGGCGTCCGGCGCCCTCGACGAGTACCAGGCCCGGCCCGGTCGACGACGACCGCCTCGGCGGTTCTGGTCGCGGAGCGGCTAGCCCGCCGCGGTCACGCGTTCCAGCGTCTCAGCGTCAAGTCTTCGCGCTCGTGGCCGAGCACGTTGATCGTCGTGGTGTCGAGGGCGAACTGGGCACCAGCGGGGGCGGTGAAGCCGAGGTATACCGCGGTGAGCACGCGCAGGATGTGCCCGTGCGCGAAGAGCAGCACGTCACCGGACGCCGCGGTGGCGCGTCGGATCACGGCGCGGGCGCGGTCCTCGACCTGCGCCGCGGTCTCGCCTCCGGGCGGGTCCCCGTTCCAGATCGTCCATCCCGGCCGTCGCACACGGATCTCGTCGGTGGTCAGTCCTTCGTACGCCCCGTAGTCCCACTCCCGGAGGTCGTCGTCGACTTGCGCGTCCGGGTACCCGGCGAGCCGGGCGGTCTCGCGGGCCCGTTGCAACGGGCTGGTGAGCACGAGGGTGAAGGAGTGGCCGGCGAGGCGGGCGGCGAGGGCCCGCGCCGCGTCCGCGCCCGCCGGCAGGAGCGGGGCATCGGTGCTGCCGGTGTGGCGCCCGTTCTCGCTCCACTCGGTCGCACCGTGGCGAACGACCCAGAGCTCGGGTGGTGGCGACGTCACGTCCGCAGGGCTCGGTACCGGCGGATCAGCGCGTTCGTCGACGAGTCGTGCTGGAGGGTGGGCTCGGTGGAGGCGTCCAGCTCGGGGATGATGTCGGAGGCGAGCTTCTTGCCGAGCTCGACGCCCCATTGGTCGAACGAGTTGATGTTCCAGATCGCGCCTTGGGTGAACACCTTGTGCTCGTACAGGGCGATGAGTTGACCGAGGGTGCTGGGGTTCAGCTCGGGGATCAGCATCGTGTTGGTGGGATGGTTGCCGGCGAACGTTCGGTGTGGGACCTGGTACTCCGGGACGCCTTCGGCCCGCACCTCGTCGGCGGTCTTTCCGAACGCGAGGGCTTGGGGCTGCGCGAACAGGTTGGCCATGAGCAGGTTGTGGTGGTCTCCGACGTGGTGTCGGGGGCGGCAGAACCCGATGAAGTCGCACGGGATCAGCTTCGTGCCTTGGTGGATGAGCTGGTAGTAGGCGTGCTGGCCGTTGGTGCCGGGTTGACCCCAGACGATCGGGCCGGTCTGGGTGTCGACCGGCTCACCGTCGCGGGTGACGGACTTGCCGTCACTTTCCATGTCGAGCTGTTGGAGGTAGTCGGTGAGACGAGCGAGGTACTGGTCGTAGGGGAGGATGGCGACCGTCTCGGCGCCGAAGAAGTTGTCGTACCAGATCCCGATCAGCCCGAGGATCATCGGGAGGTTCTGCTCGATGGGTGCCGTTCGGAAGTGCTCGTCGATGCGGTGGAAGCCGGCCAGCATGTCGCGGAAGGCGTCGGGCCCGATCGCGAGCATGAGGGACAGCCCGATCGCAGAGTCGTAGGAGTACCGGCCGCCGACCCAGTCCCAGAACTCGAACATGTTGGCCGGGTCGATGCCGAATCGGGTCACCTCGGCCGCGTTGGTCGAGACGGCCACGAAGTGCTTGGCAACGGCACGGTCGCTGTGCAGCGCGGCGAGGGCCCATTCCCGGGCGGTGCGGGCGTTGGTCATGGTCTCGAGGGTGGTGAACGTCTTCGAGGCAACGACGAAGAGCGTCTCGGCGGGATCGAGGTCCTGGGTGCACTCCCAGAAGTCGGTGCCGTCGACGTTCGAGACGAAGCGGACGGTGAGAGACCGGTCGCTGAAGTCCTTGAGTGCCTCGTAGGCCATCCGGGGGCCGAGGTCGCTACCGCCGATCCCGATGTTGACAACGTTGCGGATCCGCTGGCCGGTGTGGCCGGTCCAGGCCCCGGAGCGAACCCGGTCCGAGAAGTCGGCCATCCGGTCGAGGACCCGGTGGACGTCGGGGATCACGTCGACGCCGTCGACGACGAGGTGCGCGTCTCGGGGGGCGCGGAGCGCGACGTGGAGCACCGCCCGACGCTCGGTGACGTTGATCTTCTCCCCCGCGAACATCGCGTCGCGGAGGGACTCGACGTTGGCGCGCCGGGCGAGCGCGAAGAGGAGTCGCATCGTGTCGGCGGTGAGCCGGTTCTTCGAGTAGTCGAGGTAGATGTCGCCCGCCTCGAGGTACATCGAATCGCCGCGGGTCGGGTCGGCGGCGAAAAGGTCGCGGAGGTGCACCGAACGCAACTGCTCGTAGTGCTCCGTGAGCGCGTGCCACTCCGCGGTGTCCACGATGCGCGTCATCGGGCCCTCCTGTCGGCCGCGGGCAGCCTACGGCGGACGGCCCCCGGCGCCCGCGGGTGGCAGTCGCGGGACTGCTCGACGAACCCGGATCTCCTGTTCGCGTTCGGCGGCCGGACCACCGAAGGGCCGGTCACCTCGACCCCTGGCGCGGTGGTCACGGCGCCGTCGTCGGTGCCGGTTCGGGCCAGTGGGCCCGGACCGGGACCGCATCCGAACACGACGTCCACGACCCGGATCAATGCGACCACCACCACGAGCCGCCCAGTGGGAACTGGTCGCGGCCGCCTCTTACAGCAGAAACGTCGCGTCGCGTGCCCAGTGCACGAAGGTGCCGGGGACGAGACCGACGACGATGACGAGCACGACGCAGGCGACGAGCACGACGCCGCTCCACAGGTCGACCCGCCGGGCCGGTCCGGCGGGTTCGGGCTCGGTGCCGTCGCGGGCGCTGAGCATCGAGAGCGCGATCCGCAGGTAGAAGAAGGCCGCGACGACGCCGGCGAGCACCCCGATGATCAGCAGCGCGTACTCGTTGGCTTGCGCGGCGGCGCTGAACACCTCGAGCTTGGCGACGAAGCCGCCGGTGAACGGCACCCCGGCTTGCGCGAGGACGAAGAAGATGAGCAGGCCGCCAACAACCGGCCGTTCCAGCGCCAGCCCGCGGTAGTCGTCGAGAGAGTGGTGGTCGTCACCGCGGCGGGTCGCGACGGTGATGACCGCGAAGGCCCCGATGGTCATGAACGCGTACACGAAGAGGTACAGCAGCGCGGCTTCGCGCCCCCGAGACGTGTTGGACTGGAAGCCGATGAGGATGAACCCGGCGTGACCGATGGAGGAGTAGGCGAGGATCCGTTTGATGTCGGTCTGGATGACGGCCGCGACGCTGCCGACGACGAGGGAGAGCACGGCGAGGACCCAGACAG
>JRHI01002795.1_pt1 | contig 11343 bp, 13 predicted proteins | sample 215371 | NCBI WGS metagenome assembly JRHI01 (sample SAMN02929681, study PRJNA255918) | sediment metagenome | biome: cave system; feature: Ice Cave; material: Sediment; isolation source: sediment from deep within a dark volcanic ice cave with no known source of... ... | reverse complement strand
GAGTTTTTGGAGTTTTTGGAGCAACCTGGAGGAAACTATCGGCTTGACTTAGCCAAATGGAAAATGTACATTCGCCACGCCTCGTTGAGGCTGGCGCGCCCGAAGCAGAAATTGAAATCACGCCGGAAATGATCGAGGCGGGGGTCTGCGTGCTTTGGGAGAGTGGCGCGATCGAGGCACCTATGGAGGATTTTAATCGGGAGTTGGTTCAGAAGATTTTTGTTGCGATGTTAAGTCGGTCATCGAAGTAAGTAGTGCTATTAAGTCTTTTTGTATTTTGTCAATAGCCTCATCAAATTTGGATATCTGGTAAAAGTCAAGTGGTGGTTGGTTCTTTTGTGATTTTTGTCTGATATCAAATCGTGCAGGTCTCAGTGAAGTGTTATAAGGAAATGTCGATGTCTGATCTCCATAATGGATTCTGTGGTGTGCCAAGCTATTTCTTGTATCCTTTAAGCTCATTAGCCTACTATTTATTTTATTCCATTTTGTTTTTAGTGCGATATATAGCGGTTCCTGCAAGAACAATTGGCAACTATCACCTTGACATAGTAAGCGCTATGTGTTGTAATGGCCTCTAGTCAAGGAGACCGTCATGGACGCCGATCTTTTCAATCCAATTTTCATAGACGAAAACAAGGCTCGCGAATGGCTTGAAGCGCGGGTTTGGGCAAACGGTCGCGCTTGCCCTCATTGCGGCGTTTTCGATCAATCAACGCTCATGCACGGCAAGTCTCACCGTCCCGGCCTCTATCAGTGCAATGCCTGCCACGAACCTTTCACGGTCACAGTTGGCACGCTGTATGAGCGCAGCAAAATTCCGTTACATAAGTGGCTTGCCGCGACGCACCTCATAATGGCGTCAAAGAAGGGTATGAGCGCCCTTCAAATCGGTCGCATGTTAGGCGTAAGCAAGAAAACCGCTTGGTTTCTGTGCCATCGCATTCGCGCATCGCTACAGGAAACAGGCCCGATCGGCGGTCCAAACAGCGTAGTCGAGAGCGACGAAACGATGTTCGGCGGCAAAGCCAAAAATCGCGCCTATGCCAAGAAAGAACCGAAAAAACATACTGTCCTAACGCTGGTCGAGCGCGACGGTCAAAGCCGCTCGTTCCATATCGCAAATGTGAAGGCCAAAACGTTGCGCGAAACCATCGTCCGCGTTGTCAGCCGCAAGTCGCACCTGATGACAGATGAACTCTCCTCGTATGAGAACATCGGCAAAGAATTTGCAAATCACAGCACGGTCAATCATTCGGCCGATGAATATGTTAGGCTCGGCAACTTCGTGCATATCAACACCGCAGAGTGTCGTTTCAGCCTGATGAAAAGAGCAGTTTTCGGCACGCATCATTCAGTTAGCGAAGCCCATTTGCCCAGATATTTAAGAGAATGGGATTACAAATGGAACACGCGTAAGGCGACCGATGCGGATCGTATGTCTCAGTCGATATCAGGCATTGTTGGAAAGCGCCTTACCTATCGGCGCATTGGTGAAGCCGCGAACGCCTAGACAGAAAGCACGCGCGTTTTTGCGCTGGCGAAAAGCGCAGAGGAGGCAAAATGGACGAAGACCCACAAAAAGTAAATTGCCCGGAATGTGGAATTGAAGCGAAAGTCGATATCAGAAATCAGATGATGCGGTCATTTATGATCGGCGAAGCCGCACTCCAACAAAAATGCAAGCACCTGGAGCAAGCGAAGAAAAATCTCATTTGCCCCAGCCTTCAGCCCGCACTCGCCAGTTTGGCAAATTCGATGCTGCCGTCGGGGAGCAAACGATAAGGCTCGAATGGTCGCCATGTGCCGCCTTCGTTGACCATGCCGAACACAATCACAGGTTCCGCATATGTCGGCGAGCCAGGCGGCCGGGGCGGCAGAATTTCTTTGCGCGAGGCCCGATGCTTCGGGCCGCCATTAACCGCAGCATCAACGGCGCGCTCAAATCGAGTCCAAGCATCAGGACGCAGCTCAAGATCATTTGTCTGATTATGTTTTACCATTAGAGACATCCATGTCAGATCCGAAAGCCGAAGCGCCACCGCAGCAGAATATCACTGTTACTACAAACCTGGATACCGAGCCAGCGCATGCTGAGCAGTTAGGACATATTTGCGTAAACTGGGCAAATCTTGAATGGCAAATGTACACTTTCGAGTTAGAATTGCTCCGAGTGTGCCCGCATTGCTCGATAAATATCGCAAACTGCCTGGCTTAGGCCTGCAGTTCTCTCCGAAAGGACATCCTCCGGGAAGGAAGCCAAAAGGCTTTCACGGCCGGCGTTGAGCATCTCTGGTGTGATTTCAATTTCGTTAGTTAGTTCGCCGGCCTGTCCCATTTACTCTACCCATATACCGTGCTATGTCAAGGTGATAGTTGCCGNAASAATNCATCAATAATATTAAGCCAAACGTTAAAATTTATTGAATACAGTATTATCCCGACCTTATTAGTTTCGCGCGTTCTTAGCAACAAACTGGCGATTGTTACTAACAAATCCTCCATCGCAGCCCAATGACAAAGCGCGTGGCCAATCGACGTATACAACACAACTTCTTGGTTCTTTTTAGTTTGTTTAGCCAACTCCTGAACTTGCGCTTCCCTTTCCGCAGCACCCGCTTTATCTTCTGCGGCTAGCCAACCGAGTGCGCGCTTTACCAATTTGAGCTGCGCCTCAGCTATCTGCCAATAGAGCCGAAATAATTGGCGCCGGAGACGCAAGCGGATGACGCGAAAACCTATTCCCATGGATTACACCGAGGAAGAAACCATAGCGCGCGCCGAATCCGCGCTAAAGCGCATGCTCGCTACGCCGCATCAGCCTCATAAGCCTATCGGGAMAAAGAAGATGAGTCCTAAGACAAAAAGCAAATCGAAGGCGCGTCCAGTTTGAAAGTGGCAACAATTCGCGGCGATTCGGAATCCGTTGGAAAGGCGGAATTGCCTACTAGCTGTGGGACGATCACCATGTATGATCGAGCGGCCACCGTTTGGAGCGCCGCCATGTCCGATCTACAGGTTTTTCATTTTAATGGAGACCGGCCAAACTTCGAAGCTTTTGGGCATGATAATGGCTTTCGCCATTGGCTTGCCTCAGATCTCATGCGAATGCTCGATTATTCGACCATGGGGCCGATAAAAAAGGCCATCAATAAGGCGATGGCGGCGTGCGCCAATCTCGGCGTTTCTCTCAATGAGAACTTTCGGGAAACGAAGGCGGCTACCGGCGTCGATTGGTGCTTGTCCAGGTTCGCCTGTTATCTGACCGTTATGAATGGCGATCCAAGGAATCAGAAGATCGCCTTGGCACAAGCATATTTTGTGACTCAAGCTGAGGCCTTTCGCCAGTATGTACAAGAAGCCGACGGCGTAGAGCGAGTCCTAGTTCGCGGGGAGGTTTCGGAACGCGAGAAGGCGCTAAGTGGAACGGCAAAGCAGCATGGCGTTGAAAATTATGCGTTCTTTCAAAACGCCGGGTATCGAGGTTTGTACAATATGGATTTCAAGCAGCTTGTACGAAAGAAAGGTGTGCCGGCTAGTCGATCAATCTTAGATTTTATGGGTAAGACGGAGCTTGCAGCAAATCTGTTCCGGATCACTCAGACCGAAGAGAAAATCCGCAATGAAGACATTCTTGGACAGCGGCCTCTGGAGAGGGCGCACGAATCTGTCGGAAGGGAGGTAAGAGACGCTATGCGCCGTATCGGCGGAACGCCTCCAGAACAGCTACCGCTCACTGATGATATCAAGAAAGTCCGAAGTGGGTTGAAGCGCACCGGCAAGGAATTTGCCAAGATCGACGGGAAAAAATCCTAACTTGTCGCTGGGTGCGCTGGCGAAAATATGAACGTGCTAACGCTTCATCTTTCTCCACCTCAGAAACCGTTTCACGATTTGCTGCCGTGTCTTCGGCTTAGTGAGGTCCATGATACGTGAGACGCCGGCCCTCAGTACCTTTGAGGGCGAGCGCAGCACGTTCGCCATCGGTAATATTGCGGGTGTTCCATTTGAAATCCCATTCGGTTAGATATCGCGGCAAATGGGCTTCGCTGATCGAATGATGTGTGCCGAAAACCGCGCGCTTCATAAGGCTGAACCGACACTCGGCGGTGTTGGTATGCACGAAGCCCCCCAGCTTGGCGAATTGATTTGCCGAGTGGTTCACGGTGCCATGGTTGGCAAATTCCTTGCCGACTTTTTCGTAGGACGCCAGTTCGTCAGTCATAAGGTACGACTTGCGGCTGACAGTTGTTACAATCTTTTCACGGAGCGTTTTAGCCTTCACGTTGGCGACATGGAATGAGCGGCTTTCACCGTCGCGATCAACCAATGTCATAACCGCGTGTTTCTTAGGGTCCTTCTTCGCATAGGCGCGGTTCTTAGCCTTGCCGCCGATGAAAGTTTCGTCGGCCTCGACAACGCTGCTTCGGCCGCCGATCGGCGCCGGATCGGCCGGCTTCATGCCCTCGCGAATGCGGTGGCACATGAACCATGTGGATTCATAGGACATCCCAAGCATGCGGGAGAGCTGTAACGCGCTCATGCCCTTCTTGCTCGCGGCCATCAAATAAGTGGCCATAAGCCATTTGCGCAGTGGGATATGGCTTCTCGCGAAGATTGTGCCGGTGCGAACCGTGAATTTCTCCCGGCAATCGTTGCAAAGGAACATGCCAGCTTGAGTTTTACCCGCCATCTTGTGAACGTTAAGCGAGCCGCAATGCGGGCAATTTACGCCGTTCGGCCAACGGTCGGCCTCCATGTGTTCCGTGGCCTTGGCTTCGTCGGTAAAGATTGGGTTAGCGAGATCGCATGTCATAGCGGTTAGCTCCTATGACCGCGATAGTACTCATGATTTTTGGCTAAGTCAAGCCGATAGTTGCCAACCTGGAGGCCATGTATATGTCGCCGAAGCACCGATCTGGGATCGTGCGAAGCCTACGTTGATCCGTAATGATCATCTTGTTTTAGGCATAACCAAAGTGGCACTTAACACTATCGCTTCAAGAGGTCTGTCGACGGCAATCGGGCAGCTTTACGGAGTCGTTGCTCCTGGTTTGATTCATGCGCAATATCTGTTCCGGGGATTAAAACGGCCAATGATGATTGGCAATAATCGCGGTGCGGCAGCTAGTAGACTGATTGCGAGCTGGGCTCAGCCCCGCGACGCCCGTCTTGTCGGAACTGGTCAAGATCCAAAGCTCGAGTATTTAGACGCTCCGTCCAACAAGGTGTTTGTTGTCACGATCTCGCTGAACGAAATGTTAGAGAGTTTCCCTCAGATATATGGATGGATGGACCACTGGACATGGATCGCCGCCGATCCGGATAAAACCGGTGCGCCAATCGAATGGAAAACGCGCTATGAGGAGTGTCTCTGGACCGCATCGCAGCCCGGATAAATTTCTGTTTTTTGGAGGAGAAGAGGGCTGTGTCACAAGATAACGCGATCAATCTACCGGATGGAGTGAAAATAGCCGAATTCAGGCCGATCGCTTATTTTGATAAGAACATGGACTGTATTCGCGTACTTACCCATGATTGCAGCGTCACAGAGCATCGCATCAGCGAGTTTTTTACAGTATTCGAACCAAATTATAGGACAAACTTCAGCCCTAAATATGTTGGCTTTACCATAAAAGGTGTGAAACAGTTATTCCACGACGCCGGGATACCATTTGACGGGACCCATAAACTTGTGGATATTATTGATAAACTGGTCAAATATCGTCCCGGGTCTGCTGTTTCAGCTATGATTGATCTTATCTTTACGCAAGTTCAGCCTGGAGATTTGTCCGTTAGCCTAGATCAAGCCGCCTAAAGCATTCGTGTTTTTTTGCGCCAGCGCAAAAAACGCCTCGCTTGCCTCTTAAAGTCTGGCTTCGTTAGGCCGCCGATAAGTAAGGCGCTTCCCGACAATGCCTTTCGCCAATTTCTCGGCGCGTTCCATATCGTTCGTGCCGAGTGCAACGCGATTGCTGTAGCGAAAATCGAACTCTGCAACATAGCGGTGTAAATGCTTTTCGGAGCAGTGCTGATAAACACCCGTCATGCCCCGTTTGAAGATGCTGTAGAAACCTTCAATGGTGTTGGTATGGACGCCGCCGCGCCCGTATTCGCCAGCGCTATGATTGACATATTCATGGCTAGCGAACTCTTTGCCTAAATGTGCATATTGGCCAGCGTCGTCGGTCATGACGGCAGTCTCTTTCGCAATGTTAGCGCGAAGGATCGGAACCAAATGAGCGGCGGTTGTGTCTGCAACATGAAAGCTGCGGACCTTGCCGCCGCGCTCGACAAGCGAAAGAACAGCATGCTTGTGTGCAAAGCCACGACGCTTCTTCATATCGGATTTGTTGCCGATGAAAGTCTCGTCAATTTCGACGATTGTTCCGGGGCCGCCCATTGGTGCAAGATCGCCAGCACGCATGGCCTCGCGCAGTCTATGCGTCATGAACCAGGTAGACTTGTAACTAACGTCTAGCATGCGGTGCATTTGGTGCGTGCTCATCCCCTTCTTTGAAGAGGAAAGAAGGAAAAGGGCGGCAAGCCATTTCGTGAGCGGGATTTTCGAGCGCTCGAACACTGTTTTGACAGTTACAGTGAATTGTTCGCGGCACTCGTTGCACTGATAAAGACCAGCGCGGTGGACCGTTCCGTGCATTGCTGTGATGCGCGCTTGATCGGCGTTGCCACAATGAGGGCAAGTCGGGCCGTTCGGCCAAATCCGTGCTTCAAGCCATTCGCGGGCTTTGGTTTCGTTGGTAAAGATTTGGTTTTGCAGGTTGGCGGACATGGCTTACTCCTATGTCCGAAACCATACGCCTAAAGAGATGCTTTGTCAAGGTTACAACCGCCCAAAGTAGGCCTTTTGCGCAGCATGGGCGCGACGCCGGTCATCGCCGACGCGCTTGATCCAGCGGCTGTGATGGACGCAGTGGAGCGAGAGAAGCCGGAGATTGTGGTTCACGAACTCACCTCCATCAAGGACTTTGACATGCGCAATTTCGATCGGGGATTCGCCGCAACCAACCGATTGCGCCCAGAGGGTACGGATAATTTCCTGGCCGCCGCGCGGGCGGCCGGGGTACGCCGGTTCGTCGCGCAAAGCTTTTCGGGTTGGCCCTACGCGCGCGAGGGAGGCCCGGTAAAGACCGAGGAGGACCCGCTCGATCCAGAGCCGCCGGCGGCGTTTCGCCGCACGCTTGAAGCGATCCGCTATTTGGAATCCGCCATCACTGGCGAGACTTGCTTGGAAGGGCTGGTCTTGCGCTATGGTTCTTTCTATGGTCCAGGCACTGCGATCAGCCAGGATGGTTGGATGGCGAATGATGTTCGCAAGCGGCGCATCCCGGTCATTGGCGGCGGCGGCGGCGTTTGGTCGTTCGTCCACATCGACGACGCCGCCCGCTTCACGCGGGCCGCGGCCGAGCGCGGTGCACCCGGGGTCTACAACATCGTGGATGACGATCCTGCCCGCGTGTCGCAATGGCTTCCCGCCCTGGCGGGGGCGCTCGCCGCCAGAGCGCCACGCAGGATTCCCGCCTGGATCGCCCGTTTCGTCATAGGCGATGCCGTCATGTTCATGACCGATGCGCGGGGCGCCTCGAACGCCAAGGCAAAGCACGCCTTCGGCTTGGATTTGATATGGCCGAGCTGGCGGGATGGATTCATGAGAGGTCTCGGCGATCCGTCGCGAGCATAACTGCGCGGATACTCGCGGGCGCGTCATCATGAGGCGCCTATTCACCCGATCGCCCACGATTTCCGGCTTGGCTGGCGTGTTTCCACGGCCCATAATGGAGCTGTGAAACAGCGTGGCGCCCTTCATCGTCAAGCAACTCGATTCCCTGCGTCGCGCAGCCAGGTTCGCCAATGAGCAAAAACATTGCTCCTTATGGCGCCTGGGTCTCGCCGGTGAGCGTCGAACTCATGAGCGAGGCGGCGATCGGTCTTAGCGGCCTCTCCGTCGATGGCCAAGACCTTTACTGGCTCGAAGCCAGGCCGAGGGAAAACGGCCGCACGGTTTTGTGCCGCCGCCGGGCGGATGGCGAGATCGCAGACCTCACGCCGCCGCCCTTCAATGTGGGCAGCCGCGTGCACGAATATGGCGGCGGCGCTTACGCGGTGGAGGCGAGCATCGTGATCGTCAGCGAGCGTGCCGATGGGAGCGTCTGGCTCATCGAGGTGGGTCGCCCGCCACGCCGGATCGAAACGCCGGAAGGCTGCCGCTACGCCGATTTCGAATTCGACCTGCCGCGCCGCCGCGTTCTTGCCGTGCGGGAGGATCATCGCTCGCGCCCGCCCACCGATCCGAAGGCCGCTATCGTCGCCTTGCCGCTCGATCCGGCCGGGACCGAGACGATCTTGGTCGAGGGTCCGGATTTCCTGAGCTCGCCGCGGCTTGCCCCTGGCGGCGAAAGACTGGCCTGGATCGCCTGGGATCATCCAGACATGCCTTGGGACAGGTCCAAGCTTTTCGTCGCCAGTGTCACAAGAGAGGGCGCGGTCGAAGCCGCGCGTCTGGTGGCGGGCGAAACGCCGGAAGCAATCGTGCAGCCGGAGTGGTCGGCCGACGGCACGTTCTATTTTTGCTCCGACCGGACAGGCTGGTGGAACCTCTATGCGTTGCGCGGCGCCGCTACAGAATCCTTGGCGCCGGTCGCAGCCGAGATCGGCGGTCCGCATTGGGTTTTCCGCCAGTGCTACTACGATTTTCTCCCCGACGGGCGGATTGTTGCCGCGATCGTCCGCGACGGGATCAGGACCGCTGTGGCGATCGCGGGCGGCAGGACCGCGCGGCTTGGCATCGGCCAAGTACATGCCTGTCCGCGCCCGCTCGCCGATGGTCTGGCCTATATCGCGACGCCTCCGGCCGCGCCGCCCTCGGTCTGTTTATCGCCAAACGTGGATGGCGGCGCGCCGCTCGTTATTCGCCGCGCTGCCCCCGCCGTGCTCACGGAAGAAACCATTTCGCTCGGCGAACCTCTCGATTTCGCGGCCCGCGGCGGCCCCGGACATGGCTTCTGGTATCCGCCCAAGAACCGCGATTACAAAGGGCCTTCCGGCGAATTGCCTCCGCTCGTCGTCTTGTCGCACGGCGGGCCGACCAGCATGACCACCAACAGCTTTTCATTAAACATCCAATGGTGGACGAGTCGCGGCTTTGGCGTTGCCGATGTCAATTACGGCGGCTCAACCGGCTATGGCCGTGCCTATCGCGAGAGGCTCTATGGGCAATGGGGTGTCGTCGATGTCGAGGATTGCGCCGCCGCCGCGAGGCATCTTGTCGAACGCGGCCTCGCCGACGGCGCGCGCCTCGTCATTCGCGGCGGCAGCGCTGGGGGCTTCACCACCCTTGCCGCGCTGACGACCTTAAATCTGTTCAAGGCGGGCGCGAGCTTTTACGGCGTCGGCGATCTCACGCTGCTCGCCAAGGACACGCATAAATTCGAATCCCGCTACCTCGACCGGCTGATCGGACCCTTGCCGCAAGCACAAGCGCTCTATCGCGAGCGCTCGCCGGTCAATCATGTCGACCAGCTCGCCTGTCCGGTGATCTTTTTTCAAGGCGAGGACGACAAGACGGTGCCTCCCAATCAAGCGCAAAACATGGTTGAGGCCATGGCCGCGCGGGGCTTGCCTGTCGCCTATTATGCCTTCGCGGGCGAGGGCCACGGGTTTCGCAAGGCCGAAACCCTGCGCCGCGCGCTCGAACTGGAACTCGATTTTTACGGCCGCGTGTTTGGCTTCACCGCGCCGGGCTTGAGCGAGCGCGTCGAGATCGCGAACATGCCGGCCCGTGAAGGTTGAGCAGCCCCACACTTCAAATCAGCCCGGCGGCGATGTTGATCGTGAGGGCCAGCACCGCGCTGTTGAAAAAGAAAGCGAGGACGCAATGAACGAGCGCCACCCGCCGCATCGCCTGCGAAGAAATGTTGACATCGGCCGTCTGACACGCGACGCCGATCACGTATGAAAAATATAAAAAATCAAAATAGTTGGGGTCCCCGATTCCAGGAAAAGTCAAGCCGCCGCGCTCGGCCGCCGGTTTGCCCGGTTCGGCGAAATATTCATCGAAATATTCATGCGCGTAATGGAACGCGTAGGTCAGATGGATGAAGAACCAAGCGCTGACGATCGTCGCCGCCGCGAGCSCTATATGCAGGCCCTTKRSCATCCCCGAWARATCCTTGACGATGGCGAGCTCCGCGAMRATTGCGGCAATTGCCGCGAGCGCGGCAAGGCTGGTGAGCAYGAGAATAAAAAATYTTCCCTCGTCGCTCRTCCTKGCSCGCCGCCGCATCGATTGCGGAGTCGCCYGKGCGATCATGATSCCRGARGYAATGAAATAAAGCCAGGTTCCCGCGTTCCAGGCGATMAARAGCCTTGTYGCCAGGCGAWAYGAATCGGGCAAAASWRCGCCCGCGAGGAGGCYGRCCGCSATGCCCGCGAAGAGACGCGGATGGCCACGCACGAYGCGAAGGGGAAGCCAMAAYYGGAANCNGCGTCGCCGCCCTGGCGAAATTGGGCCGCGGCGCGGCATCAATGATTCCGAGCGGCGACGAAACGAGCCGCCTCTTTCAAGACCGTCGCCTTGGTGCCTTGCGGAAACGAATCGAGCGCGGCGATCGCCGCCGCCACGAGACTGTCGCGCCGCTCCCGCGCCGCATCGATGCCGAGCGCGGCAACGAGCGTTGCCTTGTTGCGGTCGGCGTCCTTGCCCACGCGCTTGCCGAGCGCCAACGCGTCGGCTTCGACATCGAGAATATCGTCGGCCACCTGAAACGCCGCGCCAAGCGCACGGCCATAACGAGAGAGCGCGGCCCTTGCCGGGGCCTCGGCGCGCCCAAGAATTGCGCCGGCATCGACCGCATAATGCAACAGCGCGCCGGTTTTCATCGCTTGAAGCTTTATCACCGCTTCGGCCATGTGCCTTTCCAGTGCCCGTTCGGCTTCGAGATCGAGCACCTGTCCGCCGATCATGCTTCCCAAACCGGCCGCGCGCGCCAGAGCGAGAACGAGTTCCGCGCGAACCCCAGGGTCCGAATGGGTCGCGGGGTCCGCCGTCACATCGAACGCATAGGTGAGAAGGCCGTCGCCAACGAGGATCGCGGTCGCTTCGCCGAAGGCCTTGTGGGTGGCCGGCCGCCCGCGTCGCAGATCGTCGTTGTCGAGGGCCGGAAGATCGTCATGGACGAGCGAGTAGCAATGGACCATTTCGACCGCCGCGGCGGCCCGCAACACGCCGTCACCTTCAACTCCGAAAAGCCTCGCCGTCTCGATCGTGAGAAAAGGCCGGAACCTCTTGCCGCCGCCAAGACAGGCGTAGCGCATGGCTTCGAG
>JRHI01002798.1_pt1 | contig 11344 bp, 8 predicted proteins | sample 215371 | NCBI WGS metagenome assembly JRHI01 (sample SAMN02929681, study PRJNA255918) | sediment metagenome | biome: cave system; feature: Ice Cave; material: Sediment; isolation source: sediment from deep within a dark volcanic ice cave with no known source of... ... | reverse complement strand
ATGCTGACCCTTGTGGAACAGGCTCTTAGAACTTAACCTGCGGTGCCTTGCGAACCGCTTCCGCTTCGCTGGCGTCGAGCTGGAAGAACTCGACCTGCTGGAAGCGGAACATGTTGCCGAGAACATTGGCCGGGAAGCGCAGCAACGCAGAGTTGTACTGGCCGACCGTGTCGTTGTAGTGCTGCCGCGCAAAGCCGATGCGGTTCTCGGTCGCCGTCAGTTCTTCCTGCAGGCGGGCGAAATTCTCATTGGCCTTGAGATCCGGATATGCCTCGACGACGGCAAACAGGCTCTTCAGCGCCCCGGTCAGGACGTTTTCCGCCTGCGCGCTTTCGCCGACCGTGCGAGCGCCCATGGCCTGGTTGCGGGCCTGGACGACGCGCTCGAGCGTCTCCTTCTCGTGGGTGGCATAGCCCTTGACGGTCTCGACGAGGTTCGGGATGAGATCGTGGCGTCGCTGCAGCTGGACGTTGATCTGAGACCAGGAATTCTCGGTCTCCACCTTGCGGGTGATGAGACCGTTGTAGACGGCAACGCCCCAGAGCAGGAGGATGACGCACAAAACGACAATGACAATCCACGGCAGCAAGGCGATAAAGTCGGCGAAGAGAAGCATTGGCGATGCCCTTTCTACACGGTGGCGCAGCGACAGGTTCCTTACGGATCGGAGCCTGGTTCTGGATCTTTTCTACATTCTATGGCGCCGCCTGCCACCCTCCCTTATTCGGCCGTGTCCGCGAGACATTTTTGTTTCCGACTGGAGATCGCCCCCGTATGATGCCTGGCACGCGCGGAGGCCTGCGGACAATTGGCTCGTCCGTCCGGCCCATGCCGCCATGAGGAGGAAAACGGATGCGTTGCCTGGCCGTCGGTCTGCTTCTGGTCGGAGCGGTGAGCTGGTCTGCCGCGGGCGAACCTGGTTCGTGGCCCCAATTCCGGGGGGCGGCCGGCACGGCACGGGCCGCCGGGGAACAAAAACTTCCTACCGAGATGGGCCCGCAACAGCATGTCCTCTGGAAGACCGATCTGCCCTTCGGCCATTCCTCACCCGTGGTCCAGGGCGAGCGCGTGTATCTCACCGCAGTGCGCGGGCAGGCGCTGCTGACCCTCGCGCTCGACCGCAAGACCGGCAAGATTCTCTGGGAGCGCGAAGCTCCGCATGGGCCGCTCGAGAAGATCCACCGCATCGGCAGCTACGCCCAGCCGACGCCGACAACCGATGGCGAGCGAGTCGTGAGCTTCTTCGGCTCAGCCGGGTTGTTCTGCTACGATACCAGGGGCACACCGCTCTGGAACTTGCCGATGGGGCCGTTCAAGAATGAGTTCGGCGCCGGTAGTTCACCGCTCCTGGTCGGCGATTACGTCATCCTGAACCAGGATCACGACAGCGCTTCCTTCCTCATGAAGGTGAAAAAACTCACGGGCGAGGTCGTCTGGAAAGTCAATCGCTCGGAGTTCCCGGTCGGCTACGCCACGCCGGTCATCTCGGAAGTCGCCGGTAAGAAGCTGGTCGTGGTCTGCGGCACGTTGCGCATCGTCGGCTACGATTTCGACACGGGCAAGGAGGTTTGGACGGTGCGAGGCATGTCGCGCGTCATGAACATGACGCCGTCCTTCGGTCCGGACGGCACGCTCTACGTCGCCGGCTGGGCGGCAGGCGCCGACGCTGGCGAGCGCTTCAAGGTGCAGCCTTTTGCCGAGATGATTGCCAGGTTCGACAAGAACAAGAATAGCACCCTGGAACTCGAGGAACTCCCGGCCGGTCCGATGAAAGAGCGCTTCAACCAGATCGACCGTGACAAGAGCGGCCACATAACCGAGGCGGAATGGGAAGGAATGCGTCGCATTTTCGAGGCGGCGCAGAATCGCATGGTGGCGATCAAGCCAGGCGGCGCCGGCGACATCACCGAGAGCCACGTCCTGTGGAGTTTCAGCAAGCAGCTGCCCTACGTCCCTTCGCCGCTCTTCTGCAACGACACGCTGTTCCTCGTGAAGGATGGCGGGATCGTCACGTCGCTCGATGCCCGCACCGGGAAGCTGGTGAAGCAAGAGCGGGTTCGCGGCACCGGCAGTTACTATGCCTCGCCCGTGGCCGGCGATGGCAAGGTGTACCTGGTCAACCAGGACGGCGACGTGACAGTCATTAGCGCTGAGCCGCACTGGCGCGTCCTGGCAACGGCCGAACTCGGCGAGTTGGTCTATGCCACGCCGGCACTGGTCGATGGCCGCATCTACCTGCGCACGCGCAGTCAGCTCTATTGTTTCGGCACGGAACCGTAAGCGTGTGACTGCAAGAATGGATCCGCACGCTGGGCAAGCAAGGGATCCTACTACTCTTACTTGGGCTGCGCGCCGGTCGACATCTCTAATCGTCGCCGCCGCTGCTGGGCACTACCGCGGTGCGATCGCCGGCCTCGAAGCGTTTGAGCTGCTTGCGGAAGTAGGACGTGCGCGGCTCCAGGCTGCTGCACTTCTTCATGATCTCGATGGCCTTGTCCTGCTCGCCGCGGCGGAAGTGGACCTCCGCGAGCGTGTCGAGATACCCGGTGTTGTCGGGGGCCAGCTCACTTGCTTCGCGAGCATGCGCAAGCGCATCATCGAGCCGCCGCAGACAGCAGGCGGATACCCAGGCCAGGTTGTTGTGGGCCCAGGCGCTGTTCGGATAGTCGGCGCACACCCGTTCCAGCACCGTGGTTGTCCGCACGTAGACGTCTTCCGCCTCTTTCTTCAAGCCGCGTTTCTCCAACGCGGGCAGTAGCTGGATGGGCAGGTCGGCGTTTCCAGGCAAAAGCGTCAAGCAGAGTTCTATTTCCTTGTGGGCCTCATCCATGCGCCCAGCCCCCACAAGGCCGCGCGCGCGGAGCCGGTGAATGTAATGTGGGACGCCAAGGTTGGCGGCATGTTCCACGAAGTCAATGTAGGGCTGGAGGCAACGCAGCAGCGAATGGTCCTGCAGGGCGGCGGCCTGAAGGAACTCATTCTGGGCGATAGCCCCCAGGGAAGTGAGCCGCTGGGCTTCGCCGACGTAGAAGGAACCCGGCCGGCCAATCTTGACGAGCAGGTCCTCCTCGCGACGAGCTGCCTCGTCCTGGCCGCGCTGGCGGAGGGCGGTGGCAAACCTCTGGCGAACGATCTCGTCGCCGAACGGCACCCTATGGGCCATCTCTATCCGCCTCTTGCCCTCCTTGTCGGCGCCGCTCTGCAGCAGCGCCCAGCCTTGCAAGTAGAGGGACAACGCCTGTCTGCGGTCCGTCTCCCACGCCTGGCCGTAGTGTGCGGCGGCCTGTTCCCAGAGTTTCTTTTCGCTCAGGAAATCGCCGAGCCGCTGCTGCGCAAGGGTTGTTTCAGGTAGCGCGGCCGCCTTTTCCAGATAGTCCTTCTCCAGCGCCTCAAGGCCGGCAGCCTGGCAGGTTTCCGCGGCGGCCAGCAGCCATTGCTCCCGCTCCCGGGGCGTTAGCTTTTCCGTCTCCCGCGTCACGGCTGCGGCCAGCGACTCCAGGTCCTTGACAGCGGTATGGCCTTCCAGCACGTCGCGCACCCGCTTTAGCACGGCCGCCGGCTCCTCGCCGGCAAAGTGTCGCCGCAGAGCTTTCCACCAGGCGAGCGCCCGGTCAACGTGGCGCGGAAAGATGAGATTGAGGAGTTGCTGTTGCTCTGCATTGACATCAACGCCAGGCCGTGTCAACAGCTGGGCGCAGTGCGCGAGCGATTGTTCTTTCAGTCCGACACGGTACTCGGCTGTCACGAGGCTCTGATGCCACGTTTCGCTCTTCTCCTGCTTGATCTGGGCGCCGAGACGAGTGAAGATTGCCTGGGCCTCGTCTTTCTTGCCCAGCAGGTAGAGCGTCCGGGCCAGCGCCACCTCCAGCGCCGGCAGATCCGGCGCTTTCGTGGCCCTGGCCTGCTCGACCAGGGCGAACGCTTCGCGGTATCGCAGTTGGGTACAAAGGAGGTCGAAAGCGATCGCCTGGCCCTTGCCCTTCTCCAGGACCGAGACGGCATCTTGCGGCCGATCGTTTAGCAGGAGGGCCTTGGCGCAGAGCCACAGACCGTCGTCGTCGGTTTGCTGGGCGGCGTGTTCGCGCAATGCGCCGAGGGCCTTGTCCAGTCCCGCGGCATCGCCTGCCAGGCGGTGGTACATAACGCGTTGGCCCAGGAGTACGGTGTTATCCTGCATCGGCCGCTCATCCGCCAATTTCGCTAGCGCCTTCCAGTCGCCTTGTTCCAACAAAACGGTCTCGAGCAGATCGACCCGGCCGGACTTCTGGGCGGCTTCCCGTGCGGCGGTCAAATCGCCCTTCGCACGGTTCAGATACACGAGCAGAGGCAGAGTCTTGCCGTTCCTCGCGCTATTACCCCTGGCCTGGACGAGCCGGATGCGCTCGTCGATCTTGTCGCGCAACAGCCAGTAGACGGCGTAGTTCTGGAGGACGACGTCGTCGTGTTCCAGGGCCAGGCTCAATTCCAGAAGCGTTTCCAGGGTGGTGAAGTCGTTTTCGGCAAGCAGCGCCGGTAGAGCGCGAGCAGCGTCCTGGGCGATGTGGAGGTAGAGATCGCGGCGCACTTCCTCATCCGGTTCCGCGGTGGCCAGTTTGACGAGCACGGCGCAGCCCTGGGCGCCTCGGTCGAAGAGCTTGCGCACGACTTCCTGTTTGACAGAGCGGTCGCCGGCCTGGTAGCGCTCGATGAGGGCGACGAGGTCCATCGGCGTGTCGGGGTAGATGCCCCAGCGGAACTTGTCGAGGATCTCGCCCGCTCGGCGCCGCACTTCAAGATCGTCGCTCTTGAGCGCCTGGCCGAGCGCGGACTCGGCAGCCTGACCGGCTTCCCAGAGTCGTCGGGACGCCTTTTGACGGGTGGCGAACGCATTATCGCCAAGCTGGTCGATCCACTGGGCGATCTCCCTGGCAGGAGGCGGCGCCCCTTGCGCCAGCGCAGCTGCCGTCAGGAACAGGACGAATGCAAGCGCCAGTCTCCAGGCGGAAGCCATGATCGTCTCCTGGGCACGGCACCAGACCAAAAGGGACCGCTGCAACCTCTGCATGGTAGCCTGGCGGCTCGACTGCAGACAAGCAAAACCCGCAAGCAACGAATTCGACCTTACTACGGCCCTTTCTTGTGGGTGCGTTCGGTCTTCCGGCGGAGATACGCCTGGATGAAATCGTCGATCTCGCCGTCAAGTACGCTCTGCACTTGCGACGTTTCGATACCGGTGCGGACGTCCTTGACCAGGGTGTACGGCTGCATGACGTAATTGCGAATCTGGAAGCCCCAGGCCACTTCGCCTTTCTCGTCGTACAGCTTTTCCACCTCGGCCTTGCGTTTCAGCTCCTCGATGCGATACAGCTTCGACTTGAGCAGCGCCAGGGCGTTTGCCTCGTTCTTCTTCTGGCTGCGTTCCGTCCGGCTCTCGGCGGCGATGCCGCTGGGAAGGTGCGTGTAACGCACGCCACTCTCGGTCTTGTTTTGGTGCTGACCGCCGGGACCACCGCTGCGGAAGGTGTCGCGGCGCAGCTCCTCGGGCTTGATCTCAATCTCGATGGCACCTTCGAGCTCCGGCATCACATCGACCGCCGCGAACGAGGTCTGCCGGCGCGCGTTGGCGTCGAACGGACTGATGCGCACCAGGCGATGAACGCCTGCCTCGCTTTGCAGATGGCCATAGGCATAATCGCCGATAATGCGGAGGGTGGCGCTGCGGATGCCCGCTTCCTCGTTGCGCAGCTCATCGACGATCTCGGTCTCGTAGCCATGGCGCTCGGCCCAGCGCGCGTAGAGGCGCAGGAGCATGCTGGCCCAATCACACGCTTCGGTGCCGCCCGTACCGGCCTGGATGCGCAGGTAGGCGTTGCTGGCGTCCTGCGGGCCGCTGAGCATCGCTTGCAACTCGAACTTAGCGAGGCTCTTTTCGACCCTGCGCAGCTCGGCATCCAGTTCGCCTTCGATACTTTCATCTTCCCCGGCCAGTTCGACCAGGGCCAGGAGGTCGGCGGTGGCGGCTTCGAGGTCGTCGTACGGTTTGAGCAGGCCGTTGAGCGGTTTCATCTGCTGGATGATCTGCTGGGCCTTCTCCTGGTTGTCCCAGAAGTTCGGCAGACCCATCTGAGCGGTCATTTGATCGCGGAGGGTTTTCTTGCCGGCGACGTCAAAGAGAGTCTCGGAGCTGGGTGAGACGGCTTCGCACCTCATCGGAGCGGCGCTGCAAATCGGGATTCATGGAGCTGCCTCTGCAAAGAAAAACCATACGACCGGCAGCAACGCCGGTCTATCTGTTAGATGCAGGGTAGCAAAAACAGGTTCGCGGGACAATTCGGGTTCGTACCCCGCTTGCAGCTCAACGGCCTGGCGTTCTGCCAAGCCGATTCAGCGCTTCCAGTCCCAGCGCCGCGATCTCCCAGCCGCGCCCGCTCTCCAGCAGAGATTCCCAGAGATACTCGCCGAGATCCCAGGAAGCACAAATCCGCAAGGCAGGTACGGTCAATTCCGTGGTGGGAACGACCAAAGCCGGCACTCCTGCCACGGCCGTCTCGGCGCACGACCCAGGCGGCGCCAGTGACGCGGGATCGAGAGAAGTCAACCGGCGCAGGATGTCCTCGATATGCCCTCCGATCAGCCAGAAGTCGGCGTGCGCACAAGTCACGTCGCACTGGAGAAGGGCGTGCTCGTGCTGCAGACTCGAGAGAACTGCGGTCAGAGGAGCCGCGTTCGTCGTTGAGGCAAGGAGCAGCAAGTGGTCGGCGGTCAGTCGGCATGCCATTCCCGGGCCGCCGGTGTGCAGGGGCACCGCCGTGCAAGGCCGCATCGCGTTGCCGGCTCCCGCAAGCTGATGCGCCGCCGCAGCGAGGCCGGGGCCAAAGAGACTGATCTTGGTGAGAGCGCTACCATCTACCAGAGCGAGCCCGCCGTGGGCTGCCGCCGCTTCCTGCGCGCCGGTCGCGTAGCCGGCTACGACTTGCCAGCCGTCGCGCTCCACGAAGCGCGCGCCGTGCTGGTCATGCCAGTGGTGCAGCGGCGTCCGGGCCAGCGGCGCGATCGATGCAGGCATGATCGTATCCTCAACTCTTTAAACGCCGACTTTCCGGATCGTAGAATGGCAGCGGTACGACGACGGCTGGAACATCGCCGTCATTCCAGCGGATCAGGAAGCGCTCCCCCACGCCGGCCCGCGCAGCCGGCAGCCACGCCAGTCCAAGGCCGCGCTCCAGGGTGGGGCTATAACGAGCGCTGGTCACCCGGCCGACCGGTCGCCGTTCCTCCACGACCTGGCACCCCTCCGGCGGTACTCGGTCCCGATCGAGCAGGTGGAAGCCCACCAACCGCCCGCGCGGTCCCATGGCGCGCAGCCGCACCAACGGTTCGCGGCCGTGGAAGGAGGGCTTGTCGAAACGAACCAGCCCTCCCAGGCCAGCTTCGAGTGGATCGGAGAGAGCGTCGGTGTCCTGGCCGATGATGAGGTGTCCTTTCTCCAGGCGCAGGATGCGCTGCGCCTCGACGCCGAACGGCCGCAGACCGTGCGCCGACCCGGCCTCGAACAGCGCTTCCCACACGTGCCAGGCCTGTGCGGCGGGGCAGTGAATCTCGTAGCCCAGTTCGCCGACGAAACCGATCCGGAATACCTGGCAAGCGACGCCGGCCACCGGTCCCTCCCGCATTGTCATATAGGGAAAGCCGGCAGGCGAAAGGTCGAACGTCGCCAGCCGGCCTAGCACGTCGCGTGCGCGCGGGCCGGCCAGGTTCATCGCCGCCCAGGCGGCGGTGTGGTTGTGGACCGTCGCCTTGAGCCGCCAGGTCGTCTGCCACAGTTCCAGCCACTGAAACACTGCTTCTGCGTTGCCCGACGTGGCCGTCAGGTAGAAGCGCTCGGGATCGAGGCGGGTGCCGATGCCGTCATCGAAGAGGATGCCGTCCTCGTTACACATCACGCCATAGCGGGCGCGTCCCGGCTTCAGATCGGCCCAGCGCGTGACGTAGATGCGTTCCAGTAACTCCGCCGCATCAGGCCCTGCGACCTCGATCTTGCCGAGCGTGCTGACATCGATAAGACCGACGCCGTTCCGCACGGCGCGCACCTCGGCGACGGGATCGCCGTAGCTTTCCGGCCGTTTCCACAAGCCGGCGTCGAGCCAGCGCGCGCCGGCGGCCTCGTGCCAGTGGTGGAGCGGGGTACGCCGCACCGGATGATAGTGGCGATCCGCGGCAAGCACGCACAGTTCGACCGGCACGGCGGGCGGCCGGCTGGTTGTACTTCCAATCGCACTGATGTCGCGCCGCGTGGCATGCGCGCAGGCCTCAATCGCCGCTTGCCCGCACATCTTCCCCTGACAAGGCCCCATGTTCACGGTGGAGTAGCGCTTGAGCGTCTCGATGCCGTCGAATCCTTCGGCCACGGCCTGGTCGATGTCCTTGACCGTAACGTCCTCGCAGAGGCAGACAAAGCGCTTGCGCCCGCTTACCTGTCCACGCGGCAAGAGACTGTCCCCAGCGACGATAGCGATCGACCCCCTTCGTGTCTCCCATTCCTGGCGGTATTCTGCCAGGGCCGCGGCGCGATACCCGAGAGCCGCCGCCGCCTCGGCGCCGCGCAACCGCCCTTCGAGGAGTTGCCCTCCCAGGTCGAACGTGCCAGCGGCCAGGCCCGCGGCGAAAAGCCCGTGTACCGTCCGCTCGGGGAACCAGCGACCACGATCGTACCGGAAGCGCATGCCACCCTGCTGCAACAGTTCATTGGCCGGCAGCGGCACCGATGCCACGCAGAGCAGGTCGCAAGCCAGGTCCTGTTCCGAAGCAGTCACGAGCGCACCACCCGGCTTCACCTGGGCCACTCGAACGCCACGCAGGTGGGTGTCACCCCGCGCCGCCAGCACGCCACTGGAGGCAAAAGACGGCCAGCGTTCCTCGACGTTCGCCTTCTCCCTTTTCCCCTTGTGCTTCTTCCCCGTGGGTTTGGCCGTGTCCTTGCGGCCGCGCCGGTCCACCACGCCGACGACGCGCACGCCCCGCCTGGTCAGTTGTTCCGCCAACCTTGTGCCCTCGTCATTATCCGTGAGGACCACGGCGCGGCGGCCGGCGGTCACTCCGTGCAGGTGCGCCAGCCGCAGGACGCCGTCGCCGAGCATGACGCCGGGCAGATCGTTGTTGTGGAAGACGAACGGCCGCTGCCGGCCGCCAGTGCAGACAATTACCTGTTTCGCCCGCACCTTGAGAAAACGGTTGGCCTGGAAGGCGCCGAGCAGGTTGCCCTCGTACAGACCGAACACCGTAGTATCAGTCAGGACCCTGATGCGGGGATGCCCCGAGACGGTAGCACGGAGCGGCTCGAGTTGCGTGGCCGCCTGTCCGCTGTAGAGCAGGTGACCGCCGAGCCGCGGCAGGCGGTCGAGCAGGTGTACACTCGCGCCGGTCTCTGCCGCCGCCAGCGCCGCGGCAAGTCCCGCCGGGCCGCCGCCCACTACACAGACTTCGGTGTGGAGGTGTTCGACCTCCGCCTCGGCATCGGGCACCGCTCCAACATCGACGCGGCCAATCCCGGCAATGTGCCGGACCGTGTACTCGAAAATGGGCCAGAGCCAGCGCGGCTTGTGGAAGCTCCTGTAGTAGAATCCCACCGGCAGAAAGCGCTCGAGTTTGTCGAAGATGCGGAGAACGTCGCAGTCGAGCGAGGGCCAGGCGTTCTGGTGCCGCACGACCTGCCCTTCGTGGACCGGCTCGATACAGGTGCGCACATTGGGCCGGCCGTCCACTTCCATAAGGCAGTTAGGGCAATCACCCGAAACGCAGAAGAGGCCACGCGGCCGGTGGTACTTGAAGCTGCGGCTGAAGACGCGCACGCCGGCTGCGTACAGCGCGGCGCCAATGCTCTGCCCGGCGCAGGCCGCAATCGTGCGGTCCTCGAAGGTGAAGTTTATGGGCTGGGTGAGATCGGTGACGCAGCCTGGGGGGGTCGTGGTCATGCGAAGCCCTCGTTGAGCCAGGCGGTGCGGAGTACCTGATTGTTGCGAACGTCGCGCTCGGCCACTAACCAGCGGCGACAGCCGACGCGGTGATACCAGCGCTCGTGCTGCGGTCCTGGCAAGTTGCCTCCGCCGGCCGGCGAAAGGAGTTGGCCGCCGTAGCGAAATTCCTCAACGTCACGGGGACCGCAGTTGGGGCAGGTCAACAGGAACGACATTGCTGTCCCTTGAAAGGTAGGCAAGAATCACACGAGGGACAGCATAGGGCAACGACCTGGCGCGTCAATAAAGAAGGCGCTGCGGTCGATCATTTCTCCCAGCCGCGCCCACGGCGATTGGTCGCTTGCTTCGCCCTATCCGGTACGCCGTGGCACGGGCACTGCAACTCGGGTAACATACGCGGAACAGTCCCACCGTGTTGATTCAGGCAAAAGGAACAACGCATGAGCAGCCGCGCCGCTACCGAGTATCGCTACGAGAAGCTCACCTGGCCCGAAATCAATGACGCCATCGATCTCGGGAAGGTCTGCATCGTTCCCTGCGGGGCTGTCGAGCAGCACGGTCCGCACCTGCCGCTCGACGTGGACCTGATCTGCCCAACGGAGATCGCTCGCGGGGCCGGCAAAACCGTCCCCGAAAAGTTGCTCGTGTTGCCCACCGTCTGCTACGGCTACACCGGCCACGTCATGGATTTCCCGGGAACCATCAACAACGACTTCGAGCATTTCATGCACCACGTGCTCGACATCACCAAGTCGCTCGCCTACCACGGCTTCAAGAAGATTCTACTTCTGAACGGCCATGGGTCCAACATGCCCAACCTTGACCTCGTTGCCCGGCGGACCAATCTGGAAACCGACGCCGAGTGCGTGCTGGCAGCGTGGTGGAACTTGCTGACCGTAGACAAGGCTTTCCTGCCGGGCTGGCGACAGAGCAAGTTCCCAGGCGGCTGCGCCCACGCCTGCGAGCTGGAAACGTCGCTGTACCTTTACCTCGATGGGGATAACGTCCGTAAGGACCTCGTCAAGAACGGTCTCATCAGTTTCAACGAGGACGACAGTCCGTTCAGCTGGGTGGACCTGTTCGCGGCGGGACCGGCGACGGTGATCTCGTGGACCAGCAGTTACTCCGAGACGGGCGTGCTCGGCGAAGCCGAACTGGCAACGGCGGAGAAGGGGCAACGGGCGTACGAGGAGGCGGTCCGGCAACTGGCGCGCTTTGTCACATGGTGGAAGGACCGTCCCAGGGACGTGCGCCGCGACCGGCACCGCCAGCCGCCGACCATGCCAATCCCGTGGGGCCAGCGGCCGGTGAGCTGAGCAAAGGGGGCCTGCTGCATTCCGTCGTCTGCTCTGAAAATAAGCCGCACCGTGACAATCTGTTCAGTAGCAGGC
>JRHI01002797.1_pt1 | contig 11344 bp, 7 predicted proteins | sample 215371 | NCBI WGS metagenome assembly JRHI01 (sample SAMN02929681, study PRJNA255918) | sediment metagenome | biome: cave system; feature: Ice Cave; material: Sediment; isolation source: sediment from deep within a dark volcanic ice cave with no known source of... ... | reverse complement strand
TGGGGGTGGGCGACTGCGGCTGGCGCGCCACCACAGCCTGAGCCGCCTGGAGCTGGCCGAGCGACGGGCCGATCTCTTCGAAGTGCGCGAGGCCCAGACGTGGATCGCGCTGATCGACCTCTCGAGAGGGGAATGGGAGACCGCCCGCCGACTCCTGGACGGGGGCGAGGCCGCGCTCACCCGCTTGCCGGATCCCGGGCCGCTCGCCTTCACCCGCGTTGTCCGTGGCCTGCTCGCGCTGCGGATGGGTGACCCCGAGGTGGCCCGGGTCTCGTTCGGCCGGGCGTTGGCGCACTGGCGGACGGGCGGTGAGGCAACCCTGGCCGGGTACGCCGGACTGGAAGCGCTGGCGCTGGCCGAGGCCGGCGACCGCCCGGCGGCCGGGGCGGCGATCGAGTCGGTGGAGGTGCTGCTGAGGCGGCTGCCGGGAGCGGCGCTGCCGGCGCGGGCGGCCCGGGTGGCGCTCGGCCTGGCCTGTGCCCGGCTGGGGGACGTGGACCGGGCGACCGGGATCGAGACGCGGCTGCGGGAGCACGCCGGTGACTTCCATTTCTTTCCGGCCCGGCTGGCGCTGGCGGAGATGGCCGCCCTGCGCGGCGATCCTTACCAGGCCCTGTCCGACCTGGATCAGCTGGAGGAGCACTGCCGTAGGGAGGGCCTGCAGCCCGACCTGGCCGCGATCCTGGCGCTGCGGTCGCGGCTGACGACCGCCCAGCCCCGGCCGTCCCACCCTGGGCGGTCGGACCGATCGCTTCCGGCTCGGGCGGGGATCCTCACCCGGCGCGAGTCCGAGGTTCTCGACCTGGTCGCTGCCGGCATGGGCGACGCCGAGATCGCGGGCCGGCTGGGGATCACCCGGCCGACGGTTCGGGCGCACATCCGTCGGATCGGAGCCAAGCTGGGAACCGGCGATATCGGTTCACCTCGCCGGAGTCGGTCTTGACCACGGAGGAGATGTCGGTGGCGGGAGAGCGGGGGGTGGCCGGGTGGCGTTTTCGGCCGGATGGCGGGCGGGGCCGGGTCGATGCCGAGGGTTGACACCACGCTCGCCGGTCCGATCCATCACGTCGATCACGGGGGCGCCGGGCGGCCGCCGCTGGTGCTCATCCACGGCCTGGGCGGCAGCCACGCCAACTGGGTGCTGGTGGCGCCCGAGCTGGCCCGCGACCACCACGTCCAGGCCATCGACCTGATCGGCCACGGCTTCACCCCGGCGGCCGGGCGCCGGGCCAATCTGGCCGGCCACCGGCGCCTGATCCATGCCTTTCTGACCGAGGTGGTGGGCGAGCCGGCGGTGCTGGTCGGCAACTCGACCGGCGGCCATCTGGCGGTGATGCAGGCCGCGGCCGCGCCCGAAACGGTGGGCGGCCTGGTGCTGGTCAACCCGGCGGTTCCGGTGCCGTACGGCGGGCCGGCGGATTGGCTCAAGCTGGTGGTCACCGGCCTCCTCTTCGCGCCCGGGATCGGCGAGTTGTGGGCGACTCCATTGATCGGCCGGTCCGATCCGGAGCGGGCGGTGAGACGGGCGCTCCGGGCCTGCACTCCCCACCCGGAGCGGATCCCCGAAGCGGCGCTCCGGGCCAATGCCGAGGTGGCCGGCCGGCGGGGGGCGGCGTGGGCCGGGGCCCGGGCCTTCCTCCAGACCGCCCGTTCGCTGGCTTGGTCCAACGCCCGGCCTCAGCGCTTCGCGACCTGGGCGGCGGCGGTGTCGGCGCCAGTGCTCCTGCTCCACGGCGAGCTCGACCCGCTGGTCCCGGTCCGCGCGGCGCGGGCGCTGGCCGCCTCCCACCCGAAGTGGGAGGCGGAAATCTACCCGGACACCGGCCACATCCCGATGTTGGAGGCGCCCGAAGTTTTCCTGGCCTCGGTCCGGGGCTGGTTGCTCCGGCACTTCCCGCCGGTGGTTTCGAGCCCGCAAGCGGCGGCTGAAGGAGCCGGTGGAATCGCCGCTTCCGGCCCCGAAAGACTCATTCCCGAGGGGCGAGGTTGAGCGCGCGGTAGATCTCCCGGGTGGCGCTGGAGCGGTTGAGGGTGTAGAAATGCAGGCCGGGGACCCCGGCCTGGATCAGGTCGCTGCACAGCTGGGACGCCAGCTCGATGCCAAGCTGGCGGAAGCGGACCGGATCATGCTCGACCTGGAGCAGACGGTCGACCACCCGAGGGGGCACCTCGCAGCCCGCCAGCCGCGCCATCCGGGAGATCGAGGAGAGGTTGGTGATCGGCATCACCCCGGCGATCACCGGTTTGTGCACACCCAGCGCGGCCAGCTCTTCGACCAGTCGCTCCCACTCCTCGACCTGGAAGAAGAACTGGGTGATCGCGAAGTCGGCGACGCTCAGCTTGGCCGCCAGGGCCCGGCGGTCGGCGGCCAGGCTGGGCGATCGGGGATGCCCCGCCGGGTGCGCTGCCACCCCGATCGAGGCTACCCCCACCTCCCGGGCCAGTTCGACCAGTTCGATAGCGTAAGTGAGTTCCCGGTGGGAGGTCGCCTCGGGTAGCGGGTCGCCGCCCAGCGCGAGCAGGTTCTCGAGGCCGGCATCGTGGAAGTTACTGACGATCTCGATCAGCTCGGCCCGGGGGTGGGCGACGCAAGTGAGATGGGGCATGGGGGTGATGCCGGTGGTGCGCAGGATGTCGAAGACCACCGCGGTGGTGCGGTGGCGTGAGCTGGCGCCTCCCCGGTAGGTGACCGAGACGTACGCCGGCCGCAGCGGCTCGAGGTCGCGGATCGTCCTCTCCAGGATCGCCTGCTCCTCGTCGTTGCGGGGCGGGAAGAACTCGAAGGAGTAGGTGCGGCCCGCGCGGATCAATTCCGAGATCCGTGCCACCCCACGAGTTTATCCGCCGATCGGTGGGCGCCCGCCAGCCGAGCCGGCGATCAGCTGACCTCGCGGTCGACCACCCCGGCGGTGGAAGTGCTCACCTCCTCGACGATCTGACGCACCAGCTCGGCGTACTCTTCGGCCAGCGGCTCGGAGCGGGCAGGGTCCTCGTTGGAGGCGATCACCTCGTAACCGGGCCGGTCGGGGTCCGGTACCACCAGCACCCAACCGTCGTCCAGGAACACCTTGACCCCATCAACCAGGTCGACCCGGTGGTGCAGGTGCCTTTCGATCACCGTCCGCATCACCCGGCCCTTGGCGTCCCACGGGCAGAACACCTGGCGGCGGGCGTAGCCGACCTTAGGCACCTTGAAGCGGAGGCTGTGCAGGCCCGACTCCGAACCGGCCAGGAGTTCCAGGACCTTGGCGGTGGTGAACATCGCGTCGAAGGCGAGCTGGAATTCCGGCCAGCAGTAGCCGCCGATCCCATCCGAGGCGAGCACGGTGTTGGTGCTCTGGGCCGCCCGGAGGACCGCGCCGGGGGTGTTCTTGGTGGTCATGAAGCGGCTACCCAGCCGCTCGGCGATCTTGCTGAACGCCAGCGAGGCGGAGGCCGGGGCGAGCAGCAGCCCGGGTCTGCCGGCCAGGGCGAGGCGGGCGATGATGGCGAAGGCGACGTCGTGCTCGAGCACCTCGCCGACGTCGTCGACCAGGAAGCAGCGCTCGCCGGGCGAGTCGATGAACACCCCGATGTGACCGCCGACCGCCCGGGTGATCACGGCCAGTTCGTCCAGGCGGGCCCGGAAGGCCCTTTCGTCCGCCTCGGTGACGATCTCCGCCGGCGACGCGTTGAGGGGGATCACGGTGCAGTTCATCTCCTGCAGGATCCGGGGCAGGGCGAGCGCGCTGGCTCCGTTCGAGTAGTCGACCACCACCTTGAGGCGGGCTCTGCGCACTTTGGCCACGTCGATCTTGCCCATCAGGTCGGAGATGTAGCTCTCGACGTCGCCCTGCTGTTGCTGGAGCCGGCCCATCTCGTAGTGCGGCACCCTTCGGAAGTCCTCGCGAAAGTAGAGGTTCTCGAGCTTGCGCTCGGTGCGCTTATCGATGTCCAGCCCGGAGCTCTCGAAGATCCGGATATCCAGCGAGCGCGGGTCCACCGGCGAGGCCTGCGCGTGTACCGCCGGCACCTGGTGCCGGCGGGCCCAGTCGCGCACCGCCGGGATCGGCAGCGCGGAGAGGTCGATCACATTGGCCCCGGCCGAGAGCAGGCCAGAGGCCAGGGCGCGGTGGATCATGCGGGCCGCGCGCGTGTAGTCGCGGGCGATGGCCACGGTGCCGCCCCGCGGGTAGAGGTTGCCCACCGCCGCCCCCAGCCGGGAGGCGAACTCCGGGGTGAACTCGATGTTGGCGAGCCCGGTGAGGCCGTAGGTGGTGAACAGGCCACGCTTCCAGGAGCCGGCCCAGATGATCGACTCGTTGACGGTGGCCCCGGCCTCGATCTCCTTGTTGGGCCAGATCCGCACGTTCGCGTTGATGGTGGCGCCTTCGCCGACCACCACCTCGTCGCCGATCACCACCCCTTCTTCGAGCAGGCAGTTCTGCTTCAAGGTAGCGCTGCGGCATACCACCGAGCCGCGCAGGCGAGCGTTCTCGCCCACGTAGACGTGCCCCCAGAGGATCGAGTTGGAGATCTTGGCGCCGCTGTCGACGGTGCTGTAGGAGCCGATCACCGCGGGGCCGTTGATCCAGGCTCCGGATCGTACCCGGGCACCAGACATGACCAGGGCCGGCCCATCGATCCGCACCCCCTCGGAGACCTCGGCCTCGTCTGAAATCCACAGATGCTCGCCCACCCGCCGGGCCGGGATGTCGGCGGCCACGTTGCCGAGCAAACAGTCGAAGTTGGCCTTGAGGTAGGCCTGATGGGAGCCGACGTCCTCCCAGTAGCCTTCGGCCACCCAGCCGTAGATCGGCTGACCGGCGTCCAGCAGGCTCGGGAAGACGTCTCCCGACCAGTCGACCGACACCCCGCTCTCGAAGGATTCGAAGACCTCTGGTTCGAGCACGTAGATGCCGGTGTTGGCGAGGTCGCTGAACACCTCTCCCCAGCTCGGCTTCTCCAGGAAGCGCTGTACCCGCCCGGCGTCGTCGGCGACCACCACGCCGTACTCCAGCGGATTGGGCACCGGTTTCAGCACGATCGTCGCCATCGCCTTGCGCTCGCGGTGGAAGCGAACGGCGGCGCCGAGGTCGATGTCGGTGAGCGCATCACCGCTGATCACCAAGAAGGTCTCTTTGAGCTGATCTTCGGCCAGCTTCACGGAGCCGGCGGTGCCGAGCGGAGAATCCTCCACCGAGTAGGCCAGGTTGACGCCCTGTTCGGAGCCGTCGCCGAAATAGTTGCGGATGTTGGCGCCGAGGTACTGGACGGTGGCGATCACATCGCGCACCTGATGGCGCCGTAGCAGCAGGAGGATGTGCTCCATGATCGGCCGGCCGGCTACCGGCACCAGCGGCTTCGGACGCAGGCTGGTGAGCGGCCGCAGCCGCGAACCCTCTCCGCCCGCCATCACCACTGCGCGCATGCCTCTATCATCCATGCTTTATTTCGTGTCCGCTGAAGAGTTGACGGCCCTTGCCAACGATCTGGTCTGGACCTGGGATCAGAGGATCCGCAACCTCTTCTCGAGCATCGACCCCCGGCTGTGGGAGGAGTCCGGCGAGAGCCCCGTCCGCCTCCTCCGCCGGCTGGGTCCGGAGCAGGTGGAGGCGGTGCTGACCCGGCCCGAGGTACGGGCGGCGCTGGCCGAGGCCAGGCGGGCGCTCAGCCAGTATCACTCGCGACCGCTGGCCGGACCGGTCGCCCCGGCCCCGCTCCGGATCGGCTATTTCTCCCTCGAATTCGGCCTCGATGCCACCCTCCCGATCTACTCGGGTGGGCTCGGGATCCTGGCCGGCGACCACCTGAAGGCGGCCTCCGACCTGGGCCTGCCCCTGGCCGGGGTCGGCCTGCTCTACCGCTTCGGCTACGGACGCCAGCGCCTGGATGAGGCCGGCCGCCAGGTCGAGGAGTTTTCCGCCAACCATCCGGCCGAACTGCCGGTGGTGCGCCAGAACTGCCCGGACGGCCGCCCGCTCACGGTCACGGTACCGATCGTCGACACCTTTTGCCGGGTGGCGGTCTGGCGGGCGCAGGTGGGTCGGGTGCCACTCTACCTGCTCGACACCGACCTCGATGAGAACCCGCCCGACCTCCGCGCCGTCACCGACCGCCTGTACGGATCCGAGCCCGACCACCGGCTCAAGCAGGAGATCGTGCTGGGCATCGGCGGCCTGCGCGCCCTGGAGGCTCTCGGCTTCGACCCGACCGTCACCCACATCAACGAAGGCCATGGGTTCCTGGTGGCGGTGGAGCGGATCCGCCGCCTGCTCCAGCGCCGGCGGGTGACTGTCGAAGAGGCTCGCCTGCTGACCCGGCCCGGCCACGTCTTCACTACCCACACGCCGGAGCAGGCGGGCAGCGACTACTTCCATCCGGGCCTGGTCCACTTCCTGCTCGGGCCCTACCTGGAGTCGGCCGGCATCCCCTTCGACCGCTTTCTCGCCCTCGGCCGGCACGATCCCCACAGCCCGGACGAGCCGCTCTGCACCACGCTGGTGGCGTTGCGGCTTTCAGGCCGGGTGTTCGGGGTGAGCCGGATTCACGGCTCGGTGTCGAAGCGGTTGTGGCGAAGCGCCTGGCCGGACCTCGAGGAGCAGGCGGTGCCGATCGGAGCGGTGACCAACGGCGTGCATCTGCCGACCTGGGTGGGGCCCGAGGTGGCGGCCGCTCTCAGTCGCCACCTGGGGCCTGATTGGTGGGACCTCGACGCCGACGATCCGCGCTGGCAAACGGTCGAATCGATCCCGGATCAGGAGCTCTGGGCGGCTCACCAGGCGGCCAAGCGCAGGATGCTCGATCGCATCCGCCGGAGCCCGGGCGACGACTTCGATCCGGCCGTGCTGACGATCGGTTTCGCCCGGCGGTTCGCCACCTACAAGCGGGCATACCTGCTCCTGCAGGACCGGGACCGACTGGCCCGGATCCTGGATCATCCGGAGCGGCCGGTGCAGCTGATCTTCGCCGGCAAAGCGCATCCGGCCGACTGGCCCGGCAAGGACATCCTCCACCAGGTGGTGACGGCGGCCCGCGACCTGGGGCGGATCGCCTTCCTGCCCGACTACGACATGCGCTCGGCGCGGTGGCTGGTCCAGGGCTGCGACCTGTGGCTCAACACCCCCCGCCGCTTCCGGGAGGCGTCGGGCACCTCAGGCATGAAGGCCGGAGCCAACGGCGTGCTCAACTGCTCGACTCCGGATGGGTGGTGGGATGAGGGCTACCGGCCCGAGATCGGCTGGCGGGTGGCCTCCCCGGGCACCTGTGACCGCCCCGACTCGGATGACCAGGCCGAGGCCGCCGACCTGTACCGGCTCCTGGAGGAGGAGATCATCCCCCTCTACTACGAGCGGGAAGGCTCGGGACCGCCGGTCCGGTGGTTGAACATGATGCGCGCCTCGATCCGGTACGTGGCCGCCGAATTCTCCGCCCGGAGGATGGTGCTCGAATACGCGGGACAGGCCTACGTTCCCGCCGCGGTAGAGACGGAGGCGATCAGGCTGACGCCGGACTGGCCCGCCTGAGCTCCGGAGCCGCCGATCACCTTGTGGCTATGCCGGCGCTATGCCGGCTCCCGATGCCGGAACATCACCCCGCCCAAGGGCGGGATCACCACCTCGATCGACCACGGGCGGCCGTGCATCGGCTCCGGCCGGGCTTCCACCCCGCCCAGGTTGCCCCAGCCGCTGCCGCCGTATTGGGTGGCGTCGCTGTTCAGGATCTCCTCCCAGCGGCCCGGGTGGGGCACGCCCAGCCGGTAGCCGGGACGCGGCACTGGAGTGAAGTTGAAGGCCGCCAGCACGATGTCGTGACCGGTGGCGGAGCGGCGGAGGAACGAAATCGTCGATTGCACCATGTCCGAGCAGTCGATCCAGTCGAATCCCTCCGGCTCGAAGTCGAGTTCGTGCAGAGCGGGGATCGCGGCGTAGGCCCGATTCAGGTCGGCGACCCAGCGGCGCACGCCCTCGTGGGCGGGGTGCTGGAGCAGCCCCCATTCGAGCTCGGAGTCGTGGTTCCACTCGGAAGGCTGGGCGAACTCGCCGCCCATGAACAGCAGCTTCTTACCCGGGGTGGCGGTCATGTAGCCGAACAGGAGCCGCAGGTTGGCGAATTTCTGCCACTGGTCGCCCGGCATCCGGTGCAGCAGAGATCCCTTGCCGTGCACCACCTCGTCGTGTGAGAGCGGGAGCACGAAGTTCTCGCTGTAGGCGTAGACGGAGCGGAAGCAGAGTTCGTTCTGGTGGTACTTGCGGTGGACCGGGTCGCGGGCGAGGTAGCGCAGGGTGTCGTGCATCCAGCCCATGTCCCACTTCATCCCGAAGCCGAGGCCACCCACGTAGGTTGGCCGCGAGACCAGCGGCCAGGAGGTCGACTCCTCGGCGATGGTCTGGGTGTCCGGAAAGCAGCGGTAAACCTCCTCGTTGAGGCGGCGCAGGAATCCGATCGCAGCCAGGTTCTCGCGCCCGCCGAATTCGTTCGCCACCCACTCCCCGGGCTTCCGCGAGTAATCGAGATAGAGCATCGAAGCCACCCCGTCGACCCGCAGCCCATCGATGTGATACCGCTCCAACCAGTAGAGCGCGGAGGAGATCAGAAAGCTCCGGACCTCCGCTCGGCCGTAGTTGAAGATGTAGCTGTTCCAGTCGGGGTGGTAGCCCTGGCGGGGGTCGGCGTGCTCGTAAAGGTGGGTCCCGTCGAAATAGCTGAGCCCCGCCTCGTCGGTCGGGAAGTGGGAGGGTACCCAGTCGAGGATCACCCCCAGCCCTCGCCGGTGAAGGTGGTCGACCAGGAACATGAAATCCTGCGGCGTGCCGTAGCGGCTGGTGGGCGCGAAGTAGCCGGTGGTCTGGTAGCCCCAGGAGGCGAAGAAGGGGTGCTCGGTCACCGGCATCAGCTCGACATGCGTGAAACCCATGGCCAGCGCGTGATCGGCCAGCCGAGGTGCCAGCTCCCGGTAGCTGAGCGAGTGGCCGGTGTCGTGGTGCCGCATCCAGCTGCCCAGATGCACCTCGTAGATCGTCCACGGGGCCCGGCTTCGGTTGCGGGCGGCGCGCCCGGCCATCCAATCGCCGTCGCCCCATTGGTAGTCGAGGTTCCACACGATCGAGGCGGTCTTCGGAGCGACCTCGAAGAAGATTCCCATCGGGTCCGGCTTGTCGACCCTCCAGGTGCCTCCCCGGGCGGTCAGGTGGTACTTGTAGAGGGTGCCGTGGCCGGCCTCCGGCACCAGGCCCTCCCAGATCCCCGAGGTGCCGCGGCGGGCCAGCGGGCTGGCCGCCGGATCCCAGCGGTTGAACGGGCCGACCACTGACACGCTCTCGGCGTTGGGCGCCCAGACCGCGAACCAGGTGCCACCTTCCACGAAATGGGCGCCCAGCTTTTCCCAGAGCCGGAAGTGGCTGCCTTCGTTGAAGAGGTAGAGGTCGTCGTCGGTGATCGGGCTGCGAACGTTCAAGTCGCCACCCCCTGCCAGAGGGCGGCCAGCTGGATCCGGTAGATGAGCTGTTCCAGCACCCGGTACCAGGTGTATTCGCGGGCGGTGGCCCGGCCGCGCAGGCGCAGGCGGCGGTGGAGGGCCGGATCGGAGGCGACCAGCCGCAGGCCCTCGACTAACTCGAGCGAGTCGTCGGTCTCCAGCACGATCGCGTTGTGATACGCCGACGCGTAGTCCTCCCCGGTCGAGCCGGTCACGGCCAGGCCGCCGGCGGCCATCACCTCCAGCCCGACCAGCCCGAAGGGTTCATGGCCGCTGTTGGCGAGGACCGCGTCGGCGGCGGCATAGATCGTGCCCAGCAGCGCCTCGGGCAGGAACGAGATCAGGTTGAGAACGTCGGCTCCGGGATGCTCGCGGAGCAGTGCCACCAACTGGGCGGGGTCGCGCGGTGAGCGTACGTGCTCGACCACCAGCCCCTCGGCCTGGGCCCGGGCCAGCACCTCCGCGCCGTGCGGCTCCTGGCCGCCTCGGATCAGGAGCTTGACCCGCATCCCCTGCCGCTTGAGCGTCCCGATCGCCTCCACCGCCATGATCCAGCGCTTGTCAGGATCGAACCTTCCGATCTTGAAGCAGAAAAGATCGGCTTCGGCCGCCCGCCGGATCGCCCGGGTCGCGGCCGCCGSTGGGGTGACGATGATCGATGCCGGGATCCCGTTGGGAACCACGATCGGGTTGACCCCGCTCTCCCACATCCGATGCTTCATGTAGCGGCTGACGGTGGTGACGGTGCAGGTCGCCTGCAGCGCCGCCCAGTCGATCCGGTGGAAGCCGAACACGTTGTTGGCGTTCCACAGGATCACCACCTGGTCCCGGAGATGGCGATGCCGGAGGGCGTCCGACAGAACCGTGACCGCGTGAGCCGTATGCCACTCCTCGGCCAGCACCACTACCTTCCGGCCCTGAGCCACGGCCGGACCGACCACCCGCTCGATCACATCGGTGGGTGCGCTTCGGTCGAAGTCCGTAACCTTGGAGTCTTCGCCGTCGTAGACGCCGGAGCGGTGGTGGGCGGAGAGCCACTGGCACCAGCGGTGGAGGCGCAGCCGACCCTCCACCCGGCTCTCCTCACCGGGCAGGTCGGGATCGCCGACGAAATATAGGTGGGTGACGTAGCCGTGCTCGGCCAGGGCCCGGGTGAGCTCTTTGGCGCGTACGCCCAGGCCGCCCGCCTGGCTGTAGACATCGGGCCCCTCGAACGAGAGCATCACGAAGTCGGTGGACTCGGCAGGGAAGCTCAAGCGCTGGTCACCTCCATGGCCGCGGATCGCCGGTGCCGCGGTGGGCCGGCTCGGTTGCACCCAGTCTCTCAGACGGTTCCGGCCAGCGGCGGGCGCCAATTCAGCGTCCTTTCAAGAGGGTGTGGGACTCTGGGTCAGTCAGCCCGGCCGGCAGCTCCAACCCCGTTCAATCTCAGGAGGTATTCCAACACCCATGACACGTACCAAAGTAGCCCTGCTGGCGCTCGCCGTACCGGCGGTGCTGGCGGTGGGCGGCGGCTCGGTGGYGGCGTTCGCGGTCAGYCCGGCCGGCCAGTCCGGTACCGCCGGCTCGCCAAAGGTGGAGAACGTCGCCGAAACCGGTGCCGCGGGCGAGGCGCCCGAGGCGCCCGAGGCGACCGGGGCCGCCGACCCGGCCGAGCCCGGGGTGGTCGGAAGCGGCCACGCCGATCCGGAGGGAGCCCAGACCGACCATCAGTTCGACGGCGCCGAGTAGCCGATTCCGTCGCCCCAGGACCCGGGGAGGCCCGTGCCTCCTCGGGTCGCCGGGCGGCCGCRTAGCCRGCCGCGGGGCGGCGCCGGGGCCGGGCTAAACCTGCCCCCTCCAGCACGATCGCGTTGTGATACGCCGACGCGTAGTCCTCCCCGGTCG
>JRHI01002796.1_pt1 | contig 11344 bp, 8 predicted proteins | sample 215371 | NCBI WGS metagenome assembly JRHI01 (sample SAMN02929681, study PRJNA255918) | sediment metagenome | biome: cave system; feature: Ice Cave; material: Sediment; isolation source: sediment from deep within a dark volcanic ice cave with no known source of... ... | reverse complement strand
GCTGTATATGAGCGGCGGGCAATATCACATGCCGATCGTCTTTCGCGGCCCCAACGGCGCAGCGCTCCAGCTCTCGGCGCAGCACTCGCAGGCCTGGGAATCGTGGCTCGCGCACATTCCCGGGCTCAAGGTCGTCGCGCCCGGCACGCCCTACGACGCCAAGGGGCTGCTCAAGAGCGCCATTCGCGACGACAATCCGGTAATGGTGCTCGAGGGCGAAATGCTCTACAACACGAAGGGCGAAGTGCCGGAAGAGGAGTACGTGGTGCCGCTCGGCAAGGCCGAGCTCAAGCGGGAGGGTGATCACTGCTCGATCATCACCAGTGGCAAGATGGTGCTCGTGGCCATGCAGGCCGCCGACCAGCTGGCGAAGGAAGGGATCAAGGTCGACGTGGTGGACCTCCGCACCATACGGCCAATGGACATCGATGCGATCACCACCAGCGTGCGGAAAACCAATCGCGCGGTGGTGCTTGAGGAGGGGTGGGAGCTGTGCGGCATCGGCGCGCAGGTGGTGGACTACATCCAGCGCGACTGCTTCGATCATCTCGACGCCCCCGTGCTCCGCGTGCACCAGGCCGACACGCCGATGCCTTACGCGAAGGGACTCGAGCGGGCCGCGAAACCCGACCTGCCAAAAACCATCGCCGCAGTGAAGCGCGTGATGTACGTGGAGGCCTGAGGAATAGCAGATGGCGACCAAAGTGTTCATGGAAGCGCTGAGCCCCACGATGGAAGAAGGCCGCCTCGTGAAGTGGCTCAAGGCCGAGGGCGACGCCGTCAAGAGCGGCGACGTGCTGGCCGAAGTCGAGACGGACAAGGCCGTGATGGAGCTGGTGGCGCGCGGCGATGGAATCCTTCGCAAGCGGTTGCTCGCCGAAGGTGCCTCGGCCCCGGTGGCCACGCTGGTGGGCGTCATCGGCACCGCCGACGAGGATATCACCGCCATGATTGGCGGCGCCGCGGTCGCGCCGCCAGCTGCCCCGGCAACCGCACCGAAAGCTGCACCCGCACCGTCGGTAGCTCCCGTCGCGGCGGCCGTCGCTCAGGGCACAGCGGCTCCGACTCCGCCCGCGCCCGCTCCGCCGGTCGCCACGGCCCCACCCACCGGGGCACCGCCATTCGCGCGGGCGACGCAACCGGCCGGAGGCAATGGCGGACGGACCATCGTGTCGCCACTCGCGCGACGTCTGGCCGCGGAGCGCGGCCTCGACCTCGCACGCGTGGCTGGTTCCGGCCCGGGCGGCCGCATCATCAAGCGCGATATCGAGACCGCGGCCGCCAGCGGGACTACCGCCGCGCCGGAGCGGTCGCCGGTGGCCGCTTCCTCGAGCGGACGCGACTACGACGACATTCCGCTCACGCAGATCCGCAAGACCATCGCGCGCCGACTCGCGGAGTCGATCGGACCTATTCCCACCTTCTACCTCACCGCCGACTTCGACCTGACGCGGGCGGCTGAAATGCGCGCGGCGATGGGCGACGACTTCAAGGTGTCGTTCAACGACATCGTCCTCAAGGCCACGGCCACCGCGCTCGCCCAGCACCCTGAGGTGAACGCGCACTGGCTGGGCGACCATATTCGCCTGCACCACCGCGTGCACCTCGGCATGGCCGTCGCCACCGACGACGGCCTCATCGTGCCGGTGATCTTCGACGCGCAGCTGAAAGGGCTGGGCGAGATCGCGGCCGAGGCGAAGCTGCTCGCGCAGAAGGCCCGCGAACGGAAACTGAAGCCGGAGGAGTACACGGGCTCGACCTTCTCGGTATCGAACCTCGGCATGCTGCAGATCGAGCAATTCACGGCGATCATCAATCCGCCCGAGTGCGGGATCCTGGCGATCGGCGCGATCGAGGACAGGCCGGTCGCCCTCGCCGCAGGCGGCTGGGAGGCGCGCAAGCGCATGCGCCTCACCATGAGCTGCGATCACCGGGTGATCGACGGCGCGGTGGGCGCACGGTTCCTGCAGACGCTCCGGCGCATGATCGAGAACCCGCTCATGCTGGTGTACTGAACGCTGGTGTATTGAAGGCTTCCCGCTCACCGCAGGCATCCATACCCATGGCAAGCTTCGATGTGATCTTCCTCGGCGGCGGCCCCGCCGGTTACGTGGGCGCCATTCGCGCCGCACAGCTCGGCCTGAACACGGCAGTGGTCGAGCGCGAGGGGCTCGGGGGGACCTGCGTCCTCTGGGGATGCATCCCCGCCAAGGCGTTGCTCGAAGCCGCCCTGATGGCCACCAAGGTCGCCCACGCCGCTGAGTTCGGGGTGCAGGTGGGTGAGGTGAAGCTCGACTTTTCGGTGGCGATGAAGCGCTCGCGCGACATCAGCAACAAGAACTCCAGGGGCGTCGAGTTCCTGTTCAAGAAAAACAAGATCAGCTGGATCAAGGGCACGGGCACCCTCGCCCCGAACCAGTCGGTGAAAGTCACCACCGCCGACGGCAAGTCGGAAACGCATCGCGCGACCAAGGGTGTCGTGATCTCCACCGGGTCGCGCGTGCGGGGGCTGCCGCAGGCCGGCCTCGAACTCAACAAGTCCACCGTGATTTCGTCGGACGAGGCGCTCGTGCTTGCCAGGGCGCCCAGGAGCATCGCGATCGTGGGCGCGGGCGCCGTGGGATGCGAGTTCGCCGACGTCTTTCATGCCTTCGGGTCGAAGGTCACCGTGATCGAGGTGCTGCCGCGCATCCTGCCGCTCGAAGACGAAGATTCCTCGGCCGAAGTGCAGCGCAGCTTCAAGAAGGGCGGCATCGAGATTCTGGTGAACGCGAAGCTGCAGGGCGTGAAGGCCGGCAAGGACTCGGTGAAACTGACCGTCGAGGTTGGCGGCACGAAGCAGGAGCTCGACGTCGAGCGCGTACTCGTGGCCGCCGGCCGCGCCCCGAACACGGAGAACATCGGCCTCAAGGAAGCCGGTGTGCAGCTCACCGACCGCGGGTTCATCAGGATCAACGAACGGCTGGAGACCACGGCGAAGGGCGTCTACGCCATCGGCGACGTCGCGGGACCGCCGATGCTGGCGCACAAGGGCGAGCGCGAGGGGATGGTCGTGGCCGAGGTACTTGCCGGCGCGCCCCACCATCCGGTGAACTATGGCAATGTGCCGAACGCGACGTATTGCCACCCGGAGGTCGCGTCCGTCGGCCTGACCGAGGCTCAGTGCCGCGAGCAGAAGCTCGACTACAAGGTGGGCAAGTTTCCCTTCAGCGCCAATGGCCGGGCGCGCACGTCGGGCGACACCGAGGGGTTCGTGAAGATCATTCGCGATGCGAAATACGGGGAGATTCTGGGCGCGCATATCGTGGGCGCGCACGCCACCGAGCTGATCCACGAGCTCGTGGTCGCGCGCGAGAACGAGTTCACGGTGGAGGAGGTCGACCTCGCGATCCACGCCCACCCCACGCTCTCGGAGGCAATTGCGGAGGCGACGCTCGATTCGCTGGGGCGCATGATCCACGCGTAATGCCCGCGCGCGAACTGTGGGTCACGCAGCTGGGGCTCCGGCCGTACGCGGAGGTGCTCGACCTGCAGCGCGCCGCTGCCGCCGCCCGCATTTCCGGCGACCTCCCGCAGGACGTCCTCTTTCTCGTCGAGCATCCACCGGTCGTCACGCTCGGCCGTGGCTCGCGCGACCCGGCCACCCTCACGGCATCGCCAGCGCTGCTCGCCGCGCGCGGCGTGGCGCTGTACGAGGTTGACCGCGGCGGCGACGTCACCTTTCACGGGCCTGGCCAGCTGGTCGCCTACCCGATTCTCGACCTGGCGCGCCACCGGCAGGACCTGCACTGGTACCTGCGGCAGCTCGAGGAGGTGGTGATCCGGGCACTCGCGACCTTTCAGCTCGCCGGCACCCGTGAGGCCGGGCGCACCGGCGTCTGGACGGAGGGCCGCAAGATCGCGTCGATCGGCGTGCACGTACGCCAGTGGGTCACCTGGCACGGCTTCGCGCTCAACGTCACCACCGACCTCTCCTATTTTGGCCTCATGGTGCCGTGCGGCATTCCCGGTGTCGCCATGACGTCGCTCGAGCAGGAGCTGTTGCGGCGCGCCGATGCCCCGTGCCTCGCGCCGTCACCGGCGCTCGCGGACGACACTGCGCACGCCGTGATCAACGCCACCGGCGAGCTGTTTGACGTCGTGCCGGTGCGCGTCGAACTCGAGGCCCTGTTGCTGGAGACCGGCATCCCGACAGGCACCCGTTGATGTTCGCTCGCGCGAGTGGTGCGCTGCTGCTGTTTTTCGGACTCGCAGCCTGCGGCCATCACGCCCCGTCCCCGCCTGCCGTCCCCGCCGTGGTGCCGCCCGTGGTGCCGCCAATGCCGCCGGTGCCGCCGCACGCCGCCGCCGCCCGTTCCTACGCAACGCTCGACAGCGGTGCCATGCGCCTCACCCTGTTCCTCGCCACCACGCGGCGCGCCGTATCGAGCGAGCGGCCGGGCGAGCGCTACGGCGCCGATGATGGTGACTCGCTCCAGTTCGCCGCGGTCAGCGTGAGCGTGCCTCCCTACAGCGCACGCGGCACGGGAGAGCTGCCGCGGGCTGGTGCCATTCGGAGCGCCTTCTCGTCGGCGCCCGATCCGGCGCACGAGTTCTTCGTCACGACCGTCATTCCCGGTGACTCCAACCGGTTCGTGCAACGGCTCTCCGCCGACCTGGGCTCGACACGGTCGCGCGACCTGCTCGTGTTCGTGCACGGTTTCAATACGTCCTTCGAAGACGCGGCGGTGCGCGCCGCACAGGTCGCGGCCGATATCAATTTTGACGGCAGTGTGGTGCTCTTCTCGTGGCCGTCGGCGGCGTCGGTGACGAGTTACCTGCGCGACCAGCAAGCGGCGCGGAATGCCGGTTTTCATTTATTGCGCCTGCTGCGCGGCCCGCTCGCGGCCGCGCTTCCCGCGCGCGTGCACCTGCTGGGGCACTCCATGGGATCGGAAACGATCGCCAAGGCGCTCGCCCTCACCGCGCCGGCCGACTCGTTGCCACGCTTCGCACAGGTGGTGTTCGCCGCACCGGACCTCGACCGCCGCACCTTCGGCCGCGAGATACTCCCGCGCCTCGTGCCCCGCGCCGCCCGGGTGAGCCTCTACGCCTCGACCGACGACGACGCCCTGCGCGCCTCGCGCACCATGAACGGCGTCTGGCGCCTGGGGCTCGGCGGTGATTCTCTCGTGGTGCTCCACGGCATGGACACCATCGACGCCACGCGTGTGCGCGCCGATGCGCTCGGCCACACGCTGTTCGGCAACCAGGCCTTTCTCGCCGACCTGACGGCGCTCATGGCCACCGGCACGTCGCCGGCCGAGCGACGGCTGCTGCCGGTGCAGCGGGCCGGGTTGACGTTTTGGCGCTTTCGCGGGGATCCGCGCTGAGGGCTCCGTTCTGGCACGACGCTCCATATGTCTTTTAAGTCGGCTGGGACCGACTCTTGTCCAAATTTGCGAAATTCGCCTTTTCCTCTTGCGCGAACCATCGATTTGCTTGTTAAGGAGATAGAAGGGGGCGAACGCGCATTGAGCCCGACGTGCCCGGCGGGCGGAAGGACGCTCCAAGGCTCTCGATAGCGAAAGCGCGATCGCAGGGGGAAGAGCGGTAGTCCGGCGCGTGGATGGAAGGCGCCACCGCGATTGCTCTCGTGGCACATTCGGGTCTGGTGTCGCTGGGCATGCGTCAAGCGAAGCCGGCGCGCGCCGCACTCTTCCATCACGCGCTCGACAGCATCATCCGAACGACGGCTGCGTCCGCCACGCGATCCGCGCCGTACAGCGAAGCGCGACTCCGTCCTACACGCGAACCGTGCCGTCCAGCGAAGCGCGGCTCCGTCCTGGACGCGATCGGTGCCGTCCTCCGCGCGATGGACGCCGTCCAAGTCATGGCGGTACCGATCGTAGGCGCCGTCGGATCCGTCCAGCAGGTGGCGGCTCCGTCCGGCGCGCGTCGGTATCCGTCCTCCACGCGCTCGATCGCGTCCTCCGCTCGGCCGACGCCGTCCAACGCGTGGCCGACGCCGTCCACGTCACGGCGGGCGCCGTCCAGGTCAGGAGCGTTCTGTCCTCGAAAGGGCGGGCGTCGTCCTCCGCGCGGCCGGGTCCGTCCGGCGACGGGGCGAGTCCGTCCATGTCGCGATCCGCGCCGTCCACGTGAGCGTCTTTCTGTCCTCGGAACGGCGCGCGCCGTCCAGCTAGTGGCCGACGCCGTCGGACTCGTGGCCGGCTCCGTCCAACTCGTGGCCAGCTCCGTCCAACCCGTGGCCAGCTCCGTCCAACGCGCGGTCGACTCCGTCCATCTTCAGCGCGGTTGCTGCGTGGGAAAAAGTTTGCGAAACCCCTTGGCGCGATAGAGCCGCACGATCATGGCCACGTGCCCTGCGCGCGTGACCGGCACCACGTCGAGTGGCCGGATCTCCTCGAAATAGGGCGAGAAGTCGGCCATCACGTCGTCGTTCCCGGTCTCCTTCTTCACGATGACAGCATTGGCACCGAGCCAGCTGCTGTCGTTCTGCATGTAATAGAAGTGATGAGGGTCGGCGCAGAGGCAGAGCACCTTCACCTCCGGCCCCAGCCCGACCGCCGCCTTGCCCGCCTGAATCCAGCTGGGCGCGGCGACGAAGCCGTCGAGCGGAAGGAGGCCGCGCGCCTGCAGCGCGGCGCGCAGCACATACCAGTCGGCGGTGTCGGCGGTGGGATCGCCCTTCGCGAAGGCCGCGGGAAAAACGCGGCCCATCCAGCCGGTGGCGGTGTGGCTGCCGAGCAGCACCACCAGCGCGAGAAAGCCCACGACACTCGCGCGCAGCCAGCGCCGGGTGAGCGGATCGCCGCGCTCGAGCCGTGCCGCGGCGGCGGCTCCGAGCAGCGGAAAAAGCATGAGGTAGCCGGGCGCCTGCCAGTGCGGAAGCCCGACGTCGCCGCGGAGGGCGATGAGCGTAAACCCCGTTATTGGCCCGGCGCCAAGGCACACGAGGAACCATCGGCGCCCGTCGCGTGGACCCGCGCGCACGGCGAGCCCGAGTACCACCACGAGCGGGAGCCAGATCCAGGGCAGGACCCACGCGGCCTGTCCCGCGATGTTCGTGAGCATGGAGCCGACATGAATGCCGCCCCTGCCCACCGCGCGCCCGGCCTGGAAGGCAAACGATACCCAGCCATGCTCACGATTCCAGACGACGACCGGTGTGAGGCAGGCGAATGCGATGAGCGCGCCGAGGTAGGGACCCGGCCGGCGCAGCCACCGCCGGTGCTGCGCGCTCGTGAGCAGAAAGAGGAAGGTGCCGGCCAGCACGAAGACGCCATGATACTTGGCGAGCATCGCCAGCCCAGCGAGCAGCCCTGCGAGCGCCCAGCGCCAGGTCGGGTGCCGCGGCGTCTCGTGAAAGAGCAGCCCCGCTATCACGCTCGTACTCGCCAGCATCAGCAGCATGAGTGGACCGTCGGGAAGCACCCAGCCGCCAGTGCTGATGGAGAAGACGGCGGAAATGTTGAGCAGCACCGCCGCGAGGGCGCCCGCGCGATCGCCGAACAGCTGCGCGGTGAGCCGGTACATCAACCAGGTGGTGAGCGCGAAGCAGGCGACGAAGGGAAAGCGCACCACCTCGCGCGACTCGCTGTGGGCGAGCTTCGCGATGGAGCCCACCAGCCAGAAGTGCAGCGGCGGATGGTCGAAGTACGAGAGGGAGAAGAGGCGCGCCACGGCCACGGCGTAGGATTCGTCCACGCCCAGCCCGATCGACTCGGCGAGCAGGAAGCGCAGCACGGCGCCCGCCGCGAGCACCGTCAACACGACGCTTCGCGGGTCGGGTTCCCCGGGCAATCGCGTGTCGTCGCGCACGCGGTCCGGGTGTTCCAGCGTCAACCGCGGAGCGGTACGGGATTCATGCGCGTAATACTTTCGCGCGGCGTGCCACGCCACAAGGCCCCGCGGGCGGTCGCGCTATATTTCGCGCATGAGCGATGATGCCCGGCGCTATCCGCCCCGCGCCCGTGAGGTGGAGCCGCGCCGGGAAGTGGCCGCCGGTGTGTCGGGGCTGAACGAGGCTCAGGAGCACGCGGCGACGCACCCGGACGGCGCGCTGCTCATCATTGCGGGTGCGGGAACCGGGAAAACCCGCACGCTGGTGTACCGCGTGGCGCACCTGCTCGAGCGGCCCGAGCACCCGGTGCGGGCGGAGCGCCTGCTCCTCCTGACCTTCACGCGCCGCGCGGCGCAGGAGATGCTCGGGCGGGTGGAGCAACTCGTGGGCAGCACCAGCCGGCGGGTGCACGGCGGCACCTTCCACGCCACCGCCCACCGCCTGCTGCGCCGCTTTGGCCAGGCCGCGGGGCTGCCGTCGGACTTCACGATCATGGACCAGTCCGACGCGGAAGATCTCATGCAGCTCTCGCGCGCGACCAGCGGCGCCGCGAAGAAAGAGGGGAACGGGGGCAAGGGGCGGCGCTTTCCGAAGAAGGAGACGCTGCATCACGTCTATTCGCGGCACGTCAACACCGAAATCCCCGTGCCGGCCATCCTGAACGATGAGTACCCGCAGTTCCGCGAATACGAGGACGACTTCGCGCGCATCTTCGCCGACTACACGCGGCGCAAGATCGAGCGCAACCTGGTGGACTACGACGACCTGCTGCTGTTCTGGGCGATGCTCGTGGAGTCGGGCGGCGCGCTGGCCGACGCGGTGGCGGGGCTCTACGACCACCTGCTGGTGGACGAGTACCAGGACACGAACCAGCTGCAGTCGCGCATCCTGCGCGGGATGTGCCGCGGGCACGGCAATATCACGGTGGTGGGCGACGACGCGCAGAGCATCTATTCGTTCCGCGGCGCCACCATCCGGAACATCCTCGATTTCCCGGCGCACTTCCCGGGCGCCGCCGTGGTGCCGCTGGAAGAGAACTACCGCTCCACCCAGCCGATCCTCGACGCCACCAACACGCTCATCTCGCGGGCCGAGGAGCGGTACACCAAGAACCTCTTCACGAAACGTGAGGGCGGCGAGCAGCCGTGGCTGGTGACGGCGCACGACGAACAGGCGCAGACGCGCTTCGTGGTGGACCGCATCCTGGAGCTGCACGAGGAGGGGGTGCCGCTGCGCGAGATAGCCGTGCTCTTTCGCGCCGGCTACATGAGCGCCGACCTCGAAATCGAACTCTCGGCACGCAAGATCCCGTTCGAAAAGTGGGGCGGGCTCAAGTTCCTCGAGGCCGCGCATGTGAAGGACGTGCTCGCGTTCCTGCGCATTCTCGAGAACCCCCGCGACGAGGTGAGCTGGTACCGCCTGCTCCTGCTCATGCCCGGAATCGGGGAGGCGACGGCGCGTGGCGCCGTCGACGCGATGGCCACCCTCGCCTGGGCGCCGGCGGCGTTCGCGCACTACGAACCGCCGCCCCGCGCGCGAACGGCGCACGCGGCGCTCGTGCAGCTGCTCGAGACACTGCGTTCGGCGCCGTCCGGCATCGACGGCGCCGTCACCGTCGAGATCGCGCGTGTGCGCGGGCTCTATGACGACATCCTGCGCGAACGCTACGACCGGGTGGAGCCACGGTTGAGCGACCTCGACCAGCTGCAGACCATCGCCGGCGGATATCCGGACCGCGCCACCTTCCTGTCGGCCATTGCGCTCGAGCCGCCGCAATCCACGCAGGACCTGGGGTTCGGGTCCGACAGCGAGGACGACGTGCTCATTCTCAGCACGGCGCACAGCGCCAAGGGGCAGGAGTGGGACGCGGTGTTCGTGATCTGGGCCGTGGACGGATATTTTCCCATGGGGCGCGCGCTTGGCGACGACGAACAGATCGAGGAGGAGCGCCGCCTGATGTACGTCGCGATGACGCGCGCGCGGAACCACCTCGCGGTGAGCTATCCGCTGAACGTGTACGACACGCGCCGCAGCGCCGATTATTCGATCGACCAGCTGTCACGATTCCTCGACCGCGGCGTTCGCGCGTGCATGCAGCGCGTCGTGGTGGAGCCCCCGGAGCGCGCGACGGCCGCGGCTGAACACGACGCGGCGCCGGGGCCGCCGATCGACCTGCGGGCGATGATGCGGGGGCGGTTCGGGGCCTGAGCTACTCGCGCCCGCCGCGGCGGTTCGTCTCGATGATGCGTTCCAGTGCCCGGCGCAGGTCGTGCCCCTCGCGTTCCCAGACCGACTCGAAGCCGTCCAGACCGGTGGCATAAATCCGTCGCGCGAGGAGCGCGGCATTGTCGAGTCGCACGCGCGCGGCGTAACGCGGGTCGATGGACTTGAGCCGTGGCCCCACCGAGTCCACCAGCACCGTCCGTGCCCTGTCATAGATCGAGTCGCGCGCGGCGAGCCGGGCCGTGCGGGCGGAATCGCCGGCATGCAGCTGGTACGCGGAATCGAGCGAACGAAAGGTGCGCTCCCACAGCGCGCCGAGCAGCCGCTCGTCATCCCACCGCTCCATCGCGCGGCGCGAGTTGGCCGTATCGCCGCGGGCAGCGAAGAACCGCTGGGCACCCCGGGCGCCGACGAAACTGGCGAAGCTCTCGTTGAACACGGCCTGCCCTTTCGCGTAGTACTTGTTGTGCGTGAGCTCGTGAATGACGGTGTTCACGATCTCGAGGGAGTCGCCGTTCAGCGTGGTGGAGAGCAGCGGATCGTTGAAGAATCCCAGCGTGCTGAACGCCGGCGAGGGCCGCAGGTACGTGTCGAACCCCGCGTCATGGAGGTCCCGCTCGGCGCGGGCGGCCTCGGCGAAATCGAAAAACCCCTTATAGGGCACGCGCCCCACCACCGGGAACCACCACGACACGGGCTGGAGCCGGTCGCGGTACGCCCCCGACAGCACCATGACCAGCGTGTCGTGATCGAGCTGCGTGAACTGCGTGAACGCATTCCCGGCGGGTAGTCCGAGCGAGTCCACGGCGAAGCCACGGGCCGCGATCACGAGCTGCAGCTTCGCTCGCACGAGCGGCGCGGTCGCACTGTCGGCCACCAACCTCGCGATCGATTTCCTGCGCGAGAGAATTCGCGCCTCGGCCCACGCGCCCCGCGCGAGGTAGCGCCCCATGGGAGTAACCGCCGCGAGGAGGGCGGCGCCCGTCAGGATGCCGAGCAACACAAGCCCGATACCGCCCCAGCGCACGCGCACGAGTGGTCTCCTGATGTGGGTTCTCACGGGCTGCGCGACCGCGCGGCAAAACGCACACCGACGCGGTGCGTGGCGCCGAGCAGTTCGAACCCCTGGTATGCATAGTCCACCGAGACACGCGACAGCGTGAGTCCGCCGCCCAGTGTGAGCGCGCGCCGATCATCGCCGCGGCCGCGAATGGCGTAGCCGGCGCGGGCCGCGAGCCCGAGGCCGTCGCGGGATGTTCGCCATGTTCCCTCGGC
>JRHI01002793.1_pt1 | contig 11354 bp, 15 predicted proteins | sample 215371 | NCBI WGS metagenome assembly JRHI01 (sample SAMN02929681, study PRJNA255918) | sediment metagenome | biome: cave system; feature: Ice Cave; material: Sediment; isolation source: sediment from deep within a dark volcanic ice cave with no known source of... ... | reverse complement strand
CCGCCATAGAGCATCACGGCAGGAACGTCGAGGCGGGCGAGGGCCATCACCGTGCCGGGGATGGTCTTGTCGCAGCCGGAGAGGGCGATCACCGCATCGAACAGGTGGCCCCTGCCGACCAGCTCGATCGAGTCGGCGATCACCTCCCGGGAGATCAGCGAGGTCTTCATTCCGGGTGTGCCCATTGTGATGCCATCGGAGATCGCGATCGTGTTGAACTCCATCGGCGTGCCGCCCGCCTCGCGGATGCCCTCCTTGACCTTCGCAGCGAGCGCCCGGAGGTGGAAGTTGCAGGGCATCGTCTCGATCCAGGTCGAGGCGACGCCGATGATCGGCTTGGCCAGGGCGTCGTCGTCGTAGCCGATGCCCTTCAGGTAGGCCCGCGCCGGAGCGCGCTCGGGCCCTTCGGTCAGGGCCCGGCTGCGGTGCTTGACGTCGAAGCCGGCTGCGGCCTCGGCCATCAGGCGCTCAGACCCAACTTGCAAGCGCCGCGGACGGCGGCGCGGCTACGATCCGCGCGCGGAATGCTGCGGACGTTGGGACGGGGCCCGAGGCGGACGATCACGAGGCCGAAACACTACCGGCGTCAGTCTGGTCGCGCTGGAGGCGAGCCTGCTCCCAGCGACCGAGCCGCCAGAGGTCGCGCCGAACCGCCTCCGGGTCGACCTGGCGACCCGGAAGGTGCATGTTGGCGCTGGCGATCAGGCGCCGCTCGTCGCCGGTCAAGGCCATCCACTTCGCCAGGACATCGTCGGAATCGGGAAGCCGCGCGCTGCCGAACGGCCGCTCGAGGTCAGGAAACTCGACGCAGTACTCGCTCAACAGCTGGCCGGTGTGCGGCACGAAGGCGACGATCGGCTTGTGCGGGTAGATCAGATAGGCGTAGGGCGCGCCCCGCCGATTCTCGCCGTAGCCGTCGCCCGGTCCGCGTGCGCAAGTGCCCCATACGCGGAGGTAGCCGAGGTCGCGGTACATCGCCCACTCCTCGTCGTTGACACACGACCGCACGAGGGCCCGCGCCCGCTGTTCCGCGCGCCGTTCGCGACCGGGATCGTAGGGCGCGATCGGACCGATTCGGCGGCGGTGGGCATGCCAGCGGGCACGCCAGACCGCGAGTTGTGGGGCGATAACCTCCCAGAGGAGTGCGAGCACGACGATCGCACAGGCTCCGAGCGCCAACAGCATCGCTCGTCCCCGAGTCAGCGTCCGCCCGCGGCGCGAGGGAAGAAGATCACGCGCTCAGCGTCGCGTGGTACCTCCTCGAAGCTGCGCACGAGCTCCGCTTCGCGTCGTCCGCCGCCGGCCACCGTCGGCACAGCAGCCCACATCCCGGCTTCGAGCTGAGCACGGAACGCGTCGGTGAGCGCTCGCTCCTCTTCCGGCACCTCAACGTCGCCCTCAGCGACCAGAACCTCGCCGTGACCCGGCTTCATCCGCAGCAACCGCATCGGCCGATTATGGCAAACGGCCGGTTCCGCGGGTAAGCGGACCGTATCGGCTCCCGGCGAGGGCGCGATCAGCTTGGCCGTCGCGTACGCTGGCCACCGAAAACGTCAACCGGACCCTCGCCGTCACCGAGCTCGGCGAACCCGTCACGGACGGCGTCCGCAGTGAGCGCGCGAGCACACCCCGCGGCCTCGAGAACCGGAACGCCCAGCGCCAGCTGCGCGGCCATCACCGCTGAGTGGGTGCACCCCGATCCGTGGCTMGCTCCACCGGCATGGCGCGTCCCGGACAGCTCGGTTATCTCCCGACCGTCGTAGACGAGATCCGCCCGCCCGGGTCGATGGCCGCCGGTGACGATCACCCATGCCGCGCCGAGCCGGTGGAGCGCCCGCGCAGAATCGGCGGCCCCATCGCCTGCCCGCGCGGTCAGCGCGTCAGTAGGGGACCCGCCGCGAGCGGCGCCGGCGAGCTCCAACGCCTCGGGCAGGTTCGGTGTCAGAACCGTCGCTAGCGGGACGATCAGAGCCACCAGGGCGCCAACGGCCTCGGTGTCAAGCAGGCGCTTGCCACACGTCGCAACGAGCACCGGATCGACCACGATCGGCAGCCCCGGCGGAAGCTGGAGCAGGCAGCCGGCGACCGCGGCAATAGCGTCGGCGCTGCCGAGCATGCCGATCTTGATCGCATCGATGCCGATGTCGGCGGCAACTGAGCGAATCTGCGCCACGATCATCGCGGGCGGAACTGGATGAATCGCGTCGACACCGCGCGTGTTCTGCGCGGTGACGGCCGTAATCGCAGTCATCCCGTGCACGCCGCAACGAGCGAACGTCTTCAGGTCGGCTTGGATGCCTGCACCGCCTCCGGAGTCGGACCCGGCGATCGTGAGAACGCGGCGGATCGCAGACACGGCTGACATCTTCGCGCAGCCGTCCCGGTCGGCGGCGAACGCCCCCTGAGCTCGGATCTGAGCAGGTCGATTCTCACCCTGCCTGCCGCAGCGCCGCCGCGGTTTCCGGGTGAAGCGACAGGGCGAATGCGACGTGGGTAACACGAACGGTCGGACTTCGCTCGAGATCGGCGACCGTACGAGCCACGCGCAGCGTCCGGGCCTGGCCGCGGACGCTCAGCGAGCCGCGCTCGTAGGCGCGCAACAGGAACGCCTCTGCCCGGTCCTCGATCTTGCAGTGGCTTCGGAGCGTGCCCAGGTCGAGCTCTCCGTTGTGGGTCGCTCCGGCGTCCTGCAGCCGCGCGGCCGCTCGAGCCCGAGCCTCGAGCACCCTGCCGCGAACCTCGCTGGAGCTCGTCTGCGGCGGCGCCCGCAACTCCGCCACCGTCGGTCGCGACACCCGCACGAAGATGTCAATCCGATCGAGCATCGGACCGCTCAGCTTGGCCCGATGCCGGAGCAGATCGGCTTCGGTGCAGCGGCAGGGTATCCGCCGGTCGCCCACGTGCCCGCACGGGCACGGGTTCATGGCCGCGACGAGCATGAAGCGTGTCGGATAAACGGCCGTGCGCTGGCGCCGGACGATCACCACCCGACCGCCCTCGAGCGGCGCGCGCAGGGCTTCAAGAGCTGGCCGGGAGAACTCCGAGAGCTCGTCGAGGAAGAGGACGCCGTGATGGGCGAGCACCGCTTCGCCCGGCATCGCTAGGGGCCCGCCGCCAACCAGACCGACGGCCGAGATCGAGTGATGCGGGGCTCGGAACGGCCGGCGCGTAACCAGCCCGCTGCCGAGATGCTCGCCTGCGACGCCGTGGATCTTGGTGACCTCAAGCGCCTCGGCCCGCAACAGCGGCGGCAGCAGCGACGGCAGGCGCCGCGCGAGCATCGTCTTGCCAACGCCCGGCGGGCCGCTCAGCAGGACGTGGTGGCCGCCCGCGGCAGCCACGGAGAAGGCCGTGATCGCATGACGCTGGCCACGGACGTCGGCGAGGTCGGGCTCGCCCCCGGCAGCGGACGTCCGGTCAACCGCTGGTCCATCCGCTTCGGGCTGCGCTTGGGCCCGCCGGTCAAGATGCCGCCGGCCTGTGCGATGCGTTCCGCCTTGACGCCGGCCACCCGCGATGCCCGGGAACGCGCGACGGCCGTCGAGGATCGCGGCAACCTCGACGAGATGCCCAAGCCCGACAACCGGCAGACCGCCGAGCTGTGCCGCCTCCGCCGCGCTCTCGCGCGCGACGACCAATCCGCGGAGCCCCGCCCGGCTCGCGGCCTCCGCGGCCGCAAGGGCTCCTCGGCACGGGCGCAGCTCCCCGCTCAGCGACAGCTCGGCGAAGAGACCGACTCGCTCGAGCTCGCCGCGCCGGACTTGATCGCTCGCCGCCAAGAGCGCGCAGGCCAGCGCGAGGTCGAAGCTGGAGCCAGCCTTCTCGAGGTGGGCCGGAGCAAGATTCGCCGTGAAGCGCTTCGAGGGAAACACGAAACCCGAATTGAGTACGGCCGCCCGCACACGCTCACGCGACTCGCGCACGGACGCCGTCGGTAGGCCGATGATGTTGAAGGCCGGCAAGCCCTGACGCACGTCGAACTCGACGCGCACGTGACGGGCATCGAGACCTTCGACCGAGAAGCTGTTGGCCGTCGCGAGCATTCCCGGATCGAACCACTCGACGGAGACGGAAATGCCCTCCCTTGGCCGTTTGTGGCGTCCGCGTGACAAAGCTCAACAAACGCGTTACAAACGTGACAGAGCTAAACAATCGTGTTACAAAGTTGTCGCATTCCTTCATGCGCGCGGTGGCCCTGGCGGCGTACGGTCACGTGGTGTCCAGCGATCCCCGTCATGTTCTCGGACGCCAGGGCGAGCGCCTGGCGCTCGAGCACTACGAGCGACTCGGCTTCCGCGTGCTGGAGCGCAACTACCGGGCCCGGGCCGGCGAGCTCGACCTGATCCTCTGCGATGCGCGGACGATCGTCTTCGCCGAGGTCAAGACGCGAAGACCCGGCGGCCTCGACCCGCTCGAGTCGATCACGTTCGCCAAGCAGCAGCGCCTCCGTCGGCTGGCGGCAAGCTGGCTCGCGGAGCGGACCGGCCTGCCGCGCGACCGAGAGTTGCGCTTCGACGCGGTCGGCATCGTGATCGACACCACTGGCAGACTCGTTGCGCTCGACCAGCGGGAGGCGGTGTTTTGATTCAGGAAGTACGGCTAGAGCGCCAACTGCTGATAGGCCGTCGACTGGAACGACATCCGGTGCAGGGACGAGACGCCCTGGCGACCGATCGCCGCCCGATGTTCCGGCGTCGAGTACCCGACGTGTGTCGCAAACTCCCACCCGGGGTGAACGACATCCGCACGCCGCATGTAGCGGTCGCGGGTGACCTTCGCGACGATGGACGCGGCCGCGATAGCGGCGCTCGTCGCATCGCCGCCGACGATCGGACGCTGATCGAAGCCGAAGTCGGCAACGGCGAAGCCGTCGATCAGGCAGACGCAGCCGGGCAGCGCAACACCACGAAGCGCGTCGCGAAGGGCGGCGAGGTTCGTCACATGCAACCCACGGTCATCGATCCCGCGCACGCAGCGCGAAACGACGACCACTCGCCGCGCGGTGGAGAGTACGAGCGGATAGAGCGCTTCCCTGGTCGCATGATCGTGCTGCTTGGAGTCGTTCAACGCCACCAGCGCACGCTGCTGTGGCGCCGTCAGTGCCGCCTGATCGAACAGCACGGCGGCCGCCACGAGCGGTCCGGCCAGGCATCCCCTACCGGCTTCGTCTGCCCCGGCGACGAGTCGCACGCCAAGGCTTCGGTCGAACGCGAAGAGCCGCCGACCGCTCGATCGACGGCTCGCCGCTCGCCGCGCCCGCGCCCGGGTAGCCGCCTTTGCAGAACCGCGGCTGCCCGGCCCCGTCGGAATCCGAGTCGATCGGCCTGGCACGCCCGGTTCGCCCGTGGCCACGACCCCGGGGGACGGGCCACGGCCGGCCGTGGCGTCGGCTCCCCTACCGGCGGATGGATCGGGCGCAGGATCCCTAGAGGAGGCCGATTCGTCCGATCGGCCAATAGGTGGCGAAGGCGCCACCGATGATCCACTTCCTCGGGACCGGTCCCCAGAACCGGCTGTCGTCGGACATTCCACGGTTGTCGCCCATCATGAACCAGTGACCGGCCGGAACTTTGATCGGCTGCGGATAGTTGCAAGCTTCGCTACCGCCGCAGGGGGCGACGAACGACTCGTGCTGGCGCACACCGTTGCGAATCACATGCCCGTTGCTGATCGCGATCGTGTCGCCCGGCCCGGCAACGACTCGCTTGATGAAGTTGACCCCCGCCTCCCGACTCGTCGGCTGCGAGCAGATCTGACCGGTGGCGACCTGGACGCCGCACGCCGGGGCCTCAACAGCCCCCTGGGGCGGATGGAACACGACGATCTCGCCGATGTGGGGATCGGAGAAGTCATTGCCGAGGCGGTTCACGAGCACCCGCTGGCCGACCGCGAGCGTCGGCACCATCGACTCGCTCGGAATCTTGTACGGCTTGACGACGAAAGCCTGGATCCCGATCGCGAACCCGATCGCGACAAGGACGATCAGGACGAACTCGACGACCGAGTTCCCCCGAGCGATCCTCTTCAGAATCACGCCGGCGGCTGGGGCGAACGGGCGGTGCTGCCCGCGTCCTGATCTGCAGCTGTGCCGCCATCGGCTCCGGCGTCAGGAGTGGGAGCTTCAGGCGGATAGAGGAGGCCCGGCTCGACCTTTTCCTCCGGGCCGACGTACCCCCGCTCGCGCACCCTGGCCCGCTTCCCGACGCGATCCCGCAGGTAGTAGAGCTTCGCCCGGCGAACGTCGCCGCGGGCGGATACCTCGATCCGCTCGATCTTCGGCGAGTGCACGGGGAACGTGCGCTCGACGCCGACACCGAACGACTGTTTGCGCACCGTGAACGTCTCGCGGGCACCTTCGCCCTGGCGCTTGATGGCCACACCCTCGAAGACCTGGGTGCGACGGCGCGTGCCCTCGATCACCTGAAAGTGCACCTTGAGGCGATCCCCAGGTGAGAAGTTGGGCACCCGGCGCAGCTGGGCGCGCTCGATGCTCTCGATAGCTCCGGTCATGGCAAAAAGAAGGCGCGGACGTGGACAACGCCGGCGCAGCACCGAATGGTAGCGCTCGCACGCCGCGGCCGTCGCAGCGGCCGTGCCCGAAGATCGCGACGCGTCCTCGACCGACGCTCAGGATCCGCCGTCCTGCGCACGATCGCGACACCGCTCGAGCCGCCAGCGGCGAATCTGCTCGTGGTGACCGGAAAGCAGCACGTCGGGGACACGCCAGCCGCGATGATCGGCCGGGCGCGTGTAGTGGGGATACTCCGGCATGCCGCCGAGCGCCCGGCTGAACGACTCCTCCTGCGCGGAGTCAGCGTGACCGAGCGCTCCGGGCAGCTTGCGCAGCACCGCGTCGCACACGACCATCGCCGCCAACTCGCCGCCCGACAGGACATAACGTCCGACCGATAGCTCCTCGGTGGCAAAATGGTCGACGATCCGCTGGTCGAAACCCTCGTAGCGTCCGCACAGGAGCGTGAGCTCATGCTCCGAGGCGAGCTCGTCAACGATGCGGTCATCGAGCAACCGGCCGTTCGGCACGAGTGCGATCACCCTCCTGCGCTCGCGCAACTCGACCGGATCGCAGCCGTATCGGGCGCGCAACGCTGCCTCCATCACATCCACCCGCAACACCATGCCCGCGCCACCGCCGAACGGCATGTCGTCCACCTGCCCGGCGCTGAGCGGCGTGTGCTCGCGCGGGTTCATGCACTCCAGGGTGCTTCCAAGCGCCAGCGCGTTGGCCACGTGACGCTGGCCGCAAAACCAGCCGAACCATTCCGGAAACAGGGTGAAGACGTCGATCTTCACGGTGCCTCGCCGATGAAGGCGAGGTTGACGTCGATCTCGCCTGCCACGACGTCGACCCGCCGAATCGCGTCCCGCACCATCGGCACGAGCAGCTGCGACCCGTCAGGGCGCTCAACCTCGAGGCACTCACACGACGGCAGTCCGAGCATCGCCCGGACCACTCCGACCGCACGCCCAGCGTCGATGACCCGACACCCTGTGAGCTCCTCCGCCCACCACTCGCCATCTTCCAGGCCCGGCGCGATCGCGGCGTCGACCACGAGGTCGACGCCGCGCAGCGCCTCGGCAGCATCGCGGTCCGCGCAGCCCTCGACCCGCACGATTGGCCGGCGATCGGTGCCTGCCCGGCGGACGATGGTCGTCTCATCCGGCCCCAGCCGCACCGTCATTCCCAGCTCGAGCAGGGACGGACGCGGCCGGTTGACATGGAAGCTGCCGTCAAGGCCGTGCGGGCGCCCGACCCGACCAGCGAGCAGACGGTGATCCGCCACGCGGATCAGTCGACGATGTCGAGGAGCACGCGCTGCCCATCATGGGCGCCCGCCGCCCTGACGACAGTCCGCAAGGCGTGAGCGGTCCGTCCGCCGCGGCCGATCACCTTGCCGTAGTCCTCGGGACCAACGGCCAGCTCGAAGACGATCGTGCCGTCAGGCTCATCGAAGCGCTCGACGACAACCTGCTCGGGGTCGTCGACCAGGCCTTCGGCCAGGTACTCGAGCAGCTCCGCCATCTCCATCGGGTGAGCTAGCTGATCCCCTGGATGCGCAAGAGCTTGCGGACCTGCGACGACGGCTGCGCCCCCTGGGCCAGCCAGTGACGGGCGCGGGCCTCGTCGATCACGATCGTCGACGGCTCGGTCTGCGCGTTGTACTGGCCGACCGTCTCGATGACGCGGCCATCACGCGGCGAACGCTGGTCGGCGACGACGACGCGCCAGACCGGATCCTTCCGGCCGCCAACACGAGTGAGTCTGAGTCTTACTGCCACGGGTGCCTTTCGAAGTTCTCTAGGAACCGCCAGAGTAGCGTGCCCGGGGGCGCGACCGCAGGGACCCCGCCTGTCCTGCGCGTCTGCAGCGACGGTCTCCGGCAGGCTGAGTTGAACGGGACCGGCCGCTAGAGTCGGTGCAATGCGAATCGCGACGCTGGCGTGGGCGCTGGCGTTCGTCATCGTCGCGGGCGGCTGCGGCGCGGGCAGGCGGGCGGCGACCCCGACCAAGCAGCGCTTCGTTGCCCAGGCCGACCGGATCTGCGCCGGCTTGCCGACCACGCTCGGCGCCACCGGAAACGGAACCGGCAGCGCGATCCTCGTGATGGCCGCGCGTCGTTACGCGGACCGGTTCGGCCATGCAGCCTCAGCGTTGCGCCGGCTCGCCCTGCCGCCGCCGCCCGACGGCCAGGGAGCAGCGGCGTTCGTGGCGGCGATGATGCGGGTCGAAGTGGCCGTGGAGCGGGAGCGATCGGCGTTCGAGCGCTACGTGCCGGCCGACCCGACCGACGCGATCGCGGTCGGCAACTCCTTCCGCGAGATCGAGACCGTCGGCGTCCAGGTAGATCGGCGCGAACGGGAAGCAGACGCCGCGGCCGCCGGTTACGGCTTTCGCAGCTGCGGCCGCCTGCGGGCGGCCAGCAGCGGCCCGACCACGGCCCCATACCCGACGATCACCCGCCCGCCACCGGCGTTCCTGACCGCCGCTGGCCGAGCGGCGTTCCTGCGCGGCCGCGCGGTCGCCGAGGACAGCGGATGCCTCGCCTGCCACCGAATCGACGGCGCCGGCAATGGCGGGCCGGGCCCGGATCTGAGCAAGATCGGCGAGCGCATCTCCCCCGACGCGCTGACCCGGGTGCTGCGCCAACCGACCGCACCGATGCCCTCCTACGCCAGCATCCCGCGACAGAAGCTGAGCGATCTCGTCGCGTTCCTCGCGGCGCTGCGCTCCGGTTAGCCCGGTCTGGATCAGCGCCCGCCGGCCTGACGCATCAGCGCGCCGAGGTCGGGCATCTTGCCCTTGCCGAGCTTGCGCATCACCTTTCGCACCTGGTCGAACTGCTTGACCAGCTGGTTCACGGCCTGCACGTTGGTGCCGGAGCCGCGCGCGATCCGCAATCGGCGGGAGCCCTTGATCAGCTCGGGCCGGCGCCGCTCCTCCGGGGTCATCGCGAGGATGATCGCCTCGATCCGGTCGACCTCCCGCTCGTCGACCTTCACGCCCCGGAGCTGGCCCCCCAACCCGGGGATCATGCCGAGCAGTCCCTGGAGCGGTCCCATGCGGCGCATCATCCGCAGTTGCGCGAGAAAGTCCTCGAGGCTGAACTCGCCGGCCCGGATCCGCTTCTCGAGCTCCTGCGACTCATCAAGGTCAAACTCGCGCTCGGCCTTCTCGATCAACGTCATCACGTCGCCCATCCCGAGAATCCGCTGGGCCATGCGCTCGGGGTGGAACCGCTCGAACTGGTGCAGCTTCTCGCCGGTCGAGGCGAAAAGGATCGGCTTGCCGGTGACGGCCTTGACCGACAGCGCCGCGCCGCCGCGGGCGTCGCCGTCGAGCTTGCTCATCACGACTCCGTCGAATTGGACGGCGGCGGCAAACTGCTCGGCGACGTTGACGGCATCCTGTCCGGTCATCGCGTCGACGACGAGGAGGATGTTGTGGGGCCTGACGGCATCGCGGATCTCTACGAGCTCGGCCATCAGCTCGGCGTCGACGTGAAGGCGACCGCTCGTGTCGACGATCAGGACGTCCTTGCCGTCCGCGCGCGCCCGCTCCAGCGCCCACTTGGCGATCTCCACGGGCGTGCGGTCGATCCCCTGCTCGTAGACGGTGGCTCCGGCCTGGGCGCCTACAAGCACCAGCTGGTCGACCGCGGCCGGCCTGTAGACGTCGCAGGCGGCCACGCCGACCGAGCTGCCGTGCTCCTCGCGCAGGTGGCGGGCGAGCTTCGCCGTCGCCGTCGTCTTGCCCGACCCCTGGAGCCCGGCCATCAGGATTACGGTCGGCGGGCGCGGCGAGAACGCGATGCCGGCCGAGGCGCCGCCCATCAACTCGACGAGCTCCTCGTTCACGATCTTGACGACCTGCTGGCCGGGGTTGAGCATGCCGAGAACGTCGGCACCGAGGCAGCGCTCGCGGACGCGACCCGTAAACGCCTTCACGACCTTGAAGTTGACGTCGGCCTCGAGCAGCGCCAGGCGGATCTCGCGCATAGCCCGAGCGACGTCGTCCTCGGTCAGGGCACCGCGGCCGCGAACCTCCGCCAGGGTCGCCTGGAGCTTCTCGGAGAGGGAATCGAACATTCGGGGGAGCCTACCTGCGCCTGATCAGGGTGACCCCGTCGCGGACGGTCAGCATCACGCAGACCACCCGGTCGTCGGCTACGACGTGATCGTTGAATGCGGCCAGCGCCCGGGTGCTCTCGTCCCCATCGGCGGCGTCGATCACCCGCCCGCCCCAGAGCGTGTTGTCGACGACGATCAGGCCCCTCGAGGAGAGCTTCGGCAGGACCGCCTCGTAGTAGCCGCGGTAGCCGACCTTATCGGCGTCGATGAACACGAGGTCGAACGGGCCGGGGAGCGTCGCGATCGTCTCGAGCGCCGGCCCGAGCCGCAGCTCGATGCGCGCGGCGTGCGGGCTCGCGGCGATGCGCCGGCGCGCGAACTCGGCGTTCGCGGCCGAGATCTCGCAGGTGACGATCCGCCCGCCCGACGCCAGGCCCGCCGCCATCGAGAGGGCGCTGAACCCCGAGAACGTGCCGAGCTCGAGCACCAGCTGCGCCTGTACGGCGTGGACGAGCAGCTCGAGCAGGCGACCCTCGACCGGCCCGCTGAGCATCTGCGGGCAGTCGAGCGACTCGTGCGTCTCCTCGGCGAGCCGCGCGAGCTCGGCGCTCGGCGGTGTCGTGTGGGCGGCCGCGTAGAGCTCGGCCGCCGATTCGGCGACGCCGGTCACCCGCCCGAAGCGACGTCCGGGCCGGCGGGCCCGGCGCCCGGCAGCTCGCGATCGCCGGCGGCGGCCGGCGTCTGCGCCCCGCCGGCCACGACCCGCC
>JRHI01002792.1_pt1 | contig 11355 bp, 13 predicted proteins | sample 215371 | NCBI WGS metagenome assembly JRHI01 (sample SAMN02929681, study PRJNA255918) | sediment metagenome | biome: cave system; feature: Ice Cave; material: Sediment; isolation source: sediment from deep within a dark volcanic ice cave with no known source of... ... | reverse complement strand
TATGGCGCCTAGGCTTTCCGGCCCTGACGCCCCATCGTCGCGCTGGAAGCTGCTTGACCGATCCGATCACCAAGCTCCCGCAACCGCCTCAGCGCTGACGCGCGGTCGGCCCCTGGTCCTTCGACAGGTTGACGATCTGCACGCGGCGGTTCTCGGCGGCGAGCTCGTCTTTCGCGTTCTTGAGGTGCTTGAACCCCATGCCCGTGGCCACCAGCTTCTTGCCGTCGATGCCGAAGTTGGCGATCAGATACTGGCGCACGGCCTCCGCCCGCTTCTGCGACAGGGCCTGATTGTATTCGGCACTGCCCTTGGCGTCGGTGTGCCCGGCGATGAGGAACGAATCGCCGGCGAGGCGAGCATCGCTCAGCGCGTGACCCAGCGGCGTCAGGGCTGCGGCGGCCCGCGGCGTGATCTCGGCCGACTTGTAGTCGAAGAAGATCTCCAGATCGATGCTCGGCGCCTGCTTGCGCTCGGCGCGCCTGACCGCCTCATCGGGCGCGGTGGTCGGGGTCTCGGTTATCGCCGGGGAAGCGACCTGGCCGGGCGGCTGGGCCGCCGCGCTCGCGGGAGGGGCCGGTTGCGGCGATGGCCGCGCGGACGGCGCCGCCGGCGCGGGGTTTGGTGCAGGCGCGCTCGCTGCGGCGGGTGCCGGTGCGGCGGCAGGTGCTGGGGCTGCCGGGGCAGGGGTGCGGGGCACGCCCTTGAGCTTGTCGATCAAGTCCTCGACGGCCTTGCGCTCCGCGCCGGATTGGACCTTGCCCAGCGTCTCCTTCAGCGCAGCGGGATCGGCGCTCCACGCCGGCGTGCTCGAGGCCAACCCGCACAGGAGCAGGAGACCGCACAATCGCGACGGCGTCCCTACTCCGCCCGCCGTCCTTTCACGCACACTCAGTCTCATTCGCTTGCCGGTCCGCTCACGCCCCGCAGCGCTTCAGGCCTGCCGGGGCACGCTTCCACGTATAGGTCTCACTCAGCCACTTCGTGCCCATGTAGCCCATGACCTTGAGCGCCTGCGGGCCCATGGGGGTCAGCTCGACGCTGAACTTTGCGTCCTTCTCCGGATCGTAGATCCAGCCGCCGTCCCAAACGCCGTTGGCCATGGGCTTGACGTCGCCGATGATCTGGATGCCGCACACCTGCTTGGCGTGCTGCGCGTCCTTGAGCCACACGAGGCGGCCGCAAAGTTGACCGCCGCACCTGGTGATCTCCACCGCGCCCCTGCCGGTGTGATCATACCACAGACCGGTGGGCTCGACCGCGAATGCCGAGCTGGCGGCAACCGCGACAGCTGCGAAAACCGCGGCCTGCAGCGTGGTCCTGACACCCTTGATCATGAGGGGCTCCTGCCGTTGCGCGACGCTTGCAATGATCCGCCGATACCACCTTCGCAATATGGCGATTCCGGGATCGGCGCACACTTTCGCGCCAACGTCCCAGCCTCCAGGGATTCGGTTAACGAAGCCTCAGTCGGCGGCGGCAGCGGCCCCGTCGCCCGGTCTCGCCCGCCGGCGCGCCCTGCCCACGATCTTGCCGTCCTCGATGCGCACGAGCCGGTCGGCATAAGACAGCGTGCGATGATCGTGCGTGACGACGAGGATGCCTCGCCCCTTGTCCTTGGCCACCTCCGACAGCAGCGCCATCACCGCCTTGCCGTTCTCGCTGTCGAGGGCGGCCGTCGGCTCGTCGGCCAGGATCACCGAAGGCGAGCCGGCGAGCGAGCGGGCGATGGCCACGCGCTGCTTCTCGCCGCCGCTGAGCTTGCTCGGATACGCATGAGCGCGATGGGCGAGCTTCACCTGTTTGAGCGCATTTTCAGCGATACCCGACGCCTCGGACAGGGGAGTGCCGCGCAGCTCGAGGGCCAGCATCACGTTCTCGGCGGCCGTGAGCGTGGGAACCAGGTTATAGGACTGGAAGACGAACCCCACGTGCCTGCGCCGTAGGTCGGCCATCCCTTCGGACGTGAGCCCGGTGGCCATATTCTTGCCGATGCGCAGCGTTCCCTCGCTCGGCGTGAGGATGCAGCCGAGGATCGACAGCAGCGTAGTCTTGCCGCTGCCGGAGGGACCCATCAGCAGCGTCAGCTCGCCCGGCATGAGCTCCAGGCTCACGCCTTTCAAGGCCCTCACTTCGGCCGCTCCGCTGCCGAGCACCTTGACGATGTTGCTGGCTTCCAAAATGGGTTCCATTGACCTGCAGTCTCCCCTACCGGCTGAAGACCACCGCCGGATCGATGCGTATCACTTTGAAGATGGCGCTGACCGCTGCCAACACGCACATGGCGATCGTCAACAGCAGCAAACCCCAGACCAGATTGAACGTCATGACGATCGGCAGGATGTCGCGCAGGAAATAGATCACCACCTGGGCCAGCACCATGCCCAGGCAATAGCCCATGATGGCGCTCAGCACCGCCTGCCACAAGATGACCTTGCGGATGAAGCCGGAGGATGCGCCGAGCGCCCGCAAGGTGGCGAACTCGTTGATGTGCTCCTTGGTGCTGGCATAGAGCGTCTGCGCCACCACGACGATGCCGACAACGATGGCCAGCACCGCGCCGGCGATGAGCCCCGATCCCGCACCCGTCTCGAACAGCCAATAATCGAGGCTGCGTTGGCGGAATTCTGCGTGGGTGAGCACCTCGGTGTCCGGCAAGCGCGCCTGCAGCGATTTACGGACTTGCTCGATATTGGCGCCGGGCGCGATGTGCACGAGCGTGTAGGTCGCCTGGCCCACCGACGCATCGACGAGCGTGCGTGCCAGCGGAAGATTGGCGAAGATGAAGGGCAACGTCGTGAAGGAGCGGATCCCGCTCGTCACGACCCTGACCGTCACCTGCATGTCGTTGACCTCGGCGCGGTCGCCGATCCGCTCGACCGCGAGCTCCTTGAAGTAGCTGGAATCGACCGCCACCGCATTGGGCGTGGCGAGATCGGCGAGACTGCCTTCGACGATATCCCAGGGCAGGGTCTTGTTGGTCGCGATGTCGAAGCCGATCAGCAGCGCGGAGGCCGTCCCGCAGGTCCCTGTCTCACTGGAACAGCCCGTTTTGTCCGAACCCGAGCTCTGCCCCAGCCTGCGCCAGTTGATGAAGCTGACTATGAGATCTTCACCGCTTTTCACGCCGGGCGTCGACAAGACGGCGTGCCTCTCGCGACCGGGCAGGAGCACTGGAAGATCGAAGCTCTTCGTGCCGCCGGGCAGCACCCACAGATCGGCCTTGATATGATCCATCACGGCGACAATGCGGAATTCCGAGCCGAGATAGATGCTGCACTGGACTGCGACCAGCACGACCGAGAAGACGATCCCGACCAGGGTGACGAACAGGCTCAGCTGGTCATGGAAAAGGTTGCGGTAGGCGAGCTTGCGGGCCATCGGCACTGCCTTCGGCGCTGCGGAACTCGTGCCGATCGCTGCTGCCATTGCCTAGGTCCTCCAAGCTCGCTGCTGCCGGCGTGACGGTGGCGGCTGCCTACCCCTCGCAGGGCACGGGCAGCGTCTCACCGACGCTCGGGAAGTACTTCTTGCAGTCGGTCGGCTTGGCGCCGGGGCCGGCGGGAGCCTTCTCGACCGTCTTGATCGGCGGCGCTGCCTGAGGTGTGTCCTTCGACTGTCCCGTCTGGTCATCGTCGGGCCTGCTCACGATCTGCAGCTCGGTGGTGGGTTTCAGCTTGGCGAATGCCGGCAACGTCTCGCAGTCGACGACGGTTGGCGCCTCCGCGGCGTCGGTGCGCCAGGTGCCGTCGGCCTCGTACCAGCGGTTGCTGCCGTAGAACCAGGTCCCGTCCTTGAACGTCCACGCATACTTGCCGGTCCAGCAGTGATTATTGCCGTCGCACCATGCCTTGCTGGCGAGATCGTACACGCGACCCTTGCCGTCAGCATAGCGGATGATGGCGGCAGCCGGCAGGGCCACGAGCTTGGCCCGCTTGTCGCGAGCCTCCTCGGCCTTATACCCCGACGCCACGTAGCTGTCGCGACGAAACACGCGGTGGTGGTGGTGGTTGCTCGGGGCGCTGGAGAATTTCATGCCGCCGCCCGAGTGGTGCCCACCGCCGCCGCCGCCGCCCTTGGCCTGCGCCGCCGGCACCCATGTCGTAGCCGCGGCAACAACCGCGGACGCGACGATCAGCATGGTCTTGTTCACTTTCGTCTCCATTCATCGAACCAGGGGGTTGATCATGGAGACGACACTGATCGATCGGGGCCCTCGGCGCTGTTCCAAGTGATACAACGCGGCGGCCGCGGAACGGCGGGGAGGACACTTCGTCGTGATCGCAACGTGGCGGCCGGAGCGTGAATCCTGCTCTACTTATTGCGTCTCATACCGACGAGCGTAAGTTCCGACTCGCGTTGCTACAAGTTCGGCTCGGTGTCGTGGGTGCCCGCCATCGTGCCGGAGGCGCGTCTTCGACACGACGCGGGCATGACGTTGGAGAAGGACGAAGGGTCAATACGTCCGCTCAACGGTATTAGGGCGAGATTCACGTTCCCTAATGGAAGCCCCAGTGTTTCCATCAGGAACAATTTCGCTCTAGCGCAGCACCACCAGCGCGTCAGCGGCCACCACGCCGCCGCGGTCCGGCCCGACGAAGACGGGATTGATGTCGAGCTCCTTGAGGCGGGGGCTGAGCGCGGTAGCCATCTTCGACACGGCAACCAGCGTCTCCGCCAGCGCCTCCTTGTCGGCCGGCGGCTTGCCGCGGTAGCCCTCGAACAGCTTGGCCGCGCGCAATTCCGCGATCATGTCGCGCGCGGTCTCGATGCCGAAGGGCGCGACGCGATAGGTCACGTCCTTCAGCACCTCGGTGAAGACGCCGCCCAGCCCCAGCGCCACCACCGGCCCGAAGCTCGGGTCATTGATGACGCCGATCAGCGTCTTGAGGCCGGACGCCATCTCCGACACCAGCACGCCGTCGATGGCCGCGCCGGGCACGTGCTTTTTCGCGTTGTCGACGACGAGGCGCGCCGCCTCGGCAAGCCCCTCGTGCGACACGCCGAGCTTCACGCCGCCGGCTTCCGTCTTGTGCGGCACGTCGCGTGAGACGACCTTCACCGCGAACGGCGCCTTCAGCCCTTTGCTCGCCGCGGCCACGTCGCTGCCGGCCGCGACGAACACCTCCTTGGCCACCGGAATGCCGAACGTCCGCAGCACGGCCTTGCTCTCGGCCTCGTTGAGCGTGACGGCCCCGGCGGGCAGCTCGAGGCCCTTGGGCGTCGTGACCTTCGGCGCTTTGCGCGGCAGCAGTCGGCGCCGGTCGTCGGCAAAGCGCGCCAGGATCGCGCACGCCCGGGCGAGCCGCACCGGCGTGGTCACGAACGGCACGCCAGCCGCCGCCAGCGCCTTCGCCGCCGCCTCCGACTTGCCCTGCCGTCCCGACCACTGGACGCTGACGGGCTTGTCGGTCTTGGCTGCCGCGGCAGCGACGACCTCGCAGCAGTGCGCTGCGCTCGGGCCGGAAATCGACGCGATCAGGATCACCAGCTGGTCGAGCCCCTCGTCCGCCAGCACCAGCTCGAGCGTGCGGGCAAACAGCGTCTTGTCGTTGAACAGGGCGGCGGTGATGTCGGCGGGGTTCTCGGCCGAGCCGAACGCCGGGATCATCTGGCGCAGCCCGGCCAGCGTCTGCGGCGCGAACGGCGGCAGGGTGAGGCCGCCGCGCACGGCCGCATCGGCGAACACCACGCCCGACCCGCCCGAGATCGACAGCACCCCCACCCTATTGCCCTTCGGCAGCCGGCCCTGCCCGAACAGCTTGGCGAGGTCGACGATGGGCTCCACGTCGTCCACCTCGATGATGCCGCACTGGCGCATTGCCGCGCGGTAGAGATCATAGGTGCCCGTCATATTGGCGGTGTGCGAGGCAGCCGCCTTGACGCCGGCGTCGGTCGTGCCGGCTTTCCAGATCAGCACCGGCTTGCCCGTCTCCAGCGATTTGCGGCCCAGGTCGAGGAGGGGCCGCGCATCGGGCGTGCCCTCCATGTAGGCGAAGGCCAGCGACGTGCCGGGATCGTCGAGGAAAGCAGAGAGCAGCTCGGGCATGGCGATGTCCGTCTCGTTGCCCGAGGAGACGCAATAGCGAAAGCCCACGCCCTGTGCTTCGGCGAGATTGACGATGGCGTAGCCGAAGCCGCCGGACTGGAACGCACACGACACGCTACCCGGCCGGAAATCGGTCTCGTCCGCGACGCTGCCGAAGGCGGCGAACACCCGCGACTGGATCGAGAGCATGCCCTGGCAGTTGGGGCCGACGATGCGCACGCCGCTCTCGGCGACCGCGGTCTTGAGCTCCGCCTCTAGCTTGCGCCCCTCCGCGCCCGTCTCGCGGAAGCCGGCGGTCAGCACCACAGCGAACGGTATGCCGGCCCTGCCGCAGTCGCGGATGGCTTGGGCGACGCCGGGCGCCGGCACGGCCACCACGGCGAGGTCGCACGGACGCTTCAGCGCCATGACGTCCGGGAAGCAGGCAAGGCCGTGCAATTCAGGGTACTTGGGATTGATCGGGAAGATGCCGCCCTTGTAGCCGGCATTCTTGAGCGCCTTGATCGGGTGGCCGCCGATGCGGCCGAGGTCGGCGGACGCGCCGATGATGGCGATGCCGTCAGGGTGGAACAGACGCTCGAAGCTCAAGGGCAACCTCCCGCGCAAGCAGCCAGAAGGGGATTGTCATGCTCCCCGGATCTAGACCCAAGAGGGGAAATTCGCACAGCCGCCCCGGCCGCGTCGACCCCGGCGGCCGCAGAGCTGCTCTACGGCCCGATGCGCAGGGAGCCGACGAAACGATTGACATCGGCCGACCGGGCCGTCCCGAGGGGACCCGCATAGGTAAGCGTGAAGATCTGCCGACCCTTCATCACCGAAAAGGAGCGGATGGCATTACCCTCCCTCGACCCCACGGCATCGGACGCGACCGATCCCTGATGCGTCAGCCAGTCGATGCTGATCCACTTGCCGCCTTCCATGTTCTTGGCGGCATTGTCCAATCCGCCCTGCAGGTTGGCTCGGGGATTGGACACGTTGACATCGTCGGGATAGGCCGCTGTCTGCGCCACGAACGCCACGTTGCCCTGCTCGAGTAGATACTGGTGCATCGTATAGATCGAGCCGGCAGTGGTTTTCATCTGCACCGACGAATATTTTGGCGCGGCCGGCATGTCGGCTGAGAAGCCACGGTCGGAGCCCGCCACAGTCTGCCACTGTGCGAGGGCAGGCGCACCGCCCTCGGCAGTCGGCGGATTTTGCGCGCCGGCATCCTGAGCCAGCATGAGAGCGATTGCGGCCAGCACGCTCACCCACCACCGCAGTCCTTGGGAGGTCATTGCCATTCCCCATTCGAGTGCATGTGCTTGCATCTGCGGCCGCACTATACGAGCGCAAGAGGAGAAACCAAGGCTGGAATTGCGCGCGTGCGTCGGTCGACGCTCAAACGATCAGCTCGAGCTTGCCGCCATTGGCGGGACAGCTTTGCTGCGTGTCGGCAGGCGGCGCCCGCGGCGGCGTCACGATGATGCCTGGGGGCGGGGGTGTTGCTGATTCCGGCGCGGGCACGGCTGGTTCGGCCTCGGCACTAGCCTTGCCAGCCAGCAAGAAGCCGCAAAGGATCAGGCCAACGGCAGCATTGAGCGCAGTCTTCATTGCGGCACTCTGCTTAGAGCCAAGTTTGTCCAGGTCTGAGCGCCGCGATGGTCGCTTCATGCGCATCTCGTCGCTCACTGATTCCCGCCCCGACCTTCTCACGATTATGGCACGATGGGACCGCAATGAACCGGTTTGCACCGCCAAATCTTCGCGCGGTTGCGCTGGCGACACAGTCTGGCGGCGCAACGTTCACAAAGGGGCGCCGAGACAGGACTTGCGCCGTTTCCGTGCGGTCTGCAACAGTCCCCAACAACGGATGGTCTCGCAATAGCTGAGGTTCCTGTCGATGAACCCGAATGCACCGGTAAGCTGGTATGTGCAGGGCCCGAGCTTGGTCCTGGCCGCGCTCAGCTATCTGTTGATCGCCCGGCTGGCATTGGACCTGGCCTTCGGCGCCCGCGGCGACAATCTGGCCTTCCGCGCGCTGCGCTGGCTGACCAACCCCATCGTTCGGGCCGTCGGCATCATCACCCCGAGGGTGGTGCCGGGCGCTCTCGTGACCGGCTGCGCGGTGCTGTGGATCTTGGCCGCGCGCATCGCCCTGGTGCAGGTCGCAGCGGCCATGACCATGCGGCGCATGATGGGCTGACGCACGTGGACCAGTCTACGGGCTATCTGCAGAGGCTGCTGAAGCGGGACTTGCCGCTGGCGGCCACGGTCGGCGTCTCCATCGTCAACGGTCTCGACTTCTCGCCCGTCTTCGATTCGGTTTCCTTTTACCTCTACGGCTTCGCGCGCGAATCTCCCATCTACGACGGCGAGCTATTCTTCTACCTCACCTCGGTGGCGATCTCGCTGATGACGCTGCTCCTGGCCGGCATCCCCGCTGCCCTCTACGAGCGTGTGCGCGGACTGCAGCAGAGCACCCCCGGCTCGCTGACGATCTGGCTGCTCGCCACCGCGCTGCTGACGCTGCCGGCGATTCTGCGGGCGCTGGCACTCAGCGAGGACTGAAGCTGGCCGCTCCTCAACGGGCGCCCTTGGCGACGGCGACTTGTGTCGCCCACGGCGACGCGGCGTCGGTCGGGCGATCATCCGTGCGATCGTCCACCGCAGGGTCTTTTTTCTTCTTGGGGCCCTTCTTGGCGTCTGCGGCAGCCAACTTCTTGGCGTCGGCCGCAGCCGACTCCTTGGACACCGGCGCTGCCTGCTTGTCCTCCGGCTTGTCGACGGCACCCGTCGTCAGCGACTTGGGCTCGAGGTTGACGATGCTGCGCACGTAGTCGACGTTGGCCGCGGCCTTGTCTGCCGGCAGATCGCGCGCCGCGGCGATCTTGGCCTCGTCGTACTTGCCTTGCAGTCCCAGCACCAGGGCCAGGTTCTGGCTCACGCGCGCCTCGTTGCCGCCACCCGCGGCCGCCGCGCGCTTGAGCAGCGGCTCGGCCTTGTCCGCCTCCCCGGTCATGGCGTAGGCCAGCGCCAGGTTGTTGAGGATCGATGCCTCGTTCGGCGCGACGGTCAGCGCCCGCTGGTAGTGCGCGATGGCGTCCTTGTAGATCCCCTGCTTGGCAAGCACGGTGCCGCGCGCCGAGATCACCCGCCAATCCGGGTTGGCTGGATCATCGGCCTGCTCCAGCAGCTTCTGGGCGAGGCTCACCTGGTCGAACTCCAGGGCGAGCCGGCCGTATTCGGCATTGAGAGCGCGGTTCGCTCCGTGAAACGTCGAGACCTGCTGCAGCACGGCAAGGGCCTGCTGCTTCTCACCCAGCGCCTTGAGGTTCTTGGCGTAGTTGATCGCCGTCTGCGCATCCCTGGGGTTCTTGGCGTAGGCCTTTCCCCAATATTCCGTGGCTTTCTGCAGATCGCTCCTGTTGTCCTGCGCAGGCGGATTGGTCGCCTCGGCGAGGTTCGGCGCCTGTGAGGCCGTGAGAAGGGCCTGGGCGGACCCCAGCTGCGATGAGCAGCCGCCCGCCAGCAGGCCGACCCCCGCAATCACAAGCAGGCAGCGGACGCGCGGCAACTTGCGCGCGGTCCCGACGGTTCCGGTACCAGACATGTCGACACCTCGCCCCTAGAGACTGCCTGCGTGATTCGCAGGTCGGATCGCCAGTCTCTGGGTCAGACGTCAATAATTTATTAACCTTGCCCCGAGCTTTTCGCGGTTGGGCGACGCGGGGTAGTCAGCTTTCGGAGCAGGGCGCGCCCGGGCCTAGGAGTAGTGAGAAGTTCAAGACCTGTCTGGGCGTTGGCTTACAGAATTTCGTTGACGTTGGTGGCCGGAGCAAAGAACCATGTGATCGGCACCTCGAGGATCTTACTCAGCTTAAACAGGCGAGCCGCACTGATGCGGTTCTCTCCGATCTCGTATTTGTGAAGCTGCTGTGGGCTCAGCTGAATCCGGTGGGCCAAATCCTCTTGGGTGATCGCGAGCAGCGTACGTCGCTCGCGCAGGCGTTTGCCGATCAGCAGGTCCAGATCATCCACCTTCCGCGCCTTCTGTGAAGCGGCGGGGCGTCCTAGCTTCTCTTGGACCAGTGATTCTGGCTCGTTTCCGACCCTGCTTGGGCCGAGATGAACGGGATTTCCGGACGTCTGGCTCATCAACTGTCCCCAGAACATTATAAAGTCRGTGGCTCGGCTCGGAGGGCGCTGCACGCGAGTGCTTCTTCCAAATTGTCAATTCGCGCCGACATAGTTCGTCCATCGCTGAAGGGAGGACACGATGATGAAGACCGCAACGCCATCGACCATTCTCGGCGACGTTACGATCGACCACGGACCCGAGGAGTTGTTGGCTCCGCTGTTCTTGCGCGTCGAATATGCGATCAGGCAGCTGGGATTGCGCCTTTCTCTCGTGACCTTCGACACACTCCTTGAAATCAATGCTGCGAACCGCGACAGCTGGATGCCGTTGTTTCCCGTCTATCAGCCTGCCTTCTGGCCAGACGCCGTGGACGACACATTCTGCGTGTGCGCTCGAGACGCGGTCGGCAGGCCGGTCGCCACGCTGGCTGTACGAGTGTACGACTGGCCGGCTAGCACATTCCACGATGAGGCCTGCTCCCTTCGGCTTTTCTACGGAAATGTCGAACGTTTCCGTGGTCGCGACGAGAGGTGCAGCGTAAGTGCAGTCTCGACCCGTAACGTATCCGGGCGCGTCGCTCTTGCCGGCGCGGTCTGGGTGCATCCGGATTGGCGCAAGCATCCCCGCTTGATGGTGCTCATGCCGCGCTTTGCGCGCGCCTATGCATTGGCACGGTGGAACATCGACTTCTACACGCTGCTGATGACCGAGGCTGTGTTCAGGGGAGGTCTGACCCGCAAAACAGGTATGGGGAAAATCGACTGGTCCGTCGATATGCACGCGTGTCCGCTTGGCAATCTGCGGCTGGGCTTCTTGTGGATGAACCGCACAGACCTGCATGAAGATCTCTCGCGCTGCCTAGTGGATCTGGGCTCGGAGGTCGACATGCGGATCAATCCGCATAGCCCCCAGCATCAATCGCGAACCTGATGGCGACCGGCACGGGAGAATGAGCCGTCTGTAACTGTGCCGGCGTCTTCCCAGCTGCGGCCACTGAATGATGCAATCGAGGTCATCGAGCATCGGCTCGACGCCTTGCCAAGCTGAGCGATAAGACTGTTCCACCCAACGGCCGTAGGCAACGTCGGGCCAATCCGCGATGCGAAGACGTGGTACCCGCGATAACCAACGGCGGCCGATGATATTGAAGTTCTCTAATCGCGGCGGCAAATGCAAGCGCAATCTTGTC
>JRHI01002791.1_pt1 | contig 11356 bp, 9 predicted proteins | sample 215371 | NCBI WGS metagenome assembly JRHI01 (sample SAMN02929681, study PRJNA255918) | sediment metagenome | biome: cave system; feature: Ice Cave; material: Sediment; isolation source: sediment from deep within a dark volcanic ice cave with no known source of... ... | reverse complement strand
AACAGATGGCCGATCCACAGGTTCTGGTTATAACTCCCGAGGGATCATCACCGACGTCAAGCTGACAGGCACGACAATCCAGACCGGGAACGGGTTAGTCCAGCGGACGTGCATCTTTACCATGGAGGTGTCGCTCGACAATAAGGACCCGTACACCGCGACGTGCAAGCAAAGGATCCCCGAGATTGAGATCGCTCAGATCCAGCCCGGCGCTTCGACCGTCGCCGTCCGCGCCAATCCGGATGATCTCACCCAAATCGCGATCGACTTCAATTCCGAGCCGCCCACGGTGACGACGCCCGCAGGTCTGGGGACTCTCTCGGCTGCCGAGCTGCTCGCCACCGGACAACCGGCTCGTGCCGTCATCGTTCAATGGCAACCACTGGGCAAGAAGAATCCAGCCGGCGTTGATCTCTACGCCTACACCCTCACCGTCATGCCAGAGGGGAAAGACCCTTACCAGATCCAGGTCGGCAATCCCACCCCACCCGCCGCACTGCCATTCCTCTTTCCCGGATCGCGCGTGCCGGTCAAGATCGGGAGTGATCCGAGCGCCGTGGTCATCGATTGGGATCAGGCGGCGGCAGAAGAGAAGAAGAAGGGTGGGTCGTAGGGCCCTCGCCGTTCAGGGTCGACAGGAGACGTACCCCCGGCTCGCGCTTGAGGATCGCCGGTGCCCGACTCGCGGTCACCGAAACCGCGAGGCGCCCCTCGCTACCTGACTCGCGGTTCAGCAGACCGCGAGTCGCGAGCCACCAAACCGCGAGTCGCTTCGCTTGATGCTCCGACTCGCGATCTCATAAACCGCGAGTCCGGAGCCTCCGGTGAGGCCGGTCAAGTACCAGGCGCTACCGTCCATCGGTGCGCCCGGTTCCGAGGGTCACTCTCGGGCGGCGTTCTCGAAGATTGCTTTACTCCACACATGCTCAGCGACTTCGCCGTACAGGACTTGCCGTTCCCTAATCGACTCCGACGTAAAACCGTCCGGGTATGGCTTGAACTCGAGACCAGTGGAGTCGATGACTTGGTGGAACCTTGGGTTATTGACGTAGAAGTCCGGGTGGAGTGTCTTCACCAAGACGTTCTGACCGAGATAGCGGGGCAGCTTCTCCTCGTACGGAATGTCTCGGTAACTCGAGTTGAAACTCTTGGGAAGTAATAGAAGATCACCGAACTGGTTGCGACGTTGGTCAAAATCGAGCTCCGATTGAAACTCAGCTCGATGACGATCGAATCGGTTTGCCCAGATGTGCTCTACCTCGTAGGGGTCCGGAAGGTTTCTACTCATGTACGCAGCGAAGCCAGCCCCCTCTTCTGTTGAAAGCTGTCGCTCAAGCCAATCTGTCATGCGAGCAAGCAGATACCGAGCGTGGCTTCCGTTTCGCTGATTCAACGAGAAGCTCTGCGCTCGCTCAAAGCCTTCGTCAATCCCTGCGATCTCCTTCAGCAGGGCAGTGGCGAGTTCCGGAACATCCATCCCGCGGATGCGCAGGATGACGTTGAACATCGTGTACTGCAGAGTGTTGTATCCGAAGTTACGGAACGCCACAATGCGCCGGGCTACGAGCAGGTCGAGAAAGGCAGCCACAAGGTTCATCTTCTGTATGGCAGTTTCGTCGCTGTCCGTTGGAACAACCGAGGCCAGGGCCATCGGGTACTGCAGAGTCGACTGTGTCGCAGCGTTGAAAAATACGTGCTCCAGACCCGGCGTCATCGAGACGGATGCCTGTACGAGCAACGCGTAGTGATGGCTCATGCGCTCGAAGTCGTGATCCAGGAAGCGTCGGTAATCCGACGGCGATTCGAGCCCCATCCGAGGATGGTTCTCCCTTACCCACTTGTGAAATTGGGTTCCAATTAGATCGAAATCCCGAGGTGACGCCCCTCGGACTCGCTCACGAATTGTCTCGGCATGCTTCGCTCGCAGCCACGCTTTGAAGAAGTCAGCGTCCGCCCCGCCTGTCAACGCATTCAGCTCGTCAATTCGGGTCCTCCACAAGACATTGCATTGCTCAACGGCCTCATGGCTTCCCAATCTCGAGAGAAGAAAGCCTTTCAGCATCTCGACAGGTGTCAAGCGCAGGCCACGATCATTCATCGTCTCGAAGATTGCATAGGCCATGTCGGCATCAGTGGTCGAGATCTCCACCAGCACGACCTTGTCGAGCAGCCAATCCTTGAAGAAGGGAAGCTCGCGATCACGGAGGTCGCTCGGAAAGAGTCGATCGATGTCTTGAAAGCGCTTCACAATGTTCTGGACTGAGGCGTCGGCGCCCTCAAGATTCGGTTCCCGTCCCTCTAGGAGCGCGGTCAACGCTTCAGCGCGTTCATCGACGTCGAGGTTGAAGGAGTACTCGCCGTACTGCCGTGAATAGATGAGCTGTTGGAGCTCCTCGCGGTCGTCGTGCTCAAGCAGGCGACGCAAGAAAATGAGTAGAAGCGTGAGTGAGGTCAGGCGCTGCTGACCGTCGATGAGATAGCGGAGCGTCTCGGCGGTACTAACCACCATCGGCCCCAAGAAGTATGGCCCGTAGTTTCGGACATCGACTCGTTGATGGTCGTCGGAATAAAACGCCCGAAACCTGGCGGTAAGATCATCCAGCAGCTCACCAAATTCCTTGTCGCCCCACTCGTACTCGCGTTGGTAAAAGTCCAGCCGGTACCGACGCCCCATGAGCAATTCACGAACTGTGCGTGCCTTGCCGTCGATCAGTTCGATCGAGGAATTTGGCATTGGTTCTAGGTTCCCTCTAAATGCCGATCAGCCGAGGCAGCCCCACCCACCGGAGTGCCCCACATCGTCGTATCGGAGTCCGACTGTCTAGCGTCTGTCAAGTCGTCGTGTTGACCGCGCGCATTTGGAAGGTTCGGATCTGACTCGCGATCGGATGGATCGCGAGTCGCGCCACCTCGACTGCGACGCGATGCCTCGCTCGGAGGCAAGTAGATGCGGCCTCGTGACACCGTCTTATGAACCGCTACCTGGCGTGCTCTACTCTACGCATGCACTGGCTAAAGGATTACGGCGCATTCGTTGCAGCGACTCTGACCGGCCTCGTGGTGATCGGGAACGGACTTCTTCAGGCAAGGCGAGAGCGGAGCCACAAGACGACGGAGTGGCTCCGTGATACTCGGCTGCCGCGATACGTCGGTTTCGTTCGGAGTGCATACGCATATCAATCGGCGATTTTCTGGAACTATGCGGACGCTGACCGGGACATTGCCGGCCCGGAGCCAGCGGAGAAGCCGGACTTTGATCGGGCTTCAATTGATTTCCGACACCAGTTGTCGGAAGTAGTCCTCATTGGCCCGCCACCCGTGGCGCGAGCGGCGAAGCTCGTCCGGTATGCGCTATGGCGCTACCGGTCGGCACTTGAGGCAGATCCTTTCGCGTTCGATCAGACCATCAGTAGCAACCAGATCGACGAGTTCATCGATGCAGCTCAAAGTGCGCTTGATGTCCCGGTGGGTGATCACGAAGTGCTCTCATATCGCGAGTGGCTCAACGAAATCCGCAAGCGCGACGCCTGAGAATCGAGGACTCGTGCGAATATCGATGGACTGTCTCGCCACAACGCGAATCGGCTAGATCGGAGCCGCCGCCGTCGCCTATTGAGCCTCTCTCCGGAGGCTTGTGCGAAGAACGATCAGGCCAAGGAATGAGCGGAAGTCGTTGTCCGCCTCCTTGTCTCTGAGGAGTCGCACCGCGAGGGTTGCCCTCTCGATTTGTGCCCACGCACCAGGACGCGTGAAGTCGGCTTCATGGTCGTAGTCAGCTCGTTCTCGTTCCTCGTTGAGAGCAACGAAGGCGTTAGCCACATCTGTGACCTGATCGTTTGCGCGCAGCCGCGTAACGACGCCTTCCAGGTGCTTCGGCGGCGCGTCGCCTGCGATCCAAGCCGCGACCTGCTTGATTGACGTATGCGAGACATAGCGCGCGGCGCGCTGTACCTCCGACTCAGTACTTCCGGGCAACGCATGACTCGCGGTCGCAAGGGCGAGTTGGTGGAACAGCGCGTAATAAGCAGTCGACGTGGCTCGGCGGAGATTAGTGTTCCGAGGTTGGCCTGCGCCTTCGCCAGCGAGTTCTCGCGCGAGCCGCAGCAACCAGCGAGGACGGATGGGCCTTTGCACGTCAACTGATGTCGTCGGGCAGATCTCGGTCGTCCTCAGGAACCGTGTCTTCGCCGGTCCTAGGCACGACGTACCAGGGGTACGGGAGGCCAACCTCGAGTGCCTTGTCGCGGAGTCCTCGTTCCAACTCGGCAAGGCTTTCGGCATCCCAAGTCTCTCCTTCCGGTTTCGGAAGGATAAGAACGAAATACCACGCTTCTCGGCCGTCGGCATCCTCACCCAGCAGCGGAGCCACCTCGCGAGGCCTAAGGCGCCCCTTCCAATCCCGAAGGAGCCAACTCCTAATCGCCTCGACCGGGCTCCCAGGGACGGTACTAGTCGTCACGTCTACTCCATCAATCGAAAGTAGTCGCGCACGAACGGGCGGAGACTTGCCACTTCACATTCGGCGAGCAGTGGATGACTGGATCTCCGGGAGTTGAGTTTACCGAGGACAGTCGCCACGCTTCTTCGATTCAGCGCATGCCCGAACACATCAGCGAAGATGCGATCCATGGTAATCGACAATCCACGAGAGCTCCATGCGGGAACGAGTACAACCTGGAAAGCCCATCTCCGACTCGGCCTTCGGTCGCGACGCAGCGCTAGATGGCGACGTCGAGCCTCGCCTTTGCGGTTTCCCACTCGGATCCGACGATCTCCAGATTTGCAAATGCAGTTGGCTTCTCGATGCAGCGCCAGGGCGACTACTGCGAGCGTTAAACCGGCGACGGTCCCTCAAGGCGCGCGGCAGGAAGTTGTGGATGATTGGGCTCCTCGTAATCAAGCAAGGGCCGTCCGTACAACGTCATGACCTTCATGCCCTTGTCATCGGTCCAGGGCACGATGAAAGGAACGGCATTCATCGACTGATATACCTTGACGACTTGCGGTGGTCCACCGATCGTCGGGAAGGCGTCATCGCGAATTAACTGAGTCAGTATCTCGAGGGGTTCCATGTCGAACCCAGCGCCGGGGAGCTTGTCGCGACTCTTGAGTAGTCCGGCGAGACGATCCTTGGTAACCGGAATCTCGTCGCCGACGATGGCGAGCAGCTTGTCGTCGTTCCCACCGCTCCACGGGGTTGCCGGCCGAAACGTGAATCGTCCAATGTGGTCGTCGAAATGCAACGTCCAGATCTGAAATCTGCGGGCCTTCCAGCTGTATCCGCCAAGCAAAAACAGGGCATCAGGCGTCATATCGCGTCTCGGCGCAGCGCCAGAGATTTCGCCCAGCATTCGATCAAACACGCGAAGCAGGTGGCCCTTGAACGCGTCCAGGGGCTGGTGGCGTGTCATCGCTCCTGCCCAAGACGTCACTGTGTTCACGGCTTGGATCATCATCGGATACGCGAAGTCCGTCGCTCCCGCAAATGCGATCACAGCATCGGACCGCGGGAGCACAAGGATCTTTGGTGCCGCATCCCACGCGTAACCGGCGCGCAGCCGACTGTCGCTCGCCACCACGAGCTCGTCGTAGCCAACCTCGGTACGCACCCAGGCGAGCGTCAGGGTCACCGGTCGTCACTCGCCCTGATCGAGGCTCGATATCGGCTAATCAGCGGTCCAACCTCCGCTTGTTGCTCCCCTTTCTCTAGCGCATTGGGCTGGCGCCGTCGACCTGCGGTCTCGGGAGCGCCCTCATTTCGATAGAACTGAAACCTGTCGCACAGCGGGCTGGCGCGATCACCTCCGCGGAGCTCGGCGACTTCCCGCTCATAGCGCAAAATGGCGTTCGTGCCGGCAGATCTGCGTTGGCCGTTCTAGTCGACCGCCAGTCTGACCCATACCCTCGGCTCGAGTTCACGCGCGCTCGCTTCATGACGTCAACTGAGATCACCGTCTTCCCCGGCGCCTCGCGGTTTCCTGGACCGCGAGTTAACGTCGTCTAGCGAGCGGCGAGACGCGCTCGCATGTCGGATTGTCCGCCACCTCCGGAGCCGGCTCGGTGCATCAAATCGCGAGTCGGTGGCTGAAATGGGTTTGAGCTGCAGGTCATCCCAGGTTTTGGGTGACAGTGAAGGCGCCGATGCTGTCGTTCGCGGGCAGACTGATTGAGAGAGTCCGCAGAACTCGGGCGGTGTTGGGATCGACGATCTCGAGCACGCTCTCGCCTTTACGCGCTGAGCCGACATACCAGAGGTACTGGAAGGCGCCGATCAACCGGCCGTTCCCGGGCACCGTCAGGCTCACCTGCCCGAGGGGAGAGCCATCCAAGGCGAGCTCGACGAGTCGTGACGTATTGACGTCAGTGAGCCAGAGATGGTGGCCGGAGGCCACGATGCCGCCGGACCCAAAGGACAATGCGCCTAGATCCCGGACACGCGCTCCACTTGATTTAGCAGTCAGTTGAAGTAGGCGCGACGGTGTCTCGCCTGACGCCGACTGAGGTGAGAGGACCACGTAGGCGGTGCGGTCGTCGAGCGCCCCAAGTACGGGCTGGACCTCCTCTCCGGCCATCCCCAGGTCGAATCGTTCCAGGATCCGACCAGCACGGTTGATCCGCACGACAGCCGCATGCGCACCGGAGGTCGAACCGCTACCGGCAACCCAGAGATAGTGGGCACTGGGGGCGAGAGCCTCCACGTACGCGTTCGCGACTCGGATGACAGACGCGACCCGAGTATTCGGCGGGTCGACCCGTAGCAGCCGATCGATATCGGTGAACCACAGTCGGCCGTCCCAAGCAACGGGTGGGCTGCTGTAGCGGTTGTCGTTCTTCGAGTTTGCCGATCGTCCGGTCTTCGGGTTGAACCCGCGGAGACCGTTGTTGGCGTCGGAAAGCCAGAGCGCCTGGTGCGCTTCAGCGATGCCGCGGAGGTTGCAGTCATCGACATGTATCTGGCAGCCGAGTGGGTTGTTGTAGATGATGGGGCGCGTAGCGGTTGAGCTGAGTCGACCGACCCGGGCATCGTTCGTGAGGAACCAGACAGTGGGATCTGTTCGAGCCGCGTGTGGCGACCGCGGGAAGCCGGCCAGACTCGTCGTCAACGCCAGAACGAGCGCGGCTACGGGGATCGTGACGGTCGTCTGACGATGCACGAACGGGACAGTATCGAGCCTTTCCGGAGCTGATCGTTGCGTTCCATCCGCCAGATGCGACGAGCGAGCCGACATCGCACGGCTCCGCATTGAGGGGGGGTACGACGGCAAGACCGTGGTGGCCGAAGAGGTTGAGACAGGTCTCCGGGAGATGGACCCCGTTAGCGGCCGCCTCGTAGGGCTTGAGTATTGGAACGCAAGCCGCACATTGCCGGCGGACCTGCCCGCGATGCTCCCGCCTCCGACCGTCGCGACCGCTGCCTGACTCGCTGACAACTCGTCGACGACGAACGCCAGTCCGGATGCTTGGGGGTGAGCGACGCGCGGACCGCGTGTCACGCTACCGCCAGCGGCGACGGACGCTAGATGCGGATGCCCCACGCTGCATAGAGACTCACCGTGTCGTCAGGAGTGCTAGGGCTGGTTGGCGCAGGGGTCGCTGACGACTCCGTTGTTCCTGAGGAACTGCGACGCCATGAGGACCGCGGGGATCGTGTCGAGGATCCGGGTGTGGGGATCGGAACCGATCCTCGGCGGGAGGTCCTCGGTCGGTGGCGTTGGCGTGCCGTAGTCCCACGGGACGAGGGCGCTGCCATCGAATGGCAACTTCGGGATCGGCTGGAGGCCCCAGAACGGCTCTATGTCGTGGGAGCGTCCCGGTGCTAACGCTGGCTGTCGCACTCTGGCGTTGATCGTCCGGGCGAGGATCTCGGTCGAGACGTTCGCGACCTGGAAGTCTCCGAACGCCTCGAACAGCAGGACTTTCTTGCTTGGCGTACCGCGGTACGGGTCACGGGTGAGGTGCTGCGCGTAGGCGTTGTTCTCACCTCGATCCCACAGCATCTGGATGACGCCGATGAGGAGGGTGCGGTCGACGTAATCGGGGTAGGCGCCGGCGAGCAACGGTTTGAACGGATCGAATTGGTTGCTGCGCTGGAGGAGCAGGGAGAAGTTGATGCCCGGCACGGCGAGGAAGGCACGGGTCCAGTCCGTCGCGACCGCGGTCGTCGCGCCGCCGAGGATGCCTCCCTGGCTGCCACCGACGAAGAAGAGACCGGAGCGGTCGATCACACCAGCGCCAGTGCTGTCCCGGAATGCGGGGTTCGTCACCAGACCGTCGGGCGCGCGCACGAGGCGACCCAGCAGCACGAAGTTCAGGTGGGCCTGCTGGAGCCGGTCGGGGACCACCCGCCACTTCGTGAGGTCACCGATCGCCGTGGCGAGGAACCCTAGGTCCTTCTGGCTCATCCCGATCCAGTCGGTGCCGCAGAAGCCGGCGTTGACGACCGCCCCCAGGCGTCCCGCGCGGACTACTTCCTCCGCACTGCCCAGGAGTCCGTGGCCGAACAGGATCCAGCGCGCCGGGTTGGTGCTAGTCGCCGACAGCGGCACCGTGCACACGAAGTTGGCGGGCACCGTGCCGTGGCGGCGAGGCCGTGGGTCGTCGCCGGCGTTGCCGTTGTTGAGCATCGCGCCCGGGCCACCGTCACCGGTGAGGTAGCTCGGGACGTCATAGGTACCGCGGACCGTGCGCACGCCGCCCGACTCCTCGGTCGATTCCACCCGGAAGGGCGGGGCGTGGCCGCCGAGCGTCTTGAAGGCGTCGTCGCGCATATGCAGCAGCCGTCCCGCCAGTGACTCGGCGCTCGCGACGGTGAAGTCCCAGGCGAGCCACAGGTCTCGGCGGCCGATGCCGGCGCGTGCGAGGTCGCCGAACACCCGGTTCATGGCTGGGCGCCGGGCCTCGATTGCGTCGTCGTGTGTTAACCGCCCGTCCCGATACGCGCGGAACGCGTCGCCAGGCGAAATCAGTGCGCCGCTTCGGTCCACGAAACGCCGTAGCGCGACGATGTGTCGGTGGCCCTCGACGAGGTTGCGGGCCGGCCGCACCACAAGCAGCGGTGCCTGTCCGGCCGGGGCATTGGCGTCGACCTCGGCCCAGATCGGGACGCGCTTGCCCGTATTGGCGTCGAGCAGGACGACCGCCGACGTGGGCTCGAGCGACGCGCCGATGTTCGTGACTGGCGGCACGCCCGAGGTCTTGGGGTCGAAGTCGGGCACGGAGGTGAGGATCATCGGCTGGGGGCTGAACCCGTCGTTGCGGTTCCACTCGGAAGGATCGACCCGCAGACCGGACACGTTCGCTGGCATCGCCGGCTTCGGGAACGCGACACGGCGGCCGGTCTTGGTGTGCGGATCAGCCACCGTGTAGAAGTCGCTTGGGAACGGCAGCAGGCACCGTCGTCGATCGAGTGGGTCACACGTGTGGGGGCGGCCGACCGCGAGATGGGCCTGGCTCGGTCGCACGACGCGCTGGGTCGCACCCTGTGCTGCTGCGGGCTGGGCGGTTCCGATAATTGTGGCGGCGACGACCGCTGTCCCGCAGGAGCGAGCACAATCGATCAATTGCCGCCGCACGACTTCATTCTTCCAGGTCCGGCGAGAACGTCGGCCAGCTGACTCCGGCCTGTTGAGCCGTATTCACCCCAGCAGATCGACTCGCGATCTCCTAGTTCGGGAGTCGCAATCACCGATCCCATTCCTGTCGTCCGCTATGGCGAACACGCAGTCGCGCTCCAGTTTGCGCGCAGGGCCGCTAGCTACGGGCTGCCGAAGATCATGACGGAGCTGGCGTCAGAAGGATCGACCTTGACCGTCACCGTCTCACCTGCTTGATACGGCTTCGCCGGATCCATGTACTGCGTCGCTGTCGCCTGGTACGGCTCCCCGCTGGCGGGCCGGACGGTCAGCGTGACCGTTTGCTCCGTGTAACCCCTCGGGGTGCTCTTGCCGGTCGGCGCGAGCGATTCGATCTGCGCCGGTGTGTCGACCCCGTCGTTCATGAGCTTCTGAGCCTGGTTGGCTAGCGCGATCTGGTCAGCGTCCGCACCGACACCGAGACCACTCGTCGCCCCCTGGGCCGCAGCCTGGGCGGACTCCGCCAGGCCCTTGAACCGATCCTTGAACCCCATGCTCGATCTCCTCGCCTCGCACCGCGATCGCGTCACCCTTCCAGGGCATCAGCGAAAGCCTCGCACGCTCCTCGCGTCACGTCCAGGCCGCGGCATCCCAACTCGCGATCCCCCGGACCGCGAGTCAGCCACGCGTGGCGCTCTGGCGCCGTCATTAGGCTTTAGCACTGGGATGCGGGCCCGCGCTGCAGCCCCGTCTTAACTGGCGACGATCTTCTGGGCTGCTTCGTAGAGCTTGGCGGCCTGGGCGATCGCTTCTTTGGCTTCGCGCCCAGTCACCGACTGCTCTTGGTACTGGGCCTTGGACTTCTTGGATAGGAGACGCCTAAACGTCGGGGCTAGCCGTCGAGCATCGGGGCCGGCGCTATCGAGTTCTCCCAATGCTGCGGCGTGGTCGTCAGATTTGCGGGAGAACCCTGAGCGCTTGAAACAGATGGCATCCTTCGAGTTGATGCCGGAGGTGACTGCGTTGCTGACCGCGCCGTCGTAGAGCTCGGACTCGAAGTTATCCACGCCGGCTTGAAGAAGAAGGCCCGCCTTGCGGAGATGGTTCTTTGCCGACTGCAACGCTGTCATCGTTTGCTCGACAACCGCAGCCGATGTTGCGGCGTCTCACCGGCGATGTGGATCGCGTCTTCGCGCAGGGTTGAGACCAGGCCATCGTTTGCGGCCACCAGCTTGTCGAACTCGGCGTCGCCAAACTCGATTGCGGTGGCCCGATTGCCGGTCCAGGCCTGAACACCCTGCTCAAGACGACTGACCTGCTCACCCCAACTCTCGCCATCACTATCGACGCCGCCTCGACGGATGACGAGCAGATCGACATCGCTGCCCTCGTCGGCTTCGCCTCTGGCCATCGAGCCGAACAGCCACACCGCGACGGCCGGGATCGACCAGCGTCCGATCTCGGCTGTGATGTTCGCGAGCAGCGAAGCTTGCAAGTTGGCGAGCGCAACGATCGCCGGCGCTGCCAGGTGGTGCCGGTTGAGCTGATATTGGTAGGCCGCGCCAGCTTGGGTGCGATAAACCAAGCCAGCGTCGGTCAACTCGACGAGCACTTGAGCGACACGACGGCTGCCAACCCGTCCTTCGACCAGCTGGGCGACGCCGCGCCCAGTCAAGGAGGCGTCGGTGTTAGCCAGAACGGCGAGCACGGGGCCATGCGCCGACGGGATCACAGACTCGATGGGATGACTCAGGTTCACTGGCAACCGGTGTGCACTATAGTGC
>JRHI01002790.1_pt1 | contig 11357 bp, 9 predicted proteins | sample 215371 | NCBI WGS metagenome assembly JRHI01 (sample SAMN02929681, study PRJNA255918) | sediment metagenome | biome: cave system; feature: Ice Cave; material: Sediment; isolation source: sediment from deep within a dark volcanic ice cave with no known source of... ... | reverse complement strand
GGCGCACACACTGGACACCGTGCAGCGGCTCGTGAGCGACATCGTCACGATCGACGACGAGGCGATCCGCGAGGGGATGCGGTTCCTCTTCGAGCGCTGCCGGGTCGTCGCGGAAGCGTCGGGGGCCGCGGCGGTGGCCGCGCTCCTCTCCGGCGCGGTGCGCCCGCGCGCGGGGGAGCGGGTCGTGTCGATCGTGTCCGGCGGCAACGTCGATCTGGAGCGGTACCGCGAGCTGCTCGCACGGTGAAGGTCCTCCTGTATGCCGATGGCGCCGCGCGGGGGAATCCCGGACCCGCCGGGTCCGGCGCGGCGCTCGTCGCCCCGGACGGGACGGTCATCGCCGAGATGACGCGCTTCCTGGGGCACGCGACGAACAACGTCGCCGAATACACCGCGCTCATCATCGGACTGGAGGAGGCGGGCCGGCACGAGATCGAGCATCTCGACGTGCGGATGGACTCCCTCCTGGTGGTCCAGCAGATGAAGGGGCTCTGGCGCATCAAGCATCCCGGGCTGAAGCCCCTCGCCCTGCGGGCCGGTGCGCTGCTGGCGGGCTTTCCCTCGCGCACGATCGAGCACATCCCGCGCGAGCTGAACGGCATCGCCGACGCGCTCGCCAACCGCGCGATCGATCAGGAGCGCCGATGAGCGGTCCACCGCCCGACGTCACCCCCGATCCGCTGCGCTCGTTCATCTCGAGGAGCCTCCGGTCCGAGGTCACCGACGTCGGCGAGGTCATCATCCGGGACGCCCCCGACGGGGAGGTCGCCCGGGTGAGCTTCACCCAGGACGGCGCCCGCCGGTCGCTCGTCATCACCCGGCTTCCCCCGGCCGCGGCGCTCGAGGTCCGCCTGCTTCCGCACCTCGCCCGCAAGTCCGAGCACGTGCCGCGGGTGCACGCCCGGGGGATCCCGCCCGCGACCGCGACGGGCTGGCCGTGGCTGCTCATCGAGGATCTGCTGGACGCGCCCGGCGGGTGCGACGACCCGATCGCGATCGTCGTCGCGAAGGCGGCGATCGAGCGGGCGGTCGCCGCCGACGGCCCGGCGCTCGCCGCGCTTGGCGTCGCCCGCCGCCCGTCCACCGGAGCGCTCGCGGCCTGGCCGGAGGCGCTCGTCCATGGGGCGCTCCGCTGCGGGGCCGCGGTGCGGGCGGCGCGAGGGATCGTCCTCACCGATTGGCGCGCGGCCCACCTCGGCTGCGGACTGGTGGACGTCGCGGCGCTCGCCAGCGACGCCGGGGTCGCCCCGGAGCCGCTGTTCGCCGCCTACGGTCGCGCCCTCGGCCGCTCCATTGGGCCCGCGCTCATCGCGGCCGCGGCCGAGGCGTCCGGTAGCATGACCGAGCCGAGCAGGGTGGGCGATCGCGGCGGCTTCGCCGTCGAGGAAAGTCCGGGCTCCACAGGGCAGGGTAGCGGGTAACACCCGTCCGCCGTGAGGCGAGGACCAGCGCCACAGTGACGAACCGCCGCAAGGCGGGTGAAACGGGCAAGCTCTACCTGGAGCAAGGCCAAGCAGGGGGCAATGGTGCGGCCCGCACCGTCCCCGGGTCGGCCGCTAGAGGCGGGGGGTGACCTCCGTTCGAGAGGGATGATCGCCCTCGACAGAACCCGGCTTATAGCCCTGCTCGGCGCTCAAGCCGCGCCCGCCTGCTCGGACGAACGTCCCGTTCCGGGCCTGCGTCCGGTGCGGTCAGTCGTTCGGCTATCGTGTACGCCTTCATGATCGGCGCCTGGCGTCGGCCTGTCGGATGCCACGCAGTGGGAGGGACACATGGCGCGCCTTCAGCTACGGGCGATGCCCGTGATCGCGTTCATCGGACTCTTCGTCGCGGTCTCCTGCGCGCCGCAGGGCGGCACGACGGCGTCCTCGAACCCCGCGGCGTCGGCCGCGGCCGCGACCGCCACGGTGGCGGCGGCCGGTCCAGCCACCGGCGGGAACTTCCGATTCGGCCAGTCGGGGGACATCTCGGCGCTCGATCCGTGGAACGTCACCGACGGGAACTCCCTCCTGGTGACCCGTCAGATCTTCGAAAGCCTGGTCGACTATGAGCCGACCGGGTTCAAGATCGTGCCGAAGCTCGCGACGAAGTGGGAGAACTCGTCCGACGGCAAGACCTGGACGTTCACGCTGCGCGACGGCGTGAAATTCCACGACGGGACCGACTTCAACGCGGACGCGGTCGTCTTCAACTTCGAGCGGGCCCGATTCTCCAAGAACGAATGGCGGCCGTCGAAGCCGGTCGCCGACGACTTCGAGTACTACGCCGACCAGTGGGAGGGCTACGACAACGACTCGGTGATCACGAAGGTCGAGGCGAAGGACGCCAAGACGGTGGTGTTCACCACGAAGAAGCCGTTCGGGCCGTTCCTCGCGAACATGGCGATGTCGGCGTTCCCCATCGTCAGCCCGAAGTCGATCAAGGACGACAAGGACGGCTGGCTGCTCGTCGGCTCGAAGGGCGCGGCCGGCACCGGGCCCTTCGTCTTCAAGGCCGGCGCCTGGCAGAAGGATCAGCAGATCACCCTGGAGCGCAATCCCGGCTATTGGCTGAAGGACGGCTCCGGCAAAGCGCTGCCGTACCTCGACAAGGTCACGTTCCGCTTCATCAAGGACACCGCGGCGCGCCTGGCCGAGCTGAAGGCCGGATCGATCGACGCGATGCGGGACTTCTCGCCGCAGGACATCCCCACGGTCAAGGGCGACCCGAATCTGCGAGTCATTCCCCGTCCACCGTTCAACATCGGGTATCTCGGGGTGAATCTCGGGATCAAGCCGTTCGACAATCTGAAGGTCCGCCAAGCCGTGGCCATGGCGATCAACAAGAAGGCGATCGTCGACACCATCTACGCCGGCGAGGCGAAGCCGGCCACGCAGTTCCTGGTCCCCGGGATGCTCGGGTACGACGACACCGTGACGGACTTCTACAAGTTCGACCAGGCCGCGGCGAAGAAGCTCATCGCCGACTCGGGCGTCGCGAGCCCGATCACGACGGACCTCTGGTACATGCCGGTGTCCCGGCCGTACTACCCAGATCCGAAGAAGATCGCCGAGGCGTTCGCCTCTGATCTGGCGGCCATCGGCATCACCGCGAATCTCAAGTCCGTGGACTGGACCACGTATCGCAAGGAGGCCCGTGAGAACAAGTACCCGCTGTGGCTGCTCGGCTGGACCGGCGACAACGGGGACCCCGACAACTTCCTGAATGTGTTCTTCCACCCCAAGGTGGTGAATGGTCAGGACAATCCGACCGAGGCGGGAGCCTGGTCGAACCCGCAGGCCTGGGAGCTGCTGCGCAAGGGGCAGACCGAGGTCGACGCCGCCAAGCGCGCAGACATCTACAAGCAGGTCTCGAAGATCGTCCAGAACGACGTTCCGCGCATCCCGATGTTCCACGCCAACCCGCCGACCGCCACAAACAAGAAGGTGCAGGGCTACCAGCCGCACCCCTCGGGCGGCGAGGCGTTCAGCCTGGTGACGCTCACGAAGTAGCGGCCYGCATGCCTGACCGGCCGCCGTCACGCGGTCCGGTCAGGCCTGCGGATGATCGACGCGGCGCCCGCCCTCCCGCGATACTCGAGCCCGACCGTGCTCCCTTTCATCGCTCGCCGGGTGCTCGCGCTGATCCCGACGCTCTTCGGTGTCTCGGTCGTCGTCTTCCTCTTCCTGCGACTGATCCCAGGCGATCCGGCCACGGCGTTCCTCCGGGAAAGCGCGACGGCCGAGCAGGTCGCGGCGCTGAATGAGCGCCTCGGGCTTGACCGGCCGCTGCCCGAGCAATACGCCGGCTACATGGCCAAGGTCCTGCGCGGAGATCTCGGGACGGGGCTGCACAGCGGGCTCCCGGTCAGCGACGAGATCGGCCGGAAGTTCCCCGCAACGGCCGAGCTCGGGCTGGCCGCGATGCTCATCGCCACCGTCGTCGGGATCACCCTCGGCGTCGTTGCGGCGATCCGCCGCGCGTCGGTCCTCGACTATGGGACCACCACCGTGGCGCTCATCGGCGTGTCGATGCCCATCTTCTGGCTCGGCCTCATGCTCATCTACCTGTTCGCGGTGAACCTCCATTGGCTCCCGCCATCGACGCGCGGTGAGCCGCCGGAGCGGCTGTTCACCGGCTTGTACAGCGTCGACTATCTGTTGAACGCCGACCCCGCCGGCTGGGCCGGCGCGCTGCGGCACCTCCTCCTGCCGGCCGCGGTGCTCGCGACCGTTCCCCTCGCTGTGGTGGCGCGACAGACGCGATCCGCGATGCTGGAGGTGCTGAGTCAGGACTTCGTCCGGACCGCCTGGTCGAAGGGCCTCCGCGAGCGCGCGGTCGTGACCCGCCACGTGCTGAAGAACGCCCTCCTACCGGTGGTGACGATCATCGGGCTGCAGGTCGGCGCGCTCCTGTCGGGCGCGGTGCTCACCGAGCAGGTGTTCTCGTGGCCGGGCATGGGCACCTACGTCATCGAGGCGATCAACGGCCGCGACTATCCGATCGTGCAGGGCTCGATCCTGTTCCTCGCGACGATCTTCGTCGTCATCAACCTCCTCGTCGACATCTCGTACGCCTGGCTCGATCCGCGGATCCGCTACCGGTGACCCTTGCTCCGGTGGCGGTCTCCGCGCCAGGCCGCGCCGAGCGCCAACAATCGCTCTGGCGCGACGCCTTCCGCCGGTTCCGCGCGCATCCGGCGGCGCGGATCGGCGTCTTGCTCATCGGTCTGCTCGTTCTCCTCGCGCTCGCCGCCGACTTCCTCGCCGAGTCGGATCCGAACAAGACCTACCTCATCCGCGAGCGCATCCTCCAGCCGCCGTTGCGGAACGGCCATCTCCTTGGGACCGACGACCTGGGACGCGATGTCTTCACCCGGGTGATGTACGGCGCGCGAACGTCCCTGCGGGTCGGGGTGGTGGCGGTCGGATTCGCGATGACCGGGGGAGCGCTCATTGGGTTCGCCGCCGGTTTCTTCGGGCGGTGGTGGGATCAGGTCGCGATGCGCCTGATGGATATCCTGCTCGCCTTCCCCACCATCCTGCTCGCCATCGCGATCGTCGCGCTACGCGGCCCCGGCATCTTCAACACCATGCTCGCGGTCGGGATCGTGGCGCTACCGGCGTACGCCCGGATCACTCGGGCGAGCGCCATCAGTCTGCGTGAGCAGGAGTTCGTCTCCGCGGCGCGGAGCGTCGGCGCCTCGGAATGGCGGATCCTGCTCCGACACATCGTCCCGAACGCGCTCTCTCCGCTCATCGTGCAGTCGACGCTGGGTGTCGCGGCCGCGATCCTCAACGCGGCGGCGCTCGGTTTCCTCGGACTGGGCGCTCAGCCTCCCGACGTGGAATGGGGTCAAATGCTGGTCGACTCCATCCGTTACCTGTTCCAGGGAGCGTGGTGGGTGCTGTTGTTCCCCGGATTCGCGATCATGCTCACGGTCATCGGCTTCAACCTTCTCGGTGACGCCCTCCGCGACTCGCTGGACGTGCGGACCAGGTCCTAGCCGTCCCCGAACCGGCACGTTCGCGAACCCGAGCCGCTCCCCACCGGCGCCCGCCCCGACCCTAACCTTGACCATCGGACCGGCCCCGGCATCGCCGTGGCCGGATCGCGTCCTGATCAACTGAACCGTCTTGTGTATCGGGGGCTACATCAATACAGTCCGCGAATCCAGCAACTGTCGCCGGTGCCGTCGGGCGCACGGCGCCGGATCCACTTGGGAGGGCAGCGATGCGAGCATCCTGGCGAAACGTCCTGGCGGTCAGCGTCAGCGGCGTCATCCTTGCGGCGGCCTGTGGTCAGCCGGCCACAACGACCCCGGCGGCCTCGGTGGCCGCCACCGCGGCAGCGAAGGCCTCGGGCGCCGCGGCCGCGTTCAAGCGGGGCGACGGCGGCGAGCTGAAGATCCTCTACTGGCAGGCGCCGACGATCCTGAACCCGCACCAGGCCACCGGCACGAAGGACTCGGACGCGTCGCGCTTGGTCATCGAGCCGCTCGCTTCCTGGGGCCCGGACGCGAAGCCGATCGCGAACGGGCTCGCGGCGGAAATCCCGACGATCGAGAACGGCGGGGTGTCCAAGGACTTCACGACCGTCACCTGGAAGCTCCGCAGCGGCGTGAAGTGGTCCGACGGGAGCGCCTTCACCGCGGACGACGTGGTCTTCACGTTCAACTACATCGCCGACAAGGCGACCGCGGCCACGACCTCGGACAACACCGAGGGCGTGAAGTCGGTCGTGGCGAAGGATCCGACCACGGTCGTTGTCACCTATGCCGAGCCGAACCCGAACTTCTACCAGTGGGGCGTCGGCACCTGCTGCGGGATCCTGCAGAAGGCCCAGTTCGGCGACTTCATCGGGGCGAAGGCGAAGGACGCCCCGGGCAACCAGAAGCCGATCGGTACCGGCCCGTACAAGATCTCCGAGTTCAAGGCCGGGGACGTCGTCTCGTACGTCGCGAACGAGAACTTCCGCGACCCGAACAAGCCGTTCTTCAAGACGGTGACGTTCAAGGGCGGCGGTGACGCCACCTCGGCGGCCCGCGCGCTCTTCCAGACCGGCGACGTCGACTATGCCTGGAACCTCCAGGTCGAGGCCGCGGTGCTCAAGCCGATGATCGCCTCGAGCACGACCGGCGAGATGATGAGCGTCTACGGCTCCAGTGTGGAGCGGATCCTCGTCAACTTCTCCAATCCGGATCCCGCTCTTGGCGACAAGCGCGGCGAGCCGGACACGAAGCACCCGTTCTTCACCGATAAGAACGTCCGGCTCGCGCTCTCGATGGCGACCGACCGGAAGATCGTCGCGCAGCAGCTGTACGGCGACGGCCTCACCGGGAAACCGGGCTGCAACATCATCACCGGCGTCCCGGAGTACGAGTCCAAGAACACCGCCGACATCTGCAACAAGTTCGACATCGCGGCCGCCGCGAAGCTCCTCGACGACAACGGCTGGAAGCTCGGCGCCGACGGCGTCCGGGCCAAGGGCGGCGTCCCGCTGAAGATCCTGTTCCAGACCACGGTGAACCCGGTCCGCCAGAAGACCCAGGACATCATGAAGGCGAACTGGGAGAAGGCCGGCTTCTCGGTCGAGCTCAAGAAGGTGCCCGCGAGCGTGTTCTTCACGAACACCTCACCGGACGGGGCGAACCACTTCTGGGCCGACGTCGAGATGTACACGAACAACAGCGATCCCGACCCGACGAGCTACCTCTCCGGCTGGACGAGCAAGCAGGCTTCGGCGAAGGCCAACAACTGGCAGTTCGGCAACTACGGCCGCTACCAGAACCCCGAGTTCGACGGCCTCATCGATCAGCTCCGCAAGGAGACTGACGCGAAGAAGCGGGCCGAGCTCATCATCAAGGCGAACGACATCCTCATCCAGGACGTCGTCATCATGCCGATCGTGACCCGCACCCAGGTCACCAGCGGACGGAGCAAGGCGCTCAAGGGCGTCGTCCCGACCGGCTGGGACTCGGAGATGTACCAGATCGCGGACTGGTACAAATAGCGACCAACAGGCGACGCTGACGGGGTACGGGAGCGCGGCGGCGAGTTCCGCCGCGCTCCCGGATCCGTCCTGAGCAGAGAGGAGGCCGGTGACCGTGGGCCGATACATCCTCCGACGCCTCATCATCGCGATCCCGACGATCGCGGTCATCAGCTTCGTCATCTTCGCGATCCTCGCACTCGCCCCGACCGACCCGCTCTCGCAGTTCGGCGCCGATCCGCGGGTTCCCCCGGAGGTGCGCGCGAACATCCGGCACTCCCTCGGCCTCGACGACCCCTGGCCGGTCCGGTACGTGAAATGGGTGACCTCGCTCGCGACGGGCAACTTCGGCTACTCGTTCATGAGCCACACCCCGGTCATCGGGCTCATCCTCGAGCGGCTCCCCAACACCCTCGCGGTGGTGGGGGTCGCTTACGTCATCGGGGTGCTGCTCGCGATCCCGATCGGGATGATCTCGGCGGTGAAGCGCTATTCGATCTTCGACCACCTCGCCACGACGTTCGCGTTCATCGGGTTCTCGGTGCCGACGTTCTTCACCGGCCTCCTCCTTATCCTGCTCTTCAGCATCAATCTGCACTGGTTCCCGTTCATCTACGACTCGCGCCTGCAGATCACCGGTCTGGAATCATTCGTCGCGCAGATCAAACAGTCGATCATGCCGATCACCGTGCTCGCGCTCTTCGACACCGCGACCATCGCCCGGTATACCCGGGCGGAGATGCTCGAGCACCTCCCGCTCGACTACGTTCGGACGGCGCGCTCGAAAGGCATCATTGAGCGCCTGGTGGTCGTCCGACACGTGCTCCGGAACAGCCTCATCCCGGTCGTGACGCTCGTCGCGCTCGGCATTCCGGCGGTGTTCGGCGGAGCGATCGTGACCGAGCAGATCTTCCGCGTTCCCGGCATCGGCGAGCTGCTCATCCGGTCGATCGGCGATGGGGACACGCCGGTCGTGGCCGGGATCCTCCTCATCTTCGCGGTGCTCGTCGTGCTGTTCAACCTCGCCGCCGATGTCCTGTACGCGGTGCTCGACCCGCGGATCCAGTACTCCTGATGGCCCAGGCGTCCGACGCCGGCAAGCCCGGCCTGCTCATCGCCACGATGGCCACCGCCGCGCGGCCGAGTCGCACCCTCTGGGGCGACGCGTGGTGGCAGTTCCGTCGGCATCGGCTCGCGATGGCCGCGCTCGTCACGCTCGTGATCCTCGTGGTGTTCTCGCTCCTCGGCCCGTTCATCTATCGGACGCCGACGAATGTGATCGATTTCACGAAGGCGCTCAACGGGCCCTCCGGGGAGCATCTGTTCGGGACGGACGACCTCGGGCGCGACCTCCTCGCCCGAACGATGGTCGGCGGCCGGGTCTCGATCGCGGTCGGCATGGTCTCGGTCCTGCTGGCGATCACGCTCGGGACGGCGATCGGCGCGTTCGCGGGGTTCTTTCCCCGGTTGGACAACCCGCTCATGCGGTTCACCGACCTGTTCCTGTCGCTTCCGATCCTGCCGCTCCTCCTCGTGATCATCTATCTCTTCCGGGACAGCCTGCGCGCCGCGCTCGGACCGGAGGTCGGGATCTTCATCATGGTTGTCGCGGTCATCGGGGTCCTGAACTGGATGCCGGTCGCCCGACTCGTCCGCGCGTCGTTCCTGTCGCTGAAGCAGAAGGAGTTCGTCGAGGCGGCGCGCGCCACCGGGACGACGGACGGCCGGATCATCCTGCGGCACATCCTGCCGAATGTCCTCAGCCCGGTGCTCGTGTCCGCCACGGTCGGGGTGGGGGGCGCGATCCTCACCGAGTCGACGCTCTCGTTCCTCGGCCTGGGATTCCCGAGCGACGTGCCGACCTGGGGTGCCCTGCTCTATGACGCCCAGAACTACCTGGACAGCGCCCCCCACTGGGCGATCTTCCCGGGATCGCTCATCTTCCTCACCGTTCTGTCGATCAACTTCATCGGCGACGGACTCCGGGACGCCCTCGATCCACGCAAGACGGCCTGACCGTCGTGTCCTCCGGGCGAGCCGGAGGCATCCAGAAGACCCGGGCGTACGTATCTCCCGTGTACGGCGGGCCTCAGGCCTGCGTGATGGAGGTAGTCATGAAGCGTGTCCTGTTCGCGATCGCCGCGACCGGTCTTCTGGCCGCGGCCTGCGGCGGCTCCGGGAGCGGGGCGGCCACCACCGCTCCCAAGGCGGCGGCGACGCCCCAGACGGTCTACGTGTTCACCGCGGATCTGGCCGCGGCGAACGAGGTTCCCCCGGTGACCGACGCCGAGGCCGCCGGCACCGGGACGTCGACGGTGACCCTGACCACGACGAAGGACTCGGCCGGCAAGGTCACCGCGGCGACGGCGAAGTTCGAGATCGTCCTGAAGAGCTTCCCGGCGACGACGAACATCACCATCTCCCACATCCACAAGGGGGACGCGAAGACCGCCGGCCCGGTCGTCGTGGACTCCGGGATGAAGGCCACGGAACCGATCGTCCTCACCACCGGCGGCACCACAATCACGAAGGACAACCTCACCGTGACGCCCGATCTCGCGACCGACATCATCGCGAACCCCGGCAACTACTACTACAACGTCCACTCGGCGGTGAACAAGGGCGGCGTGGTCCGCGGCCAGCTCAAGGCGAAGAGCTAGCCAGGCCGGCCCGAAAGACCGAACGATCGCGCGTCGCGGCGTCCCGGCTCGGCCGGGCGCCGCGTCGTTGCGTCGGGTGGCTAGGCTTCCGCGGTGCCGCCGCTTGAAGCGCTGCTCGGGCTCGTCTGCTTCGCCTGGGTCCTGCATGACGTGTTCAACACGGTCATCCTCCCTCGCCCCTCGCCCGCGCGCTACCGGCCGGCCGGACTGCTCACGCGCTGGGGCTGGCGCGTCTGGCGGCGGTACGCGGACCGATCGCGCACTCCGGAGCAACGGGAGGGCCGCCTCGGGATCTTCGCCCCGGCGATCGTCATGCTCCTCCTCGGCGTGTGGATCGTCCTGCTCATCACGGGATTCGCGCTGCTGATGCACGCGCTGGCCGACCAGATCCGGCCGCCGCTTCCGGATCTGGGCACCGCCCTCTACTTCGCGGCGATCTCGTTGCTCACGATCGGGTACGGCGACTTCGTCCCGGTCGGGGCCGTCGCGCGGGCCGTCTCCGTCGCCGCCGGCGGAGTCGGGCTGGGGATCGTCGCGCTCACCATCACGTATCTCTTCTCGCTGTATGGCAGCTTCCAGCGCCGCGAGCTGCTCGTCGTCACGCTCGATGCGCGGGCCGGAGCGCCGCCCTCCGGCGTGGTGCTCCTGGAGACATGCGCCCGTTACCACCAGGCCGAGGAGCTGCGCCGGCGGTTCGCCGACTGGGAGCGGTGGTCGGCGGCGGTGCTGGAGAGCCACCTGGCGTATCCGATCCTCTTGTTCTTTCGCTCGACGCACGATCACGAGTCCTGGGTCTCGGCCATCGGTGCGGAGCTCGATGCGTCGACGCTGGTGCTCACGACGATCCAGGACCGGCCGGCCGGAGCGGCCTGGGTGATGCACGACATCGGGCCCACCTCGTGGAGGACGTCGCGCGCTTCTTCAGCTACACCGCCGCCGAGACGGCCGGGGTCGAACGCGCGGAATTCGACGACGCCCGGCGGCGTCTGGCCGCGGGCGGATACCTGCTGCTGCCGGACGCCGACGCGTCCTGGGCCGCGTTCGCGCAGCGCCGCGGCACCTATGCCGGACGGCTCAACCGCCTGGCGCATCTTCTCGCGGTCCCGCCGGCCCAATGGATCGGCGACCGGAGCGAGATCCGGCACTAGTGCGGCGCCGCTGGTGCCGGCCGGCGCGGTGATCGCGGGCCCGGCAGCGAGGGTCGGCGCAGAATACCGGGCGATGCGG
>JRHI01002789.1_pt1 | contig 11357 bp, 3 predicted proteins | sample 215371 | NCBI WGS metagenome assembly JRHI01 (sample SAMN02929681, study PRJNA255918) | sediment metagenome | biome: cave system; feature: Ice Cave; material: Sediment; isolation source: sediment from deep within a dark volcanic ice cave with no known source of... ... | reverse complement strand
TAATTGTCGTCGCCGGCAAATCTAGTTGACGTTAGACATCCCTGCTCTGGCTGGGAGATAGCGGACACGCCCTAGTACTACAACGACGGTTTTTGGGGTAGGCTGCGCATCGTCGACCCGCCGACCTTCCCGAGGAGCCTTGGATCGTGGACCCCACCCTGTTCGGTGACGTGACGTGGCAGCTGGCCGACTTCCACCGGCGGTTTGCCCCCCTGTTCGGCCGCCCGGAAGCGCGGCGGCGCAGCGAGCAGTACCTGCGCGGGCTGGTCGTCCAGCAGACCGATCGCCGCAACGCCGAAAACCTGGCCGAGGCCATCCCCGGTGCCACCCCCCGGGCGTTGCAGCGCTTCCTGACCGAGGCGCCCTGGGACGCCGCCGCAGTGATCGCCGCACTCCAAGCCTACCTGGCCGAGCGTCTGACGGCGCCCGACGCGGTCTTCGTCCTGGACGAGACCGGCTTTGCCAAGCAGGGGACCAAGTCGGTGGGGGTGACCCGCCAGTACTGCGGGACGCTGGGCAAGGTCGGCAATTGTCAAGTCGGCGTCTTTCTCGCCTACACCTCCTTGCTGGGCACCGCCCTGGTCGATCACCGGCTCTATCTGCCCGCACGCTGGATTGCCGACCGCCCTCGCTGCACCGCGGCCGGGGTGCCGGCCGACGTGACCTTCCAGACGAAGGCGGACTTGGGGCTGGCGATGCTGCGCCAGGTGCGGCCGCGGGGGGTGCTCGGCGGGCGCTGGGTCACCGCCGACGAACAGTACGGGCAGGTTCCCGACTTCCGCGATGCGCTCGACGCCGACGGGTGGTGGTATGTGTTGGAGGTGCCACTGCCCACGCCGGTCTTCACCGAGCCCGCCGCCACCGCGGTGCCCACCTGGTCGGGCCGGGGCCCGCAAGGCTTAGGCCCGTAGCGGGTGGCGGTCGAAGAAGGCCGTCAGGCCCTCGGCCATCCCGCGCGGGTTCATGTACTGCAGGGTGTGCGTCGCGTCGGGCAGCACGAAGGGATCCGCCCGCGGTAGCCGGACCCGCAGCAGCGCGTGCCCCTTCCCGAAGGTGGGCGTGACCGCGTCGCGGTCGGCCCCCAGCACCGCCAGCGCCGGCTCGGTGATCCGCCGCCGCCGACATCGTGGCCCACTTTTACACCGGCATGTCCTCTCCTTCTGTCCACTTCTATCTCGGAGCCTACAATCCCCCCCAGTTCGAGCGGGCGCCGGAGATCAACCAGCTACGCACGATCTTGAAAGCGATTGTCGAGGCAGCGTGCGAGAGCCAAGTGATCGGCCCACTGCGCTAAGCCCTGGGCCAAGCCCGTGCGCCGGAGCGCCTTGAAGAACGACCGCAAATTCCGTTGAAAGTGACACCTACGACACCCGCTTAACCGGGGTTGGGACGAGCAGGACGACTTATCCACTGCCCCTGCCGACTTCGGTGGATTCAGGCACGGGGTACGTATGACGCTTCCCCGGCAGCTGAATCAGCGGCGACTCCGTCGATCTTCTCGCTGGCAAGGCGACCAAGTCTCACGATCACCGAGTGTTTCGCTCCATCGTCATGCAATACGATGACGTGCTCAGGGTTGCGCATGCCATCGACTTCGACCCAAAGGACGCCGCAACCGACGGCGTTGGGATTCTCGACAGCGATCGCGTAGAGTGCCGTCCTGTAACGAAAGCGGATGCTGAACTCGTGCCAGGCACGTGGCAGCACTGGATCGATGGTTAACTGTTCGCCTCTAAGCTTGAATCCGAGGACATCCTCAATCCAGACGCGATACATCCATCCACTGGATCCGGTATACCACGTCCAGCCGCCTCGACCGAACTGACCCTCGAGCGCGTATACGTCTGCCGAAACGACGTATGGCTCGACTTTATACCGCTCGACATCCGCGGGCGTGCGGGCGTGCTCGACTGGGTTGAGCATGCGCAGGAGTGTTACCGCACGATCACCATCACGTTGTCGCGCAAACGCCAGGGCCACCCAGATTGCACCATGCGTGTACTGCCCACCGTTCTCTCGCACGCCAGGCGGATAGGCCATCACGTATCCCGGATCATGGGTGGAGTGCTCGAATGGTGGGGTAAACAGCAGGATCATCCGCTCACGCTCGCGGATGAGGAACGCCTCTACCGACTGCAGCGCCTTGCGAGCCCGTTCCGGATCGGCCGCACCGGAGATGACTCCCCAGGACTGCGGCAGGGAGTCGATGCGATCCTCCAGGTTGTCCTTTGACCCGAGCGGGGTTCCGTCGTCGAAATAGGCTCGTCGATACCACTCGCCATCCCAAGCCTGCGCTTCGACAACCTCAATGAGCCGCTGCGCCTCCGCTGTGTACCGGATCGCTTGCTGACCCTGTCCACACTGCTCGATGAGTTCGGCGAACCGCTGAAGGACGTCGATGAGGAACCACGCTAGCCAGACGCTCTCACCCTGGCCGCCGGCACCGACCAGGTTCATTCCGTCGTTCCAGTCGCCCGTCCCGATGAGGGGCAAGCCATGGGGACCAGCAGTCAGGCCGCGGGCGATTGCCCGGTGGCAGTGCTCGCTCAGCGGGCCGCCTTCCGCGGCGGTCGTGGGCACGAAATAGCGCTCGTGCTCGTGCTCGTCCAGCGGCGGCCCCTCCAGGAAGGGCACAACCTCGTCAAGGATCTGGGTGTCGCCCGTGACGCGGACGTATTGGGTGGTGACGTACGGCAGCCACAACAGGTCGTCCGAGATCCGCGTGCGAACGCCGGCTCCCGACTGCGCGTGCCACCAATGCTGCACGTCCCCTTCAACGAACTGCCGGCCGGCGGCCGTCAGGATCTGCCTGCGGCTGAGCTCTGGCGCCGCGTAGACCAGCGCCATGGCATCCTGCAGCTGATCTCGGAATCCGATCGCTCCGCCCGATTGATAGAACCCCGACCTTCCCCAGATCCGGCAGCTCAATGTCTGATAGAGCAGCCATCGATTGAGCATGAAGTTAATCGCCAGATCGGGGGTCTCAACCTGAATGGTTTCGAGCAGTTGATTCCACCAGGAGCGAGTCATCAGCAGCGCCTCCTCAACCTGGCCGGCAGATTGGAAGCGCTGCAGCAGACTCCGGACCTGCGCCGCGTCGGCAGCCTGGCCGAGGCAAAAGGTCACCTCGGCGTCCTGTCCCGGGTCGATCTCGACGACAACCTGCAGCGCGGCGCACGGATCCAGGCCCGCACCGGACCGGCCCGACAGCGACTGGCGTAGCAGCGCGGCCGGCTGGGCGATGGAGCCGTTTCGGCCAAGAAACTCGGTTCGATCGGCGGTGTAGCTGGTCACTCGTGGACTGGCGCTCGCGAACGCAATCCGGTCTCCGGCATCCGGATGATACGCGTTCCGCGCGAAGATGGCCCGGCTGTCGACATCCCAGTTGGTGACGACGTGCATCTGCGTCTCATCGCGATTCCCACCAAGGACCCACTCGGTGTAGGCCACGACGCTCAGCCGGCGGCGGCGCGACGAGTGATTCCGCAGGCGCAGCCGCTGCAATCGCACCGGGGCGCCCCCAGACTCGTCGACCGGCACGAAGGTCACCAGTTCCTGCTCGATCGCATGGCTATGGTGCTCAAACACCGTGTACCCCTGGCCGTGGCGTGCGCGGTATGCGTCCATCTCGCGAATTGGCGCCGCGGTTGGGGTCCAGAAGACGCCCATATCGTCGTCGCGGATATAGATCGCATCCCCAGGTGGATCGCTGATCGGGTCATTCGACCATGGCAGCAGGCGATTGCTCTGGCTATTCCCAGACCAGCAGAAGCCTGGCCCTGATTCAGATACCAGAGCACCGAAGTCCGGGTTCGCGATGACGTTCACCCACGGCGCCGGCGTCTGGGAGCCGGGCCCAAGGTAGATCACGTATTCCTTGCCATCAGGCGTGAATCCACCCAAGCCGTTGAAGTAGGGGAGTTCCATGAACGCCAGTGGTGCGGACGGCTCCTCCTCCAGACGGCGGGGCACCGTGAGCGTCGGCGGCAGCTTCGGCGTCTCGGCCGGGGCCGTCAACTGCTGGGCGAGTGAGCCACGCGCGGCGACCAGCACCACCCGCGCCGTCGCCAAGAGCAGCGTCAGATCGTCGCTGGGTATGTGATCGACTGAGCGCAGGAAGATGCCCCCGCGTTGGTCGACGGGAGTGTATTGCGCGTGCGATTGGATGAGCTTCTTCAGTTCTTCTCCCAGCGGCTGTATATAACTTCCGGCCTCTTCGTTCAGGATCACTAGATCTGCCGCGTAGCCACGCAGTCGCCAGTATGTATGCGCCGTGAGCGCCTCACGCACGAGCGCGAGATCGCCTGCGTCCCCGATGGTGATCAGCAAGATGGGAAGGTCGCCGGAGATACTGTATGCCCACAGTCTCGACTGACCCAGGTGGTTCTGGCGCAACTGCTTCTCGGCCGCCCGCAGCCGAGCGTTCGGGAACAGCATGTGGCTGGCCAGCTGTTGAAAGCGTTGGATGTCGTCGGTGGAGATACGGAGTTGGCGCGGTTCTAATTGCGCCTGTGACCGGGTGAGTTCGAACGCCCGATTCGCGGCATGCACGTCTGCGTATTTCTCCACGAGCGCCAGCACACCCTCACGTGTTTCGGCGGCACCTGTGACAAACACAAGTTGTACGCGTTGACCCGCCTCGAGCGATACCCTCCAGCGGAGACTGAAAATCGGGTCGAGCACCGAACCGGTCGTGTTCGAGAGTTCTCCCTCAAGAGCTGCCGGATTCTCCGTGGTGCGTCCCCGGCCCAAGAAACGGGCTCGGTCGGTCTCGACCTGCACGGTCTGCACAGGAGTGTCTGCTGCGGGTGGCAATGCCACTACCTGCGCCGCCCACACCGGTTGGTCCTGTGGTGAGCGAGACCTGCGCCACGCGAGGAGCGCGTTGCATTCCGGCCGAGACTCGGTCTCGACGAAGAGCTTGCTGAACGCGGGATGGTCGAGGTCGGCACCGTGCGGTGCGAGCGCCAGTTCCGTGTAAGACGTCACTTCGAGCTGACGTGGCCGGCTCGAGTGGTTCACCAAGGTGATGCGACGCAGTTCGGCGGCGTCTTCCAACGACACCGCAATCTCGGTCAGTGTCCCGATTCCGGCATCGCGGCGCTCGAACTCCGCACGATCGGCGGTAAACGTGACCGAGTAGCGTGAAGGGGCACGCCGTACGGGCTGGTGTGCGGTGGACCACACCGTTCCCCGCTCGAGATCCTTCACATAACAGAAACTGCCCCAGGCATCCCGTGTGGTATCAGCATGCCAGCGCGAGAGATCAATATCTCGCCAGCGACTGTAGCCGCCGCCAGCGCTGGTCACCATCACCGTGTACGTGCCGTTGCCCAGCAACTGGGTTCGTGGCGTTGGCGCATCCGGTGTGGTGACCCGACTCAGCGTGGCGGTGGTCGAGGTGGGTGTCAGCTGGCGCGGCACTCCATCCCGCGTCGTGCCTTCGACAAGCAGAGGAGACACGGGAATGCGCTCAAACAGCACGGGTTCGGTGGCTCGTACCCGGAGATCCGTGTGAAACCTGGTCTGCATCACGTTGTCATGCAACGTGTTGCCGATTGCCAGCAGGATCATGCCTTGATGGTGTGCCATGTACGTGTAGGCGATGAGCCCACGTTGGCCTGCTGCTTGCCGTTGGCGTGTGTAGTCGATCGAGTCGTAGTAACCATAAGTGCCTCGCAGTCCGCGTTGAGTCAGCCGCCGGAGGTTCCGCAGGGCGGCGCGTGGCTCGATGACGAGCGCGAGCGCGCTCGCGTACGGCGCGACAACCAGATCATCCTCGAGCCCCCGCTGCACACCCAATCCGGGAACGCCAAACGCCTGATACTGATAGATCCGGTGCAAGTCCACCGCGCTGAACGCCGCCTCGGAGATGCCCCAGGGAACGTCTCGTCGCGCCGCGAAGTCGATCTGAGTCAAGACGGCCTGCCGGCACGCCTCATCAAGCAGCGAGTTCGCGAAGCTGCGCATGATCAGCAGCGGCATGAGGTACTCAAACATCGTGCCGCTCCACGAAAGCAGGACCCGCCGGCCACTAATCACCCCGAAAATGCGCCCGAGGGCCAGCCAGTGCTCCGCCGGGACGTCGCCTCGCGCGATCGCCACAAAGCTGGCGATGCGTGCTTCACTCGCCAAGAGATCGTAGTACGACGCATCGAGACGGCGTGTCTCGACGTTGAAGCCGACCGTGAAGAGCCGGCGGTCAGCATCGTAGAGGAACCGCATGTTCATGCCGTCAGCAAGATCGTCGCACTGCGAGATCAGGCGCTCCCCACGGGCCAGCAGAGCGCTCGCTTCCATCTGAACGCACGAGGTTGTCGCGGCAAAGTCAGCCAGCCAGTCGCGGAGCGGCTGCGGAGCATCATCGGCCTGAGCGCACGTTTCACGAAGATTCGTCAAGGGAATCCACTCGCCAGACGCAAGGGTGCGTACCGAGGGTGCCACCGCAAGAGCTTGCCGTCGCCAGTCTGACGCGTCGTCACCAAGTGCCAGGACCAACTCATCCGACTGGAGCGCCAAGCACTCGACCCACGGGAGGTAGCGTTGGACGACATCGAGCCAGCAGCCTACCTGCCGCTCAAGCTGGCGGGACCAGTAGGTGGCCTGGCGTTCCACAGTACCGCCGGACGGTTCAAGCAGCGTTGGGCTCGGTTGCTGGGATGAATTTGATTGTGCCTCTTGCAAACGTTGAATAGCCTTCGCCAGCTCGCGTGCAGGTCCCGCCACTGCCCGCATCCGTTGGATAACGTCCGAGAGGTGCGTGGGCGAATGGGCACACAGTGACTCCACTGTTGCCACGAGGTCGCCGATGCGCCCTGACGCCACGCCAGCACTCAACTCGCTCGTCAGCGATTCCCGCAGCAGCCCGAGCGTGTCTGCCACACCCGTCAGCGCCTGCGGCCCGATCAGTGGGCGCTCCAGCACATCGTGGTAGCCCTGCACTGATCCCCACAGGCTCGCCAGTAGGTTCCCGCTATCGACGGTGGACACGTAGCGTGGAGAGAGGGGCTCAAGCGTCCCGGTGTCGTACCAGTTGAGGATATGGCCCTCGAAGCGCTCGAGCTTGTGCAGGGTCTCCAGCGTTCCCAGGCCGCGCTCGACCAGGGCGTCGAGCGTCACATAGCCGCAATCATTCGCGGTCAGACTGGAGAGCAGCCAGAGTCCGATGTTGGTCGGGGAGGTCCGCCGGGCGACCTCGACCCGCAGCGCATCCTGGTAGTTGTCCGGTGGCAGCCAATGCGATTGCGGTCCGACGAAATCGTCGAAATAGCGCCACGTCTGACGGGCGAGCCGCCGCAACATCAACTGCTCATCGACTGGCAGGGATCTGGCGGGCCGGCGCTCCGCGCGTGAATCCAGCCACGCGAAGATGGCGGGAGAGGCGGCCCACAGGACCAAGAAGGGGGCCGCCGACCAGACGGCGACCGGGTGAATGCGAGCGATCACGACCAGCACGGCACCTGAAAAGAGGTTGATCGCCCCTATCCGCCAGACCAACCCGCGTTCTCGCTCCGCCGCACTGCGATGTGCCATCTGGGGCGTCTGCCACTCGAGGAGCAGGCGATGCGAGATCAGACGCCGAAATCCGACGCGCGCAATCGCGTCTATGCCCACCGCCGCCTGGTGGGGCAGAAGGGCGGCGGACAGTCCGGCTCGCATCCAGGCGGGAGCCATCTCCCGCCATCCGCGCCACCCCCTCCAGACAGCGATCGCCGCTATCGGCTGTGCTGAGAACCAGGTGATGAGTTGCAGCGCTGGTGAGACGATCAGCACCAGGCCGACAAACACGCTCCAGACTAGGGCTGCACTCGGCAGGAAGATCCAGCCGGTCACGAGGAGAGTGACGGACGCGGCCGGCCCCAGGCTGCGGCGCAGGTTGTCCAGGATCTTCCAGCGGTTCATCACGCTGAGCGGGTTCGACACCCAGCCGTCTCCACTCGGGACGCGTGGCGCGCACCAGGCGGCAATCTGCCAGTCGCCGCGGATCCAGCGATGCTGGCGGCGGCTATACGCCCGATAGCTGCTGGGGAAGAAATCGAACACTTCGATGTCGGCCGCGAACCCAACACGCACGTATGCGCCTTCGAGCAGGTCGTGGCTCAGGATCGATGCTTCAGGGAAGCGGCGGCTCAGCACACGGTGGAACATCTGCACATCGTAGATGCCCTTGCCATGGTAGCTGCCTTCGCCGGTCAGGTCTTGATAGACATCAGAGACCGCCCGCGTGTACGGATCTGTGCCGACGGCATCGGTAAAAACGCGCGAGAAGCGGGTTGCCGTCGCGCTCGGCAGACTCGTACTGACGCGGGGCTGAATGATCGTGTACCCGCCGTCGACGGTCTTTCCATCCGAGGCGAGCCTTGGCCAGTTGAGTGGGTGAGCGAGGGTCGCGATCATGCGCTGGGCAGCGCCACGGGGCAGCTGGGTGTCGGCATCCAGCGTGATGACAAACCGAACACCGTTCAGTTGGGCGCTGTCTCCAACATGCTGGAGCCTGGCCTCCTGCTGGTCAGTGCTCCTTCCTGCCATGGCAACGTTGTCGCCTACCAGCAAACGATTGAGGTCCTCCAGCTTGCCACGCTTCCGCTCCCAGCCCATCCAGATCTGCTCGCTCTCGCTCCAGTGGCGCCGGCGATAGAAGAGGGAGAACGGGCATCCCTCGTAGCGGCCATTGAGCTCTTCTGTGCCCTCCATCGCCGCGGCGAGGATGGCACCGTCCTCCGGCATCTCTGACCTGGATGCGTCGGGTAAATCGGCGAGCAGGGCGAAGTGGAGGTTCGGGTCTCGATTCGCCAGGAAGCGGATCTCCAACAGCTCCAAGGCATGGTGGACCGAGTCCGGCGTGACCAGGAGTTCCGGCACGACGACGAGCGTCCGCCACTCATCCGGGATTCCGTCGGCGAATGACAGCTTGGGGAGCGGCTGAGGAGGCAACATCATTGTCACGAGGTAGCCGACGATATGCACGGCCAACTCGCTCGCCGGGAACAGCGCCAATCCAGCGATGACGATGAACGCCGCGAGTTCGGCACCTGTCGCGTTCGCGATTCTTACGAGCGCAAGCAGAGCAGCGAGGATTCCCAGGGTGATTGTGCCGATGCTGCCGAGAAACAGGGGAGCCGGATGGCGCAGTACCCAACGCCGCAGGCGTTGGCGCAGTGGAGGACAATAGTGTGCCTGCGCTTCCAGCTCGACGCGCCCCGCGTCGATCAAGAAGTACCCAATGTGGCCTTTGCGGTCATGGGGGTCTGCCCGGCGCGCCGCCTCGACGGCGGCATGAGCGACCGTCACCTCAGACGCTTTCGCGCCACGCGCGATTTCTTCGACAGCGTGCCGATAGCGATCCCGCGTGGCAAAGTCCATCGTGGCGTAGACCTCAGCCGGGTCGTTGCGCAGCACGCGATCGACCGCGCTGACCCGTTCGAAGATGCTGCGCCAATCCAGGTGGGAGAGTTGACGGAGGCTGCCAATCGCATTCGCGAGGGTCACTTGATCGGTAGCGTGCTCGCGCTGCTCGTGCTGGATCACGTCCGCGATTGGCGCGCCCAGCTTGTATTCGAGCCACGATCGTATGGAGTCGAGCGCGAGCGGCTCTCCTTGCAATTGGCTCACAAGGTGGTCGACCACATAGGGTGACGGGTTCGGCTCCTCGCGCGCGAGTTCGGCGAGAGCAAACAACAGGTGATCTGGATCGCGCCGCGCCGCGTTCACCAGCCGGCTAGCCCACAGGTCAGCCCGCTCGTGCTCGTGCTGCCGCTGATCAATCTCAATCGCCCGGTAGCTCAACGTCTCGATCAGCGCAACCCGTAGCATGAGCGGCATCGCCCAGAGTTCAGCAATCGTCAGCGGAGCAATCTCCTGATACGCAAGCAGGAAGTCGACGATGTCTTGCTCGTACACCTCGGCGTCGGTGTCGCCGACGAACTCCGAGGCGAGCACATAGACACGTGGCTCGCCGACATGTGAATTGCTGGCTAATACAGGGAGCGCGTCGTAGAGGCGTCTGGAGAGATTGCGTTGCACGTCGCCGATGTGTCGCTGGATGAGGTACGCGTTGTCGAGCAGCCACTCGGCGGCCAATGAGACACTTTGTTCCCGCAGCGCGGCCTCGGCGAGATCGGCGCTGATCGCGTCAATCGTGCGATCGGTCGTGCGGACGCGGTCCCATAAGGGGTGTGCGTGCCCAGAACGCTGCGTGGTCCGCTGCCTGGTAGCCAGTTCCGCCGCGTGCCGCTTGATCTGGTCGGTGGCGAAGCGCTCCCGCCGCAGCCTCTGAGGCGTTGGCTGCGGACCAGCAATTGGTGCACGAATGACAAAGGCAGCGGGTTGCCCGTACTCCTCACGCCGCAACAGATCGAGGACCGCTCGCGCCCGCTCAGACGACACGGAGGCGAGCACCAGGGATTCGCCTGGCATGACCCAGTTCTGGTAGCTCGTAAGCAGGCGTTGCTCGACGCCGACGTCAAGCCTGCGAACGATACGCCAACCCACGGCGATTCCTGTGGTGATGAGCAGGGCGCCGACGATCCACTGGGCGACGGCACCGTGTGATGACGTGAACGGCAGCAACGCGTAGCCGGCCAGCAGTCCCGCCACCACCGCACCACCGACGATCGTTCCGCGGCGACGAGACAACTGGTTGCCAATGACACTGACGGATCCGGTCTCGGAACACTGAACTGCAGCTGACCGGCGCAGCCCATGTCGTCTGAGCTCCCGAAGCGCCCGGGGACCACCCGCTCTGTCGGGGAAAAACGCTAGGACAACTGGCCTGGTAGGTTTCATCTGCTATTTGATCTCAAGTGCGGACTGTCGCGAACGAATGGGAGACCGCATCTGGACAACTGCCGCAGATGCCCGCGTGATCTCCGAAGTTGACCCGCTCCCGTGGACAGATAGCGAGGAGGCAACCTGTTCTCCCTCTCTAGGCAACTGCTCGAAGGTGACCGAGCGGTGACCGCCCACGGCCGAGTGTCGCCGCTGGCGATAATAGAAGATCTCGATCCCCTCGCAGATGGCCTGGCGAGCGACGCGGCGGGTTGGCCAGGGCCGGCGGTCGATCAGTTCCCCCTTGAGCGTGGCCATGAAGCTCTCAGCCAAGGCATGGTCGAAACAGTCCGCGGTCCGACTCGTTGGGCCGGTGATGGCGCCGGCGTTCAGCACCGCCTGATCGGCGGCAGCCGGGTACTGGCTGGCACGATCCGTATGGTGGACGAGCCCCAGGACCAGCCGACGACAAGCCGCGAGCAGGCATTGATGACCACCGCCAGATATTACCAGCCTTCCCACGTCGGGATGTACGTGATGTCACCGACCGCAGGGTCTATTCAAAGTCCGGCGGGACCGGGTGGGGACGG
>JRHI01002788.1_pt1 | contig 11361 bp, 8 predicted proteins | sample 215371 | NCBI WGS metagenome assembly JRHI01 (sample SAMN02929681, study PRJNA255918) | sediment metagenome | biome: cave system; feature: Ice Cave; material: Sediment; isolation source: sediment from deep within a dark volcanic ice cave with no known source of... ... | reverse complement strand
CAACGAGGGACAGCCTTTACCACAGCGCACGATTGATGACTTGATCATGAAGCGCGTCGACCTTGGTCAATGGAGGGTTGCGTATCGCTACGCCGACCCAGGCGAAGACAGCACGTGGATACTTATGAGGACGCGCTCGCCACAATCGCCCGGACCAAATCTGCTGGCGAACCTTTCCGGCAAGCGAGGCTTAGCTGGCTGGCAATCGGTCGACGAATTTCCTACATGGTCTCTTAACGGTCGCAAATCAGGAACGTTCACGATAACGAATTCGGGACCGGACGCATCGGAATCCATCATGGCTGCGCCGGTTTTGTTCGCGCACGATGGCACCGTTTCGATTCAGTCGTGGATTGCTGCAGACGGCATGAGCCCAAAAGGCGGATACGGTTACACAATAGATATGTACGATGCGTCTACCGATATCGTCGTCGGCTCACTTGGATATGCAAGCACGGACGCGGCGCTACGCGGACACCTATTCACAGCAAACGTTCGAAAAGCTGACCGATACCAAATCCGCCTTCGCTATGAGGCGGCCGCGGGCTCTGTCTCATTTTCGCGAATCGCGATCCGAGACGGCCGGGCGAAGAGCCCGTGGAGCGATACAGCCGGCACCTACCGTAACATCCCGCAACCCGCCGCGTGGAGCGCATCGTCCACGCGGCCTACTTGGGCGGCTGATCCGCGGGCAGGTGGCAGTTTCATCGTAACGCACGCCGCTGGAAGCGCGACAAAATCGACCCTTTACGGTAAATTACGGTTTGGGCGAAGCGGACCAGTCAGTGTCCGGCTACGGATTGGCGCCGACGTACTCGACGTGCAAGGCGGCTTCGGATACGTCGTCGATCTTTACGATGAAACCACCCGGACAGTCGCCGGTTCCCTCGGTGTTCCGGCCGTCGCGTCGGAACCGCGCGAATACTCGTTCACGGCGGCGGTCAGGGCTTCGGATGCGTATCGCCTTCGTCTGCGATTCGACGCAGGCCGGGCTCACGTGTCGTTTTCTCATTTAATAGTCGAATACGGAGCGAATGCGGCAGCGTAACGGCCGACGAATCGAAACACGGTCCGCGGTAGGAACGAAGCGCAACTAACTCAGCTCGGGACGCAGCCCCAGCGATCTTGCCGATTCGATCGTTCCCCCCGGTACTCGAGCAACGGTTTATCACGCGTGGTGTTCATCGCCATGTTCGCCGTAATGCTTTGTACGCACTGACGTGTGGAGTTAACGACGGCGTACGACGCATTGACCCGAGCCCAAGGTTAAGAGTATCTCCGGCTTGCCGGCGAAGAATTCGTCGACCGCAGCACGCGCACCGGGACAAGACGGCCAGCCGTAGTCGTCGAACACGATAACGCCCCCGCTTTCAAGGCGCTCGTAAAAGAATTCGGTCGCCGATTTAATCGCGTCGTAGATGTCGAGATCGACATGAACGAAGCAGAAACGCTCTTCTTTGACTGCTTGTAACGTCTGCGGAACGATACCCGGATGAAACCGGACGTTTTCGACGCCAGCAAGATACGCGCGAACGTCTTCTAGAGACGTCCCGGAAAAGTCACCCTCCTTATGCAAGTCCAGCTCCGGATTCGTTTTCGGCATGCCACCGAACGTGTCGAAGAGGTGCACGGTTCGCCCACTCTGCTGCGCCAATTCAGCGAGAATGATGGCTGTTCCGCCCCGGTATACACCGCATTCTGCTATCTCACCGCTCGATCGTGGCAACGTATCCGCCAGCAAATTATAGAGAAGGTATTTTCGATCGAGGGAGACGGCGGATTGTGGGTCGTCGTGCAATATGGTTCGCCACTCAAGCGACTGCCACGGGTGAAAGAGTGGACCGTACAACTCCGCATCCTTTATCCCGTTCACCCGGGCGTATACCAACTCGAAGCCGAGTCGCCTGAACAAATGCTGAGTTGCGGATAACAGCGGCCGAAGGATCGAGAAGCTGCGCACATCAGGCACGACCATGGGCCTCCGGTTCCAGAATCAAATTGCAGTTCATCGTCGCGCCGTATCTCCATGTAGGCAATTCGAATGATTGGAAATTTGCGAACTTCTGGTACAACGTCGCACCCGCCCCTTATCCTGCCACGTTGACCATTTCAGCAGTTCAGGTCTCCCTGGGAAGTGCCTCCATCCATGGCGCGGATCCAGACGCCCACAAGTCTTCGAGCAGTCGCCGATCGCGCATTGTGTCCATCGGCTGCCAAAATCCCGCATGCTTAAAACACGAGAGTTGCCCATCGCGAGCGAGATTAACGAGCGGTTCGTGTTCGAGCAGCGTCTCATCGCCTTCAATGCGGTCGAAAACGGATGGTTCGAAAACGAAGAACCCACCGTTAATCCAACCTTCGCTCGCTTGCGGTTTTTCAAGAAACGTCGCAACGCGGTTATCGACGATGTCGAGGGCGCCGAATCGGGCCGGCGGACGCACGGCAGTTAGCGTCGCTTCGCGTCCTTCGGCTCGATGGAAGCGCATTAGTTCGTTGACGTCGATTGAAGCAACCCCGTCGCCGTACGTGCACATGAACGTCTCGTTACCGACGTACTCGCGAAGCCGCTTGATACGGCCGCCAGTCTGGGTCGCGAGTCCCGTATCAACGAGATGCACGCGCCAGCGTTCGGGCGTTCGCTGCCGGATAGTCGTCTCGCCTGTAGCTAAATCGACGGAAAGATCGTTGTTAACGGAATAGAACGAATGAAAGTAGTCCTTTACGATCTCCTGCTTGTAGCCGAGCGCGATCGCAAATTCATTTATTCCGGCTCGCGAATAAATGTGCATCAGGTGCCAAAGGATCGGCTTACCTCCAATCTCGACCATCGGCTTCGGTCGCAATGCCGTCTCTTCCGACAATCTCGTTCCAAGGCCGCCGGCCAGTATGACAACTTTCATCGGGTTTGCAATTCCTCCAAATCAAATCGACGGTTTCGGCAATTTTCCGCGCGTCGACCCTCTCCGAACAGAGGACACGGAATCAGCGTCGCACCGCAGAGACGTCCCCCGAACGACACCGCGCGATCTGATAATTTGTCGAGCGATGAACTTCGGTAGTCAGCAGACCGGGAATCAATCGCCCACAGTCAACAGGCTGATGGTAGGTTATCAACCAACCCGTTTTGTGAACTTGTGCGTAAAATCGGTGGAGGTAGACGCGGATTCGACCGGGCGGGAGCGTGTGCAGCTCATCATAGGGACCGATCGGGCTCAGCGGAAGCCACGCATACTGCTGGACGACATTGCCCTTCGCCGATCGAACGAATGGAAGAATCAGTCCAAGATCGGTCTTGATTTCCCAGACCGAAACCGGATACACGATGAGATCCGTATCGTGCACTTGCGCCTTTTCAAGTAACCGCGCGAGCTCGCCCCGGATCTCCGGCGCCTTTGAAATGCCATCGGGCGAGTAGTTGCCCCGAAGCGGCGCGACAATCGTTCGAAGCTGATCCGGCGTGACGGCTTGAGAGATGAGGAGAACGAGCAACGGAGTAGCCAGCGCTCGCATTGGAAGCGTCAGCAATTCACTCCTGCCTTCCGCGCGATGCACCGCAAGTAGGACCGCAAAAACCGTCGCCAGAACTGGAGCCAATCCGTTTACATGATTATTGAAACCTTCGGCAATGTAATAATTGCAGACCACCCAGAGTCCCAGCCAGCAGGCAACGAGCACTGGCAAGGCTTCGACCGCGCCCTTGCGGGCGGCCCGAAATGTCGCGGCACCGCACGCAATTAGGAAGGTCAATAAAACCCAACCTGGACCGCGTATCTGAATGGGCTCTCGCGACGTGTCGCCGACGTTATACTTGAGCGCGAATTCAACGTATGCCGACCAGTCGGGCCCGTGACCGAGTCGCCAACGATATACGGCTTCAAGGGCGACGAAGAGTAAGGAGGGGACTAGCGCAAAGAAGACGAGCCGTTTGAAGCTCGTATGCAACGCCGCGCGAAGATCCCCGTGGATCCGAAATAAGTCGCGCCCGAGATCCAGCAATACGAATGGCAGCCAAACGAGTGTGGCAATCACGCCGCTCTCGAAAGACCACAAGATCGACACCGTCCAAACGACAAAACCGGCGGCGTATCCTAACCTTCGCTTCCCGCTCTCATCTCGCCAACGATAGAGTAGAAACGTTACGCCGAGCAATGCGATGAGCCCGGTGAAACGCAGCCCTACCTGCGGATACAAACGCCAACCGAACGGAGGCCTGAAACTCAACGACGTAAAGAAGAGTGTCGCCGTAACGACGATCGAAAACACGGCGTTAAGGGCACCCCTGCGACCGAATCGTAGCAGCGAAAAAAGAATCGCGGCGTCGAAAGCCAGCGTTATTGCCGTCTGTTGGTAAAGCGCTTGCCAAGTAGAGGACGTTGGCCAAACGGCGAGCGAGATGGCGGACAGGAACCCGTATTGAGACGGGATGTCCCATAACAGCCAGGCCCCTTGCTTGACAAAATCTGCGGGACCGACCCAGAAGCTGCGATGATAGGGTACCCAATCACTGTATAGATGGTCGGTCCGAAATCCGAGTTCGATAAAACACCCGATCGCTATGAGGGCGATGGCTAGTGATACACGTTGGTTTCGCCCAGCCGAGATGCGTCGCCCGAAGTACAATTCGGCCGTTACGAGCGCGAGTGTTGCTACGAATACGATCGCCGATCCAGCCGTCGTCTCCGTCGCACCCAAGGCCCATTCCGCAATGGGTGTGTACGTAAAGCCGCCGGCGAAAACCCAGGCAACCATCGAAGCTACGACAATCGCGGTACGAAGACCGAAACCGAGACGATGCCGCGCACCTAAGCGCTGCAGTATTAAGCCTTGCGCGAAGCCCAGCACAAGTGAAATGCTTCGATGTGCATCGACGACGATCCACGACGCCGTCGCCAATAGGATCGCAACAAATACCGTTCGGTAGACGAACTTCCAGAACGACCCGACATCGCACGTAAGTCCGAGCCCTCGGACGAAGGAAGCGGCGCGCCCCAGCATATTGCGCACGATATGCCAGAGGGCGGCATCCGCGCATGCGAGCGCGCACCAAACAATGATGCCGGGGACGGTTACCCACGCGACGGCCCGCCACGGCGGAATATAGAAAAACATAAGAGTCGCAACGAGCGCCGCCATCCCGGCGACGGCGACGATCCCGACGAATATCCAGCGCAATAGCCGCAGACTACCGGTCATACGGAGCAATAAACCAAAGAGCCGGCGCCGGAGTTTCGACGCAAAGCCGGCAAAGAATGCCGAAACGCATGCGTATGACAAGAACAACGCACCAATAGCGAACCATTGCTCCGTTGCAGTACGATGCGATTCCCAGGCGCCGCTAAAGCGATGTTCGACGATGCTCGTTAACCACACGACCGCAATGACGACGCCACCAAACGTCAGAAGCTCAATATCCGACTCAAAGATGATGTCATTGCGATCGCCGCCGTGTTCAAGCGACATTTAGGACCCTTGGTCGATCGTTACCCGCGCATCCTTTAGGACGAAGTGCGCCGGCGGGAAACGTCGCAAATCGAATGGCGGTCCCGGAGCCTCGGGCGCCGCCGGGCCTTGCGAGAGAAATGCGACGTCAATTGCCTTGCCGTCCGCTGGCTCGATCGGAATGAGCAACGCGCTCGCCGTTGCCGACGCCGTCACACGATAGAGATTTTTTCCCGCCGAAATGGTAAGAACGTTCGGTCGAAAAGCGACGATCGTCCCCGTTAAGTAAAGACGCTTGCCTCCACACGAGTCAGGACGAACTTCCATAAATGCCCGCGATTCCCCGTATCGCCAATCTTGAGAACCGTCGATGCTCGGATGCAGAAAAGCCTTACGTCCGAATTGATACCGCCGAAAAAGGTCAGGAGGTTCGAAACCGCGGCCATAGCGCAAGTCCGGACCGTCGGGTCTGAAAGCTCTTGCGATATCCACGGGGGCGCATCTTCGTTCGATGTCGACTACGACTCGATTTCCGTTCGTCGACCACGCGGAAACGCGCATACCGCGTCGATCCTTTCCCAACGTGGAGACGTACGGATCGGACCGTCGACCCGATGTCAACAGACGAAATCCGATCGCGCGATTGACCAGCAGAGTACCTCCCTTGGATCCGACCCAACGACCGATCGTCAATCCCCCGGCGAATGGCCCCATGCGGTTTCGGCGAATTATCCAAACTTCGGCTCGCGATACGCATGAGCGCGCCGTACGTGTCGCTCCGGCGCAAAGGCGTCCGCCAGGACGTATCTCGCGCACCGAGGCGACGCGAATCCGCTTGCGGCTCGTTTGATAGATGAAATACCGAAAATCGCGAAACCCGCTCCGCTCTCCGACGGGCAGCGGAGGAGGACCGTCGAAGACTACAATTGCTTCATTCGAAAAGCGAGCGAAGATGCCGGCGCTCCCGGCCTCGTCAATAAGGTGCCACGTCTCGTGGCGGTCTCGAGCAAGAACGACGACGCGCTCGTTCGCGCGTACGTTACCATAAGACAATAAGCAGAGCGCGAGCGCAACCGCCGGCGCGACAACTACCGCTCGTACGTGCAAGCCATAGTACCCGATTCCGGCAAGAATGAGTCCGACCCCGAACGAGCCGAGAAAAACCGCTGGGTCCGCTTGTCCTAGTCGAATAATGCCGTCCTTCCAAACTAGCGGTTCGTGGAAGAGTGCTCCTGCTAACCATAGCATGAACGCGAACGTCGCTAATGCATAAAAGCGATCGCGTGAGATGCGTACGTGACGGCACGGACTCAGCGCAATAAGAGCCATCGCAAATAGGCCCAATACCGATAACAAACCAAAGATCGAAATTCTCGGTATGCTCTCGAAACGATTATCCGCAGTGAATCCCGTAAGACCGTCGTGAACGATATTTTCGAACGCTCGATACGATGTCGGAAGTGCGCCGACCAGATCAATTGCTACGCTTGTAAGATCGCTGCGTCCGGGATGCAAGAGCCATCTCAGCGACGCCGGTACGGGCGCGTGCAGCCCCACCGCAATCGCGATATATGCCAGCGGTACGAGCGGAAAGAGCCATCCGTAGCGCGCTCGACCGCGAAGCGTTGTCGCCAGCACCGGAAAAGCCACGCTCATCACCCAGGATATTTCGCTAAGACCACTTGCTATGGTCTCGAGGGCGAAGGCGACAACTAACCAACGAAAGCTCCCGCGGTCGATCCAGCTTTGAAAGGCCAGCAACGATAGTACTCCCAGCAGGAACGCTTCCGGAATGCCAAACGTGCCTCCAAGAATCGCGTCGTGCGACTGACGTAGCTGTATTGTGGCGACGACGCCGACACCGCTCAGAACGGCCAATCGAAGCGATTTGCTCACGCGAGCTACCAGCAAGACAAACGTCGTGATGTCGGCGAGCACGAACATCATCTGTATCGTTCGTGCGAGCGGTGCGGTGGGCTTCAACAACCAAAAGACAACTTGGAAGTCAGCCAATGGGAGCCAGCCGCCCTGCTCCGCGCGTAGTTGCTCGCGTATTGCACGAAAAGCCGTCCAGAAATCCAAGCCTTCATAATCGGCAAAGCCCTTTGCATGCGCGAGTGCGACATCTGGACCGCTAAAGCCGGCGCTGATGGTCGGCAGTAGGTAGAATAGCGACAACAACGCGATAGCCGACAAGCTCCCCCACGTGAGCAACGTCGGCAGTTCGCCTTCTTGAATGGCAAGTCGAGGGCTGGGTGATCCTCGGAAAGCGCCCTTGCCGATTAGGATCGAACCACTGCCGACAAGCACGTTCCCTGACGCCACATTCCTTCGAGCACGAGCTGTAATGGATACAGTGCGATTCCCGGAATACGAAAGCGCGCATCGAAGCGTGACCTGCCCGCCTTAATCGCAAGCACGTTGCCCATCATTGGAATCTCGCTTCGGGAAATTTCCGCCCAACCACCGGCGGAGCGGATGAGGGCATCAAGGGTTTCGCGGGTGAAATGTGAGAGATGTCTTGGGACGTACCAAAGCGGCCAACGGCACTTGAGAAGGCGCGCGGTTCGCGAGTCCGCGTTGGGAACCTCAACGTAAAGCGCACCGCCCGGCTTGAGAAGAGCGAGCCAGCCCGTGAGCGCCGCGCGCGGGTCGTGCAAATGCTCGAGTACGTGCCGCGCGATTATGAGATCGAACTTTCGATTGCCGTGCGCGACGTCAGCATACGGAGCGTACGAAAGACGTTCGACCCGGCCGTCGTAATATGAGCCGGCCGGAGGCTCCGCCCTAAAATCGGTTCCGACAACGGTGGCGGATTTTGCCACGCGAGTGCAGGCGGCCGCGAAGCGGCCGGCGCCGGTTCCGAAGTCTAGAATATCGGTAGGTGTCACCTTCGCTTTGCGAAGGATGGCTCGTACGCTTTGCGCCGCAAATGCATTTTTAAGGCGACCGACCATGCCACGCTCGGGAAATTCATAGTCCGTAGAATCTCCGTCCAGGTAAAGCGCGGAGATCGTGTCGAGCGTCGGAAACGGATCAGTCTGGATCAACCCGCAGCGACGACACTTCATCAATTTGTACGCGTCGCTCTCTTTATCGAGATCGTGTACGCCGACGAGCCAGGTGGCGAACGTATCGCCCGACGTTCCGCAAAAACGGCAAGAGGTCAGCGACGCGAATTTGACTTTTTCCGGCATAGCTTTCATCATTGAAGGACCATCACACGAAAGAGAGCCGGTCGGCACTCGGCTCTTCCTTCAGCGCCGGGCGTTGAACTCACCTTCCAATATAATCGACGCAACGGATTGCTATTTCGCCCGAATTTCTTCAGAGGCTTTGGAAATAGCGTGATAACACCGCATACGCTGGCCTTGTCCCAGAGTGCATTTAGCGGAATGGCATAACGGACGCGGTCCTCTCATCGCAAAAAACGATGCCGCACGAACTCGCCGCCCGCGTCGCGATGCAACGCGCGGATGCCGCGAGAATCCGCGAGCACCAATCGAACAGATGGCTTGACTTCAATTCCGATGACGCCGCCGCGTCGTTCAGGACGAGTCGACTTCTTCGCCGCGCTGCGTTCGGTACTGCAACAGATCGAAGTCGAGCGCACGAGTTGCGTCAGGCTAGGGTCGCTCGCGCGAGCGCCGCCCCCGCGCCGAGCGCACCTACTTTCGCGTATGCTACGGAACGCGCCATCGGCGCCATGCCACAGTTGGTCGTGCAGGCGATCCGTTCGTCCGGCAGATAGCGGCGTGCGACCTCGATCGTCGCGCGCACGGCCTCTGGCGTTTCGACTTCGTCAGACGCGACGTCGATGACTCCGATCTCGGCCTTCTTCTCGCCTAGCAGACCAAGCACGTCCGGCGGGACGCGCGAACCGGCGAGTTCCATCGACACGGCATCGACCGAACTCTGTGCGAGCAACGGAAAGAGGCGCGCGTACTGATCCCACGCTTCGCCCAGGCCTTGCTTCCATGCAACATTCGCCGCAACGCCATATCCGTAGCAAACGTGCACCGTCGTCGCGCAGCGCACGCCCGCGAGACACGCATCGAGCGCAGCGACTCCCCAAGCTTCGACGTCATCGAAGTACACGTTAAAAGCGGGCTCGTCGATCTGCACGGCGTCGACGCCGACGGCGACCAACTCCTCGATCTCGTGCCGGAGGGCGTGCGCGAACGCGAAAGCCGCCTTCTCGCGGCTACCGTAGTGCTCGTCGTTGAGCGTATCGACGATCGTCATCGGCCCGGGCAGGGTGATCTTCAAGCGCCGCGTCGTCGCAGCACGAGCGAAGCGCATCTCCTCGACATGCGCGCTACGGTTTCGGCGCACCGGGCCGACAATGGTGGGACAGTCCGCTTCGTAGCGGTCGGCGCGAATGCCGCGGCGCGCGATTTTCTCCGTATCGACGCCGTCGAGTGCGCCCGCGAAGCCGTGCACGAAATGACGCCGAGACTGTTCGCCGTCGGTCACGACGTCGATGCGGGCCCGGTGCTGTTCGAAGAGCGCAACGCGAGTCGCGTCCTCTTGAGCCTCGCGCAGAGCACGACCGGCCAGATGCCAATCGGGCCACAGGCGTCCGGCATCGGCGAGCCAATCGGGCTTCGGAAGGCTACCGGCTATCGTCGTTGGGAAGCGCATCGTCGTCCGTGTTCGCACCCCGGCGCCGCACTTCCGGCGGACCGAGCCGGAATTAGTGAGCACCGCGCCTAAATGAGACGCATGAGTCTGCGTTATTTGCTTCTGATTGTCATCGTGCTCTACGTCGTCTTTGAGTTGTTTGTACCGGCTATGCAAAACATCTTCGGATACGGCTTCGGCACACTTCTCGCGCTTTTCATTTTGTGGTACGTCTTCATCGCGAACCGCGGTACGAAAACGCTATAGGCGCTTTTCGGCGTCGCTGCCGACGCGATATAAGCAGGAATACGGCTCCACTATGAGGCGTCGCAAGCACTCTGCGCGCGCGTATTCCAGCCAATCGCGATGATTGCCGTCGGCGGCATCGACCAGCGCAAAGGAGCCCTTGGAGTCTCTGAAACGGCGTCTTCGAGCGAGACCACTCTCGCTTCGCATGAACGTCCGCCGGGTGCTTGCGATATCGAGTCCCGCTAGCACGCTGCTCGCCCATCGTCATAGAAAAATCATCGGGAAATAGCGTCGTATCACCGACTACGCCGGCTCATCCCAAAGTGCGTTAATCGGAACGGCGTAGCGACTTTCTCCGAATGACGCGGTCCTCTCGCCGGTGTACAAGACGATGCCACGCACGAACTCGCTGCCAGCATCGCGACGCAACGCGTCGAGGCCGCGAAAATCCGCGAGACCGATCGTCGCAGCCGCCTTAACTTCGATTCCGACGACGCCTCCGCCGCGTCGCTCCATGACGAAGTCGACTTCTTCTCCGCGCTGCGTTCGGTAATGCAACAGATCGAAGTCGACCGCACAGCCGCTGCGCAATCGAAGCAACTCGTTGCCGACGAAGGTTTCAACCAACGCGCCGAGCGGTGTTGTGGGATCGAAAAGCGTTTCGCGCTTGAGTCCGAGCAACGATGCCGCCAACCCGGAATCACCGGGTATCATCATGCTCTGCCGCGTGATCCTGGCATTCGATAAGCGCGACCACGCGCCGATCTCGGCGATGAGGAACGTTGTTTTCAGGACGGCGAGATAGGCATCGACCGTATTCCACGAGAGGCCGAGATCGCTCGCAAGCCGAGTTTTGTTCAACGGCTGCGCCGATCTCAGCGCGACCGTACTCAAGAGGCGCGGCAGGCGATCGAGATCGGCGACGCGCGTGATGTCGCGTACCTCGCGTTGGAGGACGCCTGCAATGTACGAGCGGAACCAGGCGTCGCGCCGAGCCGGGGAACGCAGGCGGCTCTCCGGATAGCCACCCGCCAATATACGGTCGAAGAG
>JRHI01002787.1_pt1 | contig 11362 bp, 8 predicted proteins | sample 215371 | NCBI WGS metagenome assembly JRHI01 (sample SAMN02929681, study PRJNA255918) | sediment metagenome | biome: cave system; feature: Ice Cave; material: Sediment; isolation source: sediment from deep within a dark volcanic ice cave with no known source of... ... | reverse complement strand
GACGGATGCAGCGCACCCAATCCGCGAAGCTCGGGATGAAGCCGAGRTGTCGGCTAGGGAGAGTGCATTGCTGCACTCCCCCCGCCTCAGAACCGTACGTGACTCTCCCGAGTCATACGGCTCAAGCAGGTTCTACGCGTCGCGCAGAAGCTCCGCTCCAAGCCGTTGACGGGCAAGACCCGCCTTGGCGTGGAGCTGATCGTGGCAGAACAGATGTAGCAACCGGATGTTCTTCAAATAGTTGCGCTTCGGATCATCTTTCGTGAGGATCGTATGGTGCTCCTCGATAGCCTCTCCGTTGAAGAGACTATCGCTGCACACCGGGCAACGGCCCTGTTGCGACTGGATGAGGATCGTCCGACGCTTCGATACCCGCGAACCGGGCATTTTAGTCGTCCGCTTCTTCCAATAATCGCGCAGGGTGGGATCGTCGGGTGACGCTCCCTGCCGCACCATGGGATGCCGTTCGATCCCGAGAAAGCCGAGCCGGGTGAGATACTGCCCCGTCTCGGTATCGCCGAACACCCCCTTGTCCTTGCGGGTGGTGTCGAACCTGCCAAAGTAGCGGGTTCGCTGCCATCGCCCAGATTTCTTGGGATGCCGACGTTTGACCCAACGCATCAGCCGCCATGACAGCCAATGGTCAACTCTATTAAACACCCGATTGGAGGCCGCGACTCGGAAGTAGTTGCCCCAACCGATGATGATCGGTCGGAGCCGCCTGATAACGATTTTGGCATTGAGCCCCCCGAGGGAGAGCACCTCATCGCGTATCCGTGCCTTGAACCTCTTTACCGACGCTTTGCTTGGCTGAATGAACAGCTTGACCCCACGAACCGACCTTGGAGCGTCATACTGGCGGACGTTGAAGCCGAGAAAGTCGAAGCCACCGAGAATATGGACGATCCGGGTTTTCTCAGGCGAGAGTTCAAGCCCTCGCTGCCCCAGCCATTTCCCAATGGTGCCGACCACTCGTTCAGCGTCCTCCTTGCTATCGCAGAAAACGACAAAGTCGTCCGCGTAGCGCACGAGTGCCCTTCGGTTGGTCGCCGCAGGACGGCCTCGGATGATTCGGCGAATACCGAGCGCATCCTCCATGCCGTGCAAAGCGATATTGGCCAGCAGCGGGCTGATTACGCCACCTTGCGGTGTGCCCTGATCTGTTGCCGACCAACTGCCGTCTTCAACCACCCCGGCCTTCAGCCATTGGCGCACAAGCTCACGACCGGGGGCGAATCCGATCGCTCGCAAGAGCGGTTCATGGCCGATGTTGTCGAAAGCCCCCTTGATGTCGGCATCCACGATCCATCCCATGCGACCGCGAGGGTTCGCAAGATTGTAGATCATGGCAACCGCATCGTGCGGGCTTCGTCCGGGGCGAAAGCCGTAGCTGCTCGGCTCAAATCTCGCTTCCCACTCGGGTTCCAGCGCGTTTTTGACGCGAGCCTGCATGGCTCTGTCACGAACGGTCGGAATTCCCAGCGGTCGGCGCTTGCCGTTGGCCTTTGGTATATACACCCGTCGGGCCGGGGACGCACGCCAAGGCTGATCCGCATGAAGGTCGTCGACCAGATTCATTCTGGCTTCGGACGTTCGCACGACAACCTTGTCGACCCCGGCGGTATGCTTGCCACTATTGAGCTGTGTGACCCGCCGCACGCTGACCAGCGTGTTAGAGCGGGAACGCAGCATCAGCTTCTGCAACGAACGAACCCTTGCGAGGTCGCCCGATTGCGATGCCCTGAAAATCCGCATCCGCAGATTGCGCACGTTGCGGTTTGCCCGCCGCCAATCGACGGCGTTCCAGCCACTTCGTTCCTTGGTTCCGTTTGCTAAAGCATTGCTTTGCATCGAACTTGTCCCTCAGTTAGCAATCGTTGATGTTCAAATCAGGGAACCCACCTGTTCCACGTCAGCAGGCTTTCGCCATGGGTATGCCCCTCAAGATCGAGGCCCTATCCAGCCGGTTATGATTTCCCGGTGCCTTTCGGCTGCTGGCATTCGCTTTTTGGAATTTCCTTATCCCGCTGGGGAATTGGGCCTTCCTTGCGGTCGGCTTACCGGGGGACGTGGTCACGCCGATCCCGGACCCCAACGGGGTTACTACGTTCACCTATGTTGAGATGCGGTCCGGGTGGGGCGCTCTCTATACTCCGGGGCCTTGGTGCCTTCCGCTGCGGGGTCGAAGGAACCCGCAGCCTGCGCTGCACCTTGGAAGGTCGGTGCAGCCAATGACCCAATCGCCGGTAACTCGTCATCCACCGGCGTTCACGTTGACGGAGCCTCATCAAGAGTTCGCTTACGCTCGCCCTTTCGGACCTTCCCCTGTCTGCTCGACCCGCCTGATGACTGGCGGCGCTTGGACGTTACTTCGAGCTTCGCACCCTGCCGTTACCAGCAACGCACGTCGAAGTGGGGATGGGTATTGTAGGCACTTACCCAGGGTCGTATGACCCACTCAAACAAAGGTGCATCGTATCGCACCCTCGATCACGTGCTGTTCGCCGATGATCCGGACTGGAACGGAGCGGCCGGTCGAGAGGGTGATAACGGAACCAAAAGCATTTTCCAGCATGAAAATGCCGTGGCTGTGATGTCTGAGGACTCTGTGTCTGAAATCCGCTGTTAGCATTTTTGACTCATCCATCCAATTGTGGATGGGCAAGAATTCTTCCGGCGTGCCCCCCCATTTTTTCGCGGAGGACAGGGCATGGTGATAGGGGTGAGCCATGGCCGTCCCCTTCAGAATTGTTGTTCGGAATAGGTTGTGTCCATGAAGCGCTCGTTAAAGGCGAGCGTGATTGTTTGATCTTCGACATCGAAGGTGACTTCTCCATAGGCGCCGTCGTTGTCTTCCCAGCCGCCGTGGGTTTCGCCGAGGAAATCGTAGACCATGGTTTCGATCGCGTCCCGAATGGAGAGCGTCGAATGTTCGATCTCGTTCTTGCCCCAGACGGGTTTCGCGAGATCGATTGTTCCGGAGGGCAGGGGGACGCGGATGTCACCGGCGAGGGGCTCGATGTTTTCGATTTGGCCCGAGTCGCCCTGACCGTCGAACGCGACTGTAACTACGGTGATGCCGGCTTTGGCGAGGGTGCTGAACAAGGCGGTTTTGTTCGCGGGGAGGGTTTGCGCGCGCAGAAGAGAGGCGACGAGGTCTTTCTCCCTGTAGTCGTCGATGGCTGAAGAGAATTCTGAGGGTTGAATTGTGTCTGTCATTGAGGATCTCCGGGTTGAAGGGAGTGCGGGATATTGGAGGGGCCGTGCCGATGTGGGACTGGATGTTTGACGGGGCTAGGACGGTTGTGGACCGGTGAGATGATAATTCAGGGTTTTGATATTCTGGATGCGATAGAGGCCTCCTGACTCGCGGTCGCGGAAAAGGACCGTGCGATGGCTGCGCGGGTGGGGGACGACTTGGAAACAGTCGAAGCTCCGCCCATTGGAAAAGGACACTGGCTTGTCGAAGACGATTGTTTGGCCGGGACGAGGCTTGGGTTTTGCGGCATTGGCCTGTCTTGCCGCGGCATTGTGCCGGCAGCTTGCCCGCCATTCGTTGGCGTATTGGTTATCGGTTGGGGTGAGGAGATCGAGAATCGGTGTAGGGCACTCGCATTCACATGGGCCCGCGTTTTCATCACTGTCCTTGTAGCCGAAGATGTAGCCTTCACGGTCCCGGGGATTGTATTTGACGAGGCAAATCAGAGCCCAGACATTGCGTTCGCCCGTCTCGGCTAGGGCATGCTCGACGGCGGCATAATAAACGCGCATCCCGGCAAGCGCGGAACGCAAGACCGTCGAGGTGACGCCAGGATGCTGATAGGTGAATTGGGCATCAAGATATTGGCGGGGGCCGCCATGGCCATCGAGCGATTGCATGTAGAGCCATCCCATCGTCATGTCTTTTCATTTTCAGGGTCTGAAATACGAAGAGCCCGGCGCGATGGCAGGGCTCTTCGTGGGTAGGTGTGAACGTGGCGCCGCGAATTTAGCCAGGGAGGCAGATGGCTTCCAATTCACGAAATCTCCGGCAACCTTACAGTCTGAATGATTTGCTGCCGCCCGCTGGGTTTTCTTCCTGAAGATGACAGCCTCCTCGCCCCTTCGCGGCCGCTGGGGCAAGGGCGCGCCTTGGCGCGGGAGCTTTAGCGACGCACCCTTGCGGCGGCGTCCGCGCATGGGGCAGATGGGGATTCTCCATTCGTTTTTTGTTTTGCGAATTCTTGCCACCGGACCCATCCATTTGGGCAATGAAACCCCCATTCGCGGACGCGCGGACCGATGAGAAAGAGCGTCCAGCATTGGGGGCGATCGTCTTATGGGATTTCGATACGGTGCGCGGTGCTTGGCAAGCAGAAGACGATATCGCCGGGAATGCGGAGTGTTGTGACATGGATGCCACCGGCCCTGATCGTGTGCTCGACATATCGTCCGGAAAGGAGGATCGACAGGCTCGCCCAATGGTGGTCATGGAGAGCTTGGTCATCGTCCGATCGCAGAAAGAGATGGAGATAAACGTTAAACCATCGGTTGCGAGGGACGATGTGCCAGCGTTTGAGATAGGGAGGTCCTCCTCTCCAATGATCTCGTCGGCTGGCCGGATAGCAAACCGCATGAGACGAGCGTGGAGCCATCCTATTGCTGTCTGGCTAGATCGGATGGATTTGGTGCGTAGCGGGTGCCAATTATTCGTGGTCATTTTGGGTCTCTCTTTTCTTTGTTTCCTTTCGTCATGAAACGCTATTCCACGGACCCAGGGGCAACGCCGGGCGCGGCTCTGGCGCGTCCGGGGGGATTGGCAACGCACACTTGCGGCGCAGGGTGCTGGAAGAGACTTGGCACACTATGAGCAGCCGGTTGTACTGCCGCATGTGTTGCACTTGAGGCATACACCGTTGCGCGCCAAGGTAAAATTTCCGCATTCCGTACAAGCGTCCCCGGTGTAGCCTTTCATGCGTGCCTCGCTGCGCCTTTCGGCTATCGTCGAGAGAGAGGATGGCGTCGTCCAATCGAGACGGCCGAGGGCGGCATCACCTTCGACCCCGGGATCGTTGTTCAGCACCGCCGCTCCCGCTATGGCATGCGCGCCGCCTTGCACCAGCGGCAATTTGCCGGTCTTGGCGCGCAGAAACCCGAGGGACGCGAAGTACGCCGCTGACTCTTGGCCCGCGCTCTGCGGCGTGCGGCCTTGATCCTTCCCTTTGCCGATTACGTCGTGACCAATATCGGTTGGATCGATATGGGAGAGATCGTTGCGGCCGAGATAGGAAATAGCAAGCTCGCGGAAGATATAATCGATGATCGAGGTTGCGTTCTTGATCGCGTCGTTGCCTTGCACCGGCCCCGCCGGCTCGAAGCGTGTAAACGTGAAGGCGTCGACATATTCCTCGAGGGGTACGCCATATTGCAGGCCGACCGAGATCGCGATGGCGAAACTATTCATCAGCGAGCGGAATGCCGCGCCCTCCTTGTGCATATCGATGAATATCTCGCCGAGTCGTCCATCGGCATATTCGCCGGTGCGCAGATAAACTTTGTGGCCGCCAACCCTGGCCTTTTGAGTATAGCCCTTGCGCCGGCCAGGCAAGCGCTCGCGCGTCCGCTGGTTCTGCTCGACGCCGTGCTCGACGAACTTGCCGGCGGCGGCCGTCGCGCCCGCGGGCGCGTTGGGCAAGTGTAGGACATCGCGGGCCTCACCGGCTTCATCGTCGTCATCCGCGATCGTCTGGCTGTTCAAGGGTTGCGAAAGCTTCGAGCCGTCGCGGTAAAGCGCATTGGCCTTGAGCCCGAGCTGCCAGGAGAGCAGATAGGCCGATTTGCAATCCTCGATCGAGGCATCGTTGGGCATGTTGATCGTCTTGGAGATCGCGCCGGAGATGAAGGGCTGCGCCGCCGCCATCATGCGAATATGGCTTTCGACCGAGAGATAGCGCTTGCCGGTGCGCCCGCAGGGACTAGCGCAATCGAACACGGGCTCATGTTCCGGCTTCAGATAGGGCGCGCCTTCGAGCGTCATGGCGCCGCAGACATAGATATTGGCGGCGTCGATCTCGGCGCGGGTGAAACCGAGGAAGCTCAAGAGATCGAAATTCTTGTCGTCGAGCTTTTCAGCCGGAACCTTCAGCGCATTGACGAGGAAATCCGCGCCGAGCGTCCATTTGTTGAAGACGAATTTAATGTCGAAGGTGGCCTCCAACTTGCCCTCCAATTCGGCGAGCTTCTCCTCTGTGAAGCCGTTGGCGAGAAGGCTTGCGTGATTGACGAAGGGAGCCTGCCGCAGCGATGCGCCCCCGACGGCATAGGCGATCATCGCCGTGATCTCGGCTTGCGAATAGTCGAGCTTACGAAGGGCGTCGGGGACGGCGCGATTGATGATCTTGAAATAGCCGCCGCCGGCGAGCTTCTTGAACTTGACCAGCGCGAAATCCGGCTCGATCCCGGTCGTGTCGCAATCCATGACGAGGCCGGTCGTGCCGGTCGGCGCGACGACGCTGACTTGCGCATTGCGATAGCCATGACGTTCGCCGAGATTCAGCGCGAGATCCCATGCTTCTCTCGCGTGATCGGCGAGCGCTTGATCGGCAAGGGCGGCGCGGTCGAGTGGAACCGGTTCGATCGAGAGAGCCTCATAGCCTTTGCCCTGGCCATGGGCGGCACGGCGATGATTGCGCATGACTCGGAGCATGGCCGCGGCGTTTTCGCCGTAGCGATCGAAGGCGCCCAATTCGGCCGCCATTTCGGCGGAGGTCGCATAGGCGATTCCGGTCATGATGGCGGAGAGCACGGCGCAGATGGCTCGGGCGCGGTCCGAGTCATAGGGGATGCCGGAGGACATCAAGAGCCCTCCGACATTGGCGTAGCCGAGGCCGAGCGTGCGGTAATCGTAAGAACGACGGGCGATCTCCTTGGCTGGGAATTGAGCCATCATCACCGAGATATCGAGAACGATGGTCCAGAGCCGGATCGCGTGCTCGTAAGACTCGAGGTCCATAAGGCCCGTCGTCGTTTTGCGGAATTTCAGGAGATTCAGGGACGCGAGATTGCACGCGGTGTCGTCGAGAAAGCAGTATTCGCTGCAGGGGTTAGAGGCGACGATGGGACCTCCCGCGGGGCAGGTGTGCCAGTCGTTGATCGTCGTATGGAATTGCAAGCCGGGGTCGGCCGAGGCCCAGGCGGCATGGCCGATTTTGTCCCATAGCGCGCGGGCCTTCATCGTTTTATGCGCCTTGCCGTCGAGGCGGCGCGTCAGGGTCCAGTCGCCATCCTCTTCGACGGCGCGAAGAAAGGCGTCGGTGACGCGCACGGTATTGTTCGCGTTCTGGCCGGAGACGGTGAGATAGGCTTCGGATTCCCAATCGGTCGTGAAGGTCGCGAATTCGAATTTGGTATGCCCCTGGCGCGCGAGCTGGATGATCTTCTTGATGGCGGGGTCGGGGACAAAGGCGCGGCGCGCGAGCTTGATTTCTTTTTTCAGCGCGGGATTCTTTTCGGGATCGAAGCAATCGTCGGCGGGCCCTTCGCAATTGACGCAGGCGCGCAGGATCGCTTGCAACGAGCTTTTCAGAATCTTCGAGCCGGCGACAAGGGCCGCGACCTTTTGCTCCTCTTTCATCTTCCAGTCGATGAAGGTCTCGACGTCGGGGTGATCGGCGTCGAGGACGATCATTTTGGCGGCGCGGCGCGTGGTTCCGCCGGATTTGATCGCAGCGGCGACGCGATCGCCGATCTGAAGGAAGGACATGAGGCCGGAGGATTTGCCGCCGCCCGACAGCTTTTCGTTGGCGCCGCGCAATTTCGAGAAATTCGAGCCGGTGCCCGAGCCATATTTGAACAGGCGCGCCTCGCGCATCCAGAGATCCATGATGCCGCCTTCGTTGACGAGATCGTCGGCGACGGATTGGATGAAACAGGCGTGTGGCTGGGGATGCTCATAGGACGTTTTCGATTCGACCAGCGCCTTGGTGAAAGGATCGACATAGAAATGGCCCTGGCTCGGGCTTTCGATCCCATAGGCCCAATAGAGGCCGGTGTTGAACCATTGCGGGGAATTGGGCGCGGCCATCTGGCGCGCCAACATGAAGCGCAATTCGTCGAAAAAGGCCCGGGCGTCATCCTCTGTGTCGAAATATTTGCCCTTCCAGCCCCAATAGGCACGCCGTCTTCCGGAACTTGGATCAGCCGCGCCGGCACGCCGGCCCTGCGGAAATATTTCTGGGCGAGGATATCCGTTGCGACCTGGCTCCAGGCGGTTGGGGCCTCGACCTCATCGAGCGAAAAGACGATCCCGCCGTCAGGATTGCGGATTTCGCTTTTGCTCTTCTGAAAGGGGATTTTCTCGTAAGGAGATCGATTTGGCTGGGTGTAAAGTCGATTGATGCGCATGGGTTTGGCTCCTTGGATTTGAGCATGTGAGAATCTGGCGCGTCAGCGCGGCGAACCGTTTTTGACGGCGTCGCGGTGGGCGTTGCAGGACCACCGGCCTGGCCGTCCCGCGAGGAGTTTCACGCCGAAGCCGAAATAGGCCGGCGCTCCGCAGATCGCGCAGGCGTGTTGGCCGTCAGACCGGATGTTCGGGACTTGGTTCTGATCGGGGCCGTTAGCCGTCGGCCTGGAATTCGAATCCGTCCGGCTGAACAGGTCAGTCATTGATGTTCTCCGGCGGATTTTCTGCTCTTACGCAATTCCAGCTCCGCCTCGCTTCCGCCGGGGCAAGGGCGGGCCGTGCCCGGGAGCGCTCGGCGCGACGGCCCCTTGCGGCGGCGGAAGCGAGGCGGCATGGCGTCCATTTCTCTCGCCCTCGTCGGGGCCGGCCTCCCTGCGCGCGGCTTTCCGGATCCATTCGCGGCCGCGTTTTTTGGCGCAATTTTCGCCGATGAGGAGCCAGGGGAAATCGTCGTCGCGGACCGGGCGGCCGGCGCGGTCATTCGCGTCTCTCCGTTCGACGGGAGGGGGCGGGCGGAGGGGCCTCTTGTCGTTCTGGCGTCGAGGCGGGCGCGTGAGCGGTCCGGCGCTCGGGCAAGGTCTCGGGAACCTCGAATGTGAAATGACCGCCGCGGCTCCATTTGGCGTGGAGATGGGCGATCCAGAAATGGCCGAGCATGGCGGAGATCAATTCCTCGGCGCCGGACCATCCGCCCGTGTGAAATTCGATGAGGGCCGCGGGTCGGTCGAGATCGGTTGTTCCGTGGGAGAGATTTATTTCGCAACAGCCGAGGTGGGGTTGGAGTTTGGGGAGCCAGAGGAGAAAGCGCGCCGCGTCGCGGTGGCTGAATTCAAAGGTCCGCAACCGGAGGAGCCATGCCTCGGCGAGATAGCCTTCGTCGGAATCGACGCTCTCGATCAGGCTGTCGAGCGTTTCGGTCATCGATCGTTCCTTGATGGAAATCGGGCGTGGCGGGGGGATAGAGGCGCACTCGTTTCGACGACGCCGTCAGGAGCGGCGGCGTGCGGCGAAAGGGCTTCGGGGCGCGGCGGGCGGCCGATCGTCCGGACGGCGCCGGCCCTGGTCGCGCAGCCAGCCGGCGACGCGGGCCTCTTCGGGGATGTCCTCAAGGAAGGGAGACGGCATGGAGGGGCCGCGCCGGAAGCCGCAATGGGAGATCGAAATCCGGCGCATGCCGCGGGTCAGCGCGACATAGGCCAATCGTCTCTCCTCGTCGGGATCGCCATAGTCGGACGGGATCACGCCGGCCTCCCAGGCCGGCAGAAACACATGCGGGAATTCGAGGCCCTTGGCCTTGTGCAGCGTCATGAGGCGGAGCCTGGCGGTCTCGTCCTCATCGGGGCGGCTGGTGGCGAGGGCGGCGTGATCGAGGATCTCCCGAGCGGTATGGAAGGATGCCGCGAGCGCGATGAGTTCGGCCAAGTTCTCCAGCCGGTCTTCGGTCGTCTCGGCCTTGCTCTCGCGCAACATGGCGCGGTAGCCGGTCGCGTCGAGGAGGAGGGAGATCTGATCGGCGAGCGTATGCGAGGCGTCTTGGCCGACGCGGCGGATTTGCTCGGCGAGCGCCAGTCCGGCGGCGCGGGTTTTCGGCGGCGACGCGGCCGTGTCGAGGGCGCGCAGAAGCGAGACATTGCGAAAGGAGGCCTCGGCTTCGAGGATCTCCATCGCCTTGGCGCCATAGCCGCGGCGCGGTTCATTGACGACGCGGCGGAAGGCTTCGTCGGACTGGCGGTCGTCGGGAGACTCGGCGAGCCGGAGATAGGCGAGGGCGTCCTTGATTTCGGCGCGCTGGTAGAAGCCGACGTCGCCGACGATGACATAGGGGACGCGCGCCCGCATCAAGGCTTCCTCGAAGCCGCGCGAGAGAAAATTATTGCGGTAGAGGATCGCCATGTCCTCCCAAGGAACGCCGTCGGCATGGCGGCGCTGGATCTCCATGGCGAGGGCGGAGGCCTCGGCTTGCGCGTCGCGGAAGGCGAGGATCTCGATTCTGTCGCCGCGCTCCTTTTGGGTGAAGAGGGTTTTGCCGAGGCGCTTTCTGTCTTGCGCGATGACGGCGTTGGCGGCGGCGAGAATATGTCCGGTGGAGCGGAAATTCTCCTCGAGCCGGACTTGGAGGGCGTTCGGAAAATCCCTGGCGAAGCGCCGGATATAGGCGATGTCCGAACCGCGCCAACTGTAGATGGCTTGATCGTCGTCGCCGACGACGAAGAGGCGGCCGTGATCGGCGGCGAGCGCTTTCAGCCAGCAATATTGCGCGAAATTGACGTCCTGGTATTCGTCGGCGAGGAGGCAATCGAAGCGCGCCGCCCAGCGGTCGCGATAGTCTTCGTCGCGCCGCATGGCGAGCGTCGGCCAAAGCAGGAGATCGCCGAAATCGGCGCCATTGGCGTCGCGGAGCCGCTGCTGATAATCGGCGTAGACGCGGACGCCGGCGCGCAGCCCCTGCGCGTCGATTTGTTCGCGCGTGTGCTCGGCGTCGGCGATTTTCTTGTCGACCGCGGCGGCGGCGCCTTGCGGGGTCATGAGATTGTCTTTGAATTTCGAAATCCGGTTGCACATGATTTTGAGCGGATCGCGGCTTGCCACCGGTTCGTCGTCGCCGCCGGCGAGATTAAGGGCTTTCATGGTTCGTTTGACGATGCGGCGGCTGTCGTCGGCGTCGAGAATGTCGAAGCCGGGTCGGAGGCCGGCGACTTCCGGCTGGTCGCGCAGCTGGCGCGCGGCGAGGCCGTGGTAGGTGCCGAGCCAGGACGGCGGCGCGGAGTCGCCGAGGGCGGCGCGGATGCGGCTCGCCATTTCTTTCGCGGCTTTGTTGGTGAAGGTGACGGCGAGGATCCGCGACGGCGAAAACCGATCGACCGCGATGCGTTGGACCACCGCGGCGGTCAGGGTCGAGGTCTTGCCGGTGCCCGCGCC
>JRHI01002786.1_pt1 | contig 11365 bp, 10 predicted proteins | sample 215371 | NCBI WGS metagenome assembly JRHI01 (sample SAMN02929681, study PRJNA255918) | sediment metagenome | biome: cave system; feature: Ice Cave; material: Sediment; isolation source: sediment from deep within a dark volcanic ice cave with no known source of... ... | reverse complement strand
GTTGAATCTGTTCGAGAGTTAGCCAGACAGTAGTGATGTGCAGATTGTACGTGACCTCGTCGGCATCGGTGCGGATGAGCGACCGGGCCACCTTGTTGATGGCACGGTAGAAAGTCTCCAGCGGCACAGCCTCGAAATGGTCGGGAAAGGTGTCGCGCAGCAGCGGATAGAAATGCTCCCAGAAGCCCCGGCTGCGGCCGACCACGTTCTCCCACAGCCGCGACTGGCTCTCGTGCACGCCCGCCGATGCGCCCGAGTTGAGGGGCGTGCCCTCGAACGCGACGTCGACGCCCTGCTCGTAAAGCGCGTGGCCCGCCTCGTGTAGCGATGAAAACAGTGCCTCGGCAATGTTGTCCGTGCGTACGCGCGTGGTGATGCGCACGTCGCCGGCTGCGAACTTGGTGCAGAAGGGATGGTGTGTCTTGTCGAGCCGTCCGCGCCCAAGGTCGTAGCCCACGCGCTTGATGACGGCGAGGCTGAATGCCATCTGCGGGGCTTCGGGGAACGACCCGCGCAGGCAGCTGTCGTCGATGAGCGGTTGCGCGACGATGGCCCGCACGATCGGCACCAGCGCCGTGCGCAGCTCCGCAAACAGGGCCCGTACCTTGGCGGTCGTCATGCCCTCGTCGGGACCGTTGATCAGCGGATCGGCGATGTGCGCGTAGGGGGCAAAAAAGCCGGCGTATTGGCGGCTGAAATCCAGCGACCTCTCCAGCAGCGGGCGCATGGCGGCGAAGTCGTCGGCGGGGCGCGCCTTGGTCCAGGCGTCGTAGGAGGCGGAGCTGTGCGCGCTCCAACGCGCGACGAAGTCGGCGGGCACCTTCACCGCCTTCTCGAAGTCGCGGCGAGCGACGCTGACGAGACGGGAGTCGTCGCTATCGAGCGGCAAACTGTCGGCGTAGGGCTGCAGCTGGTCGAGCAGCTTGCCGAGCGCCGGATCGGTGAACCTCTCGTGTGCCAGCCGGCTCAGGAGGGCGCCCTGCCTGGCGCGCGCCGCCGCCCCACCCGGCGGCATGTAGGTCGCCTGGTCCCAGCCCAGCACGGCACCGGCCGAGCCGAGATCGCTGACCTCGCGCAGACGCGCCTTGAGGTCTTCGAGCTTGGCTTCTGTCGAGGAAATGGCCGCAACTCCTGCTTATGAGGGAGACGCAGCCTAGCACAATGCGCGTGTCCCTCTCCCCAATGAAGAGTGGGGAGAGGGGACGCCAGATGATCTAGTTCTGCCCCGGTCTGGCAGGGCCGCCCTGCGGCATGCTGCGGGCGCGCTCGGCCGCCTGCCGCTCCGTGTCCTGGTCCCGCTTCGACTTGAACGAGGGCGTGTTCGCGAGCTCCTCCTTCTTGGCGTCCATCATCAACTGCACGCCACCGCTCTGCGCGTCGTGCGTGATCTGCAGGCGATCAAGCTTCATCGCCACGCTCTTCTCGCCGATGCCGAGGAAGCCGCCGACGCCGATCACGAAGCCTTCGACTGTCTTGGCGTCCTTGCTGAGGATGAGATCACTGATGCTGCCGATCTTGGCCTTGTCCGGGGCATAGACCGTCTGGCCGATGAACTCCTTGGCGAGGACGGTATTGGCATCCTGCACGACGATCTGACCGGCGATGGGTGTCTTGGGAACGTCGGTTCGCGAGGGCGCCGGCGGCGGCGTGGGCCGCTGTTGCGGCGTCGTTGTTTGCGACACGGCGCCAGTCGCGCCAATCAGCAGCGTCAGGACTGCCACGCTAGCTCCTGTTTTGAGCATGATGGTGTACCTCCAGAATTTGGTTTGGCGGGTCGCGCAGGCGACCTGCGACTGAGGTGTAGAACGCCGTGACGGTTGAAAGGTTGCCCGCGGACAGATCAATAAGGTGGCGCGCCCGGGGCGTCTGGCCGTGATGGTGCGCTGCAGCGGCGCGCGAGGGCGTCCGCCACGCGTGGAGGTTTGTGGAATTCGCCTGCCAACCCTGCTGGCTCGCTGCTGTACATGATCGGCAAGGAGTGGAACAAATAATTGCCGGCATACACTGAAGAGCTTGCTCGCGCGACAGGAGGAAACGTCATGGCGGCAACCAAGCTGCCTGGAGACGCAGTTGCGTTTGAACGCGTGCCGCTGCCCAAGCGGTTCTGCAACCTCGAGCGGCTCCTGTTTGCGCTGGAGGCGCGGGGCCTCGACGGGATCGTCGCCACGCTTCCCTACAACGTGTTCTACCTCACCGGCTTCAACGCCATCGCCCACAAGGCGGACGAGCCGCGCCCGTACGCCGTCATCCTTTCGCGCCACGCGCCGGAGCGGCCGATCCTGGTCGTTGCGGACTACTATGTGGGAACATTCCTGAAGCAGCCGACGTGGGTGGAGGACGTGCGGCCGTTCCGGGCCGTGATGATGCCGCTCGATCTGCCGTCGCGGAAGGAGGATATCGACCGCTTCATCCCGGGCGACGGCACGAAGGTGGCCTGGGTAGAGCGCGCACGAAGGAGCTATGCCTTCGACATGGGCACCGCCGTGCGTGGCGCCTTGCGGGACTTGAAGCTCGATCGTGGCCGCGTCGCTTTCGACGACATGGGCGCGGGCTTCCGCCTCGGTGTGGAGGGCATGCAGGTCGGCGACGGCTACGACCCGCTGATGTTTGCGCGCGCCGTGAAGACGCAAGCCGAGCTGCGCCTGCTGGAGCGCTCGACGCGGCTCAACGAGACGGCCATCCGCCGCACGATGGCTTCCTGGCAGAAGGGTGCCACATGGCGCGACCTCAACAAGGCGTATGCCACCGCCGTGACCGATCTCGGCGGCTTCGTGCGCGATCCGGGCGCCATGGTGTGGGGCCATCCGCGCGGTGCCGATCCGGCGCTGACGCTGGCCACAGGCCTGGAGGACGACGAGGTGACACCCGGCACGCACGTGATGTTCGACTGCCACGGCACCATCGATCTCTATTGTTGGGACGGCGGCAAGACCTGGGTGGTCGAGGGCGAGCCCGAGGGAGGGGCGAAACTCTTCGCCAAGGCGACTGCCCAAGCGGGTGAGGCGCTGCTCGATGCCATGCGGCCTGGTGCCAAGATCAGCGAGCTGCAGGCGCGCGCGCGCCAAGTCTATCGCCGCGCGGGCGTGCCGGACGCGGCCTCCGCTGTCATCTTTTTCCACGGCCTCGGCCTCTCCCACATGGACATCGAGCAGACCCTGGCCGACGGGCGGCCCAACGGCGACTGGGTGCTGGAGGAGAACATGGTCGCGCCCGTGCATCTGCTCTATCCGGGGGGCGAGCACGAGCGCATCTGGCTCGAGGAGGTGGTGCACGTCACCAAGGACGGCGGGCGAGCGCTGTTCTCTTGGGGCTTCGAGCCGCTGGTCTTCTGATGCGCGACGCGCCGACCGGCATCCATGATGCGCCACGCCTGCTGCCGGTTTTTGGCTGGCTGACGGCCGCGTTGTTCTTCGGCTATGCCTGGGTGCTGCGCGTGGCCCCGAGCGTGATGGTCGAGGAACTGATGCGCGATTTCGCCGTCGGGGCCGGCGTGCTCGGCAACCTCTCGGCAGCCTACTTCTACGGCTATGCCGGCATGCAGATCCCAGTCGGCGTCCTGCTCGACCGCTTCGGCCCGCGCCGTCTCATCACCATCTCCACCCTGCTTTGCGCCGGCGGCTGCGTGCTGTTCGCCACCGGCGACACGCTGGCGACCGTGACCGCTGGCCGGTTCCTGATTGGCGCGTCTGCCGCCTTCAGCCTGGTCGGGGCCATGGCAGTCGCCGGTCAGTGGTTCAGCGCCGATCGCTTTGCCATGCTCTCAGGGCTGGCCATGGCGATGGGCATGGCGGGTGGAGTGCTCGGGCAGGCGCCGTTGCGCGTCGCCGTCGAGGCTTCCGACTGGCGCACGACCACGCTGCTGCTCGCCGCCGGCGGCGTGGCATTGTCTGCGGCGGCCTGGGCGACCGTGCGCGACAAACGGCGCGGCAGCGGCGGCATCGCCAGCGCCCTATCCGGGCTCGGCGTCGTCGCTAGTCGTCCGCAGACGTGGCTGATCGCGCTGGCGGGACTCGGCACGTCGTCGCCGCTGCTCGGCTTCGCCGGCCTGTGGGGCGTGCCGTTCCTGGAGACCGCCTACGGCCTGCCGCGGACGTTCGCCGCGACGCTGACGTCCATGCTGTTCGTTGGCTGGGGTGTCGGCGCGCCGTTCTTCGGATGGCTGTCGGACCGCATCGGCCGACGGCGGCCGCCTATGCTCGCGGGGCTGGTGCTCGAGACCGCGGCGCTGGTGACGCTCGTCTATGTCCCCGGCTTGCCCACGCTCATGCTCGGCAGCCTGTGCTTCCTGATCGGCTTTTTCGGGTCATCGCAGATCGTGTGTTTTGCGCTGGTGAAGGAGAACCAGTCGGCGGACCTGAGCGGCACCGGGATCGGCTTCGTCAACATGATGGTGACGGGCGCGGGTGCGCTGTTCCAGCCGCTCGTGGGGCTGCTGCTCGACCTGGCCTGGTCGGGAGAGACCTCGCAAGGGGCGCGCATCTACGACACGGCCGCCTACCAGCTGGCCTTTGTGTCACTGGTGGCGTGCTGCGTGGCCGGATTTCTATTCCTGCTGGCGGTGCGTGAGACCTTCTGCCGTCCGGCAGCGAGCCGCGAGGCGTAAATCCGCAGGCCATGCGGGGATGCTAGCCGGTGTCCTCGGGTTGCTCTGGCGGGGCCGCAGCGTTCGCAATGACCGCTTGCGGGACGTCGTAGGCCAGCAGCGATTGCCAGTGGCGTTCCACATCTCCCTTGAACAGTCCACGCGTGAGGCCGTCGACCAGCTTGCGAACCGCCGTCGTCATGGCGTTGATCGACGATCCGGACGGTCCGAAGCTCATGGTGGAGGCGATGGCAAAGACGTGAATGTCGCGCATCCATGGCGTCTGGCCGGCGTGCTTCTCGATCAATTCGTATTCGCTGCCGAGGTAGGGAAACCGCGCCAGGCGGTCGTCGCGCTGCTCCGGCGGCGGCGTGTAGCGATCTTCCCAGCTTGCGATGTTCGCCGCCAACCGATTGAGCTCGGGTCGACGCGCGAAGTCCATGTCCACGCCCGTCCCGCAGATCAGATAGTCGGCGCGGAACGGCCCGTGCGGCGTCTGCAGCTCGACGCGGTCGCCGAAGGCGCGTGCGCCCTGCCAAGGTGCGTGCAGATGGAAATTCGCATGCCGCGCGCAACGGTCGTAGGTCTCCTGGGGAAAGCCTTCCCGCAGGCCGAGGATGGTGCTCATGAAGCGCCAGCGCCAGGCATCATCCAGGTCCGACAGGTGCCGCAGGAAGCCCGCGAACGTGAGCCAGCGATAGGGCTGCACCAGCTGAGGCGTGATCCGCCGGCAGAAGAGGTGGACCTCCGACGCACCGTGCTCGAGGGCCACGGCGGCGTTGTCGAGGGCCGACGCGCCGGCGCCCAGCACGGCGACCACCTTGCCGCTCAGTGCGTCGAAGTCGATCGCGTCGGCCGCGTGGGCCCGCAAATGGATCGGCAACGCCGACACGAAATCGGGCATCCACCAGCCGCCCATGCCCTCCATGCCGGTCGCGAGCACCAGCTTGCGGGTGTGCAAAATCTCGCGGCTGCCTCCGCCGCCCTGGACCGTGACCGCGATGAGATCATGGGCCGCGGGGGCGATATCTATGGCCTCCAGCCCGTTGCGAACCGGGATGGCGGTCGTCTCCCGCATCCAGAGCAGGTAGTCGGCCCACAGCTCTCTGGGGATCAGCTCGAGCGCGGTCCAGCTTGCCGCGCCGAAACGCGCCTCGTGCCACGCCTGATAGGTGAGGCTCGGCACGTCGAGATCGGGCCCGGTGTAATCCTTGGGGCTGCGCAGCGTTCGCATGCGCGCATAGGTCAGCCACGGGCCTTCCCGGCCGTACTCGGCCTTGTCGATGACGAGTATGTTGTCGACCTGGGCCCGCATCAGCCCGAAGGCGATGGCGAGCCCACTCTGGCCCGCGCCGATGATCAACACGTCGAGCGCAGGCTTGCCCTCGGGCGCCGGCCGCGGCTCGAGCCAGGGCATGCGCGGATGCGCGATGCGTGCAAGATCCCGCCGCACCTGGGCCGTGAGCGCCGCAATGCGCTCGTGCTCCGCGCTAGGCTCGATGGACCCCACGCGACTTCTCCTGCAGGCCGGTCAGTCGTCGAGCCAGGCCACGGCGCGGATCGGGCTGCCGGTGCCGCCCTTGATCCGCAACGGGAAGCCGATGAAGCGGAAGCGGCCCTTGCCGACGAGCTTGTCGAGATTGACGAGGCCCTCCATGTGCGTGAAGCCCAGGTCGCGACACACGTGATGCACCTCGAAGTTGTTGCGCCCAACCCGGCCGGGGCTCACCGCCTCGACGCCGAACATCATGATGCCCTTCTTGCCGAGCCAGGTGGCCGACTCTTTCGTCAGGCCCGGGAAGTCGGTCAGGTAGCCGTCGGTGCCGTAGCAGCGCCGGTAGAAGTCCATGTGCAGCAGCACGGTGTCCTTGGGCTTGATGGCGACGCCGGCGGCTTCTTCGGCCTTCTGCAGGTCCTCGATGGAGATGTCGGACTTGAGCGGCTTGTGCGCGAGGTCGAGGCACACGGCTTCCGTGAAGTAGTTCTCGAGCGGCATCTCATCGATGCTCTTGGCGCCCGGCCGCGCGTCGAAATGCACCGGTGCGTCCACGTGCGTGCCGGCATGGTCGCCCATGGCCAGCGACAGGGTGGCGGACGAGAACTTGTAGCCGTCGGCCTCGCGGACCTCCTCGTGCGCGCCGAAGGTCGTGATGATGATGGGCGGATGCGTCAGGATGCGCGGCATCTTGTGGTAGATCTCGCGGCTCAGGTCGATGAGCGTCATGGGTCCTCCGCGGGTGGTCCAGGACCGTCAGCGAGTGCATATCCAATCGTTTTCCGCAACCTTTTGGCGTTCCTGTGCTGAGCCATGACCCGTGGTTGCACTTTGCGCCGTGGCGGCCTTCAATGGCACCGATCGCGCAGACACTGCGATCGCAAATCGAGGGAATGTCGCCATGATCGTCCGACCGGCCGTCGTGCTCGCGCTGCTGGCTTGGCTTGCGCTGCTGCCCTCACCCTCTTCCGCCGACGAGCCGAAGGCGTTTACCTGCAACTTCGTCAATGGCATTACCCATTCCTACGACAACGGCGCATACACGGCGGAGAAGGCCTCGCCACTCTCCTTCGGCATCGCTGCCATCGACGCCGGGGCGCAGACCGCCGAGCTCAAGACCAGGGGCGGAACGGGGCACCTGCGCATCGTCCAGGCGGTGAACGCGATGCATTTCCTGGAGGTCGTGACCGAGGGCTTCCTGCACGTCACCACGGTCTACGACAAGGACGAGGCAAAGGGCCTCTATCCGGCCGTGCACTCGCGCCACTTCGGTCTATTCGGCCAGCCGCTCGTGACGCAGTACCAGGGCTTCTGCGAAGCTACGGGGTAGGTGCGTAGCGCCGGCTCGACAGCGCGGCGAGATCGATCGTGAGAAGGGAGGATCAGTTCAACTCGGCGCGAGCCTAAGCGGCGAGTGCTTGCCCGCAACACGCGGAGCAAATCGCGCCCCCGGCATGGCAATACCGGCGGTCCGCTGATATTCTGATCCAGCAGATGATGGAGGCGCGTATGCGTAAATCGTTGCTTGCCTTGATCCTCGTGGGTGCTGCGCCGTTTGCGCTGGCGACCGCTCCGAGCCCGGCTGCCGCTGGACCAGTGGTACGGGCTCCCAAAGCATTCGATGCGCCGAGCGCTGTGACACGCATCGACTACTACAGACGCCATCACTATCGCGGCTATCGCACCTATTATCGCGGGCCAGCCTACAGCTACTATGCTCCGCGCGCGTATTACCGAGCGCCTGCGTACTACGCGCCGCCGGTCGTCTATTACCCGCCTCCGGTCGTCGTGTACTACCCGCCGCCGGTCGTCTACGGCGCCTATCCGTCGGTCGCGCCTTACCGCTATGGGGCGCCGGCAGCTGCCTACTACGGCGGCGGCTACTCGGATTGGTGAGGGCTGGAGGGGGTCAGCTCCCGCAGCGCGGCGTCCACGCGTCATTCCCGCGCAGCGCGTCAGCGGGGATCCAGCCGCACCCTCTTCCCCCGCATCTGGATTCCCGCTCTGCGCTTCGCTTGGCGGGAATGACGATCAGGTGCGTCTTGATCAGCTCGACGGTGCGTCGAGCTTGCGGGTGAGGTTCTCGAACTCGCGCCGCAGTTCCTCGTTCTTGAAGATCTGATCGAAGGTGGGCGCCTCGAGCCGTTGCAGCGCCTCGAAGGAGGCCGCCGAGTCCTTCATCAGGTTCCTGAGCTGGAAGCTCGCCTCGACCGTCTCGAAGGTGTTGTCGGCGATCCTGAGATCGTGCGTGGCGCGCTGACGCGCCTTCGCCACCTGCTCACGCTGCTGCAACAGATAACGCCGGTAGCCCTTGGCCGCGTCGTCGGCGAGGCGCTGGCTGTCGCGGTTGGCCTCGAGAGCGCGCTTCTGGTCCTCGCGGTTTTCCGCCTTCAGCAGGTCGGCCGTCTTGAGGCGCGCCGCCTTGATGTCCTGCTCGATGGCCGCGAGCTTGGGGATGTATTGCTGGTCGATCTTGGCAACCAGCAGGTCCTGCGAGTGCACCAGCAGCGCGAACAGGGCGGCGTGCATGGCGAAGTACTTGCGCGCGGCGCCGATGTTCTCGCCCGAGGCGATCATCAGCTTGCCGAGCTGGCCGTCGATCAGCTTGGCCGAGTTGAACACGGCGACGAGGCGGATGAGGTCACCCGAGAGCACGCTGTCGAGCAACAGATCGACCTGCTCCGGCGCCAGCTTTATGCCGGCCTTGTCGAGCGCGGCGACCACCTCGCCCTTGGCCTTGGCGATCTCCTCGCGGTTGAGCTCGATCTTCTTCTTGGACTCGTCGATGTCCTTGCCCAGGCTGTCGACGGTGTCGGTGAAGAGGCCCGGCAGCATGGCGTCCTTGGGGGCGCCGATCTGCTTCTCGCGCAGCTTGACGATGCGGTCGTCGAGCTCGCGCATGTTCTTGCGCAGGCCCTCGATCCTCTTCTGCACGTCGACAACGGGCACGTCGGTGACGATGCCGAGCGCGGAGTCGAGCAGGTCGCGGATCTTCTTCTCGCGGTCCTCCTTCGTCTCCGTCCACAGCGGTTTCATCAGGAAGTCCTTCTCGGAAGGGAGCTTCCTGGCCTCGCCGCGATTCTTGGCGGTGTCCTGCAGCACGGCATCGACCGCCTTCATGAGACGCTGCGCCTGCTCGTAGCCGGGATCGCCCTCGCGCGGGTCTTTCTCGGGAGTGGCCGGCGTGGCCGATGGCGCGGGTACCCCAGGTGCGCCTGAGGCGGGAGGCTTCTGGCCAGTGGTCGATTGCGCCGAGACGGGGGTGGCGAGGGCCGCAAGGACAAACGCCACTACGACGGTTGAAATGGAACCGCGAACAGCAAACATGGAACCCGCACCTCCCAATTTATTTGCAGGCAAGCATGTGATGGGGATTCAGTCATTTTCGTGTCTGGACGTAGTTATCAAAGGTGGTTTCAACCGTTGACTCGTGCGTTCGCCGCATTGATAAGGTTAAGCAAATCAGCGTTCACCTGCCGCGCATCGGTCAGCACCAGCATGTGGGAGATGGACGGTCCAGGGCCGCGCATTCGGGGCTTTTGCACCTGCAAGTCGAACGCCCGATCGCCCAGATCGAGGCCGAGCCGCAGCTCCGTCGCGTGCAACGTGACGGCGGCGAACTCGCGCGGGGCGCCGAGCGAGATGTAGGCCGCCTTCGGCGTAATGGTGAGGCCGGGGACAGTGCCGCGCACCTCGGCCTCCAGCAGCTGGTAGAGCGGCCGGTAACCTTTCCCCGCTGCCAGCAGCTTGTCGAGGTCGGCGACCTCCCGCGCCGTCGGCGCACGTGATGCCGCCGGCTGCGGCTTCAGCGGCATTGGCGGCTTGACCTCGAGCCCCGGCTTCGGCGGCTGGTGCAGGTAGATCGGCTTGCCGCCGTTGCTGTGGATGCGCTCCAGCCAGGAGGCGCGGGCGAACGGAATGCCCTGCTCCCTCAGCCAGTCGATGGTCTCGTTCTTGTCGGCGAAACCCTGCGCGGCGATGGCCGCCATCCAGTCGCTGAGCGTGCGTCCGGTGCGGGCCTCGAGGTCCGCCAGGAACTCCCGCTCCTCCTCCTGCTCGTCGCGAGCCATGCTAGTGTCCTGATCGCGAAATTCGTCTACATCTGCGGCAAGGTCGGAACGAATTTCGCGATCTGAAGGACACTAGCAAAGCTAATGGAACTAGTGTGATTCAGATCGAGAAGTCCGCTTCCCCACCCAGTCCAGAGCGATGATGCGGACTTCTCGATCATCACACTAGAGGCTCCACCCTCAGAACCAGCGCCGCGTGCGTTCCTTGTAGGCAAGATAGTCCTCGCCGAAGCGCGCTTCCAGATGGCGCTCCTCGGGCAGGATGGCAAGCACGAGCATGAAGAGCGCGAACAGCGGCGCCACGATCGCCATCCAGATGTTGCCCGTGGCCTGGGCCAGCCCCAGGAAGATCAGCACCTCGCCCATGTAGATGGGATTGCGGCGAAAGCCAAAGGCCCCGTGCGTGACCAGCCGGCCGGCCTGCTTGTGCGGCAGCACGGTAGTGTCCGCTCGATAGAGCGTGAGGGTTCCCCATGCGACCAGCCCGACCCCGAAGGCACCCAGGCCATAGCCGATGATTTGCGCGGGAAGGTCGTTCACCCCGGTCCAGGGCAATGGGTAGAGACGGCCGAGCACGATCGCTGCGCCAAGCGCGACAGCCAGCAGCAGCGGCGGCCACGGAACGGCCGAGGGACGCTCCACCTCGGGACCAGCCATGGCGCTGCCTCTCAGCTTGCGATGCCACGAGCCTACGCCGTCTGCCAACTCGAGCCAACATGCGCGCCGAGCAAACCGCGTCCGTTTTCAATCTCAAGCAGCCGGATGCCCATGCGTGACACGGGCGGATATGACATGACGCTGCTGGAGTCGCGAGCAGTGGCAGTTGCGCGGTTTCCTCCATTCCCGTAGATTGCTGACTGGGGTGGTACGGTGGGGGATGCCGTGATGGGCCATCGACGCATGAGAAGACCGGGCTTGATCCGGGCGCGTTTCGCCAATTTGCAACACTCATTGAGCTTCACGCTACCCATCGAGCAACTAAAGCTTCTTCGGGTCGCACGCTCACCTGCACCGTTTCGAGCTGCTGCTCGTTTTGAGGCACCTTAGTACAACTCGGGAAGCGCGAGTTTTTGCGCAACGAATCATGAAAACCTTCGTGACTATTCTCAGAATAGCGCTGATTGTGGCGTTTGCCGCCGGCTTGGGTTATGCGTTTATTATCTACGTGGTGGTAATTGCTCACCCCCTGCGGCTCTGTGACTCAGCGATGTGGCATTG
>JRHI01002785.1_pt1 | contig 11369 bp, 11 predicted proteins | sample 215371 | NCBI WGS metagenome assembly JRHI01 (sample SAMN02929681, study PRJNA255918) | sediment metagenome | biome: cave system; feature: Ice Cave; material: Sediment; isolation source: sediment from deep within a dark volcanic ice cave with no known source of... ... | reverse complement strand
AACATGCCAAGCACCCCCTGAACGTCCTATATTGATGGGTATCGTGGTGTCTTCTTGTATACTCATAAAAGGAAAAACATCATTATTGGGGGAATACAATGAAGCTGTATCACACAAAACGCTACACACTGACGCTTTCAGCGTGTTTATCTCTATCCATGCTCGTCATCCTGTCTGCATGTCAAAACCTATCTGCTCAGGCAGCAGCGCCCAACAATACGCTTTCCGGCGCAATGTCTGTGCTAGTACCTCCTCAACCATCCTCTGGCTCTGTAAGCCCTGATTTGAATGGCATTCCGGCTAATTTTCCTCATTACTTGAGCTTTGGTATCATGAATGCTCCTGGTGGAGTGGGAGCACTAGATGCTATGCGTAGTCAGAATGGCGCAGCGTATACATTTCGTTATCAATATCTGACAGGTGGTGTCAATACAGGGCGTGGTTGGGAAACATGGAATTCGCCTACAGGCCAGTTCGCAACCTATTATGAGCAAGAAAGTGCGCAACACGGCTATATGCCCGTCTTTGTCTACTACGAAATTTGCCTCTCAAATGGGCCTCACCCAGCCAGTTATTGTGGCTCGGATAATTACGGTCAGGATACTGGCAACCTTGCTAGTGCTTCCACTATGAAGGCATATTTTGCGAACTGGGTATTGATGCTTCAGAAAATCAAGACATTTGGTAAACCAGTGCTGGTCGTCGTAGAACCCGACCTATGGGGCTACTTACAAAATGCAACGCGCGGTAGTGATAACGCAGCCGATGTTCCCGCCAGTGTGAGTTCCTCCGGTTTTGCTGATGCCGCAAAATTCCCTAATAATGCACAAGGCTTCACCTGGGCACTGCTGCACATGCGTGATAAGTATGCACCCAATGCCATCCTCACGCTACATGCCTCCACTTGGGCCTCCGGCGCTGATATCGCCACCGATACACGCGCAAACCTTGATGTTGCTAGTATGGTGCAACAAGAGTCCAGCTTTTTGAATAGCGCAGGCATCGCTGGTAATCCCGCTGGTGTCTCAAAATGGAATGTGCTCTCTAGCGATGTCGCCGATTTCGACTCAGCGCAACCCGGTGGGCGCTCCTGGTGGGACCGCTATAATAAAACATTCCCCAACTTCTCGCGTTACCTCACCTTTATTGGTGGTATCAGCAAAGCGACACAGCGTCGTATCGTGATGTGGCAGGTCCCCATGGGGAATCAATATTTTGACACCTTGAATGACTCACCAGGCCATTACGAGGACAACAGAGCTGAGTTTATTCTAGGGAATGTAAGCAGTTTTGCTGCTGCTGGAGTTATTGCCGTTTTGTTTGGCCCAGGCAATGGTGGAACCATGAATACCGATGCACAAAATGATGGTATCACGAATCCAGCGCCGATTAGCACCTACGAATGTAATAAGTGTAACACACATCACAGCACCTATGCAGACGATGATGGTGGTTATTTGCGTATTTTTGTAGGACAATATCTGAAGAAGCCTGTGCCGATTTCGTAGGTTTAGATAAGATACTACGCCGAAAGTTGTGTAATACTTTCTCAGTAACACACCTCACGCAACTTTCGGCATGGCATCTAGATTGATGCCATCCCGACTTGTGTGTAAGGTGAGTCCTTCCCAAAGAGGAGAGTTTTAGGCAATACTCCAGGCATACAACCCTTTCGTTTCTTCATTGACCTCTCCACAAGGAGGGAATATGCCTGTCCCGAAGAAGAAGACTACCACTTGTACTACGAGCACGCAAGCACCCTCGATGGTCAATTCAGTAACCCCACTCAAGCCAGAGAACTTTCATCAGTACTTGCGAACAGAGATTCGTCATGCGACACGCAGAGTGATGGAAGAAATCATGTGCGAGGAATTGAGCAGCTTTCTGGGAGCAGCATGGGGAGAATGTACTTCTGAGCGCAATGGCTATCGCAACGGCTTCTACAGCCGGGATCTGATGACCACCTCTGGCCCCATCGAAGATCTTCAGGTGCCACGAGACCGCGAAGGAGTGTTTCACACCCAAGCGTTTGAGCGCTACCGTCGTTATGAGCCACAGGTTGCCGAAGGACTGACGCCGATGTTCGTTGCGGGTGCCAGTACTCATAAAGTGGGAAACGTCGCTCAAACGCTCATGGGAGTCACCCCCAGTGCCAGCGCTGTCAGTCGTTTGAACCAGACCTTGACCCACCAATGCGGAAGCGTGGCGTGAGCGTGCGTTGCAAGCACATTGGTGCGTGATATACCTCGATGGCATCCATTTCAAGATGCGCCATGGGCAAAAATGCGATACCAGCATCATGTTGACGGTGTTGGGAGTCGATCTGGAAGGGAAGAAAGAAGGGCTGGCTCTGCGAGCCTGTGCACAGGAGGAGAAAGAGGGGTGGCTGAGTATCTTGCAAGACATCCGCACACGGATGCCATCCCGACTTGTGTGTAAAGCTTTGCAGTGAGCAAGGAGGCAAAGAAATGAGAGCCGACCAGAGAGCCTGATGGAAAAGAAACAAGCTCTTCTGTAGCAAAGCTTCTCCCTGAGCAGTGATGAGAAGCGAAAAAGAAAGACCGAACTGATGATAACGCGACACGACCAAAATACAAAAACATCTCCTGCTATAAGCCAGCTCAAAATGCTGACTGCTGGCTTGCTCTCGATTGATGGCTGAACGCTAGGACACCGCTATCTTGTGAAAATGGATATCTTGCATCACCGCCCAGACAAGAGTGAGACAGCTCATGCGCGGCGCGTGAAGGCATCAATTTGATCGGTGCGCTGTCGAACATTGCTGCGCAGAGCCTTCGATGGCATTGGTCGTTTGGAGATGACGGTCCATAGCAGGAGCAAAAGCATAAAACGTCAAGAGATGCTCCTCATCCTCAGCCACACTCCGTATGGCTTCAGGGTAGCGCTGAGCCTATTTGGCGTGAAACGCATTGAGATTGATGAGCGCATCTTCCTTCTTCTCGTGTTGCCCGCATTCCGCTGAGTTCGGCCTGGACGCGCCTCCTGTTCTCGTCGTGGGATGGCACTCATGATGGTGCGTTGCTTGTGGACGAGACAGCGCTGACGCGGGGTTGCCGAAAAGAGTTCCCCCACGGCTGCGAGCAATCCATCATGTCCATCGGTAACCAGCAGATCCGATGCCATGCCGATTGTTGTGTAATGCCTTCTCATAACGCACTGTTGCACAACTTTCGGTATAGCATCATTTCCTAATCTTTCGAATATGATAGTTTTCGTATGACATAAACTCAAACATGCCACATTCGTTTGAATCATACTTTATTATCCTGAATATCCGCTTGATAATTCGTGGTTTGATCTCTCATATATTTTGCTGCTATTCCTACTTCCTGTACTGTTCCACCAAAGGCATTTGTTCCACTAAACACTCCTTGATCAGTGCCCCACACTTCTAAAATATCTCCTTCATTCAATCTGGTTATATCTGTGCCACTAGTAAATATAACCTGAACTACTGAACCTGTATACGAAGTTGCATCAGTAACATTTGCTCCTGCAGTAATACCTGTTGTGTCTTTTACAAAATTAAGTATTCTACATAAAAAATGTACATCTTTCCCTTTTTCAGCACTTCCATTCTTATCCAAATTGACAACCGTTGTATTTGTTGTACTACCTTTATACTCTGTCTCTATCTGAGCTAATGTTTTAGTAGGAGTTGGAGTAGGTTTAGGAGTTGGTGTTGGGGTAGGCTTAGGAGTTGGAGCTACGGTAGCAATTGGAGTGTCAGAATTCCCAATGCCAGTTGAATTAGTGGAAGGCGTTGCACTATCAGGAGTAGAAGTATTATTCCCCTTACCAGCGCTGATCATAGCAGGGAGTAATACTAAAACCATCAGAACAATGAGAACCCACAAAGGTACGCAACCCACTCTTTTACTAAAAAATCCTTTTTTTGTTGGGAGTACAACATCTGCAGGAGGAGACATAGGTTGTGGTGGAAATGGATAATTTTGCGCGTATTGATCACCATATTGTGTTTGTCGAAGCTGATTAGGTGGTGGTTGCATCCATATTGGTTGAGCTGGTGACGGTTGATTAGGCAGTTGTTGCATCCGCATTGGTTGAACTGGAGGTAGCTGATTGGAAGGTAGCTGCACCCACGTTGGTTGAGCCGATGGCAACTGATTATGTGGTTGAGTGAGTGAGGGCGGTTGCCCCCACACAGGTAAAGCCGATGGTGGTTGATTAGGTGCTCGGTTGGATGAGGGTTGCTGCATCCATGCAGGTAAAGGAGGAGGAGGTTGATTAGGTGGTTGCTGCATCCATGCAGGTAAAGCCGGCGGCGGTTGATTAGATGAAGGTGGTTGCATCCACGCAGGTAAAGCCGGCGGCGGTTGATTAGATGGTTGATCTGATGAAGGTTGTTGCCACCATTGATCATTCATATTTTTAATCCTTACCCCATTAAATAAAATAGATATGCATACTAATATTATTACATATAAATCTTAATAAGGAGAGGATTATTGGTTACGAATTGGTTAAGAAATGACTTATTTTGCATAAAAAAGTAAAGATTTAGTTTGAATACAGTAAATTTACTGTATTTGGTAGTGATCGCTTTGGCGTTCGTTGGCAGAGCTTGCACATGTCCAGTTCGGAAGGTGGCAGAAGGAGTGGTATTGCTCCCTAGTAGTCAGTCCTATTTACTTGCCTTACGTACCGTGTCTAGCTGTGCGCTGAGCCATGTTGTTACGTCGGTTAGACTCTCTCGGCTGATTTCGTGGCCCATGGCATACTCGCGGTAGTCCAATGCCACTGGTAGGGATGACAGTGTCTTGTGGCTGGCACGGCCATGATGGATTGGAAGGACTGTATCAGCAGTGCCGTGGACGACTAAGAAGCGTAATGCTGCAAGCTTTTCTGCAGAGGCGATCAGAGGTAACACCTCTGGCAGAATGCGTCCACTCATGAGGACGGCACCAGCGATAAGATCGGGCCGTGTCAGTGCGACACTAGCACTCATGATGGCACCCTGACTGAAGCCCAGCAGGTAGACGTGTTGGGGATCAGCGCTATATGCCGTAACTGCCTCCCTGAGAAACGCAAGCAACGTTTGTCGGCTTGCCTCGGCCTGTGCTGGATTGATCACCGGACCCTGCGGTGTGAAGCTAACTTCGAACCAAGCATAGCTTCCTGGTCCCAGTGTATTTGGCGCACGTGTACTTAAGAATCAAGAAGCGTTTGTCGAGGAACGGTGCCAGTCCGAACAGGTCATGTTCGTTACTTCCGACCCCATGAAGCAACAGTAGCAGTGGTGGTGTGCTCTTTTCAACTAAAGGCTGACGAACAAGATGGATAAGAGAGAGTGGCTTCGTTTCCATGTGGTAGTTTCCTTACTCGAGATAGCCTAGCGCCTTCAAACGCGCCTTAATGGTTTCGATCTCATCCTCATTCTCATCTTCTGCAATAGTGTCCCATAGTGGCGCGATATAGCTGTGGTATTCGAGGTAGCTGAGAATGCGTAGTGTGCTGCGTTCGGCTGACTCGTTGGCTGTATCAAGAACTAATTCGGGCGCGAGCGGTGGCTCGTATACTTGGTCGGACATGAGTGGCAGGTGTTCTTGTTGACGGAGACGCTGCTGGCGTTGCTCATTTGGGCAGGATAAATAGACCTCGATGAATTGTCGCAACTGTTCGCGGGCGAAGTTGCGTGCTGCTATAAGCGGCGAGACCGAGGTGGAGATCGTCGCGATACTATTGCGTGCCAACAGTGAGCAAATATACGTGATGAAGGCATCATAGCCTATCGTGTGACTATAGTCATCTTTTGCGTGCTCCTCGACATGCAATTCCTGTTGTATCCAACGCGAAAGGGTGAGGCTATTAATAATTTCCACTTTATAGCCGCGGGCCAACAACGATTTTTGTAAGAGATGTGCCTGTGTCGTTTTGCCGCTGCCAGGAAGTCCGGTAAACCACACCGTGAATGCAGTGTTGTTCCCAGCGGAAATAGTTGACCACCCCTGCCAACTGTTCCACGTGGGAGGTTGAGAGCTTTCAGCCATGAGTGACACCCCTTCCAAATACGCTACGAGATTCCAGCTATATGATAACACTTTTTTAGGTAGAGCATAACAAATAGCATCTTTTTCACCGTATATACTTGTTGAATATCATGTTACTTGTTTTACATGAGTAAAATGGCCTAGTCCTCACAAAACTATGCAGCAAAGAAGAGGAATTTTTGTTATAATTTGTTTGTGTTATTCCACATGATGTTGGCTTCCGTTAGCCGTATCATTTTTTGTGTGTAGCCTAACGGGTGTTAGGGGATGCAGTGCATTTTTATACTCGATGTACAGAATATAAGGCACTATGTTTGCAACGTCGCTTTACGAGGCACCCCAGAGGAGAAAAAACCTATGACAATGATGATGAGCAGGAAGGCTTTAGAAGAATACGGACTGGTAAATCTCGGCACTATTCATTGGAACCTCTCTCCGGCAGTGCTTATCGAGCAGGCGCTAGCGCGAAAAGAGGGTGAGCTTGCTGCCAATGGAGCATTTGCCGCGAGGACCGGTGTACATACGGGGCGCTCGCCAAAGGACAAATATATTGTCTCGAATGAAGAATACGCGTCTAAAATCTGGTGGGGTGAGAACAATCATCCCATGTCGCCAGAAACGTTTGCGGTAATACGTCGTAGCCTCGCGGACTATTTGCAGGGGCGTGATGTGTATGTATTAGATGCCGCTGCCGGTGCTGACCCTCATTATCGTATGCCAATTCAGGTGATTACCGAATTGGCATGGCATAATCTATTTGCGCGTCAGCTTTTCCTGCGTGCTAAAGAAAGCGATCTAACAGACGACGGCCCCGGCTTTACTATTCTGTGTGTACCCAATTTCCATACCTACCCACAACTGCATGGAACGCGTTCTACAGCAGCAATCATTATTGATTTTGAAGAACATCTTGTGCTGATTGCTGGCACACAGTACGCGGGTGAGATGAAAAAATCGATCTTCACCATCTTGAATTTCCTGTTGCCTGCCCAAGGAGTGTTGCCAATGCATTGCTCCGCCAATGTCGGAGACGATGGAGATGTTGCACTCTTCTTTGGTCTCTCAGGCACCGGAAAAACGAGTTTGTCCGCCGACCCCACGCGCCATTTGATCGGCGATGATGAGCACGGCTGGGGTGATCATGGTGTGTTCAACTTTGAGGGTGGCTGTTACGCGAAGTGTATTCACCTCTCGCAGAAATATGAGCCGCAAATCTGGAATGCCGTGCGTTTTGGTGCCGTCTATGAAAACGTCGTTCTGCACAAGAAGACCCGCACACCTGATTATGACGACGACTCTTTGACAGAAAATACGCGTGTCGCTTACCCAGTGGACTATATCGATAACGTCGTCATGAGCGGCATGGGGGGTCAACCCCAAGCGATTCTCTTCCTCTCGGCAGATTCTTTCGGCGTCTTGCCGCCCATCTCAAAGCTAACCACGCCACAGGCTATGTATTACTTCCTGTCCGGTTACACGAGCAAGCTAGCAGGCACAGAGGCTGGCGTCACCACGCCGCAAGCCACCTTTAGCTCGTGTTTTGGAGCAGCCTTCTTGCCACTGCGTCCAGGCGAATATGCAAACCTGCTGCGTGAACGCATCGAAAAACATAATGTGCGTTGCTATCTCATTAACACGGGTTGGTCTGGTGGCTCGTATGGAGTTGGCAGCCGCATCAACATCAACTACACGCGTGCCATGGTGAGTGCAGTCATCAGTGGCGCTCTTGATAACGTCGAAATGGTGACTGACCCTATATTCGGCCTGCACTCGCCCACCAGTTGTCCCAACGTACCCAGTGAAATACTTATACCACGCAACACCTGGGCTGACAAAGACGCCTACGACAAACAAGCCGCCGACCTCGCGCAACGCTTCAAAAAGAACTTTGAGCAATTCACCCTCTCCAGCGAAGAGGTGCGTCAAGCCGGACCGCGCTAATTTTTGACATACCGCAGCGTGCTAAGGGCGCAATCCATTGCGCCCTTAGCACGAATTATGTTCACAAACTATTACGCCCTAGTCTCATCCTGCTTATCTATGTCATATGACAATGTTGCATGAAATCCTTCAATAGAGAACCTTATTTTAAGCTCTTCTTTTAGGCTGCCGGATGAGGTATAGGAATATCAAGGTAATCTCCCAATGTCTGTGGAACGGGAATTGGCTCATGATCTTCAAGCATGCCTTGAAGGTGCATTTCAATTGCCGTACTCATGTTGGCTTTGAGTTCCTCTAACGTTTTCCCTGTTGCTACACATCCTGGTAGGTCAGGGACATACGCACTATAGTTTCGTTCCCCTTGCTCAATAATAATGAGATAACGTTGCATGCTTTTTCCTACCTTCTTATGATTTGTCCAATGAGTCATTTATATATCTGAGCTTGTCTAAAAATACTAATCAATGTTTTAGGGTGTATATCATCATTAGGATGACCTGCAATGGTTACACGGCCAGATTTCTTCGCATGTTTATACTGTCTATGACTACCTACTGTTTTGACCCGATACCAACCATCTGCTTCGACAATTCTGATAATCTCTTTCACCTTCATCGATGTTACTAATCCATTCTCCAGCAATTTGTGTATATATTATCACAGATACAGCCCATCACACAGTTCTGTCGTCACAGCAACTTTAATACCTGGATATATGTTCGCTAAGATACACCTCTGCAAACCTGCTTGCTCCTACCAATCTCTGCCATGTTTCTCTCCAAAGGATGGAGGAGCTTGTCTCCTCTGATCTTGCAGAGGTGATGGATTTCTGTTAATATACATCTATTAAAAGGCATTAGACTACGTTATATAGCGCATTATGTAGAGTTTCCTTATATCTATCGAAGAGCATTTCTATATCCTTATATTTGAAATCATCGCATAGACATATGGGGGGATGTGTATGTTCAATAACAGCCCAGAACATCTCATTGGTCAACAATTCGGCAACTACAAGTTGACGAAATTCCTCAATGGGGGCGGGTTTGGTTTCGTCTATCAAGCTGAACATATCAAGCTACCAAAAACAGTGGCAATCAAACTCCTAAAGCCAGATTTTGTACACGAAAAGGAGTACATGGAGGCTTTTGAAAGGGAGGCAAAACTTGTTGCCAGCTTAAAGCATGATAATATTCTAGATATTTTAGATTATGATAACTTTAAAGGCGTTCCCTATATAATAATGCCCTTTTATCCAACGCGGAAGTTTGCGTACCGTACATCCTGATGGTACTGTTCTTCATCCCACTACGCTTCTCACTTATGTCAAGCAGATTGCGAGCGCATTACAATACGCCCATGATAATAAGATTGTGCATCGAGACATCAAACCAGATAATTTCTTACTGGGTCCTCAAGGTGTCCTGCTGAGTGATTTTGGAATTGCCATTGCTGCCCATAGTTTTGATTCTATGACACGGCAAGACTTGGGAGGCTCCGCCCACTATATGGCTCCGGAACAATGGGAACACAAGGCTCAAATCTGGAGCGACCAATATTCTTTAGCGGTAATTATTTACAAATGGCTGAGCGGAAAACTCCCTTTTTATGGGACGCGCTCCGAGCTTTCTGACAAGCATAGAAGTGAAATACCTCCTTGGTTCAAGCAACAGGGAGTGAATATCCCATTTAATGTCGAGCAAGTAGTGAGAAAAGGGCTTGCGAAAGACCCTCATGCACGCTATTTTAAGGTAACGGAATTTGCTAGTCAGTTGGAAAAGGCGATTTTGGAGAGCTTGGCAAATGTTCCTGTACAACACTCGATACAACCGTTACCGCCGACGTATGCTCCTCCTCCTCCTCCTCAACAGTTACAACAGCAAAGGCAAGGCACTATAGGCGCAAACGCTACTCCTCCCAATGTACAGAGCGAGCAATCGGCACAACCAGTGCAATCAGTGCTATCTATGCAACCCGTCCCAAATATGTCACCGGTTTCTAGCGCCGCAAGTGGTGGGCCTGTCATCTTTGGTGACGCAGGCGATGACGACATGGATGAGAACTCTCTGCCACCATTCGTACCAGCGCCTATGGCACCTCTACCAGCACCATCTCCAATGGCGCCACCTATACCCAACCTTATACCATCGGGCAAGATGCTTGTCATAGGAGCGGCTAGCAAGGCTGGACCAGACGCAATTAACCCCTTGCCCAGAGGCGGCGAACCAACCATAAAGCTACCCACCGAACCAATAGTGGTGCCCATTGTTGGGCCGCCACCAACCATTCCTCAGCAGCACAACACTGGTAAAGCACCCGCTGTTATGACTGGCGCCGCTCTAGTAGGAGCGGATGCAGGTGCCGCTGCCGTCGCCAATCGTGGTGGGGGAGCAGTTGTACCGCCAGCACCTCCTATGCGACCCAATCCTGGCCGTAGCAATAACAATGCACCCAAGCGCTCACCAAGACAAGGAACGTACTTTCTTGTTAGTGCTCTCACTACTTCTGCTGACCGCGCTCTTAGCTTGTGGTGGCCTCGCCTATGCCTACCCAGGTGCTGTGCAGAATACGATTGGAGCAGTACCACACTTGTTTTCACCTGGCTCTGTACATGTGACGATCACGCCAAAGAGTGCGGTTGTCACGCATAGCTATGTCATCACGGCGGTCACTGGTACGCCTTCCACCGACCCCAAGGATCGGCAGATCAAGGCCATTCCGCTCTCCTACACGACGCCAGCAACCAAGTCACAGCCTGTGCAGACGACAGGAAGAAAAGATATAGCGGCTACACCAGCTCATGGGACGTTGACCTTCTTTAATGGAGCTAGTAACCCTTTCACATTTGGAACAAAGACGCCCATCACGAGTAAGAGTGGAGTGGTGGTATACCTGGATGCTCCTGTCACTATTCCTGCCGCTGATCTCAATGCGGGGACGTTAGGGCAAGCAAAGATGACGGCAACGACGGCGACGACAGGGGTGAATGCGAATATTGGGGTTGATGATGTCAATACCACAAATGGTGGTAGTCCAATCAGTATAAGAAATGATACCGCGTTTACAGGCGGGCAAGATCCACAACACTACAACGTTGTGACACAAGCGGATGTGAACACGGTAGCGGTCTCGCTACAAGCGTCGTTGAAACAGCAGGCGCAAAACGCCCTGAAGTCGAAAGCAGGGCTGCTATCTACGGATAATATGACCTGTGATTCAAAAGTAACGCCAGACCAGCCAGTGGGAGATACGGGAACGGCAGTCACTACCTTGACAGTGACGGTGTCGGCGACGTGTACTGCGGAGGCGTATGATGCCAAGGGGTTGCGAGCGTTGATGGGGGCGGTGCTTCAGGATCAGGCCAATACGGATTTGGGACAAGGCTATACGCTACGA
>JRHI01002784.1_pt1 | contig 11373 bp, 10 predicted proteins | sample 215371 | NCBI WGS metagenome assembly JRHI01 (sample SAMN02929681, study PRJNA255918) | sediment metagenome | biome: cave system; feature: Ice Cave; material: Sediment; isolation source: sediment from deep within a dark volcanic ice cave with no known source of... ... | reverse complement strand
CCGTTATGGGCTACATCTCCCACCGGGCCATCGATAGCCTTGGCGGCCAGGTAGGCGTCTAGCGCGGCCTGCCACGCTGCCACCTTGCCCCGGAGCGCCGTTTCGTACCCGTCGCGCCCTCGTTCTGACGCCATGCGGTTCCCCTCATTGGCGGCAACGATCCGCCGTGGTACACTCATAAACGAAGGGGAGCGTTTGGGCCGGGGGTTCAACCCCCGGCCCCACCCATCTGGGTGACGCCTATTTCATAGGCTCACCTACCCTTCGTGGGGTGAGGTCGGTCCCGGCCTGATAACTAGGGCCGCCTCACCCTGACTTTCAGTAGTGTAATCCCAAACACAACAGCGTGCAAGGTGACATAGCGCGAGGCGTGTCCGTTTACAGCATCGCGCCTGTTGACATTCTAAAGCCGCTTTAGTAGAATCATCCCATCATGAATCGCCTGAACAATACCACCCGCGCCGCCGTCCTGAACTGCCTCATCGAAGGCTGCTCGATTCGCTCAACCGTTCGCATGACTGGCGTGTCGAAAAAGGCCGTGTCACGGCTGCTGGTCGAAGCCGGAACGGTGGCGGCCGAGTATCAGGATCGCGTCATGCGGAACCTGTCGTGCCGTCGGATTCAGGTCGATGAACTGTGGGGTTTCAACTACTGCAAGGCTAAGAATGTGACGCCGAAGATTCGCGCGACGGTGGCCGGCGCTGGTGATATGTGGCTCTGGGTCGCGATCGATGCGGATACGAAGGTTGTTCCGTGCGTCATGCTCGGATCGCGCAACGCGAGCGACGCGCACGCCTTCATCTCGGACTTAGCCTCACGGCTTCGCAACCGCGTCCAACTAACGAGCGACGGCCACCGGCCGTATCTGTCAGCCGTCGAATCGGCGTTCGGCACGGACATCGACTACGCCATGTTGGTTAAACTTTACGGGCAGGACGCAGAGAACGAGCGCCGCTATAGCCCGGCACAGTGCATCGGCACTATCCCGACTGTCATCATGGGTCGCCCGGACCCAGAGCACATCTCGACGAGTTTTATCGAGCGTCAGAACTGGACCGTTCGGACAACGATGCGCCGGTACACGCGCCTCTCGAACGGCTTCAGCCGGAAGATTGAGAACCACATGGCGGCCGTGGCATTGAACTACTTCGCCTACAACTTTATCAAGATTCACCGCACGCTCCGCACGTCCCCGGCGATGGCCGCTGGCGTCACGACACGGCTGTTTGACGTGTCGGAACTGGTTGCCCTACTCGTCGAGTCTGAAGCGAACAAAGCGGCGTAAGCGAATGCTAGAATCCTGGCCGGACATGGCCAAGCGGCGCCCGTCATCGCTCATTGATACCCGCGTCATTTACTGCGGGGATAACCTGGAACAACTTAGTCGGATGCCGGATGCGTGCGTCGATTTGATTTACATCGACCCGCCGTTTAACTCAAACCGAAACTATGAAGTGTTCTGGGGCGAGACGAAAGAGAAACGCTCTTTCGATGATCGCCACGCCAGCACGCAGGCATACATTGAGTTCATGCGCCCCAGGTGTGTAGAGCTGGCAAGAATCCTCAAGAAAACCGGCGCGTTCTACTACCACTGCGATTGGCACGCCTCGCATTATGTGAAGGTGATGCTTGATCAGATCTTTGGTGAGAACAATTTTCAGAGTGAAATTATCTGGAAGCGAACGAGCGCACGAAGCGATTCACATCGATACAACACGATTCACGACACGATTTTTTTCTACACGGGCGGCCCGGTGTTCACCTGGAATCCGCAGTACCAGCCGTACGACGAAGAGTATCTGAACGAGTTCTATACGCATGTCGATCCTGACGGTCGACGGTGGAAGCGCGGGGATCTGACAAGTCCGAATCCGCGCCCGAACATGATGTACCGCTTTAAAACGTACCCGTCGCCAAAGAAGGGTTGGCGGTTCACGAAGGATCGACTCGAAGAATTGGACCGACAAGGGAAGATCCACTACCCGAAAGATCCGGATGGTGTGCCGCGCCTGAAGTCCTATCTCGACGAAATGCCGGGAGTGCCGTTACAAAGCGTGTGGATGGACATTCGCCCGTTGCATAACCTAGCGGCCGAACGCTTGGGATAACCGACGCAGAAACCATTGGAACTGTTGGAGCGGATCATAAAGGCGAGCACGAACGAACATGACATCGTGCTGGATGCCTTCTGCGGGTGCGGTACGGCCATCGTCGCGGCCGAGAAGCTTCGGCGGCAATGGATCGGCCTAGACGTGAGCCCCACAGCGTGCCGGGTTATGGCGAAGCGCCTACGCGACGTCTGCGGGCTGAAAGAGGGCCAAGCGGCGTGGTTGGCCGGGAGTGGCTTCATCGTCGAAGGCTTGCCCTGGTCGGAGGCGCAGCTCCGTAAGCTCCCGCCGTTCGAGTTCGAGAACTGGGCGGTGATCGCCTTAGGTGGCATCCCGAACAAGACCCAGGTAGGGGATATGGGCATCGACGGGCGAATCTTTCCAGCGAGCACTACGCCATCAAAGCTCGGGAAGGCGACCGGCCATCTTGACTTTATGGACGATTGGTATCCCGTCCAAGTAAAGCAGAAGGACAAAGCCGGACGGCCAGACGTGGACGCCTTCGAGGCGATGATGGCCCGCGCGGATCGAAAGAAGGGGTTCTTCGTCTCGTTCGACTATTCGAGCGATGCCATGACCGAAATCGGAGCCTTCTTCCGAAAGAGTGGCCGGGTGATTATCCCGCTCACCGTCCGTGAAATCCTGGACGAGCAGATCGCCCACAAGCTCGCATGACAGAATCGTTATGCAGTCCGATCTGAAAGTAGCCCACTACCGCGTTTCGCATGTTTCGTGTGTTTCGTGATCAAGCTTTCGCGCGCGGGTGGGATTTCTTGTAGACCTCGAGCAGCTGCGCCGCGTTGACGTGCGTGTAGCGCTGAGTGGTGCTGAGGCGCGCGTGGCCGAGCAGTTCCTGGATTACGCGCAGGTCGGCGCCGCGCTGCAGGAGGTGCGTGGCGAAGGAATGCCGCAGCGCGTGCGGGCTGATCCCCAGCCGCGCGCTGCTCGCCGCCACGCAGCGCCGGACCAGCCGATCGATGCTGCGCACGGTCAGCCGCCCGCCGCGATAGTTCACGAACAGCGGATCGCGGCGGCGCCTGTCCGGCTGAATCCGGACGCGACCGGGAGGCCGGGCACCCGCGTTCCGCAGGCCCGCCCGGGTCCGGGCATCGCCGGCGCCTCGCGCCGTCGGGGGGGGCCGCATGCCGTCGCTCCGGTCGTGTCCGGCTTCAGTGGGACCACCACTGACCAGCGTGTCGCGATCCTTCAGGTACTCCCGGACCGTTTTCGCCGCGGTCAGGTTGAAGGGCACGATCCGCTCCTTGCCGCCCTTCCCAAGCACCCGCACCATCTTCGCGCCCAGGTTCACATCGTCCACGTCGAGGCCCGCGAGCTCGCTGAGCCGAAGGCCCGACGCGTAGAACAGCTCGAGGATGGCGCGATCGCGCCGGCCGAGCGGCGTCGCCGCCGACGGCGCGTCGAGCAGCGCCGACATCTCGTCCTCCGACAGGTGCGCCGGCATGCGGGCATCGCGCTTCGGCGTCGCGACGAGCGCGCCCGGGTCGTCGTCGATCAGCCCTTCGCGGCGCAGGTAGCGCAAAAAGGTGCGCGCCGCCGCGAGCTTGCGCGCCGCCGAGGCGCGGGACCGACCCTGTTTGTGCAGGTCGCCGAGAAAACCGCGCAGCGTCAGGCGATCCAGCTGCGACGGCACCAGGTCGCGCACCTTGAGCCCCGCGGCCGCCGCGGCGTAGGCGAGGAACTGCGTCAAATCGCTGTCGTAGGCGCGCACCGTGTGCGCCGAGGCGTTGCGGTTCAGCGCGAGGTATTGCAGGAACGCTTTGAGGTGGACCACCATGGGGTCAGATCTCGATTTTCGCGCGCGACTCGATGTGGTTCTCGCGAAAATCGAGGTCTGACCCCATCCACGACGCCAGATCGGCGAGCGCGCGCTCGGACAGCGCGAGGTTGCGCAGCTTCTTGCCCCGCGGCGCATCGGCCAGCGCCGGGATGATCCCGAACGTGATGTTCGACGGCTCGTAATGCGCCGGGTTCGCGTGCGAGACGTAGTACGCCAGCGCGCCAATCGCTGTCGTGCGCGGGGGCGACGACACCGGCTCGCCTCGCGCGAGGGCCGCAGCGTTGATGCCCGCGAGCAAGCCTGACGCGGCCGACTCGACGTAGCCCTCGACGCCCGACAGCTGGCCTGCGAAGAACAGGGTGGGGCGCGATCGCACCTGCCAGGTTTCGGCGAGCACGGTCGGGCCGTTCACGTACGTGTTGCGATGGACCATCCCGAAACGGACGAACTCGGCGCGCTCCAGCCCCGGGATCATCCGCAGCACGCGCGCCTGGTCGCCCCACTTGACCTGGGTCTGGAAGCCGACGAGGCTGAAGTGATCGCCGGCGAGATTGTCCTGGCGCAGCTGGACGGCGGCATACGGCTCGCGCCCGGTGCGCGGATCGACGAGGCCGACCGGCTTCATCGGCCCGAAGCGCAGCGTATCGGGTCCGCGGTGCGCCATCACCTCGATCGGCAGACAGCCCTCGAAGAAGCGCTCCGTGTCGAAGTCGTGGACCGTGGCCGACTCCGCCGTGACCAGGGCGTTGTAGAAGCGCTCGTACTCGTCGCGCGTCAGCGGACAGTTCAGATAGTCGCCCTCGCCATCGTCGACGCCGCACGCAGGTTGAGCGACGGGGGCGACGGGGCCGACGGGGTCGGGAGTCGTTTTCGGCGGGCCGTCTGGCGAAAACGACTCCCGACCCCTGAAGCTCCGGAAGCTCCGATTCCACCGCGACTGGCGGAACACCTTCGACCGATCGATCGTCTCGGCGAGGACGATCGGGCTGATCGCGTCGTAGAAGTACAGATGATCGCCGCCGACCAGCCGCGCCAGATCCGCCGACAGCGCCTCCGACGTCAGCGGACCGGTCGCCACGATCACCGGCTCGCGCTCGCTCGAGGCCGGAATCGACGCGATCTCTTCGCGGACGATCGTGACGAGCGGATGCGCGGCGAGCGTCCCGGTGATGATCTCGGCGAACCGCTCGCGATCGACGGCGAGTGCGGCGCCGGCCGGCACGCGGCTCGCTTCGGCGGCGCGCATCACCAGCGAACCGAGACGACGCATCTCTTCCTTCAACAGGCCAACCGCGTTGTCGAGCTTGTCGCCGCGAAAAGAGTTGCTGCAGACCAGTTCGGCGAGCCGGTCGGTCTTGTGGACGGCGGTCGGACGCACGGGCCGCATTTCGCAGAGCGTGACCGTCACGCCGCGCGAGGCCGCCTGCCAGGCGGCCTCTGAACCCGCGAGGCCACCGCCGACGATCCGGATGGCCATCAGCTCGCGCGTTTGCGGACCGCGCGCTTCCGCCCCGCCGCCTTGGGTTTCAACTTCGTCTTCACCTTCGACTTGGCGGCGGACGCCGGCTTGGACGCGACCTCTTCGATCTTGGCCGCGCCTCGCCTGCGCCCGCGCGTCGCGGCGCCGGCAGAGCCGCGCCGGCCGCGGCGCGGCTCGCGCGGCGGTGCGCCACGGCGCGCTTCGAGCAGCGCGCGCGCGTCCTCGAGCGAAATCGCCGCCGGGTCGGTGCCTTTGGGGATCGACGCGTTGAGCTCGCCGTCGGTGATGTACGGACCGAATCGTCCTTCGAGCACCTGCAGTGCTGCACCGCCGTCCGGCACCTCGATCGTCCGGATGACACGCTTCGCGGCCTGGCGCGCCGAACGCTTCGGCGCCGCCAGCAGCGCGAGCGCGCGCTCGAGATCGACCGTGAAGAGATCGTCGGTGGCTTCGAGCGAGCGGTAATCATCGCCCTGCTTGATGTACGGCCCGAACCGGCCGAGGCCAGCGACGATCACTTCTCCGGACCCGGGGTGCGCGCCGAGCTCGCGCGGCAGCTCGAGCAGCTTCAACGCGTCCTCGAGCGTGACCGTGGACTCGGTGAGGCTGCCGGTCAGCGACGAGCGCTTCGGCTTCTCCTTGATCCCCTTCTCCGGCGTCTCGCCAAGCTGCACGTAGACGCCGAACCGTCCGTTGATCACGTAGACGTTCATCCCGCTTTTCGGATCGACGCCGAGCGTGCGCGGGCCTTCGGCCTTCGTGCGGATGAGCGCCATCGCCTTCTCGACCGAGAGGTCTGCGGGCGCGATGGTCGGCGGCAACCCGGCCGTCTTGCCCGGCCCGCCTTCGCCCAGCTGCAGGAACGGACCGTACCGTCCGATCCGCACGCGAATCGACTCGCCCGAATCGGGATCGACGCCGACGTCGATGAGCGGATACTCCGCGCGCTCCTGCGCCTGCTTGACGGCCTCTTCCAGGCCGCGGTGGTGCGTGTCGCCGCGATAGAACTGCTTGATGAAGTCGAGCCACTCGCGCTCGCCGCGCGAGATCTGATCGAGGTCCTCCTCCATCTCCGCCGTGAACTCGACGTCGATGAGGTCGCCGAAGTGCTCGCGCAGCAGCTGCGTGACGGCGAACGCCGTGAAGCTCGGGACGAGCGCCTTGCCCTGACGGAACACGTAGCCGCGGCGTTCGATCGTGCCGATGGTCGCGGCGAACGTCGACGGACGGCCGACGCCAATCCGCTCGAGCTCCTTGATGAGCGAGGCTTCGGTGTAGCGCGCGGGCGGGCTCGTCTCGTGCCCTTTCGGCACGAGCCCCGTCAGACGGACGCGCGTCCGCTCGCGGTCGATCCGCTCGCCGACCGTGAGCACCGGGAGCACGGTCTCCTGCTCTTCGAGCTCCGCCGACGGATCGTCGCTGCCCTCCACGTACGCGCGGCGGAAGCCCGCAAACTCGATCGCCTTCCCCGACGCCGTGAACACCGCCTGCTCGTCGCCGGTGGCGGTGCCCGATATCTCGATCGTCGTGCGCAGCACGCGCGCATCGACCATCTGCGACGCCATCGTGCGCTTCCAAATCAGTTCGTAGAGGCGCAGATCGTCGCCGCTCAGGACGCCGGCGAGCGCGGCGGCGGCGCTCGTGAAGTTCGTCGGCCTGATCGCTTCGTGCGCTTCCTGCGCGTTCTTCACCTTCGTCTGATAGCGGCGCGGCCCGGAATAGTAGTCGTCGCCAAACAGCTCGCGAATGGCGCGCGCCGACTCCGACAGCGCCTCGTCGCTCAGCGTCGTCGAATCGGTGCGGTGGTAGGAGATGTGGCCGTCCTGGAACAGACGCTGCGCGGCCTGCATCGTCCGCTGCGTCGAGAAGCTGAGCTTGCGGCTCGCTTCCTGCGTGAGGGTCGACGTGGTGAACGGCGCGGCCGGCCGCTCCGCGCCGGGCTTCGCCTCGACGCTGGTGACCCTCCACGGCAAATGGCGGTTGAGCGCGTCGACCAGCACGGCGGCGTCCTCGTCCGACAGCAGCCGCACGTTCTTGCTCGTGAGCACCCCTTTCTGATCGAAGTCCTTGCCGCTCGCGATGCGGACGTCGGCGAGACGGGTCAGCGTGGCGCCGAACGTCCGGCCGTCGGCGGAGAACTGGGCGTCGAGATCCGAATAGCGCGCCGCGTGAAATGCGAGGCGCTCTTCCTCACGATCGACGATCAGCCGAACCGCGACGCTTTGCACGCGGCCGGCGCTCAACCCCGTCTGGACCTTCTTCCAGAGCACGGGCGACAGCGTGTAGCCGTAGAGCCGATCGAGAATGCGGCGGCTCTCCTGCGCGCGCACGAGGTTGTCGTCGACGTCGTGCGCCTCCCGGATCGCCTGCTCCACGGCTTTCTTGGTGATTTCGTGGAAGACGATCCGCTTGACGGGGACCTTCGGCTTCAGCACCTGCAGCAGGTGCCAGCTGATCGACTCGCCCTCGCGATCGGGGTCGGTCGCCAGCATCACTTCGGAGGCACCCTTCAGCGCGGTCTTGAGATCCTGGACGTTCTTGCGCTTGTCGTCGGGCACCACGTAGTACGGCTTGAAGTCGCCGTCGGTATCGACGCCGAGGCGGCCCCACTTCTGCTTCTTGATTTCCTCCGGCACCTGGCTGGCCGATTCGGGCAGATCGCGAACGTGGCCGTAGCTCGACTTCACGGTATATCGATCGCCGAGGAATCGCTCGAGCGTGCGCGCCTTCGTCGGCGATTCGACGATCACAAGGGTTTTTGCCATAGTCCCGCTTCACCCTAACACGTTCTGTCAATTCGTACGAACCGTCCGCCGCCCACGCGGCGCACGAGCCCTTGCAGTTCCAGCTCGAAGAGCCGCGGCAGCAAACGGGGAGAATTCCAACCCGATCGCCCCGCAATCTCGTCGAGATCGCAGGCTTCGCCGGGCACCAGACAGTCCAGAACGGGGTCGGCGGCCCGCCCCCCTATGTCGCCGCCGCCCGCCGCGCGGACCCCGGGCATGCCGAGCTCCTCGAGGATATCGTCCGCAGACTCCACGATGGTGGCGCCGTCCCGCAACAGCGTATGGGCGCCGCGGTTGCGGCCGCTCAGGACGTTGCCGGGCACCGCCAGCACGTCGCGTCCCTGATCCAGCGCGCAGCGCGCCGTGATCAGCGAACCGCTCTTCTCGCCCGCCTCGATGACGACGACCGCGCGCGAGAGGCCGCTGATGATCCGGTTGCGCCGCGGAAAGAGCCACGGCTGCGGCTCGGTGCCGGGGACGAGCTCGCTGACCACGGCGCCGTCGCGGTCGATCGCCTTCGCCAGCGGCGCGTGCTCCGGCGGATAGATGACGTCGACGCCGGATCCGAGCACAGCGACGGTCACGCCGCCCGCGCCGAGCGCGCCGCGATGGGCGGCCGAATCGACGCCGCGGGCCAGGCCGCTGACGATCGCCAGGCCGCTTGCGGCGAGATCGCCGGCCAGTTGCCCCGCGACGGAGAGCGCGTACGGCGAAGCGGCGCGCGATCCGACGATCGCGACCGCGGGGACGCTGAGCGCCGCGGCGCAACCTCGCGTCCACAGCACTGGCGGCGGATCCGCGATCGTCGTCAATGCGGCGGGATAGGCCGGATCGCTCCACGGGATCGGCGTGATGGACCCCGCGGCCGCGCGACCCACGGCCTCCGTCGCGCGCGCACGCAGCGCGAACGCGGCGTTGGGCTCGGCGTGCGACCGCACGGCAACCAGGCGCCGCACGACCAGGTTGGGCGAATCGCCGCGGCGCAGCCAATCGGCGGCCACCCGCCAGCACCAGGGCGGCAGCAGCGACAACACCACGAAGTCCAGGAGCTCGGCCATGACCACACCTCGCCCGGCGCGGCGCGACCCCAAACAAACAAAAAGAGGTCGCCGCCACGCGCGCGACGCGCGGGGCTCGACCTCCTTCCTCTTATTATACGCGCCCTCCGGTTCGACGCCCAGAGGACAGCGCAGACCGCGTTCCGTAAATTGCCGGCACGCGATCATGAAAACCCGCCCGTTTCTTCGCCCCGGTCATGGCATATGGCTTGCTCGAACCGCCAGGGGAGTACGATATAGTGACGGCTATCCATCTATGAAAGTCCCTGTTGTCGTGCTCGTCACGTGCTTGGCGGCCGTGACCGCATCGCCGTCGTTTGCGGACGCGAAGAGCGACGCGAAGTCGCAGGTCGAATTCGGCATTACTGTTGCGCAGCGGGGCCTGTGGCGCGAGGCGATCTACCGGTGGCAGAAGGCGACCGAGCTCGATCCCACATACGTCGCCGCCTACAACGACCTCGCGATCGCGTACGAGCACGAGGGACAACTCGAAAAGGCGCGCAAGGCCTACGAGAAGGCCATCGAGCTGGATCCGAACAACGCCCAGGTCCGGCAGAATTACGAGCTGTTCAAGGAAATCAATGACCGGACCAGCCAGGGCAAAGAAAAGTAGGCCTGCGCTCGCGGCGATCGCGATCGGCGCTGCGGCGCTCGCGCTCGCGTGCGGTCCCGATTACTACGAAATCCCGATCGAAACACCGATCCAGCCCAAGATGGACGTGTCCCCGTTCCAGCGCGTCCTCGTCATCGGGTTCGTGGCCGGCGGCAGCGAAGACGTCGACGCGAACCAGGAAACCGTCCGCCTGCTGCGCAGCCAGCTCAGGACGAAGTCGTCGCTGAAAGTCATCGACGCCGACATCGTGCAGCTCATCGACGTCGCGAAGGAACAGAGCCAGGGCGCGTCCGGCAACTCGCCCGACGATGTCACGTCGGGGGCCGCGCCCGCGAACCGTGCGAGCGACAAGGCCAGCCAGACGCTGGCGCTGCCGCAGAACATCAAGGAAGAAAAAGATCTCGAGCCGTACGAGCGCCTGTTCGCGAACACCGCCTACTGGAAGCGCATCGGGGAGGAGTACCAGAACCCGCTGATCGTCACCGGCACGCTGCTGTTTTCGAGCCGATCGACGTCCGGCTTCGTGCAGCGCGACCAGGAGACCTACGACAGCCTCGGCCGCCGCATTGTCCGCCCCGTGCGGACGTACATGGAGCGCAAGGGTTTCATCCTGCGGCCGAAGTTCGTGTTCATCGACGGCCGCACCGGCGCGACGATGTACTCGGAAAGCTATCGCGAAGAGATTCTGTACAACGCGCAGCAGAACACGCCGGCGCTGTCGTCCTATTTCGAGCTGATGGACCGGCTCGTCCCGAACTTCCTGAGCGCGCTCAGCAGCCAGAAGATCCGCGGCACGCGCGTGCTGCTGAAGTAAACCGCATTTCGCTGCCTCCGGGGCGGTCATGTCTCCGACCATTCACGAACGCGCCAGCCGTCAGCTCAAGTGCGTGGCCTCGATGATTTAGCGGGAGGAACGGGTTTTCGAGCGCCGGGGCGCTTTGGACCTTTGGGCCCCTTGGGCATTTCAGCTTTCTCCAAGGGATTTCACCAGCAGCTTATGGATCGTGTCCAACTGCTGCTGCATCTGGGCCGTGCGTTCGATTTGCAATTGCAGGTGTTTCCGCAGATCGAGAAACTCGTTTTGGACGGCCGCGAGAATCTGTGCCCTCGACGCCATCGGTCCTGCGACGCCCCGTTGTCCGCGTTCTCCGCGCTCTCCTTGTAACCCACGCGCCCCGCGCTTCTCTGTTGTGCCAGCCATCCATCCTCCCTTTGTTGCTCAACGGTAAGCTACGGCCCAGCGCGGACAATTCGCGCTATTCATGTGAGCCCATGCACTCAGGCGAAGCGCGACACGACCCCAGTGCGGGTACTGCATCAGTTTGATGTCGCAAAGCGGGACACGACATAAGCTACGACGATTACGACAACCACGATGGCGACGAATCCAGCCTCGATATACAGCATCAACGGCTTTCCCGGCTGTTTTAGATCGCGCATCCAGTCCATTTCACACCGCCCTTTAAGCCTGATGCCTTTCGGAAATTCCATTGTCAGAAAGAGGCCAGAACACAGGCTGCTCCGCGAACC
>JRHI01002783.1_pt1 | contig 11374 bp, 5 predicted proteins | sample 215371 | NCBI WGS metagenome assembly JRHI01 (sample SAMN02929681, study PRJNA255918) | sediment metagenome | biome: cave system; feature: Ice Cave; material: Sediment; isolation source: sediment from deep within a dark volcanic ice cave with no known source of... ... | reverse complement strand
CGTGCGGTCAGYGMAMRYCGTNCYKCGNTCKSKACGNTCCRAWGSCGKCNANTGCTCATGGAACGCGGCCAGTGGGACGAGCCGCTTTTGCGAGATCTCGCAACGGTGATGGTCGATGCGTCGATCTGCGGTCTCGGGCAGGCCGCACCCAATCCGTTCCTCTGCGCCCTCAAGTATTTTCCCCAGGAGTTTTCATAACATGGCGATCGCACCGCAGCGTTTGCGCGAAGTCACCCCGCCCGTGGAAACGACGGCGTTTACGCTCGACGGTCAATCGCTCGAGGCGCGTCCGCTCGAAACGATCTTGCAAGCGGCCGACCGTTACGGCATCGACATCCCGCGCCTGTGCTACAAAGAAGGTTATCGTCCTGACGGCAACTGCCGCGCGTGCATGGTCGAGATCGACGGCGAACGCGTGCTGGCACCGTCGTGCTGCCGTCTTCCGACGGCGGACATGAAAGTTCAGACCGCAACCGAGCGCGCACGGGCTTCCCAAAAGATGGTCGTGGAGTTACTGCTCTCCGATATGCCGGGACAGACGACTTCGCCGTACAAACTCGATTCCGAACTCGACCGCTGGGCGCAGTTTCTGGGCGTCTCGAAGCCGCGCTATCCGCAGCGGCACCAGCCGGCGCCCGACCTCTCGCATCCCGCGATGGCCGTCAATCTCGACGCGTGCATCCAATGCGGGCGCTGCGTGCGCGCGTGTCGCGAAGAACAAGTCAACGACGTCATCGGCTACGCCGGGCGCGGCGAGCACGCGAAAATCGTCTTCGATCTCGACGATCCGATGGCGGCGAGCACGTGCGTTGCGTGCGGCGAATGCGTGCAGGCATGTCCCACGGGCGCGCTTTCGAACGCGAATAACGTGGCCCTCGTCGTGCCCGATGAAAAGGTAGATTCGGCATGCCCGTACTGCGGCGTCGGCTGTTTGCTCACGTACAACATCAAGGACAATACCATTCTTTCAGTCGACGGTCGCGACGGCCCGTCTAATCACAGCCGGCTATGCGTGAAAGGGCGCTTCGGTTTCGACTACGTACGTAATCCGCGCCGCCTGACGACCCCGCTCATCCGGCGCGAGGGCGTTGCGAAAACCGTCGGTTTGAGCGAGCCCGACGCGATGATGGATATTTACCGCGAGGCGACGTGGGACGAAGCGCTCGCATTCGCCGCCGACGGTTTGAAATCGATTCGCGAGAGGCGCGGCCCCAATGCTCTCGCGGGCTTCGGTTCCGCAAAGGGTTCCAACGAAGAAGCATATCTGTTTCAAAAGCTCGTGCGTACCGGCTTTGGGACAAACAACGTCGACCATTGCACGCGGTTGTGCCATGCGTCGTCGGTTGCGGCGTTGCTGGAAGACATCGGCTCGGGTGCCGTTTCGAATCAAGTCTCCGACGTCGAACTCGCCGACGTCGCGATCATCATCGGCTCGAACCCAACGGTCAACCATCCGGTTGCAGCGACGTTCATGAAGAACGCCGCGAAAAACGGCACGAAGCTCATCCTGATGGATCCGCGCCGCAACGAACTCATGCGGCACGCGACGTACTTCTTACAATTTCGCCCGGACACGGACGTCGCGCTGCTCAACGCCTTCATGCACACGATCGTCGAGGAAGGACTCGTCGACGAAGATTTCGTGCGCGAACGTACGGAGAATTACGAGGCGCTGCGGGCTTCGGTTGCCGCCTACAGCGCGGACAAAGTCGCGCCGATTTGCGGCATCGACGCCGAGATCATTCGCGAAGTCGCGCGTCTCTACGCGACTTCGAAGAACTCGATGATCTTCTGGGGCATGGGCATCTCGCAGCACGTGCACGGCACCGATAACGCACGCTGCCTGATTTCGCTCGCGCTCATGACGGGCCAAATCGGACGGCCCGGCACCGGCTTGCACCCGCTGCGCGGCCAGAATAACGTGCAAGGCGCATCGGACGTCGGTCTCATTCCCATGGTGTTTCCGGATTACCAGCGCGTCGACGATCCAGCGATTCTTGCGAAATTCGAGCGACTCTGGGGTACGACGCTCGATCCGAAACCGGGTTTGACCGTCACCGAAATCATGGACGCCGCGCATCGCGGCGATCTTACCGGCATGTATATCATGGGCGAAAATCCCGCAATGTCGGATCCCAATCTCAACCATGCCCGCGAAGCGATGGCGCGCCTCGAGCATCTCGTCGTACAAGATATCTTCTTCACCGAGACGGCCGGGTACGCCGACGTCATTTTGCCGGCATCCGCGTTTCCCGAAAAGACAGGAACGTTCACCAATACCGATCGACGCGTTCAACTCGGACGTAAAGCGATCGACCCACCGGGCGAGGCGCGCCAAGATCTGTGGATCATCGAGGAATTAGCGAATCGGCTCGGGCTGCCGTGGAAATACGCGGGTCCGGCGGACGTCTTCAGCGAGATTCGCCTCGCGACGCCGTCGATGGCGGGCATTACCTGGGAGCGACTCGAGCGCGAAGGCTCGTGCACCTATCCGCTCGAGCACGAAGGCGATCCGGGCGAACCCGTTATCTTCATGGACTCTTTTCCGCGACCGAGCGGCCGCGCGCTCTTCATGCCGGCGCTCTACACCAAAGCCGACGAGTTACCGGATGCGGAATATCCGTTCATCTTTACGACGGGTCGCCAACTCGAGCATTGGCATACGGGCTCGATGACGCGCCGCGCCAGCGTCCTCGACGCGATCGAACCCGAAGCCACCGTGTTGATCCATCCCGACGACCTCGCGGCGATCGGCCTCGGGCCGGGTGCCGCGATCACGCTGCGTTCGCGACGCGGAACGCTCACCGCTTATGCGCGCGTCGATCGCGGCATGCAACGCGGCACGCTCTTCATGCCCTTCGCCTTCAACGAAGCGGCGGCGAACTTGCTGACCAACGACGCAATCGACCCGTTCGGTAAGATCCCGGAGTTCAAATTCTGCGCGGTGAGCCTGCGGGCTGACGGCCCGCTTTTGGAAGCCGCCCTTTGAGCCGGGTCCAGGAGGCGCGCGTGCAAGTGCCGTCGCCTGGAGAGCCGATGCGTTCGCCACCCGTCGTGCCGCCGCATTGGAAGGTGCGTCTCTTCGGGCTCGGCATGGCGGCGGCGGCAGCATCTGTCGTTATTCTCGCTGCACCAGCATGGCTTGCCGGAGCCGCACGGGCCGTGGCGGCATACGACGCCGGCGCCGCGAGCCTCCTGCTCTTCTTCTGGACGCTCGGCATGCATCACGACCACGAAAAAACGGCAGCTCGCGCGGCGTCCGATGACCCGGGACGCAACGTAGTCCTGGGCGTCGTACTCGCGAGCGCCGCCGCCGGTCTCGTGTCGGCTATTTCCATCCTAGGACACGGGCCTCACGTCCCGACGGTGAACGAGAAATACCTCTCGTACATACTCGGCATCACCGCAGTCGTTCTCGGTTGGTTTCTCATTCATACGGTGTTCGTCTTTCGCTATGCCCACATGTACTATTATGACGACGACGACGATAGCGAATCGGATCGCGGATTAACGTTCCCCGGCACGCCGACTCCCAATGACTTCGATTTCGCATACTTTTCGTTTGTCGTCGGCATGACGTTCCAGGTTTCCGACGTACAAGTTACGGATCCCGGCGTCCGACGCGTGGTGCTTTTCCACGGGCTGGCTTCGTTTGCATACAACACCGCGATCTTGGCGCTCGGTATCAACATCATATCCGGATTGCTGCACTAAAGAGATAACTACGACAACTATCTCATCGACAATGCGAACAACGTGATCCTTGACGTTGAAGCGACGCGGCGGTACGATAGCGTCTTTGGGGACGAGCGCCCGCCTGAGATCGCCATCGGCGTTATTCCCACGCCGAAAGCTAGCGAACTTCTATTTGATCGCTGTAATCGACGCGGGGCCGACGCCGTTGATTTGAAGCAACGTTTCGCCCTTGGCCATCGCGAAGTGCGGCGTCCCTGCCGGAATCGACGCATACGAACCGGCGGGTAACGCCGCCATATGAGCGGCATCGAATACGTTTCCAACACCGACCAATAGCGTTCCGCTCAGGACCGTGACGTTCTCGGTATCGCCGTGGGTATGCGGAGCGATCCGTGCGTTTTCGGGAAGCTTTAAGCGCACGGCGTACTGCGAATCGCGCTCAGAGGGGTTGCCCAAAAGCACTGCGATCATCGCGCCCTGCGGATAGGGCGCGGGGGCAGGCGCAAACTTTTCCCCACCGGGCATGACGATCGTCGGTGCGCCAGCCGCTAGAGCGCCAACCACCGCGGCTGGAACGAGCATGGCGGCAAAGCAAAGAACTGCAATAAAACTCTTCATGACGGTCTCCTTTCGATTCGGAAGCGATATGTTTCTCAATCGAGCGCCGGTGGCGACAAACTTGCTAGCGGCGCGGCGCCGAACGATCATGGTCTTGCCTCGAAGATCAGGTTGAATGGTGTTTGCGTCGCTCGACGGAAGCGCGTGAAACCTGGTTACGACTTCGCGAATGCGCGGCTCACCGGCTTGTGCGCCGAGACCGAGCGCTACGTCTTGGGAGAGCGATGCCGGCGTGCACAGCAGCGTCGACGCCGCATAGAAGATGCGCCCAATGGGGTTGAGATTCTCTTCGAGTTGGTCGTTCGCGAAGGGTTCGACCAACAGCCACGTGCCGTCCGGTTTGAGCGCCCGCAGGATTTGCGCCGATGCGCCGACCGGATCGCCCATATCGTGGAGGCAATCGAAGCACGCGATCAGGTCGTAGTTCGAGCCCGGGAAATCTTGCGCACTCGCGACCTCAAAGGTGATGCGATCGCCCATTCCTGCGGTAGCCGCGCGTTCGCGCGCTAGTTCGATCGAGTCTCGGTGGTAGTCGAGTCCGACGAACGTGGAATTCGGATACGCCTTCGCCATGACGATAGTCGAGGCGCCCAGGCCGCATCCCACGTCGGCAACTTTTGCACCTTTGCGAAGCTTGGCTTCGACGCCGTCGAGCGCCGGAATCCATTCGCCGACAAGATGCGCGTTGTAGCCGGGGCGAAAGAAGCGCTCCGTGCCCTCGAAGAGGCGCGCGTCGTGCTCGTGCCAGCCGAAGCCGCGACCGCTCTTGAACGCTTCGGTGATGTGCGGCTCATCGGCCATCGCGGCTTCGATGATCTGAAAACAGCCTTGTACGTACAGCGGGCTGCTCTCGTCGGCGAGCATGAACGCCTGTTCGGGAGGGAGCGTAAAACGGCGCGTCTGCGGATCGTACTCGACGTATCCGCCCGCCGCTTGCGCTGCAAGCCATTCGCGCACGTAGCGTTCGTGCGTTTTGGTCCGTTGAGCCAGTTCGGCGGACGTTAGGGGTCCGTGCTCGTGGAGCGCCTTGTACAGTCCCAGTTTATCGCCGATGATCGTGAGGGACGCGCTCATCGCCGCCCCCATATCGCCCAGCGCCTTGGCGATAAAAGCGTTTAGTTTGCCCTCGTCGATCGCGGGGGACCTTGCCGTCGTCATCAGTTGCCTCCTCTTCTCCGTTTCAAGTGCGCAAAAGGCGCGGCCCGAGCGCGGTTAAACGGACCGGAGGACCTCGAATTTTGCGTTATCGCGTAAAATGGCGGCGCGACACGAACAGCGTAGCGCTGCAGCGTCAAATGAACGTCAAAGACGCCGTCAACAGACCGTCAAAAAGGCGCGGTCACAATTCCGGTCAAACGGTACCGTAGCGACGTCGCTCGATTTTTGCGTTGTCGCGTCGCATGCGACACGATACCAAGAGCGTAGGTCAAAACGCGGGATTTGGGAGATAGCCCCCTGTGATACCGATTCGTTTGAAGTTGTTGGGAGGCTTCGAGGCACGCTTGCCGGATGGGCGTCTTGCGGAGCCCGGTACGCGCAAATCCGAAGCCCTGCTCGCGTTTCTCGCGTGTCGTCCTGGAGAAACTCATTCACGCGATCGGCTGGCCACGATGTTCTGGGGCGATGGCAGCGATCGCGCGGCCCGTCATAGTCTACGCCAAGCTCTCGCCTCGCTGCGAGCGGCCTTCCGGAGCGGCGAGACGCTGCTGCGCACCGACCGGGATACCGTTGCCTTGGAGCCCGCTGCCGTAGACGTCGATGTCGTCGCGTTCGAAGAGTTGCGTCAAGCCGACAGCGCGCCGGCGCTCGCAGCGGCAGCGAAGCTATACCGCGGCCCGTTTTTAGAAGGCTTCGGCTTACGAGAGGAACTCTTTGAGGAATGGCTCGCGCAGGAACGGGCCCGACTCCACGATCGTGCAGTGCTGCTCTTGCTTCGCCTCTCCGAACTTGCCCGCGACGATGAGATCGCGGAGTACGCCCTCCTTCGCGCGCTCGAGCTCGATCCTTTGTACGAGGAAGCCCATCGTCGATTGCTGCGCGCCCACATCGATTCGGCCAACTACAACGCGGCAATCCGCCAATATAACGCCTGCGTCGACGTGTTGCAACGAGAGCTCGACGCCGCGCCGGAGCCGCAGACGACGGCACTGTATCGCGAAGCGGTTGCGGCGCGCGCTCGAGAAGTGCCGCCGCACACCGAAGCGCTCGCAGAAGCTCCGGTCGGTGAACGCGGCGAACGTAAACAGGTCACGGTACTATGCGCCGCACTCTTCCCCGCGTCGCCGCTCGACGGACAGGGTGATCCCGAGCAGACGCAGGAAGCACTCGCCCCCGCGCTCGACGAGATGCGTGCGCTCGCGCTACTCAACGGCGGCAACATCATCAGTGAAGCCGGCGACGAACTCGTGGTAATCTTCGGCGCTCCGGTCGCGCGGGAAAACCACGCTGCGAACGCGTGCCGAGCGGCCTCGGACATGACGACGGCGCTTCACGCTCGAGCGGACTTCGCATTCCGCGCGAGTATCGCGATCGACTCGGGGGAAGTCGTCCTGCGGACGCGCGATCAGTCACTGCTGCCGGCCGGCGTGTTCGGCCATTGCCTGCGGCGGGCGCCGCGGCTGGCTCGCTCGGGACGGATGCAGGTGGGCGCAACGGAAGCGACGTTCTCGCTCGCAACTCGTTTCTGGCGTTTTGCGTCCGTCGACCCGGTGTCACTCGATGCCCAAGCGCCATCGATCCCACTGTACGCGCCCCTCGGACCGTGGCCGGGCTCGAGCGGTCTCGATCATTCTCCGGCGCATCTCCTTTCTCGCTTCATCGGGCGTCAAGAAGAGATCGCCGCAATCACTGCCGCACTCGCGACGGCGGGTGCGGGTCGAGGACAGATGATCGCCGTCGTTGGCGAACCCGGAATCGGCAAATCCCGCCTTTTCCATGAATTCATCCGCGGAGTACCGGAAGATTGGCGCGTCGTCGTGTGTCGGGGCGACCCGCAGCTCGCCGCTGCACCGTATCTTCCGATCGCCAAAGCGATCAGGGCGTGCCTCGGAATCGGCGTCGGGCTGTGCGAGCCTTCACATGAAGAGCTGGTTCGAGCCGTACGCGCGCTCGAACCTGAGCTCGAAGGCTCGTTGCCGCCGCTATCGTCGCTTCTCGAGCTCGAGATACCAGTGCCCACATGGGACGCGCTCGAGCCGGCGCAAAAACGACACCAAATCATCGGCGCTGCCACCATGGTGTTTGCGCAGAGCGCGAAGCGGCAGCCGCTGGTTCTCGTGGTCGAGGATCTGCACTGGCTCGATCCCGCGAGTCGCAAGGTTCTCGAGCGCGTCGTCGAGGTGCTGCCCGCGGCTCGGATCCTGCTGATGGTGAACTACCGTCCGGAATTCGCTCACGGCTGGGGCGGACGAAGTTTTTACCGGCAGATCCAGGTGGGTCCCTTATCTGCCGCGACAACGGCCGAGTTCGTCGATGCGCTGCTTGGAAACGATGTTTCGGTGGAGTCGCTGCGCGATCGCCTCGTAGCGAGCACTGGCGGCAACCCGTTTTTCATCGAAGAGTGCGTTCGTTCTCTGGTGCATTCCGGCGCGATCACCGGAAAACGCGGAGCGTTTTGCGCCGAGCGCGAGCTAGAATGTCTCGCGCTTCCCGGGACGGTGCAGGCAGTGATCGCGGCCCGCATCGACCAGCTTGTTGCAGCAGACAAAGCGCTGCTTCGCGTCGCCGCGGCGATCGGCGACGAAGTCCCGTACGCGCTGCTGCGCGCGGTCAGCGATCTCGACGAGGATACGCTGAGCGCCGCTCTTAGCCGCCTTCAGGCCTCCGAGTTCCTCGTAGAGACGAGTCTCTCGGCGAACGCGTCGTATCGATTCAAGCACGCGCTTACAAATGAGGTAGCATACACCACGCTTTTGCAGCAAGCGCGGCGTGAGCTGCACGCGCGAATCTTGGCGGCGCTCGAATACCAGCATGCGGGGCGGCCCGACGAGCACATCGAGGCTTTGGCGTACCATTCCGCCCGTGGCGACGTTTTGGAAAAGGCGGCCGAGTACGGCCGGCGCGCCGGGTTCAAGGCGGCGGCACGGGCGGCGAATCGCGCGGCGGTCGTACACTTCGGTCAAGCTTTTGAGTGCGCTCGGCCGCATGCCCGAGATGTCCACGCGCACGGTGGAAGAGATCGACCTGCGCTTCGCGATCAGAAACGCGCTCTTCGTCCTCGGCGAACATCACCTCATCATGGATCATCTTCGACGTGCCGAGGCACTGGCAGAGCGATCGGGCGACGCCCTCCGCCGCGGTTACGCGGCGCTATACATTGGTGCTTGGTTGTGGCAGCAGGGGCAGCAGCGCTCCGCCCGCGCTGCCGGTGAACGCGCCTTTGCCATCGCACAACAAATCGACAACCACGAGTTGAACGCACTAGCGATGTATCGCATTGGTTCCAGCCACCATGCGAGCGGCGAATACCGCGCGGCCATCGACGCGTTGGTTCGTAGCACGTCGATTCTCGAGGCGCGCGACGGTGTCGCTCTCGTCGCTTTCGGCGGCTACCCGTATGCATTTTGCTGCTCGTTCCTCTCTTGGTCGTTTGCGGAACTCGGCGAGTTCGAATCCGCGCGCGAATGGGGGTTGCGCGGCTGGCGATTCGCGATCGAACGCAATCATACGTATACGCAAAGCGTGACGGCGTTCGGACTCGGCCTGTGTTACGTCCGAGCCGGGCGTTTCGATGAAGCACGGTCGATACTCGAACGAGGCCTCGAACTTTACCGAGTCGGCGAACTGCCTGTCACTTTCTCGTGGGTGGCGAGCCCCCTGGGCTTTATCTATGTCGCCCAGGGAGAGAGCGATCGCGGCTTCGAGCTTTTGCGCCGCGCGCTAACGGGCGATGAATCTCGCTGGCATCGCGCGCAACTCGAACTGTGGTTAGCCGATGCCTTTCTGTTAGTGGGTCGCAGCGAAGAAGCATTCGCAGCCGCAACCCGCGGGCACGAGCTCGCGCAACAGCACGGAGAGCGAGCAAATGTCGCCTGGGCAGAGCGCATCCTCGGCGACGTCGCCTCCACCTCCGATCGAATCTTCGCGCACGGCCATTATGAACGAGCCATCGAAATCGCCCGGCCTCTCGAACTTCGCGCGCACCTTACGGGGGCGCTTTTCGGGCGATCGCGGTTGCTGAACGCCGAAGGGCGCCTCGCCGACGCCCAAGAGCTATGGAATGAAGCGACGTCGCTCCCCGCCACTTTACACGCCGTTCAGCGCGAGATCGTATCGCCAACCGCTCTTGCGCGGCCGCCTTACGTTTGACGCTAGAAACACGCGTTGCGCCTATTCCCCGATCACGGATGAGGCCACAGCGGCGTCCGGCGCGATCGCGAGGATCAGTCGGTCATCAGTGGCGAGTTTAGACCGCCTCCGAGTCGGCAAGTGCCGCATACCGATGCGTCGTACGAGGGTAACTTTGCTTTACGCAGGTTGCGAGATGAGCGCTTCGAGGTGAGAGTTTGGGGTAGAAACTTGCGCATGACCGATGCCGGACTGGAGCGCACCGATACGGCGGATGCCGTGGTATCGGAGTCGGGTCCGGCAGGAAGGTCGCACGGCAGACTCGGGCCGCTCTCGCTCGCCGCACTCGGTGTCGTCTTCGGCGATATCGGAACGAGCCCGCTGTACGCGTTTAAGCAGTGTTTCGGCCAGGGCCACGGCTTCGCGCCGACTCCCGAGCACGTGCTCGGCATTCTGTCGCTGATTTTTTGGGCGCTCTTCGGCGTGGTCTCGATCAATTACGCGACGATCATCCTGCGTGCCGATCACGACGGCGAAGGCGGCGTGCTCGCGCTGCACGCGCTTTTCCGGCCGACGAGCCGCATCGGTGCACCGGCACCGCTGACATTCATTACGATGTTCGTGCTCTTCGGAGCGGGAATGCTGTACGGCGACGGCGTCATGACTCCGGCAATTTCCGTGCTATCCGCAGTCGAGGGCCTCAACGTCGCGACCGCGGCGGCGGAACCGTTCGTCGTGCCGATCACGGTCGCGATCCTCGTCGGCCTCTTCCTCTTTCAGCGCTTTGGCACCGGTCGCATCGGCGCGATCTTCGGCCCGGTGATGACGCTGTGGTTCGTCGCATTGGGCGTCGCCGGCGCATTCTCGCTCGTGCATCATCCTGCCGTGCTCTTCGCAATCGATCCGCGGCACGCGCTCCATTTCATGCTTACCAATCGCTGGGCGGGTGTGCTCGTTCTCGGTTCCGTCGTGCTTTGCGTCTCCGGAGTCGAGGCGCTCTACGCCGACCTCGGCCATTTCGGCCGCACGCCGATCCGCGTCGCGTGGTTCGCGATCGTCTTTCCCGCGCTTTTGCTAAACTACTTCGGTCAAGGTGCGCTCGCGCTCGGCAATCCGGCGGCGCTCGGCAATCCGTTCTATAGTCTTTTCCCGGCGTGGGCGCTTTTTCCGATGGTCCTGCTCGCCACCGTCGCAACGGTGATCGCATCGCAAGCGCTGATCTCAGGCGCTTTCTCGTTGACGCAGCAAGCCATTCAGCTCGGCTACTCGCCGCGCTTCCGGGTGATTCACACCTCGCAATATCACGCCGGTCAAATCTACATGCCGACGATTAACGCCGTCCTCGCCGTGATCTGCATCTTACTCGTGCTCACGTTTCGTAGCTCCGACCGGTTAGGCTCGGCGTACGGTCTCGCCGTCACCGTCACGATGCTCTCCGTCTCGATCACGTACTGCACCGTTGCACGCAAGCGCTGGGCCTGGCCCTGGTGGCGGGTGGCGCTCGTGGCAGTTCTCTTCTTACAGTTCGACGTCTCGTTCTTTATCGGCAATCTGCCGAAGCTGGTTGCCGGAGGGTGGGTGCCGGCGGTAATTGCCGTCTGCATCTTCACCTTCTTCACGACGTGGGTCGACGGGCGTCGCCGCTTCGCGACGGCGCTCGCGCGCATGTCAACCCCGGTGGACGAGTTTTTGCGCGAAGTTCGTACTCAGGAGCCGCTACGGGCGGACGGAACAGCCGTCGTTCTGACGGCCAGTACGCAGGGCATACCCATCG
>JRHI01002698.1_pt2 | contig 11376 bp, 9 predicted proteins | sample 215371 | NCBI WGS metagenome assembly JRHI01 (sample SAMN02929681, study PRJNA255918) | sediment metagenome | biome: cave system; feature: Ice Cave; material: Sediment; isolation source: sediment from deep within a dark volcanic ice cave with no known source of... ... | reverse complement strand
CTCATAGTTGTAGCGAGGATGTCAACAGAGCCACTCCTACCCTAGAAGTGAGGGTTTAGTTCGAGGCCCTTGTTTTGATTAAATTCCTGATAGTGGATGATCATGAATACATTCGGCGTATGGTGCGTGAGTGGCTGGAAGCCGAGGCCGGCTGGGTGGTGTGCGGAGAAGCTGCCGACGGCCAGCAAGCCATTGATCAATGTGAACTGCTTAAGCCAAACGTGATCATTATCGACATCCACATGCCGCTGATGGATGGTTTTGAGGCTACCCGCCGGATTCATTTGCGGTCACCGGAGATTTTGATTTTGATTCTTACCACCGATGAGTCTGCTCACTTCGTGCGTGCCGCGGCGATGTGTGGAGCGACGGGATTTTTGACTAAGGCGCGGAGTGCCGAACACCTGGTAACTGCGATCATGGTTTTGCTGCGCGGCGAGAAATATTTTCTTGCGGCCTAGATGTTCTGCAGTACCTTCAGTCAAAAACACGGAGGGCGTGTGAACGCATCCCGAGAGTTAAAACACGCGACTCCGCCACATTTCAGGATTTATCGGCTACTGGAAGAGCTGCCATGACAATTGTCCCGCTCGCGTCGGAATGAATTTCCAGCGTGCCGCTGATCTGTCTCACACGTTCTTTCATCCCGCGAAAACCTACGCCCGATTGCGCTGTGGTTTTGATCTGCGATTGTTTTTCGTGCGGTATGCCTTTTCCCTGGTCCTGCACTTTGACCACGAAACGTTTCTTTTCCTGAAGAATCGTTATCGTCGCCGTGGGACTGCCCGAATGCCGGTGAATGTTCGTCAGGGCTTCCTGCACGATGCGGAAAATCGTAATTTCCATTTCCTGCGGAAGGCGGTTGAGCGTCGATGGAATTTTTAAATCCACCGCGATCTTGCTGCGCTCCGAAAAGCCCGACACATACCAGTTCAGCGCCGATGCCAGCCCCGCTTCCTCCAACAACGGCGGATGAAGCAGGTGCGAGATGGTGCGAATCTCTCTGCTGATTTCCCCCAACAAGGTCTCGGTCTCTGCCAGCGCGCGTACTGCGGTCGCGTCCAGCTTGTGCGCTTGCGCGTTTACCACCCCAAGGTTCATGCCCAGCGCCGCGACCAGCTGGCCGACGCTGTCGTGCAGCTCGCGGGCCAGCCTGCGGCCTTCTTCATCGCGCATCTGGAGTAAGCGCCCGGACAGCTCGCGCAGGTTCTCGTTCGCGCCATTAAGTTCAGAGGTGCGCTCTTGCACGCGTTTTTCCAGTTCTTCGCGGGCCTGAAGAATTTCCTGGCGAGTCTTAAGCTCCTCGTCGATGTTGGTGTTGACCCCAAACCAGCGAAGGATCTGGCGGTTTTTGTCGCGTACCGGACGCACGCGCGTAAGAAACCAACGCAATTGCCTGTCGGCGCCAAGCAACGGAAACTTCATCTCGAAGGGCTCACCGGTGCTGATGCAATGTTTCCAGCGTTCGAGCACGGCGGGCAAAATGTTGGGATCGTGGACCGTCTGCCAGCCCCATCCTTCCATCTGCTCAGGCGTGGTGCCGGTGTATTCGTACCAGCGTTCGTTGTACCAGAAGATGTGGCCGTCGCCGCGCGCCATCCAGCACAACTCCGGGAGGGAATTGGCCAACGTGCGAAATTCCTCTTCGCTGTCGCGTTGTGTTTTCTCGTGGAGTTGCTGGCGCGCCGCCACATCGTTGCTGACGCCAACCACTCCGATCAAGGCGCGATGTTCATCGAAGATCGGCGCGAGGGTAACAGATGCGGTGAATTGTGAGCCGTCGCGGCGTTTGACGACAAAATTACCAGTCCAGCTTTTTCCCGCGTTGACCGAGGCCATAATTTCCCCGGCATGCGCGCCGGCGTTCTCGGGAACGGTGATATTGGAGATGTTTCTGCCCAGAACTTCCACGGCCGGCCAGCCATAAAGTTCTTCCGCAAACTGATTCCAATAAATAATCTTTCCATCCGGGTGCGTGGCGATGATGGCCTGATCGATAGCTTCCAAAAGGCTGTGGAAGGGAACCTGGTCGCTCATCCCTTGCAACGAATCACTGGGCAATGTTCATCTCCGGGGCAACAGTTCGCATCCTCCACTCTGACAGAAACCGGTTACGCAGGCCAATGGCGTTCCGCAGCCGATTCAGCGTTTCCAGCGTTTCGGGCGGGTTCATTGACTTGCTTCCGGTCACAACTTAATATGACTGACCCATGCCGGATGCCCAACCTTTCATTGGCCGTACCATTTCCCACTACCGGGTATTGGAAAAAGTAGGCGGCGGTGGAATGGGCGTCGTGTACAAGGCCGAAGATACGCGCCTTGACCGGTTTGTGGCGCTGAAATTCCTCCCGGAGAACACTCCGACAGATGCGGGAACGCTGGAAAGATTCCAGCGCGAAGCCCGCGCGGCTTCGGCGTTAAATCATCCCAACATCTGCACGATTTATGACGTCGGAGAGCACGACGGCAGGCCATTCATCGTGATGGAACTGCTCGAGGGCCAGACGTTAAAGCATCTGATCGGCGGCAAACCGCTGCAGATCGACCAGATTCTGGACCTTTGCATCGAGATTGCCGACGCTTTATCGGCCGCGCACACGCGCGGCATCATCCACCGCGACATCAAGCCCGCAAATATATTTGTGACCCAACGAGGCCAGTCCAAGATTCTGGATTTTGGGCTGGCCAAGATGACGCCCAGACAATCGGCCGGTGGCGCCGTTCATGCTTCGACGCAGGCCACCATTGCGGCGTCGCCGGACCATCTTACGAGTCCGGGGACGACACTTGGAACGTTGGCGTATATGTCGCCGGAGCAGGCCCTGGGAAAAGACCTGGATGCCCGCACGGATCTGTTCTCGCTCGGAACCGTAATTTATGAAATGGGAACCGGGAATTTACCTTTCACCGGAGACAGCTCCGCGGCCATGTTCGATGCCATTCTCCATGGGACGCCAAGGCCGGCGCTGGGACTTAATTCTTCGCTGCCCGGCGAACTGGAAAGAATCATCAGCAAAGCTTTGGAAAAAGACCGCGACCTCCGTTACCAGACCGGTTCGGAAATTAGAACGGACCTGAAGCGCTTAAAACGCGATAGGGAATCCAGCGGGCGGATGGTGGAGCCCAGCAAGCAGCGATCCGGTTCCGCCCAGGCAGTGGCCCCGGCATCGGAGAAATCCGTCGCGGTGCTGTTTTTCGAGAACCTGAGCGGCAGCAAGGACGATGAATATTTTCGCGACGGCATGACCGAAGACATCATCACCGAATTATCGAAAATCAAGGAGCTGCAGGTTTTCCCACGAGCTGCGGTGCTGGCGTACCGCGACAAGCCCGTGACCGGCCCCCAGGTGGGTCGCGAATTAAACGCCGCGTGTGTGTTGAGTGGCAGCCTGCGCCGCGCCGGCAACCGCCTGCGCATCACGGCGCAATTGATTCAGGCGCAGACCGGCCACTCCATCTGGGCGGAACGCTATGACCGTGAACTCAAAGACGTTTTTGAAGTACAGGATGAAATAGCTCGCAGCATCAGCCAGGCGTTGCGCATCAAGCTTTCTCCTCAAGAAGAAAAGGCCATTGCGCGGAAGCAAACGGAAAACGCGCAGGCGTACGACTATTACCTCCGCGGGCGGCAATTTTTCCACCAGTTCCGGCGCAAGGGTTTTGATTTTGCGCGGCAGATGTTTGCGCGCGCCATCGTGATCGACCCGAATTACGCGCGGGCGTTTGCCGGTGTGGCGGATTGTTGCTCATTCCTGTACATGTACTGGGACAGCAGCGAAGACAATTTGAACGAGGCGGAAGCCGCCAGCAAAAAAGCGTTGGAACTGGACCCAGAACTGGCCGAGGCGCACGCAGCGAGCGGATTGGCATTTTCCTTGCGAAGGAATTTTGCAAAAGCGCAGGACGAATTTGAGAGGGCCATTCAGCTGGATCCAAAGTTGTACGAAGCCTATTACTTTTATGCACGAACTTCTTTTCAGCGCGGGGATTTGAAGAAAGCCGCAGAGCTCTACGAACAGGCCTCGCGTTTAAATCCCGATAATTATCAACCGCTCAGCCTGCTGGTCGGCGTTTATCACGGCTTGGGCCGCCAGGCGGAAGCGGAGTCTACGGAGCGCCGGGCTTTGCAACTTACGGAAAGACACATCGAAATTCATCCCGACGATCCACGCGCGCTGTATCTCGGTGCGGGCATTCTCGTACGCATGGGAGAGCACGCCCGGGGACTGGAGTGGGCGCAACGGGCGGTGGCCATCGATCCCGAAGAGACTTCCATTCTTTATAACGTGGCTTGCGTATACGCATTACTGGGGCGCACAGAAGAGTCCATAAACTATCTTTCAAAAATTATGGAGCACGGGACGTTTTACAAAAACTGGGCCGCGAAGGATTCCGACCTCGATTCAATTCGAACCGATCCCCGTTTCCAGGCGTTGCTCAGCTAATTTCACGAAGTGTTTGTCACCAAACAATAGAGGGCCAATACAGGATTTCCTGTATTGAGAGGCCAGCCGCAATCGTTAAGACTCGCTAACTTAGCTCCTCTCCTATGCTTGCTAGGGATTCAGGCCTGCTCGGGACCGTATTCTCGTCGTCGACGATAGTAAAACTGTCAGAGGAGTAATTCGAACGTTTCTGACCAATGCGGGATTCACCGTTTGCGGTGAGGCGGACAGCGGCCTGACAGCGATTGAACAGGCAAAGGGACTCAAACCCGATCTGATTCTGCTGGACTTATGCATGCCCTTGATGAACGGTGCCGAAGCCGCGTCGGTGCTGAAGGGCATCATGCCCACGGTGCCGCTGGTGCTCTTCACTATGTATAACGAATCGGTGGGCAAATCGCTGGCTTCCGCCCTCGCCGTCGCCGCCGTGCTCTCCAAACCCGACGGCATGGTGCGAATGCGTGCGGTCGCTACTCCCAGCTTCCTGATTTAACGCGCTCCTACATCGTATCCCCCATATCGAGTTGATAACAAAGATTCAGTGGAACAGACCGTTACGGTCTAGGAATTCATACATTATTTCTGTATAGTAGTTAAAATGAGAGTGGCAGTTAGTTTTTCAAACTTGGGAGTGCGTGATGAACAAACCAAAATCGACTAAGCCCGGAACTGTCGAAAAAATCATCAAATCCCCTTACCTGGATGAACCTGAAAAAGCCGAGATCAGTATCGAGGGTGCGGAACCTCTGTATCGCGAGATTCGTATCGACAACACCCTGGAAGACGAAAATGGCAAGAAGGTGAAACTCAAGGAAGGCGCGCACGTGGAAGTCACCGTGGAAGCTAACCCTAAGGAAACCGTGCCGGATACCAAGTAGTAGTGTGGTTCGTTTTTAATTTTTTGGATGCGCCCCTTACGCTGAGCAGCAGTTCTCACTGAAATTGTTTTACTTCTTCCCGACAAGCTCGTAAACCGTACCCAGAACTGCTAGGCGATTTTGCTGCCCGACAAACCCATCAAGACGCTGAAATCTCGTCCAGACCAACAAGTTTGCGGAAATCGGGATCGTCGTGCAGGCAGATGAGATCGTTATCTTTGGCGGCCCAAACCTTATTGCCATAGCCGGCGGCGAAAGCCTTCGCAACGGTTTCCAGGGCTTCCGCTTTTCGACGCAAAACGCCGTACGTGCAGGCGGCATTGTAGAGCGTGTTGGGATCGCCGGGGCGCAGTGCCACGGCGGTTTTCAGGTGGCGGATAGCCTCATCCGCATTCTCCTGCTGATAGGCCAGAAGTGTAGCGAGCAAAATGCGGGCGCGCACGTCTTCGGGCACGCGTTCGAGCTGCTGGCGAATGATAGTGACCATGCGCTCGCGCACGTGCTCGGCTTCCGTTTCTCTTTTCAAACGTTCAAGGGCCTGATCATATGGAATGTACGTGTTGTAGTCGTCGCCGTTGAATTCGATGGCGCGCTCGGTGAGGGCCGCGGCCTCTTCGAAACGCCCGGAAGCGAAATAGGCGCGGCCAAGAATATTCCAGGAACCTTCGCAGTCGGGTTTGCGCTCGATGGCGCGATGGGCTAGCAGCGCCGATTCATCGTATTTTTTCTGCGCGTAAGCAACGCGGGAGCGGGCGACGAGAACTTCCGGCAGGTCGGGCGCCAGGGCGGTCGCGCGGTCGCACGCGGCCAGACCACGTTCAATCCATTTCTGATTCTGCTCGCGAATTTCAAAAATAAGGCCACAGAGCTGCGCGATGCCCGCATGCGCCAGCGCAAAATTTGGATCGAGTTGAATGGCCTGCTCGAACATCTGCAGCGCGTAATCCATATTTTCGCGGCGCGTATAGCTTCGTCCACGCAGATAAAAATCGTACGCCTGCGGATTCTCCGTAGGCTTGCGCGCGATGGTTTTTTCTTCCTGCGGCGTAAGCGTGATGCGCAGAGCCTGGGCGATGCTGCGGGCGATTTCTTCCTGAATGGCGAAGACGTCTTCCAGCTGGCGATCGTAGCGCTCGGCCCACACGGAATGGCGCGTGGAGGCTTCCACAAGTTGCGCCGTGATACGCACGCGATTGCCCGCGCGGCGGATGGAGCCCTCGAGAACGTACGCGGCGCCGAGCTTCTGGCTTACCTGTTGCACCGTGATGGGCTTATCGCGGAACGCGAGCATTTCCGAGCGAGGGAAAATTTCCAGCAGCGCAATTTTTGAAAGCTCGGTGACGATATCTTCCGTGATGCCGTCGCGGAAATATTCGTCCTCTTTTGCGCCGCTCTGATTTTCAAAGTACAGCACCGCGACGGATTTCCGGTGGTTGGTTTCGGGATGCGGTGCGGCGCCCGGAAGGTTTTTTTCACCGGCCGGACGGCGGCCGGATTCAATGTCGCGCTTCAGGCGCTTGAGATCGGCGCGAAGCTCAGCGGCGGTCTGGCAACGCAGATCGGGATCTTTTTCCAGCGTCTTGCTGAGAATAGTCTCGAACGCGAGCGGCAAGCGCGAGTTCAGCTGCTTCGCCAGCGTGGGAGTGGTGTGCATGATGCCATCGAAGATCACGGCCATGGTCGAGCCGGAAAATGGAAGCGAGCCGGTAGCCATTTCGTAAAGCACAACACCCAGAGAAAACAAATCGGAGCGGGCATCGAGCTCTTCGCCGCGCGCCTGTTCGGGCGACATGTACGCGACCGTGCCGATGGAACTGCCGGGACTGGTGAGGTGCTCGTCGCCCAGGATGTGCGTTTGCGTGCGCAGGGACGCAGTGCCCACGGATTCGGCAGACCTGCGCAGCGCGGGAGAAACTTTGGCTAAGCCGAAATCGAGGATTTTGGCTTGCGCTCGATCGACCAGGAAAATGTTCGCCGGCTTGATGTCGCGGTGAACAATGCCCTTGGCGTGCGCGGCGTCCAGGCCGTTGGCAATTTGAATGCCGATTTCGAGCAGCTCCGCCACGTCGATGGACTTATCGCCGATGCGATGCTTCAGGGTCTGGCCTTCCAGCAACTCCATGGCGATGAACGGGCGAGATTCGAATTCACCGATGTCGTAAATCGTACAGATATTTGGATGATTCAGCGCGGAGGCGGCGCGCGCTTCGCGATGGAACCGCTCGATCACTTGCGGATCGTGCGAAATATCGTCAGGAAGAAATTTCAGCGCTACGTTGCGGCCGAGCCGTGTGTCCTTCGCTTTGTAAACGACGCCCATACCGCCGCCGCCGAGTTTATCAATGACGGTATAGTGGGAAATCGTGCGGCCGAGAATGGACGGGGCGTCAGGCAAGGGAAAGTCATGTTACGCCACAGGTGGACTTCAGGCAATTCGCGCCCTTCGTTGTTTGGGAAAGTCTCAGCCGGTTTGGTGACAAGACGCGTCGATCAGTTTATTGTTTCTGCTATGAATGGTCTGCGTGCGCTCGCGGTTTTTTGTGCCATAACTGCGCTTCCGTTAATTCTCAGTGGCCAATCGCGCCCTGCGGAAGTGCAATCTTACCAATCCCCGGGAACCAGGAAAATGGCGGCACTGCTCGAACAGATCTATCGCGACCAGGATTGGAAAACCGATCCTAACAAGGATGCTGAACGCCTCCAATACCTACGGGAGGCTCTCACCAAAAACCCTGGCTTGCGCGACGAGTTGAAGATGCGCGAAGCGCTCGCGGAAAGCCTGTTGAAATCGGGCGACAGCACCGGGGCCGTCGAGCAATTGGAAAAGATTCGCACGATGTGCCTGGAACAGCGCATCGTCCTGACGCCGGTGTTTGAGAAATTAGTTCGCGACGATCTGGCGATTTCCTACCTGCGGGTAGGTGAGCAGGAAAACTGCCTTCATTACCACGGACAAGATTCTTGCCTGTATCCCATCAAAGGCGGAGGCGTGCACGTAGCGCGAGCCGGCGCGGAAGGCGCGTTTCGTGAACTGACTGCTGCGCTGGAGAAAGACCCGAATGATCTGAAGTCGCGGTGGCTGCTGAATATCGCGGCCATGACGCTGGGCAAATATCCGGAAGATGTGCCGGAGAAGTGGCGAGTTCCGAGCAGCACATTCGAATCGGAATACGACATTGGCCGATTCTACGATGTTGCCACCGACGCTGGGCTGAGGATCAACGGCCGCTCGGGCGGAGTAATCCTGGAGGACTTTGACGGCGATGGGCTCCTCGATTTGATGGTGTCGTCCTCCGGACCGCGCGACCAGTTGCGTTTCTTTCATAACAATGGCGATGGCACTTTTAGCGACAGGACGCGCGAGGCGGGACTGACGGGCGAAATGGGTGGTCTGAATATTGTGGTCACCGACTACAACAACGATGGACATCCGGACGTGCTGCTACTGCGCGGTGGTTGGTGGGGACAGAACGGAAAATATCCGATGTCGTTGCTGCGCAATAACGGCAACGGAACGTTTGACGATGTTACCGAAGAAGCAGGACTCATGTCTTTGCACCCGACGCAGACCGCGGCGTGGGCCGATTACGACAGCGACGGCTGGCTCGACTTGTATGTGGGCCATGAAGCCAACGTCAGTGAAAATCATCCATCGCAACTATTCCATAACAATCATGACGGTACATTTACCGAAGTTGGCTTTTCGAATGGGTTAGCGGACATGGGTTTTGTAAAAGGCGTAGCGTGGGGCGACTTCAACAATGACGGACGCCCTGATTTATATGTGTCGGTTAAAGGAAAGCCGAACCATTTGTTCCGAAATGATGGACCGATGGATCCCCAGAACCCGCGGCCGGATCGCTGGAAATTTACCGACGTAACCGCCGAAGCCGGAGTGGCCGAACCGATCCACAGTTTCGCCACATGGTTCTTCGACTATGACAACGATGGCTGGCCAGACCTCTTCGTTGCTGGCTTTTACGCCGAAGGTTTGGGTGACATCGGCGCGTTCCAGATGGGTCTACCCTACAAAGCGGAAGAGGCGCGGCTGTACCACAACAATCACGATGGCACCTTCACGGATGTCACCAAACAGATGAAGCTGGACCGGGCAATTCTGGTGATGGGCGCGAACTTTGGTGATTTGGATAACGACGGTTGGCTGGATGTATATCTCGGCACGGGCGATGTACCGTACGAGTCGCTGCTGCCAAATAGGATGTTCCGCAATAACCAGGGCCAGGCGTTCCAGGATGTGACCACTTCAGGAGGTTTCGGGCACCTACAAAAAGGCCACGGCGTGGCCTTCGGGGATATTGATAATGATGGTGACGAGGACGTGTTCGAAAAGATGGGCGGTGCTGCGGCCGGCGACAACTATCCCAGCTCATTGTATGAAAACCCGGGGCACGGCAATCACTGGGTCACACTGGAGCTGGAAGGCGTGAAGTCGAACCGGGCAGCGTTCGGAACGCGAGTGAAAGTTACCGTGGAAAATGATGGCCGATTGCGGCATATCTATCGGACAGTCGGTTATGGGTCGAGTTTCGGGGGCAATCCGCTGCGCCAGCACATTGGCGTGGGACAGGCTGCAAAAATTGCGGAAATTGAAGTATCGTGGCCGACTTCGAAATTAGTCCAGACATTTCGAAATGTGGCGGTCGATCGCGCATTTCACTTGCGAGAAGGGGCCGCCAGCCTGAAACCTGTCCAATATAAGAAATTTCACCTGAGGCACCTGGCAGCGCCGCATCAGCATCCTTAGACAAGTTTTTCCTCGCTGGTTCGACGTGCCGGTTAATGATGGGGTAAGTGGGGAGCGCCTGAACTTGTACCCCGCCTGGGAGGAATTGGGTAGAAATTGGGTATGGCGCTAAGCACTTGCGTTAACCAGGAAGTGCATGGGGAGTTTGACCACGATAACCCTTCTCGACAGATACAGGCTCACAGATTTACACTCACTTCAATGACTTCTATATTGGGTCTGATTTTCGCTGCCCTAGTGTCCTGTTCATGTACTAAGTCCCTAGCACAAAATGTGGCAATCCCCGCCAGCAACGGAGTTTTCTTAACGAGTCTATTTCAGCCAGTTTATCCGCCGTTGGCACGGGCAACGCACATTACGGGTGACGTAGTTTTAATGGTCGGCATTAGACAGGATGGGCTCGTTGAATCCGTGATGGTGGTTAGCGGTCACCCACTCCTAAGACAGGCCGCATTGGCAAGCGCTCGAAAATCGGGCTTCGAATGTCGGAAGTGCAGCGAGCCAGTCACCGCATATCGTCTTGTATATACCTTCCAGATTGAAGGAAAGTGCGAGTGCGAGCCGGCGGAAAACAATTCCAACAATGAAGAAAAAGGCCAAACTTCCCCGCACGTTTCCGAAGCGGACCACCGCGTTACTGTGGTGGGGTTGGTTTTGTGTACTTGCGACCCAGGGCCGACTCGAAAGATTCGTACTTTGAAGTGCCTTTATCTCTGGAAATGCACGACCCAATAAACTGAGCGAATTGACCTGTATTTGCCATCAAGTCCCGATTAGTCGGGTGGTCTCAATGGGTCGACGCAACACTCGTTCGAAGTCTACTGGCAGGATTCTCAAAGGCTAAATTCGTTCGCGAGTGATGATTCAACCGGAAAACTGCCCTGTTTGGGTCTGATTGGGTACCCCTGATAATTCGGGGAGCGGCCCTCTCTGGTTTCAACGAGTGGCGTGCGCGAAGCGTCGGAATCCTTCCTCGTCGTACTAGGCAAAAATGTTGAACATGAATGTAAAACGACTCGGCGAGCGCGTAACTCCTGATAAGTTGCTAACCGGAGAAGTGGATTGGGAGGCGATTCTTACACGCAAATGCCGAAGGTGAGGACTCGGTAGTTTGCTATCGACAGCAATCCTGTCGACGGGCGAGAATCAGGCAAATGACCGGTCCAGTGGAACGATTCGTCAAGTGGGAGTTCATTCCTGGTTTGCCTCGCAATTTAGGTACACCCTCGCTTATCAAAGACTACGAGAACGGATTTCGTTTTACTTTAGCGGAATGTTATTCAGACGG
>JRHI01002782.1_pt1 | contig 11381 bp, 16 predicted proteins | sample 215371 | NCBI WGS metagenome assembly JRHI01 (sample SAMN02929681, study PRJNA255918) | sediment metagenome | biome: cave system; feature: Ice Cave; material: Sediment; isolation source: sediment from deep within a dark volcanic ice cave with no known source of... ... | reverse complement strand
CCGCTACAGACTGAGCGTCGAGCGCCCCCGGCTCGGCAGGGGTCATGCGGGGACGACGAGCTGCCCGGGCTCCGGTGGGTACAAGCCGATCGCTTCGAGGGCTCGGGCGTCGGCGCCGGCGGCGAGCTCGGATGCCGTCTCGGCGATCGCCTGGTTGCGGGCCTCGGCGCACGCCCGGTGGGCGGCCCGGCCGTCATCCCAGACGATCTCGGCAGGATTCGTCATCCGTACCCGGCACCGGTAGCAGCCGGCTTTGGCGTGGACCGCCCTGCGCCGCTCGGTGCGGCTGGCCGGTTTGATGACGCCGGGCTCGGCGTTGACCAGCTCGGTCATGCGGGGGTCCCTTCTACGATGTGACCGGGAGGCGCCTCTGGGCAGACTGCACGACGAGATCCGGAAGGCGCTCGGGATTAGCGAGCAGGAGTGGCGGGAGAGCGAGACGCGCTAGTTGCCGAGGTCACTGGCGTCCAACAACCACACCGCGTCTTTCTTCTGGCCGAGTATCGCCAGCGCCCCGACCCGATGGTCGCCGTCGATGACGATCAGGTCGCCCTTGCGGTTCTTGATGACCAGCGGATGGGTGACGAGCGGCCCGCTAAACTTGCTCTTGCCCGGGTTGTCCACATGCCATTGCAAGTTTTTGCGGTTCAGGCGGTCGTTGTGGGTCAGCAGATCGCCGACCTTCACCGTCGTCAGCTTCGCCTGATTCCAGTCCTCCAACGTGGTCCTGGGGATCTCGTCGGGGTTGGCGATGGGGAGCACGGCGGCCACATGGTCGGAGTCGCCCTTGTCGGGCATCGCCTTGATTTTGGCGGTCGCCTTGGCGATGTCCGCCGGGGTGATAATGGCCTCCTCAAGGCCGGGCAGCTGGCGTAGCGCCTGCCGGCGGCGCTGCCGCCACGAGATCGCCCATGCCTCGACCAACTTGCGGGCCTCGTCGGGGCTGTCGGTCTCGCGGGGCGGTTTGCCCCGCGTGGCGTCGTCCGGGCCGCCCGGCTGGTCTTTGCTGTCGTCCGGGCCGGTCGGGGCAGCCGGGGCAGCCGGGGCGGCCGGGGCAGCCGGGGCAGCCGGGGCAGCCGGGGCGGTCGGGGCGGTCGGGGCGGCCGGGGCGCCGGCGACACCCGCCCTCCAAGCGATTAACGCCTTGGAGAAGTCGCCCATGTCGGACCACAGCACAAGGTTCTGCCGGTCGACGATCACCGGGTCGTCGCCGCCGTCGACGGGCGGCTCGTTGATCTCCTCGCGGTAACGGTTCAACGTGTACGACCCGTTACGGAGCCGCATATCGCGGATCTCTTCGACGATCTTGGAATCCCGGTAGTCGACCTCGCCGAACTCCAAATGCCAGCCGGTGATCCCGAAGCCTCGCCGCACGATCGCGTAGTTCAGCTTCTCGAGGAGCAGGTTGGCGATGGGGATCACCGTGTTCGCCCGGAACGTCTTGTTCTGACCTTCCTCGGAGCCGGCGCCGCCGAGCTGGCCGGGCTCCATCACCCCCACCTTGCGGCCGGGGACGCCCATACCGGCGAGGATCGTGTCGCGTTCCTTGTCGCGTGCGGCGATCAGGTCGGGCACCTTGCGGGAGGACAGCTCATGCACCTGGGCGCCGCCGACAGTCACAATCGGTGTGCCGATCGACCGGGGGCCGAGGTTGCGGATCTCGTACTGCTGCCACCACCGTTCCTGGTCGCCGTGCTGGGTGCCTTTGGCGAGATCGACGTGCACGCGGGGCGGGTCGCCTCGCCGGCCGATCTCCTTGAGGGTGGCGGCGATAAATAGCCACGCTGTTATCGGCAGCATGAGCGACTGGACGGGCGAGAAGCCGTATAAGCCGCCGCGGGGCGAGTCGAGATTGACGTGCACAACTTCGTCCGGCTTGAAATACGCTTTGCGTTGCTCGTCGATGTTCTGGACGAGCCCGGTGACGGAGCCGTGGTCGTCGGCGAGGACGTTCATCGACACGGCGTCAAGGCTGTACAGCCGGACGGGCTCGCCGAGCAGTTTGACGATCTCGATGTAGGCGTCCCCGAAGACGAGCAGGTCGGTTATCGCTTTGCGGAGCAGTTGGATGAGGTCTTCGCGCGGGTTGACGTAGTCGAGGAGGCGGCGCAGCCGTTGCACCGGCGGCGGCTCGGCCGGCTGGGCGCCGTCCGGTATGTCTTCGTCCAACACGACGATGAGCCCGCCGGCGGTGACCGTGCGGGCGATGGTGTTCACGCACGCCGACACCCACGGGCAGGTCTGATAGGACTGGAAGAGCTGCTCGAGGAGGGAGCGCCGGTCGTCGAGGCCGGCGACGGCGGTGTTGACGTTCGTGCCGCCGCGGGGAATGTTCCACTCGTAGCCGGCCCGCGCCAGCGCCGCTTCGTCGACGGCGTGTCGGCGCCCGTCGAGCACGGTCAGTACCTCGTCGAGGGGGCGGCCGCGGAGGGCGAGAAGGCTCACCGGTTTAGCCGTCGATGCCGAGGTGCTCGGCGATGGCGGTGACGTGCAGAGCGATGTGGGCGAGCGCCTGCTCCGACTTGGATTGATGGGCGAGACGGTTTCGCCGGTCGACGAAGAGGAGGGCGCCGATGCCGGCGGAGGCGAGGAGGTTCAGGACGACGATCACAACCATCACTTCCTCCTCACTGGTAGTTGTTCCACGGGCTGTTGTCGCCGTCCGGCCACGCGAACCCGGTTTCGCCGACCGGTTCGAGCAGCGGCGTCCCGTCGAGCGCCTTGCCTTTGACCTCGCCGGGGAAGAAGAACGTCGGTTGTGTCCCGATCGCCATGACCAGGTAGCGCAGCGCGTCGAGGTCGTGGTCCCGGTCGTAGCCGGCGTCCATGTCCTCGGTTTTGGTGTCCGAGTATGGGGCGTTCGGGATGTGCTCGATCAGGTCGACGCAGCGCTCCATCACGTGCAGCCGCGGGCAGGTCTCCCAGCCATGGGCGCGGTGGTGCGGGCAGGCGGGTCCGTCGGCGAGATAGGTGTGGATGCGCTGCCAGCCGGCGATCCGGTCGTTGTTGGCCGCCTCGAGAACGCAGCCCTCCTCGAGGTAGGCGTCGTTCAGCGCTTCGGCGTCGCCGCGGCTGGACCACATCGAAGGGTCCGCGGCGCGCAGCACCGGCGGCGGCTCGGCGACGTCGACCTGCTGGCCGTCGGTGACACCGGACGCCCGTCCGGTGTGCTCGTCCTCGAGGAGGAGGCGGGCCTGGTCGTGCTCGCCGACCAGAGCCTGATAGCGCTGCCGGTACACCCACAGGCGGTGGTCTTCGTCGATGGCCGCCCACACGACCGCCCACGGGGCGGCGTAGCCCCAGTCGACGCCGGCGTAACGCGCCCAGCCGGCGGGCAGCAGCATGTCGGGGATGACGTGGCGGTCGCGGCGCCACTCGGAGAACATCTGGCCGGCGAACGTGTCCCAGTCGCCGTCCTGCATGGCTTTGCGGCGGGCCGGGTCGGGGATCGACGCGAGCCGCAGAATGTAGCCGGGGTCGGCGTCGACGAGAAGCGGGTTGTGTTCGACCTTGGCTTGGATGAACCGGACGGTGCGGCCGTGCTCGTCGGTGATGGTCTTGGCGCCGTGGCCGGTGGCGTCGATATACCGGGCCCGCACCTCGGCGTGGCCAGGTCCGCCCGGGTTCGTCCCCGACCGGACGCCGAGGACGGGGATGTCCCATCGGCTGGTGCGGATGCGCTCGTCGACGAGGATCGACACCGCCTGCGGCGGCAGCAGCGTGCGCTCGTCGAGGAGGACCAGCTGGTATTCGCCGCCCTGCCGGCGGGTGGCGTCTTTGACCCGCTCGAGGTAGCGGAACCGCATGACCGAGCCGTTCGGGAACGACAGGACGTGCTTGCCGGCGTTCCATCGGGCGCCGAGCTCGGAGGCGAAGTCGACCTGGGCGAGCTCCTTGAGCAGCGATTCCTCGAGCTCGTCGTAGGAGCGGCGGAAGGCGCCTACCCGGATCCCCGGGAAGCGGACGCAAGCCCGCAGGCCTTCCATGAGTAGGGCGATGGTGTTGTGCGTGGGCACCATCGCCTTGCCGGCGAGGTACAGGTGGTTCGGAGAGGCGACCTGGATGCATCGCACGGGCACCGACGTGACCGGTCGGACGTCGACGATGTACCGCCAGCGCTGCGTCCCTCGCTGCGTGGTGCGTTGGCGGGCCACCTTGCGCGGGAGCCGGAAGACGATCTCGTGAGGCGTCCACTTGATCCGCCACTTAGGTCCGATGATCCGACCTTGGAGTGTCGCGACACCTTCTCGGACCGAGGCCTTGTGCCCAAGACTCAGCGCCAGCTCGTGAACGCCGTCGCCGAGCTCTCGCCGTGTGGTTGTGAACTCGACTGAGCCGTTGAGGTTCGCCGTGCCGTCGGTGTCCATTAGGCCTTGGAGCAGAGCGAGGCGTTGGGCCGTGGATGCCCGAAGGTATGCAAGCGGGATGTGCTTGTTGCGGAGCACGCCGAGGTGGCGGAGTTTCGTCGTTAGCCCGACAACGCCCAGCGTCCAAGCCGTCTTCTGGCGGGCAACGTTGACTTCGTGCTCCGCCTTGAGGAGCTCGGCCAGGAAGTGGTCCTTGTCGAGGTCACCGCACGACAGCTTCCCGGCGATCGAGAACCCGTCTCCGAGCCAGGCTCCGAGTACGTAGGGGTCGATCGGCAGGTCGGCGGTAGGCAGCTCGAGGGCCCGAGCGACAGGAATCGCGTGGTTCTTGGCCACGCCGCTGTGCAGGGTGGCAGCGATCTGTTCCGTGGTCCTAACGGCGCCGGTGGGGGCAGCGAGCGCCGCCGGCGGTCGTCCACTGTTTCGCGCCGAGATGCTGGCTGTGAAGATCTCGGAGCGTCGCCCCGTTGCCCGAGACGGTCGGAGCGCGCGGCGAGCCTCGCGGAACGCGTCGGTCCGGCGGGTCAGCGCCGCCCGATCGGCGGCCGTGAAGGTGAGCCACTGGTGGTCTGCGTCGGCGATGAGTGTGGAGCCATCCTCGAAGCCCACCTCGAAGCACGGGTGGTCGAGCATGACCTTTGTCGCCAGCGTTACGCGGCAGGGCTGACCGTTCTCATCGAAGACGAGGTCGCCTCGCTTGAGCTCTCCCATCGTCGTCCAACCAGTCGGCGTGGGGATGGGTGTGTCGACGTGGAGCGCTTTTCCCCCTCCTGCTGCCCCTCCATACAGCACGTCGAATTCAACCGCGGCGTGGAACTGCTCTTGCGGGCATTGCCCGCACAGCGGGATGTCCTTGCCTTTTTTGCGGGCGGCGAGGCGGGGGAGGCAGTTGGGCTCGTAGCCGAGGATGGCGAAGACGTCGATGTCGGGTGGGTCGAGCCGGTCAGCGAGGAGGTCGAGGACACCCATCGGCCGGCGCTCCTAGACAAGGGAAATCCGAATTAGGGGGCCCCGCCAGGGAGGGCGGCGCACCGCCGCTCAGGTGTCGCGGCCGATGCCGTGGTACTCGGCGATATTCCCCGGCATGACCAGCGACGGGTTCGACCGCCAGTCGTAGCTACCGAGACCGGCGGCGGCGAGCCCGGAGCAGATCACCTTGCCCGGCGCGGACAGCCCGACCCGGATCCCGGAGGCCAGGTAGACGCTGAGGACGGCGAGGTTGAGGAACGCGTACTTGGCGTGGGTGTCCGCCATGTGCTCCCAGTAGCCGACCGCGTCAGTCCGCTCGTCGGCGGTGAGGTCGGTGTGCACATACCAGATGTGCGCCGGGTTGTACTTCGCGGTCGGGGAGCGGACCACACCGGTGGCCAGCGCTTCGACCAGGTGGGGGGCGTCGGCGGTGCCGCTCACGCAGACGACGTGGTTCCATCGGGCGTACTGCCGGCGGTCGCCGCGGAACCGGAGCCGCTGCCCGAACCGGATCATCGACGAGCAGAACCCGTTGCGCGTCCACCACTTGGCGGTGTTGAACGTGAGGAGCACGTCGCCTGGGATCCACTGGGCCGGCGCTTGTCCTGGGTCGTATCTGGTGATCACCGCGTTCACGCAGCCTGCCCGTGGTCGTCGAGACAGTCCCACACACACACGTCGCAGCCTTCCGCTTCGACGTGCATCCGCAGCTCGGTCAGGTGCAACTTCGGTGCGACTTCCGCGTCGGCGGCCTGCTCGGGGGTGGGGCCGGCAGTGCCGCACGTGGAGCAGCGGGGGGCGGCTCGATGCTGGTAGCAGTTCGGGCAGAACCAGATGAACACGGGGCTACCTCCGCTCGACGCCAGCGAGCTTGATGAGGGCGACGGTCCGGCAGTGCAAGCACATCAGCCAGGAGCCGACGGTCACCTTGCCGACCCGCAGGGAGACCCGCCGGGTGTGTTTCGAGTCGTGCTCGCCGCACAGGTCGCAGGAGAACGCCATGATGTCCCTTCGCTCGCCCGTACTCCCGAGGCTGGCTAGGCGTTGGCCACCAGCTCGGCCTGCAGCACGGTGAGCTGCGCCGTGGTGAGCTGGTCGAATGCCCCACCACTGTTCTCGATGGACCCGTAGTGCAGAATCTTCGCTGCCTCGTCTATGGCGAGGAAGGCGTTCCCGACTCGGGCTGCGGTAGCCGACTGGCCGTCAGCCGGCCGGTGGTCAGCGATGTACTGCTGCCAGATGGGCAGGGGCAGAAGGGGATCCCTCACACCATTCCAGCCGATGACCAGCCGGGGCACCAGTGCTCGTGCTGCGGCGGCCACGTCCACGGTGTAGGCGGGGTCGCTCGCTCCCCCAGCGTCGGGCGACTGCTCGTTGACGAGAGCAAGATGAACCTCCGTGGTGGGCCAGGCTGCAGCCGTGTTGGAGACAGCGGCCAGGATGGCCGCCTTCTGGAGGGCCTCGGTCAGGCCGGCGTTGTGGAACGCCACGGCTCCCGCTGGGCCCCCCAGATGGAAGCACTCCGAGAAGACAACGGCGCACTCACCGACCGCCACCTTGCGGATCGTAGGCTCCGAGTCGTACCTGGCCCCGAGAGTGTTGTTCAGCGTGGCGAAGGCATCCAGGTAGGGGCCCAGCCAGAAGCGGCCCACCAGCCCACTGCCCCCACCTTGGGGGTCGGAGACGGCCACCGGAGGACCGGCGATGTTCTGGGCCCACGCCGGGGCGTCGATCCCCGCCTTGACCCGCAGCAGGATCTGCCACCTGTTGGCCCGGGCCCGGGCCACGGCCGCATCGATGGACGCAAAGTTGAAGACGCCCGGGGACGGCTCGATGTCCTTCCACAGCACGTTCAGGTACACCGCGTTGACCACCGACTGCAGGTTCGGGGGCACGCTGCCCGGCCACACGATGCCGGCCAGCCGGGGCTTCAGCCTCGTGGTGGGTGGGGCCGTCGTGGTCGTCGTGGTGGGTGGGGCCGTCGTGGTCGTCGTGGTGGGGTGCGGGGGGCGGTAACGACTCCGCCCGGACTGCGTGGCAGCGCTCCCGGACGCCCCCACTACGACCAGTAGCATCCCGACCACAACAGTTGCGAGAAGTCTCTTCACGTTCTTGTCCCTTCGCTCGGCGCGAATTGCTCAGCTGGCGGGTGTGAGTGCCCGGAGCTCGCCGGCGAGGCGGGCGAGGAAGCTCTTGCGCATCTCGCCGGGCAGCACCTCGACCGCCTTCGACAGCGCACCAAGGAACCGCTCGACGTCGGCTTCCTGCAGCCGCTGGCGGCGCTCCTCGATGCCCGCCTTCAGGGCGAGGGCGGCGAGATGGGCGAGCCGGTCGCGTTCGGCGTTGTAGAAGACGATCAGGACGTGCAGCTCGGCCCTTTCGTTGGGCTTGACTGTTGACCACATCGACCCGGTCGACCCGGTCTCCGGGTGGAGCTGCTGCACCAGCGTGCGGAGGAAGTTGACGTTGCCGTTCGCTTCGTTGATGGCTGCTCGGAGAGCCTCGCCTGGGTCGACCTCGACGGGGACGCCGAGCATCGCCCGGATTTCCTCGACCGCGGCCCGCTTCCCGGCGGCTTGCTCGACTTGGGGGGCTTTGCCGCCGTGCCAGCGGCATACCTTCTCGCCCGGCTTCAGGTAGCGTTTGCAGCGCTGGCCGGTGCGCTTCGATTTGGCCGGACACTGCCGCTTGGCGGTCACGTCACGTCGTGGCCGTGGAACGCGGAGAGCTGGTCCAGTTCGTCGATCGTCCAGTCGCAGCCGACGTTCATCAGCCGGAAGAGCAAGAGCTCTCGTTCCATCACCAGGCGGTCCCGGCGAGGATGACCACGGTCAGGAACACGAGCGCCCAGATGGCGGCGGCGGCGAGCCGGGCGCTCACCAGGTCACCCAGCCTTGGCGGGCGTCGTCGACCAGCTCGCGGCGGACGGTGCGGGCGAGCGCCCGGCGCATCTCGGCGGTGGTCGCGTCGCAGTCCACGCCGATCGTCTCGTGGATGCACGGGCTGTGGTGTATCTGGTCGGTGAGCCAGCGGAACAGGCGGGCGAGCATCGTTACCTCCCGAAGCCGGGGCGGCGCAGTTCTTCCATCAGCGTCCGGGTGCGCCGGCGGAGGTCGAGGACCAGCTCGACGAGGCCGAGCGCTGTGAACCCCGCCAGGTCGGGCACCGAGCCGATCTCGCAACGCTCCCGGCGGAGCAGCTGCCAGCGTTCGATGATCTCGCGGCGCAGCTCGGCCTTGTAGGCGTCGAGGCGGGCTTTGCGGACGTCGGCGTCGAGGTCCGAAGCTGCCATCTCCGGTCCCCTTTGACGCGTCGATGGCGCCGCCTGGGCAGACGACGCCTTCATGCCCATTGTTACACGGCCTGTCAAGTCCGCCCGATTCTGGCGGGGAGCGGGCTCGTAACAAGTAACGCGGCGGGCCATCTTTCGCATGTCGGCGAGCTCCGCCGTCGTTGTGCCGGCATGCTCATGCGCTCTCCTGTTCGTATTGGGCTGCGCCGAGATGGCGGGCCTTGTCCCACTCGACGCTCGACTCGGCCGGCGCCGGCGGGGCGATCTTCTTGCGGTCCGCTTTGAACCGTTCGAGGTCGGGCCGTCCGGCCCGCACCCACGCCTGATAGCACTTGTTGTCCATCCCCCGGCGGATCGGGTCCAGGCTGGCGGCGCCGCACGCGATGCATCCCCGGCTGCCGCCGGTCACCCCCGACCCGATCAGGACCACCTCGGCGAGGTCGAGCCCGGCCAGCTGCGCAGCGAGGGCGGGCAGCCGGTTGGCGAGGCGGATGCGGGTGCGCTGGATCTGTTCGAGCGCCACCCGGACGGCTTGCAGGGCGAGCCAGTCGCGTTGCTCCTCCGTGACGTCTTCGCGCCAGCCGATGTGGTTGCCCGCCTCGTCGACCCGCTCGAGGCGGGCGATGGTGGCGAGTACCCGGTCGGAATGGCCGCCTTTGCCGTGCCCGCCCCCGCCGCCCTCGGCTCCGGGGAGCTGGGACGGCCAGCCGTGGGCGTTGCGGTGCAGATGGGCGCGCACCTCCGGCCATAGCCGTTCGAGGAAGTCGAGGTCGCCGTGGGCGTTGTCGATGAGGGCGGGGATCTCCGCGTTCGACGGCAGACGAGGCATCAGGGTTATGAGCCGTCCCGCCAGATCCAGCCGGCGGCCCATACACGAGGTTCGTCGATCAGCCCGGCGTGCAAGAGGTTGCTCACGCGGCCTCCCGTCCTTCGTCGGCGGCGAGCAGCTCGGCCATCTGCTGGTTGGCCTGGGCGACCATCTGCGAGATCCGCGACCCCGACACGCCCAGCTCGGCGGCGATCACGTGCATCGGAGCGTCGTCGAACCAGTAGCGGCGTACCACTCCGGCCAGCCGGGCGGGCAGCCTGGACAGCAGCCATCTCACGGCGTCGGCGGCGTCGACCTCCTCGAAGCGGTCCTTGCCGCCGTTCGCGTCTTCGGCTGCTGCGGCGTCTTCTTCGAACGGCAGCGACCGGACCCGGGGTTTCCCGCGGCGCTGCACGAGCCGCCGGTACTCGTCGTGGGTCGCCCACCGGCACCGGTGGCACACCCACGCCTTCAACGCGGACCGGGCCGGGTCGAAGCGGGGCAGGCAGACGAGCAGTTCCTCTACGGCCGCCTGGGCGAGATCCTCGTGCCATTGCGGCGGGGCGCCCAGCTTGCGGGCCTTCGCCCGGCCGACCCGGTAGGCGTAGCCGTGCCATTCGGCGGCGAGCTCGGCGATGGCGTCGGTGACCTTCGGGCGGGACATCCTGGCTGTCGTCACATGGAGTCCAGCTGGTCGAGGACGTCAAGGGAGACGAGCAGGGTGGCCACGAACCGGGCCCGGCGGGCCAGGGCGGCCGGGCTAGGAGGCTTCGGTGCGGGCCAGTCGAGCGGCGGCCCGCAGGTTTCGCAGCTGGTCGGGGATGAGGACCCCGCCCCAGATGCCGCGGGCGGCGCTGTCGTAGGCCTCGTACAGCTCGAGGCCGAGCTCGAAGCATTGCCGGCGGACGGGGCATCCGGCGCACAGGGCGGCGATGTCGTCGGGTGGCTGGTGGACGTCGCCGGGCGGGAAGAACTTGGCGAGGGGCGTGTCTCTGCACGCCCGTTGTTCACGCCACGTCTCCGAGTCCACGCAGACAGTGTGCGCTAACCACGACGAGAAGAGTGACACGGGCCTTTTGTCTCTATGGTGACTATTGACACCTGGCCACAAGGGAGTGGATAGGGCGAGCGATTCAGGCGGCCTCAGAGACGGAGCTTGCGCCCCTGTCGATGTCAAGGCGGGCGATCACCCGGCGCACCGTCTCACAATGCCATCGCTCGCCGCGCTTCGGCCGCAGCCCCTCACCGTTCAAGGCGGCCACGATCGTCCGCAGGCTTCCACCGTCGCGGCGCAGCTCGACGATCCTCGCGATCACCGCCTGCTCGCCGGCGTCGGCGGTGAGCTCCCGGCCCTCGGCCCGCTGACCGAACCGCGGGCTGCCGTAGCCGGCGTAGCCGCCCTTCCCCGCCTTGTGCCGCCGGCCGGCGCGCATCCGGGCGGCGATCATGGCCCGCTCGAGCTGGGCGAACACGCCAACCATCTGTCGCATCGCTGTGCGCATCGGATCATCCGGGTCATCGCGCAACACCTCGCCGAGGTCGACGCTGTACACGCGGCCGCCGCACCGCCACGCCTGGGCGAGGACAGCCTCTTGAACGGTGAGATGCCGGGCGAGCCGATCCAGCTTGGCGACCACCAGGGCCTCGGCGCCGGCCTCGACGGCGGCCAGCGCGGACGCCAGGCCGGGGCGGTCGGCGGCCTCCTTCGACCCGGAGATCCCTTCGTCGCGGTAGAAGGCGAGGATCGTGTGCCCGTGGGTGTCGGCCCACCGGCGGATCGACGCCTCCTGGACCTCGAGACCCAGACCATCCTCGGCTTGCTTCTCGGTGGACACCCGCAGGTAGGCGACAACGTTGCTCACACCTCCATCGTCGCTCGGTGTGTCAAGTCGCCCCGCAGGCAGGCGAAGAGAGACAGGTCGCCGTCAACCTTCTCGCGGTGAAG